>Ga0078972_1012617_pt1 | contig 14420 bp, 14 predicted proteins | sample YelNatPaOPGAMG01_FD_67568 | JGI IMG/M metagenome (GOLD analysis project Ga0078972, IMG submission 67568) | Hot spring thermophilic microbial communities from Obsidian Pool, Yellowstone National Park, USA - OP-RAMG-01 (SPADES assembly) (version 2) | ecosystem: Environmental > Aquatic > Thermal... | reverse complement strand
AGGCTTGTAGGAAGGGTTTGAGGATAAAGGAGGTCCCAATAAACTATTATCGTAGAAAGAAGAATGAATCCAAGCTCAGATCCTTCCATGATGGCTGGAGGCATATGAAGTTCATGCTTCTTAACGCGCCCAACTGGCTCTTCACATACCCCGGGACAGCAATCTTCCTCGCCGGCCTAGTATTAACCCTCTCCGCGCTATTCAGGATCAATATAGGATATCTCCCCGGAATACATTCCATGATAGCTGGAAGCCTATTAATCATAACTGGATATCAGATCATATTCTTTGGACTTTTTGCTAGGATAAGGTTGGGAGAAAGTCTGCCAAGAATTCTAACGCTTGAAAGAGGCGCATTAGCAGGCGCTATAATTTTTATTAGCGGATTAGCATATGCGCTATTCCTTGCCCTAGAATGGATCATAAGTGGGTTTAAAAATCTACCAAATTTGGAGCACGATATAATTGCGTTCACATTAATAGCTTTAGGTCTTGAAACATATTTCTCATCATTTATGCTAAGCGTATTAGCCGAAAAACAATGAACATACTAATTCTTACACAATTTTTCAATCCAACTAGAGGTGGGGGTGAGGTTATGTTTTATCAATTAGCTGACCAATTAGCTAGGAGGGGCCATAATGTATTTGTTATTAAACATAAGATGATGATCCCGAATTTATCAGAAGATAATTTGGGTAGCTTGCCATCCAACCTCACAGTTTATGAGATTGATCCAGCTGTGGAGCATAAGGGTGGTCTTCCGGCTGGAATACTTCAGAACCTTCTTTATGTATTTAATTCCATAAGAGTTGGTTTAAGGATAATCAGGAGTAATCATGTTGATGTGATTCATTGCAATACTTATTCGCCTGTTTTCGCTGGGTGGTTTTTATCGAAGCTAACAGGCGTGCCCTTGCTTGTAACAGTACATGATGTTGCCTCACTACATGGGTATGATTTTTGGAGAAGATGGATGAAGCAGTTTGGCGGGCTTTCTAAGGTAAAGGCGTTCATAGGATATGTCTCCGAGTTGCTAACAATTAAACTGAGCAAAAACATACACACTGTCAGCGAGACGAGCAAGAGAGACATATTATCATTCAACCCTAAATGTCATGTATACGTGATACCGAATAGCCTTAATCTCGAGTATTATAAACCGATGTCTGAGGACGAGATTGAGTATGGTGACTTTATGGTGTTTATAGGGAGGCTTGTATATTATAAGCATTTAGAGGTTGTTATAGAGGCGCTCAAAATTTTGAGAGACAAGTGTAATGTTAGGCTCGTGGTGTTGGGCGATGGGCCGATGCGCAGAGATTGGGAGGATTTGGTTAACATTATTGGCCTCGGGGATGTTGTGGAGTTTAAGGGTTACGTTTCTCATAGGGAAAAGCTCTATTATCTTAGCAGGTGTAGGGCCCTCGTCCTACCCAGCACATTTGAGGGCTTTGGCATGGTTATACTCGAGGCATGGGCTTTAAGAAAACCAGTTATCGTTGCAGATGTCGAGCCATTAAATAAGATAGTTGAGCATGGAGTTGATGGTTATGTCGTGAAGAATGAGCCGAGAATCTGGGCTGAGCACATATACCTCTTAATGTCTGATGAGAAGTTAAGTAGACAGATGGGAAACAATGGATATAAGAAGCTTGTAATGAAGTATTCCATAGATAATCAAGTTGGTGAGCTGGAGAAGCTCTATAAGATGCTGATTATTAGAGAGCATAATAATACTCAGGGGTAATAATTGAGAGAAAACTGGACTATAACTTCAACTGATGTTACTTCTGATCTACCATTAGTTTCAGTTATAGTGCTGAACTACAATGGTAAGGATGTTTTGGAGGAATGTATCAAATCAATACTGAACTCGAATTATCCTAGAGTAGAAGTTATAGTGATTGATAATGGAAGTGCTGATGAAAGTTATATGATTGCTAAGAAATATGAGCCGCAAGTTAAGCTCATTAAGAGCCCGCATAACCTAGGATATAGTGCTGGAAATAATTTGGGCATACGTGTTGCAAAAGGAAAATATGTATTTCTAGTAAACAATGACGCCATAATCCATCCGGACTGTATTTATGAGCTGGTAAAGACAGCTTCGAGCGATCCACAAATAGGTATCCTAGGTTGCAAAGTATACTATAAGAATACGAGAATAATACAACATGCCGGTGGAAAACTCGACTTATCAACAATATCTCTTCCTCATATAGGGGTATTTGAAGAAGATCATGGGCAATATGGTGAAGTTAGTGACGTTAATTATGTATCAGGAGTAGCTATGATGATAAAGCGAGAGGTAATAGACAAAATTGGTCTGTTAGATGAACACTATTTTGCTTATTGGGAGGACGTAGATTATTGTTTCAGAGCTAGGAGAGCTGGTTTCCGTATAGTATATGTTCCTAGCGCCATTGTTGAACATCATGAGAGTTTTTCGTGGAAAAGGAAACCGTTATTGCAAAAGTTTCTCTTCCAACGGAATAGGCTACTATTTATTCTCAAAAATTTCTCAAGCAGAGAATTAGCCTATATACTTTTAAAAGAGCCAAACAGAGTAATACAGCTGATTTATGATGGCATGAAAAGAATACTTACTAAAAGAATTCAGCATTTATTCGATCAGAGAACGTACATGAGAATTAATCAAAACTACGCTAAGCATCGCTTGGAGTTCTCCATCATTGGAGTTATTGAATGGGGAATCGCTTTAGTGGCATCTTATCTATGGCTATTGGGTTATGTATTTCTAAAAACAATTCTAAGGAGCAAGAGCATTAGAGCTCTCTTCCAACGGTGTTCAATATGTCCTTTGAAGTTTTAACGGACTTGATTTATCTTTCATCCATAGTGTATTCCTTAATACCTTTAGGCTTTGGAATATTATTTCTCAATATTATCAGAATCATAGCAAGTGATAAAGGAATGAAAATGCCTACTTTGCAGGCATTAAATAATTTACTTACCGATAAAATCTGGTTTCTAATAAGTGCTTTCACAATTGGTTGTTATCTACTAGCAGTACCATCAACATTTATAGGTTTATTCACAAGTTTAAACTTAAATGATTACTTTTATGCCTATGTCATCATATTTGGCATACTAGGTATTCTTAATTTAGTATTGGAGAAGGATGCTCTTCGCCTTATCCTAAAAAATCTTGAGAGGAGGAATATTACTTTGAATATTCGCTTCTCAGTTAGTTCACTTACAACACTTATATCCTTAACAGCAATATTGCTTAGATTTTTACAATTACTTTCATTGCAGTTAGCTTCTCCACTTATTTGGCAATGGGATGCCATTTCTATATATCTACCTATTGCTAAGAGTATCCTTCTGAGCGGATCATTAAGAAAGAATATTCTATTTTATTCTGGTGGGATAGCAATTAACGGATATCCTCCATTAGTGCCCATATTTTATGCATTTGTTATGAGATTTTACTATTATGCTTTTAGGTTTGTTCCAGTAGTAATGCAATTGTTTATACTCTTAACAATATATGGTCTTGCATCCAAACTACTTAACAATAAACTCTCTGGACTATTAGCAATAATCTTTTTCATCTTTTCTCCAGTCTTAGATTTTATTTGGGCACGTGACTTACTTTATCTTGATACAGCGTTTATTTCCTTCTTACTCATCTCTACTTTTTATGTCATTTCATTTTTAGAGAATAATGATAGATCTCGAGAGTTTATAAATTTGGTGTTTTATTGTTTATCGTCAGGCCTGTTATTAATGAGTAAAGATATAGCACTGCCATTCATATTACCAGGATTAGGATTTTATTTCTGGAAGAAATTAAACCGTAAGAGCGGCAAAGTGGGAATTCTTATCTCCCTTCTTTGTTCAATTCTCATTCCATTTTTCCTTACAGCATATGATGCCAAATTTGACAACAGAACTTATTTGTTAATACCTCTGTTTACTTGCACTCTACTAACTCTAATTGGGGCACAAAAGAGTAAGCAGATTCGAGAGTCGCCCAGCATACTTAGATTATTAACAGAGGTTCTCATTGTAAGTTTAACCTTCTTCGTGCCATCAACAATTTATCTTTTGTATAACGTCTTCATCAGACACCTAGAGCTTTATCCGTCTGTGACACACTTTGGAATAACTGAATGGATTGCTATTCTTGGATCTTTTAGCGGTTCTGTTGAAAATCCAATCATAACACTATATAACAGAGCTGCGAATCCATTTTTACACAGGTTCATCTTCCCATTCTTATTAGTAAGTCTTGTCTCAATAAGCCTGTATTATTTTGAAAGAGAGAGCCGTGATAAAAGTTCCTACCTAATTTTACTCCTTATGCTAGTTTATTGGCTTATTGGATACTTATTTTTCTTTAAAGTGCAAGCAGAAGATACTAGAAGACTGTTTTATTTGATACCCTTTTTGACTATTATGGCAAGTTACATGCCACGTTCACAAACAAATACTCAAAAAAATCATAGCAACATTGTTCTTCTCACATTTATCTTGCTAGCGTATCCTATTCTATACTACCTCTACATACTCTATTTTATAGCCCGATCTGTCATTGGGTTAGATGTTTTTTGGCAATTGTTTACCAATAACACGTTTTTATCGATTCAAGAAATTATCATCTTTACAATAATTCAGTCTATTATAATTCTAGGAATTTTTTACCTAAGAGTGAGAAGACCAGGTAAAAAATGCTTGGAGCGAAGACGTATTCGATCTATTGACTTTCGGCTCATTGTTGCTGCTCTAGTATTATTTGTATTGATGGGCCCCCTGCTTCCGCTTGCTCAAACCATTCAAAGAACTTATCTCAAAGGATTAGTGCCTCTTTATTCGAATAATTTACCGGAAAATGCATTAAAACACTCGGGTGAGATGCAGCCTTATGTTGAAGTCTTGAATTATCTTAAATCTTCTGGAATATCTTCCAAGAATACGGGTATACTCACGTTTGGGTTCTTTCCACTTGCATTCTTTACAGAATTAAGAGTATATGTGGTGGGTATTTATGGGCCATGGTCTGAAGGTGGTCTTTTCCTATTAAGGCATTTTGTTAATAAGAGAGATAATGTAACAATCATCAATACACTAAAGTATTATAATATCACCTACTTTTTAATACCTACAAAAGCTAATCCTTGGGAATGGAAATTCTATGAACAAGTCAGGAAACATACTCCTTTACTTGTGTATGTTGAAAATCAGCAATATTTATCGGATGGTAATGGAAATACTATCAAGTTTACGTTAATTAAAGAGTTTTATTGGTATAAGTTGTACCAAGTTAGGATAATTAATCAATCCATTTTGGTAAAACATTAGATAAACTCTCTTTATTAAAACCGTTCTGTGATATTAACTGTTAAAAAATGAAAGGAATTCACTTAAGAATTTTCCATGAAGTAGATCCAAGACCTATTCCAGCCCTGCTTTTCCTTAAGGAAGAGCAAGGTATCATTAATGATATTGAGCACATGGTATTCGATCCAAAAACACTGATATACAAGGCTTTTGAGAATCTTAGCCTTAATTACGCAATAAAAAACATTACATCGTTACTTCAATCAATGTCATCTCATAAAACGGATCTAATAAATATTATTGGAATGGCACCACTTCATTATTTTGTTTATTACTTTCAGAAGATGAGTCTTAAGAAAGAGCCAGTGGTGTATCTTACTTCATGGCCTTACTGGAATTTTGAAAAGCGTTATGGTTGTTGGGTTCACGAATATCCTCTGGATTTAAGAAAATCTTGGATGAATTTCTTGAAGAAGGTTGATGCCGCAGTCTGTGTCACAAAAGCCTCCTATAGAGCACTTAAGAAATATTCTAAAAACTGTTTTTGGATCCCGCATTCAGTTGATACAAGGCTTTTCAAGCCGGGAGAGAGCAAAAGACGCGATCCGGTAATAGTATTATTTGTTGGAAGACTTTGTGAGGAAAAAGGAATATTAGAGCTGATAGAAGCTGTCAAAAAGATTAAGAGACATCGGAAAAATATAGAATTCTGGTTTGTTGGACAAGGGCCTCTTAAGCGTTATTTAAACAAGCTTAAAAAACAATTGCCCATCAGATATTTTGATTATATCGAAAATATGATCCTACCAAAAGTTTACCAAGAGGTCGACATGTTAGTACTGCCTTCAAAAAGAAAAAGAGGATGGGAAGAATTATTTGGAATAGTATTAATTGAGGCTATGAGCTGCGGTCTCCCCGTAATTGCCTCAAATCATGTAGGGCCAAGAGAGATCATTACTCACGGGTATGATGGATTTCTCATCCAAAGTGATCCCAATTTAGATAGGACAAAATTCATAGAAGAGATAGCCAAATACATATGCTTGCTTGCAGAAAACATGGATCTTAGGCGAGAAATGGGTCTAAGGGGGAGACGAAAAGTTGAGCAATTATATGATGTAAAAGTTGTGGCTGAGAAGTGGCGAGAAGTTTTGGAAAGAGTAATAACCAAAAACAAATAAAAAGGAAGTAATGTCGATAGCATGGTTGTTTTAAAGGGAAGTAAAATCGTAATGCTACCTGTTAATCTTTCCGGCAATTCTATTAGTAGAACTATTTTAATTGGTGAGATTCTTTCCGGATTTTGTGATATATATCATTGGATTAGCTTCGTCAACAGACATCTGGTTACCAGCGAAGGAAAAACTGAAAAACTTTCATTATCTCTGTCTCAAAGGTGGATTCTATGGTTTAACCTTTAGTCTAATGAAAAACATAAGAAACTTATTAGCAGAAATAAATAATATACAACCAGATGTCGTATACGCATTCAAACCTCTTCCTACAAGTTATGGATTAGGCCTTCTTTATAGGTTAAAAGAGTCAAGAATACCTTTGTTGCTTGATATAGACGATTAGGAGCTTGGATTTGCATTAGATGCTGGTTGGAGGGCCCCTGCTTCCCTTTTCATAACATCTTCTATGGAGCACTTGGTTAGATTTTCTAGTGTGATTACAGTTTCCTCATACTTCTTAAAACGTAGGTTCGGGGGATACTATTTACCACATGTCGTGGATACAGATCTATATGATCCATCAAAATATAATCGGGAAGAGATAAGGCAGCAACTCGGGATATATGATGAAACTGTGATATCCTTTATTGGTACACCCAGAAAACATAAGGGCGTTGACATTATTATACTGGCTCTTAACAAGCTCTTAGAAAAATCACCCCAGTTGAAGAAAATCAAGTTTCTTTTCACAGGAGATCCTCAGGACAGCTACGTTAGATTTTTGATAAATTTGTCAACGCGTTTATTAGGAAAGGAAAGAACTTTATTTTTAGGAATGACCCCTAAAACACATGAGCCACTTCTATTAGCTGCATCAGATATCGTTTGCATCCCTCAGGAAGCATCTTATGCCTCTCTTGGACAAGTCCCTGCCAAAGTTTTTACAGCCATGAGCATGGCAAAACCAATAATAGCTAGTGCCGTTTCCGATTTACCCATTATTCTAAAAGATTGCGGAATAATAATTCCTCCAAAAGACATAAATGCATTAGCTAAAGGAATAATACGTTTAATCGAAAACCCACAAATGGCAAAAATGCTTGGACAGTATGCTCGAATAAAATGTGTTGAAAAATATAGCTATACTACTGGTAAGAAAATCTTGAAAAACATACTGAACAAAGTGCTCTCCGGGGAAAATTTAAAATGAAATCATAAATGAGCCCCAAATCTATGTCATTTAGAACTCCAACGGACTTAATTTATCCTTAATTCCCTTATGCTTTCTAATTTCTCTCTCCGACTTGATATTACCAGAATTATAGAGTGTAAGATATATGTGAAAAATGAGAAAATACTTATACCACTAACACCTAAAACGAATTAAGTAAGGGTCAATGAAATCCATAGCTATTATTCTATGGACTTATAATCCAAAAATCTCAGACCTAATGCAAATGCTATCTTCAATTGTTTCATATGCGGATATGATATTTGTTGTTGATAATAACTCAGAGAATAAGCATGATGTGGAGAAGATTTGCAAATCTTTCCCTAAGGTTAAGTTTGTTGAAATCGGCTTTAACTCAGGTGTACATGCACTTAACATAGGGATTTCTCTAGCATTAAGAGGCGGGGCGGAGTTGATACTTTTATTAGACCAAGACAGTTATGTGGTGTCTGAAGCCATTAAGAAAGTCTTAAGAATTATTGAAAGATTACACAAGGATACTTTGAACAAAATTGCCGTAATAAATTTGCCTAAAAGTATCCCCAGAGATATTAAGAGAAAAATAAGTAGGTTTAGAGGACGCTTGATTATCTCACCTCATTTTCTTATGCCTTTTTCTGGAACAATTATTAGAGCAAACGTGTTAAAGGATAAAGGAATCAAAATTAGAGAGGGATTCTTTTTAGATCAGGCGGATTTCGATTTCTTCTACAGATTGAAAAGGCTTGGATTCCTAACATGCATGTACGTGGATGGGCTACTTGAGCATAAATTAGGAACCCCGCTATTAATAGGCAGAAAACTATTGCCCTATGAAAATTCTTGGAGGTATTATCTAATTGTAAGGAACAGCACCATTCTCCTTTTAGAAGGAGTTATTCCTCCCTTATTTTACTTCTCCCAATTAATTGGCTTCTTATACCCATTGTGGCTTGTTGAAGGCTTTCGAAAGGCATTAAAATCTTTAATAACTGGATTAGCACATGGCTTATTTAAAAAGAGGGATACTTGGATCCAATATTTTTCAAAATAAGCCTCACTAAAGGATAAGGTTGCTAAAGAGGACAACACCTTGAGGATTTACATTTTTCCTGGATAGGAGAAGTAAATTAGCATAGAAACATTTTGGTCCTTGATCTTGCAACGCTTTGCTATCCAATTGTCATAGCATCACCAATAAATCTTGCCTTATACATGACAAAGTTGATTCTTGCCATATTGCTTGTCTTAAATGATGCATAGTATCCGAGTAAATATTTCCTCCAATAATTAATCGTTCTAATCTATGATGTTTAAAATTATCAGCGGGGCCTGCCAACTTCATATCACTTTAGATCTAAAAAGCTAATGATTATAATGCGTAGAAATAGCAGAGACCAGGCCATTTCGAGAATTACCAAATAAACCCTATTGTATGAAATGTGTTGCTCTCTTATGGGCCTCAAATTTATATTTCATGCCTATTAACAATGTTTCTAGCGAACGGAATGTTGCGAGGTTAAGAGTGCGGTCATATTATTTTTAGTAATGGATTACTCAGTGAGCGGCCCGGTTAATTTTGAGTAAGTTTAAATAAGTATCTTCGGCTCAACGCGCATATGGGGTGAAAATACGGGTATTATTAAAGAAGGATTGAAAATACTCCGTGAAGAAGGGTTAAAATCTTTCATCCGGAGAGCCTCGTTATATATGTTGTCGCGTACACCAATAGTGTACATTTATAGCCCCTTCATTGTGGTGAAATTTAGGAATGTTATTAGTAGCATCGACAGCATTCATGATGCTTTGGACTTTGCTTTCTCCTTTCAAGCCTTTGGGGTGTCTATTAAGCCTACCCAAGTTAAATATGAAATAGCCAAACTACTTGAGATCATGGCGGACCTTAAGCCGAGGGTCATCTTGGAGATCGGGACGGCGGGAGGCGGCACGCTCTTTCTATTCACGAGAGCCGCGGACCCAAATGCCAAGATTATAAGCATAGACCTCCCGGGCGGGCCCTTCGGCGGCGGATATCCTAAGTGGAGGACAACCCTCTACAAGTCCTTCGCTAGAGGGGGCCAAAAGATCTACCTGCTAAGGAGGAACTCACATGATCCTCGAACGCTTTATGAGGTCGAGAGGATCTTAGGTGGTGAGAGGGTTGACCTCCTCTTCATAGACGGAGACCACACCTATTTGGGGGTTAAGAGAGAGACTTTGAAATGTACTCTCCTTTGGTGAGAGAAGGTGGGATCATCGCCTTTCACGACATAGTTCCCGGCCCTCCTGAGAACGTGGGCGGCGTACCAGAGTTCTGGAATAAAATAAAGACGAGGTATAGGCATTTAGAGATAGTTAGGGATTGGAATCAGGGAGGTTTTGGCATAGGCGTCATCTACATGACGCGACGGCAATCGAGCCCCTTACCGGCTCGCCTTTCGTGCTCATAATGTTTTTAAAGCAATAAAAATCGCGTTGTGCTATGCCTTTCTTAACAATCGTCAAGGAATTACACCTTCCAGGCGTTAAGTTTGTTGACCTGGCTAGGTATCCCGATGAGCGTGGAGTTTTTACTGAAATTATGCGCGCCGACTGGGAGGAACTACTGGGCGAAGATAGTATAGTCCAAGTGAACTTCTCAGTAACTTATCCAGGCATCGTCAGGGCTTGGCATAGGCATGTCCGTGACCAGACTGATTACTTTTTGGTCTTAAAGGGCTCGATCAAGGTGTGCGCATATGACGATGATCAAGGCTCACCTACGAAGGGCCACCTACTGGAGGTCGTCCTGAGTGAGGATAGGATGCAGGTATTGAGGATTCCCGGGAAGTACTGGCACGGCTTCAAGGTCGTGGGTCATGAGCCAGCGTATCTTATATACTTCGTGAATAAGCTCTATGATTACGCTAATCCAGATGAGGAGAGGAGGCCTTGGAATGATCCAAGTATAATCCCGGTGGCAATTAATGGGAGAAAAGATGATCCGAGGGTTGGTCGACCATGGGACTGGAATTACCCACCCCATAGATAATATGGCAAAATTTAATTTAGCACCAACTAAGAGTGCAACCATATGAGAATTTTAGTAACTGGCGGGTTGGGGTTCATTGGCAGTAACTTCATAAGATTCATGCTTAATGAGAGTAGAGATATCAAGATAATAAATCTTGATAAAATGTCTTATGGATCCAATCCTAAGAACTTGAAAGAATATGATAATGATCCACGATATGAATTCATGAAAGGCGATATAGCTGATTACAATTTGATAGAGAGGCTGGTAAAAGGTGTCGATGCGGTTGTGAATATTGCAGCTGAAACTCATGTTGATAGAAGTATAGCGAGTCCAGAAGAGTTCTTAAGGAGCAATACAATAGGGGTCTTCAGTCTTTTAGAGGCTATTAGAAAGGTGAATCGAGAAGTTAGATTCATTCAAGTTTCGACCGATGAAGTGTATGGAGAGATTTCGAAAGGTTCTTTTAAGGAGAGTGATAGATTAATGCCCTCAAATCCGTATTCTGCATCGAAAGCTGCTGCCGACATGTTCTGTTTAGCTTATCATCGAACATATGATCTCGATGTAATTGTGACAAGATGCACTAATAACTTTGGGCCCTATCAGTTTCCTGAAAAGTTGATTCCTAAGACGATAATTAGAGCAAGCCTAAACCTTAAGGTTCCAGTATACGGTTCAGGAAGAAATGTGAGGGATTGGATATATGTGTTGGATCATTGTAATGCATTAATGAAGGTGTTGTTTCACGGGAAGTCCGGGGAGATATATAATGTCTCTTCCGGAAACGAGCTTCAAAACATAGAGGTTGTGAAGAAGATACTAGAAATAATGGGTAAACCAGAGGAGTTGATAGAGTTTGTGGATGATAGGCCTGGACATGATCTGCGTTATTCGCTTGACTCCAGCAAGATAAGGAGTGAGCTGGGGTGGGCGCCTAAATATTCTTTTGAAGAGGCGTTAGAGAGGACGGTGGACTGGTATTTGAGTAATGAGGAATGGTGGAGGCCTCTTGCTACAGAGAAGATTTTACATCCAACACCATGGAAGCTTAAATGGTGAGCTAGTATGAAAATTCTTGTAACGGGAGCGAGTGGACTACTTGGCTCCAAGGTAGCAGAGCTGACTTTTAGTGAAGGACATGACGTGTATTCAGCTTTCAATAAGCATACCATTAACCATGGATCTCCAGTGAGGATGGATTTAACAGATTTAGACTCTTGTAGGCGTGTTTTCGAGAATATAAGACCAGAGGCAGTGGTTCATTCCGCGGCTTTAACAAATGTAGATCTATGCGAAGTTGAAAAAGAGACAGCTTGGAGAATAAATGTCTATGGAACAGAACTAATCGCTAGATTATGTAAGGAATTTAATTGTTTTATGGTTTTTATTTCCACCGACTACGTGTTTAATGGGGAGAAAGGTCTCTATTCGGAAGAAGATCAACCGGATCCAATAAATTATTATGGCTATACAAAGCTTAAGGCTGAAGAAGCTGTTAGGAGCATCCTTAATGACTATTGTATAGTTAGAACGAGCGTAATCTTCGGCTCCAAACCAGCCGCCGGGAAGATAAATTTCGCTTTATGGATTCTCGAAAGCCTAAAGCAGAAAAGAAGAATAAACGTTGTTGTAGATCAAATAAATTCACCAACACTGAACACGAACCTCGCTGAGGCGATACTAGAGATACTTGATAGAAAATTGATGGGGCTGTACCATATAGCTGGAGCCACGCCAATTAGCAGGTATGATTTTGCTTGCTTACTTGCTGAAGAATTTAAGCTAGAGAGAGAATTGATCCAGCCAACAACATCAGATAAGATAAATTGGATTGCTAAAAGGCCTAAAAATGCGTCATTAAACGTAGCAAAAGCTCAAAGAAACCTGAAAAAGAAGCCATTAGACATTCGTGATGCCATTAGGATTTTAAGAGAGGAGTTAAAGAACCAGAAGGCTATGTAGTGGGGGGAAGAGGAATTAAAGAGAGGCTTCATGAAGTTTAATAATAAGTTGTGGAGGATGCCATCATGAAGGGCATAATTCTCCATGGAGGGGCGGGAACACGGCTTAGACCGTTAACCTTTACCGGCCCCAAGCAGCTTATACCCGTAGCAAATAAACCAATTTCGCAATATGTTTTAGAGGATCTAAGAGATAGCGGGATAAAGGATATAGCGATAGTGCTTGGAAACATTTACCCAGAAAAAGTCATTAACCATTATGGTGATGGAACAAAGTTCGGAGTCAAGATAACATACATACATCAGGGGGAGCCGAAAGGAATAGCACATGCTGTTGGACTGTGTGAAGATTTTGTGGGTGAAGATGATTTCGTGGTTTATCTCGGAGATAACTTATTCCAGAATGGAATAAGAAAGTATCTAGAGGAGTTCCTGAAAGGAGACTATGACTGCTATATCATCTTAAAGGAGGTCGAAGATCCAACTAGATTTGGGGTGGCAAAATTTGATAGTAATGGAAGATTGGTGGATGTTGTTGAGAAGCCAAAGCAGCCTCCAAGTAACTACGCGATAACCGGGGCCTACTTCTTCAAACCAGTAGTCTTCGACATGATAAGACAGCTGAAGCCTAGCTGGAGGGGGGAATACGAGATAACGGATGCAATACGCCTGATGATACAAAATGGGTGTAAGGTTGGATACGGTATACATGAGGGATGGTGGTTTGACACGGGCAAGAAAGACGATATACTCTTTGTAAATAGCGTCATCCTGGATGAGAGAATAAAACCTGACATTCGCGGAGAGATAATTGACTCGAGAATCAATGGGCGCGTCGCTATAGATGAGGGGACGAGAGTTATTAAAAGCATTATTAGAGGCCCATGTATAATCGGAAAGAACTGTAGAATCGAGAATTCTTACATCGGGCCGTACACTAGTATAGGCGATAATACGGAAATAGTAGATAGCTCAATAGAATATTCTGTGGTATTAGACCATGTATTAATTAAAGGCGTCAAAAGATTGGAGGAAAGCATTATTGGAAGCAACGCAAAAATATTAAAAGAGACGGGCATGGACAATATTCGCATTCACATCGGAGACTATTCCGAGATAATTCTCTAACAAAGGATTCGCGACAGTAGTAACATTACTTTTCCAAAAACCCAGTAGTCCCTTCTACAACATCTAAGCCCAGTTCCTCGAGCCATTATAAGCGAGTAAGCTTGACTATATGAGGGGTGGTGATCATAGTCTCATCCAACATCAAAGTCGCCGGCCAACCCGTTAAGCATCCGAAGAAAAGGATAAAAGATAATAGTGGTCAATATTTCTTGCTTCGGGGTGTTATGTAGAATGAGTAGGGATCAGGTTGTTGGGGCTTTGTTGATGGTTCTTTCCGTGGCCGTGATAATGGTCTATGGCTGGATAGTCTTCTTCACGGAGTGGTCGCTTCTCCTACTCCAGATAACAGGGTTCATAGCAATCCTAGGGGTCTTCGGGATACTAGCATGGATAGGATACACACTGGCCACAACACCACCACCAAAACCAATAGAGGAGATAGAGAAGGAGCTCGAGAAAGAGCTCAAAGACCTCGAAAGCAGATCAGCCGAGGAAAAGACAGAGGAAAAAGCTCCTAAAGGATGAGAAAATCTGAATGAGTGAATCGATACACAAACAAATAGTAGACGATATTCCGCCTCCGCCGTGGAAAGCTTTTAGGCTGATCCGCCATCATGATT
>Ga0078972_1012616_pt1 | contig 14421 bp, 13 predicted proteins | sample YelNatPaOPGAMG01_FD_67568 | JGI IMG/M metagenome (GOLD analysis project Ga0078972, IMG submission 67568) | Hot spring thermophilic microbial communities from Obsidian Pool, Yellowstone National Park, USA - OP-RAMG-01 (SPADES assembly) (version 2) | ecosystem: Environmental > Aquatic > Thermal... | reverse complement strand
TACTTGGGCAACTAATCCTACGATTTCTCCTGTATTCATAATTTATCACCTCCTTTTAATTTATTTATAAATTTACTTTTTACTCATATTTTATCGTCTGCCCTTGCTAAAGCCATTCTTTGCCGTTTTAGGCTCTTGTTTATATTTATACGACTGTTTATATTAAAAGTCAAGTCTCTCGCCTTAAAATTAAAATTTGAAGCGATTTAGGGCATGTTCTTTTATAAAAATCAAAAAATGGCAACACCATTGACTTTGTCAATGACAAGATAAAAAAGCCGTCTATTTTTTGTATTTAAGGCGGGTCAAATTAAACGCAGGTATAAAATATCCATTAAGACAAAAAAATAACCGCCTTAAACGAATTTAAGGCGGTTATGTCGTTTGCTACCGATTAGTTAAATATACGGAACCATTTTAAGATGTTTCCGATAGTATGATGGCGTCTTAACTAATTTAAGCCCTTTTAAGTCCCCCAATAACAGCTTATATTCAGTTATTGCATAGTTTATATTGCTTTTTATACTTTTTATCATGCTTTTTCTTATTGTATTTACATTACATTCGTCTATTTTTGTTCTTAACGATTTAAGAATCGCTAATCCCTTCTTGGTTTTTATATATAGAGCCGATATTTTTGCTTCGCTTTCAGTATGCAACGGATACGGATAATTTGTTGATGATACTGCGACTTTTACAAATTTATTAACAAGCGTAAAAAATGGCTCTTGCAACTTTTGTAAATTACTTTGCAAATAGTTACTCTTAAGCAATTTGTAATTATTATGGAGTAACTGTCTGGCTTTAGCAAAATGTCTCAATATAATGTCGGATAATAGCCTTTCGGATATTTGCTTTCTTACTCCGTTACCGTAATCTATCTCATAAAAAAGATAGTAAGCTAAAGAGTAAAAATTAACGTTGTTAAGACTTGGGTTTGGATAACGCAGGTAACTTAAATATATTTGACCCATTGTTGAAGCATATCCCCGCCCGTAAAAAGCTTCCGAGCCGTATAAACCAAAGGGTCCATTGGATGTTACTATTATGCGTCGATTGCCAAACTTTTTATTAAACAATGTTTCAAAAACATAATTGTTATTGTTATCCATACTTACTGTTTTTAAGAAGTCGTTTGCATCATCTAAAATCGTTATATAGTTAATGTTTGTTACTAATCCTACTCCTATATTCCTGAGAAATGAGGTCTTCATCTCTCCAAACTGATTCGTTAGGCTTTTAGCAAAATAGCCAAATACCATTGAGTCGAGCACTCCTTTATTCCTTGTCTGCGCTAAAAAAACCCTAAATCCATTCCTAAATGAGATTCCAAGGTCATTTTTGAACGCTAAGATTGGTTGCAAGTATTGCGTATCAGTCATATTTAAAGCGACTTGCCTAAGCATATTTTTTGAGTATCCAAATGTCCTATATTCTCTATGATAGCTATAATTAATATCGCCGTCCTTGAATTGTTTAATGCGCCATTCGATTTGCTCAACACCATATGTAACGCCTTTGCGCATTAACCAAACATCTTGCGATATACTTTTAATACATTGAGCCTTTGTATTGCAATTGCTGAACCCGTCAAATGTATATACTTTAGGCTTGATTATCAGTGGCTTTTTGACATTGCTTAACCCGCAACCGCTGACGCTTACAGCAACCGCCAAAGCTAAAGCCGATAATATAAATAGTTTATTTTTTTTTCTCATAATAATTTACCTTAGTTTTAAAAGTTAATTTAACAAAATCGGAACCGCCGATACGGTTTGTTACATACTTAAACCCAAGAGCATTTTATTTATAATCTGGTATAGATTTACAGCCGATATACTACCCACCCAGCGAAATACCACATGCCCGTTTTTAGATATAAAAAATGTTTGCGGAGTTTCATTTACGTTGTAATCGTTTTCTATCCAGCCTTTTGTTCTGCCGTAGCCGTCAAAAACAATAGGATATGTAATATGTTGGTTCTTTACGAACGAACGGACGATTTGCCTGCGTTGTCTGCTTTGATTTACATTTATTCCGACAACGATAATCTTGTTTGGCAGTTCTGATTTGTAAAATCTTTCAAACGTAGCGATGTCGGACTTGAATGGATTATAGGTAGCCCAAAAATTGATTATAACTATATGCCCCCTAAAACTGCTAAGAGTGAAGTTCTTATATCCCGATAATTTAGGATTAATCACTTTTAAACTAAAGTTAGGAGCCATTGGATACCTTGTGCCTGCCTTAGCTCTGGCAATATAAGAAAAACTTATAGCCAAAAGTAAGAATAAAAATAAAACCGCCTGAATACATTTTTTGTTGTTTAAAAATTGCATAATAATTACCTCTCTTTAAGTTAATTTAATAAGCCGGAACCGCCGGGACGGTTAAAAATTGCCGATACCTTTATTTATGTTTTTATTGAGTTCTTGATTATTAGCTATTTTCTTCGCAGGTCTTGTCGGAATAGAACAGCCCTTGCCAAACTGATTAAAGCCGTTAAACTGCTTATTAAACTGAACCGTCTGTCGTTTAATTGTCTTAATAACCTTTTTTTGATTATGAATAACCAGCCATATTTTTTTTAAAGTTATTTTAATAAAAATAAAACTTATATTCAATACAGCGAATTAGGATAACGACTGTAAAATATCGCTTGTAAAGCTATTTGTATTTTCTATGGCTCTTAGGAATTGCTAAATAAAATATTATTAAAAAAATGATAAGCAAGACTAATAAAAAAACAATCAAGATAAAAAAAATACTTGACAAGATATTTTTATGTGATATAATAAAATTATTAATAGAGCGCGGTATATTTTTTAAATATATGACTTGCGTATCCTTATAATACATGAGGACAAATTCAGATATACCATTATATCTGTCTCATAAGTGTCTAAAAAAAATAGATAGTTTTCAAAATAATCCCAAACAAAGATTTTATATTTGTCTATAGCCTTTGAGGTTGTAGGAATATGTTTATCTTTTTTTAGGGTTATTTAATTATGCTTTTCTAATATTCTTACCATTTATTCTTACCATTCTATCCAACCAATATTTGTTTAGGGATGTGTTTTCGCATCGTTCACTACGATTGCGTCTGACATCCCTAAACTCCTACCTATTACTATTATAAGTTTTTATAATTTGCCTTGAAGATTGTATGGAAATATTCAAAATTTTCCGTCCCCTTCGATGAGGGATCATTTTTCAAGGCAAAAAAATATATTTTTTCAAATTAACTTTTAATTTAAAAAAGGAGGTTTTAATTAAAATGTTAGGATTACTTTTGCTTTTATTAGACACAACCCTAATTGTTTTTAACATTTATCAGGTTTTGCATATTTATTAATTGCATTAATCACTAAAAAAAAACTAAAAAATTGCCGTAATCCATGTGCCTCTTTAGAGGCGGTTACTCTTGGAACGGCGGAGAAGTATTATGAATAAGGCGCTATTAATCGGAAGACTGGGTAAAGACCCAGAAACACACAGCACTCAGGATGGATTAACTATTATTAAGTTTCCTATCGCAACATCTGAGTATTTTAAAGTATTTTAAAGACAAAAACGGCAATAAGTCGGAAAAAACCACATGGCACAATGTGGTTGTATTTGGCAAAATTGCCGAAACTTTAGTGAATTATCTCGCTAAAGGCAAGCAGGTATTTGTTGAAGGCAAAATTAACAACCGTTCGTATGAAGACAAAGAAGGAAACAAAAAATACGTTACGGAAATAGTTGCGACAAATATAACCCTGCTTGGAGGTAAAAGCGAAAACAGCGGCGAATCCGCTGAACACGCCAACGCTATAGAAGACGCAGTCTTAGATGATGAAATTCCGTTTTAAAACTCTAACCTTTTAACTTTAAGGAGATTATTATGGAGACGAAAAAAGAAAATGCCTCAATTTATGAGGCATTAATTGAAGCCCGAAAGGGCTTCAAAGCTGTGAAAAAGGATTCAACGAATCCATTTTACAAAAGCAGGTACGCCTCATTAGGGGCTATCATTGAAGCAATAGAACAGCCCATGCTGGAAAATGGGTTATGGTTCCGTTTCGAGGAAGAACCAATAACAAATGTTGACAAGATTTCCGTTAATAAGATTTCCGTTGTTATATACAACGGAAAAGGCGAGCAAATTACCTGCTCGCACAATTACGTCGTTGACGAACCCACTTGCCAAGGATTTGGCAAGGCATCCACATATGCCCAAAGATATGCTCTTTCGGCGGCCTTGGGAATCGTCGGAGAAGACGATGAGGACGGAAATACAAAGCAGTTAAATAAAAAACCTACCGAATCTAACTCCCTCGACGAAATAAAAAGCGTCGAGGGAGTTACCGTTACCGATGACGGAAACGTCGTCACGGTAGCGGGAAAAACTTTCTCGTTATCCAACAACTTGAAAAGTCTTGGCTTTCACTGGGACGGGCAGACCAAAACTTGGAAAAAGTCTAAGTCTCAAGCCGCTTAACGTTAACGCTTTAACCGAAACGAAATCAACGAAAACCCGCCTTTTCAGGAATAGCACCCTGAACCGGCGGGTTTTTTTTTATAGCGGGATTAATAATAATAACCTAAAAAAAAAATAAGGAGAATGAATAATTATGATCAACTTTTTTAACTTTAACGACCTTATAACAAGGTCACAAATTGAGGCACAAAACGCCATAAAACAGACGACGGAAGAAAACATAGATAGGTCAATATACCAGATTGAATCCGGTATAGATGACCTATTCGGGATATTACGGAATGCAAGACACAATAATCCCGAACTTTTCTTTGAAACGGTTATTCGGTTCAAAGAAATAGAGGCAAGCGTGATAGATATGTCCAAAAGACTTCGGTCTATGGAGAATATTATCAAGCTCGAATATGCTCTGAAAACAAAAAACATGGAGGCAGATAGATTATGATTAAAAAAATAATTGAAACCTGTTTACCTCAGATAACAAGAGAGAAGGGCTTTGCCGATCTCGGAGACCGTTCAAGTTATATCGGAGCATCCGATATTGGTCAATGCCCAAGAAAAGTAATATTGGGGAAACTATTTCCCCAACCTGTTACCATTGAGAAGGAAATAGTCTTCGAAAGGGGACACCTTGCAGAAAAAATAGTGCACGAGAGCCTAATTCAGTATTGCGGAGTTGATAAAAGGGTAAGGGTAGCGACGCAGGTAGAAGTCTGCTATCCAAGCAACCGCAATATTAAAGCGCACATAGATTTCATTTTAGAATATAACGGCGTAAAAACCGTTATCGAAAATAAAACAGCCACTATCGTAGATAAACCCTACGATAGTTGGGTAGAACAATGCGTCTTTCAGCAGGGGTTACTAATGTTGGAAAATCCAGAAATTGAGGTCAATGGATATATTCTATGCATTGACCTCAAAAATGGAAAAATAGCGGAGTTTAAAGTGGAATATGACGAGTCTAAGTTCCAAGATTTGATAAAGAAAGCAGAATATATGCTGGACTTATTAAATCAAAAGGACATAGATTTTAGTAAAATTCCAATAAAACAGTCTGTCCTCTGCGGATATTGCGAATTTAGTTGCGATTGTCCAGCGTATGAAGATAAAAATAATATACCTGATGAATTGAAAGAGTTAATCAGGAAGTTCTCTGCTATTAATACAGATAAAAAACGGATAGATAAAGAGTTAGATACCTTAAAAGAGGTTATAACTTCTTATGGTCCGTTTAAGACTGCCGTTGACGGTATAAAAGCAAATTATACTATATCAACAATGACAGTTCTTGATACAAAGGCTTTGAAAGCTAACGAACCTGAGTTGTTTGAAATGTATTCAACCGTAAAAGATGTCGGAAAGCTAACAATAGCCTAAAAAACTATAAATTATAACTATAAAGCCATAACTCCATATTATTTGGATTATGGCTTTTTTTATTATAAGGAGATTCAAAAATGGCAAGATTAAAAGCTCAAGAAAAAATGGAGTTCTATCCGACCTGCAACGGCGATATAGAAGACGCTTTATTAGATTTACAGGCAATCGTGCCTGTAAGAGCGCTGGATCCCAGTTCAGGAGACGGCAGAACTCTTAAAGCTATAAAAGAAAAATTTAATACTAATGAAATTTATGGAATCGAACTTGATCATAATCGGGTAGAAGAGACCAAGGCAGTCTGCGGAGCGGATAAAACGCTTTGGGCAGACGCTTTAATTGAAACAAGAATATCGCCCCGCTCATTCAACCTGATATTTATGAACCCGCCATATGACAATCTATCAGCATACGGACACAAGAGATTGGAGTTGTCTTTCATAGAGAGATACGCTCCTGTATTATCTCCTGACGGAATAATGATATTAATCGTATCGGAGACTTTACTGACAGGCAGTAAGGATACTCATATGGAGACAAAAAAGATGCTGTTTAGCAACTTCTATATATTAGAAACCTTTAGAAGTAACGATGGAACTTTTAAGCAGTGGGTTCTAATATTAAAGAAAAAGAAAAATCCGAAACTTCCTAAAGAATACGAACCGTTTGGCTTAGATAGCATGGCGGGCAAGTTCTATTGGGAATGGAATTTTCTTGATTTAAAAAAACAGCAGGAAACATTTAACTATCCTGCGGATAAACTTAATATATCAATAGACGTTGAACCTGAAGAATTAAAAGTTTTTAATTCTTTAAGACTTAGCGAAGAGGATATATTAAAAGCGTCATCCGCCAATAAGGATAGAATAGAGCAAATCCTTATGGCTTTAAAGCCACAGGATAAGTTTAAAACCTTATTACCTTTAAAAAAGTCCCATATAACCTTACTGCTTACCACAGGCGGGTTAAACGGACATATTAAAGGAACTCCGTTTGTTATAAACGGACAAGTAGATCGTTCTGTCGTATCAAACACAGAAACCGAAATTGACGACGAAGGCAAGACAAAAAAGACGGAGATAAAAATATCGAAGTTTACGCCTAAAGTATCGGTTATGCGAATAGACAGAACTCAAAGAGAGATAGTAGAACTTAATTAATTAACGCCCATCTGGGCAAAGGAGATGTAAAAATGTTTTATTCAAAACAAGTAAGATCCGTAGCTCTTACGGATTATATATTTCTGCCTCAATATTACGAAAGTAATGCTGAAGTAAAAATCGTCTTAGCTCAGATAGCCGGTCGCCCCGTGGCGGTAGAAGCCGTTAAGGCGATGATTTTAGGCTATACCGCAACAGTTGAGTTCGAGGACAGAGAATTATCGGAATATTATCTGATAACAAACAACAGAGAAAAAATATCCATAAACAAGTCGTCTAACAACGGCATAACGACCATTATTTTACAATCCGAAATAATGCAAGATATGTTTGTTAAAGGAGATAATATAAAATTTATGGAGATATTAAGGAAAAAAACGCATATGCCGTTAATGAACGAATGGGCGGACGGCATACTTAAGACGCTGATAGAAAAAAGGGCGGTCAAAAAGGCAATATCCAATATCGGAGAATATTATATATTTTCCGACAATGGCAAGCTAAAAGGCTTTGTCAACGAACATATAGATAATTTGTTTAATGACGGATTTATCTATTATAACAGTGATAAAACCGAAAATACCTACACGCCTACCAGTATCAGCGAGTTTACGGCTAAATATAAGAACGAGTTATCTAAAATGATTTTAGATAAATGCGATGTCTTATATACGGGAGCCGAAGCTGATAAGATAGACTATACGCCTGTTCTAAACGGGTTTATTCCGTATAAACCGCAAATGGATGCGGCTAATGCGGTATCTAAGTTATTATCTCAGCCTAACCAGAACGCCGCTTTTATATCGGCGGAGATGGGTTGCGGTAAAACCTTAATGTCTCTGTTATCGGCTTACGGTTATTATGTCAGAAATAACAAAAAACCGTTAAGAATACTCTTAATGCTTCCGCCGCATTTATTAAATAAATGGGAAAGAGAGACAAAAAAGGTATTCGGAGATCTGTTAACATCAGTAAAACAGATTAAAACCGTTACCGACATCAATAATTTAAGAGAAGAATACAAAGCCAAACCTATCAGGCACGGAATAGAAGTTTATTTCGTTTCAAGAGAGATGGCTAAACTGTCTTATTATTGGAGGCATGCTTGCATAGACAAGAGTGTGAATGCCTATGCAATGGCAAATAAAAAAATAAAAAAGATTCCTTTTGTTTGCCCTAAATGCGGCTTAAAGCAATTAGGTCATACGACAAAAAGGAACAAATGCGAAGCATGTGGCGAGGCTTTATGGCAGGCAACAAACAAAATAATGCGTGTATCTTTGATGGAATATATGAAAAAGAAATTACCGTCTGGTTATTTCGATTTATTTATTCTTGACGAAGCTCACGAAGAAAAAGGCGAGTCTGCAAGAGGAATAGCCGCAGGACAAGCTGTTTCTATGTCAAAAAAAACAATATTCCTGACAGGAACATTATCAGGCGGTAAACCGAGCACCTTGCATTATCTTTTATGGAGAACTAATCCCAAAAAGATGAAAAAGGTATCCGAGTATAACTCTGTTATGATGACCGCTCAGAAATATGGCGTCATAGAAGAAGTTAGAAAGGAGACGGAGTCTGCTAATAAAATGTCAAGGAATAACAGAGTACAGAGCAATATTAAAGAGAAGCCCGGCATTTCGCCTGAAATGCTGACAGACTTTTTCTTTGATAAAACCGTTTTTATGAAAAATGAGGACTTAAGGGCTGATTTGCCGGAATATACTGAATATGTTGATATCATTCCTCTTAAAGAGGAGCATAAAGAAACATATGACAGGTTGGCAAACACCTTGCGAAACATCGTGAATATGTATCTTGCTCACGGCGATATGGGCATGCTTTCAAAGATGCTCGTGTCTTTAACCGCTTACGCCGACAATCCTGTTTACGAAGAAATCACAGACAGAGAAGGATCTATAGTGGCAATAAGCGAGCCTTTAGATATAGAGACAAATAAGGAGGCTAAACTTATAGAGTTAGTTTCTGATAATAAAGCTCGTGGTCGCAAGGTTCTTATATATTGCGAATTTACAAATATAAGAGATTTACAGCCGAGAATTAAGGCTAAATTAGAGGAATACGGTTTTACTACGACAATACTGCCTGCAAGCATAAAGCCCGAAAAAAGAGAACAGTGGATCATAGACAATACAAAAGATGTTGACGCTATGATTTGTAATCCAAGATTAGTCTCAACAGGTCTTGATTTATATGATTTTCCGACTATCGTCTTTTATCAGACGAGCTATTCTATTTACCTGTTAAGACAGGCAAGCAGAAGGTCTTGGAGAATCGGACAGACTAAGCCTGTTGAGGTTCATTTTCTTACTAATTTAGATACCATTCAGGACACGGCTATGCATTTAATAGCCGACAAAATGGTAAGTTCTCAAATATTTGAGGGCGAATTACCCGAAGGCGGATTGGAAGAAATATCTCAAGTTGAGGAAAAATCATTTATAAAACAGCTGGCTGAATCGCTCAACGACTCCAATGTTATTACGGGTTCGCTTGAAGCATTATGGAAGAACAAAATGCGTAAGGAAGTCGAATCAGACGACTTTATTGAAGTTGTTGCCGAAGCCGAAAAAGAAACTGCGATACAAACCGTTAAAACCGAAACCGTCCACGAGATTAAATCTAACAAGGGCGGCGTCGAGAAATTCGTTTATACGGTTGTCTCTCAAGTCAAGCTTTATTCCGATAAGGCGGCAAGCTTTACTATTAAAAATCAAATGTATTTGATGAAAAACGGCAATATTTACAAAGTATCGGGCAAACCTAACGATATCGGCAAAATATATGCTGGAAAATACATTTGGAAAAATAGTAAAAAGACAGGTAATAAATACGCCGAATGCAAAATTAAGAACGAGGGTATCGTCTATGTTGGCAAGAAAACCGGCACGGACGAATTCGTGGCTCTAACGATGAGCAAATCGGCGATTGCCTAACTGACAAAATTAACTTTAAATAAATAATAAGGAGGCTATTATGTGGCTATTACAAGGAACAATTGACGAATTCCAGAACGCCGGAATGTTCGATAATATAATGTTAAGAGGATACTTCCTTGATGACAGGGACGACGAATATTGCGACGAAGAAGAAGAATGTAATGAAGAAGACGACGACGAAGAATAAACTTCGTCGCAAGCCCCTAACTATTAACCTTAACCGGTTAATAGTTAGGGGCTTTTTTTTGCTTTTTTTCTTGACATTTAACAAATTTGTTATAATAATAATACTATCAATAAAATATAAGGAAAGTTATTTTGTGGAAAACCTGACTTCACTATCAGAGAACTACATAGAAGACTTATGCGAAAAATATAATATAGATATGCAAACGGCAATAGATTGCATAAATAACGCCATTCAAAGTTACGTTAAAAATACGGCGTTAATAATATCTAAAAATAACGGAAATATTGATATGTCGGCTTTCAGATTATCTGATTTTAAAAAAGTTGATTTAACAGCTTTTGATAAAGATAAAATCCATAAGATATCGAAACTGTTAAGATATTATCTGAACATAGCAAAATATCAATCCCTGTATAATAATTACAAGTATGTTATGGGAAAACTTGTTTTCGGAAATATCATCTCGGAAACAGACGCAGGCTACATTATAGATTTAGACAGAAATTATCTTTTTAATATTCCCGCCGGAACAAAAAGTCTTTATCCGTTGCAATTTCAACCTGTTTCAGAAAAAAAAACGTATAAAGGCGGAGACTATCTTGTCTTTACTATAAACAGTATCAAAAGAACTTTAAACGGCAATATGGAATTCATATTGTCGAGAACAAGCGTTAAACTGCCAGCCCTTATTATAGCAAACGAGCTTAAAATCGATAATATCAAAACTATTTTGCGTATTCCGGGCGTTATAACCAAACTTAAAACCGAATTTAGCATTCCGCAAAAGACGATAGATTATGCAAAAGAACTTTTAAGGGGAGAGAATATTTATGTTTATAAAGAAAGAACAGAATAATTCAAATAATCCAGAGACGGTTATCGGCGCAGGCGTAGACTTGCAGGCTAAAGAAAAAAAGCTGATGAATATAGTATTGCCGGATTCGGCGAGAAAAGGGCATTTCTGGTGTTTTGGAACGAGCAGAGTAGGTAAAACAAGAGTTATGGAAAATATGATAGAACAGGATATTAAAAAAGGATATTCCGTCGTAGTCGTCGATCCGAAGGGCGACATAGAACTGTTTGATAAAATAATTCAAACTACTGCTATGGCTAAAAGGCTTGACGATATAGTTTTTATTACTCCGATATTTCCGGAATATTCAGCTATTATTAATCCGCTCTCGTCTTATTATATGCCAGAAGAGATAGTAGGGCATATTGTATCTGGCGTAGAAACCGGCAAGGAACCGTATTTCTTTAACGTAGCTTATGAAATATCGCTCGTTTTAGTTCAGTCTTTAGAATTAATTGCTCAGGCGCAAGGCAAAGATCCTGATTTTAACCTTTTAAAAATTAAAAATTATATATCGAGGGAAGAACTTGAAAAATTAAAAACACAAGAACTCGATAAATTAATCACGAGAAATGTCGAATATGCCCAGCAGTATTCTATGGATATGCAAAAGATATTAGATTCGCCTCAAGATTATTATTCAAAAGTATCATCGTCTTTAAGAGTAGCTCTAACGGAACTTACATCCGGCAATATAGGAAAAATAATAGGTCAGGCTGACGAAAACAGGTTTATCAAGAGATTGCAGGAGGGCAAGTCGGTTATATTAATAGCCCATTTAGGCTCTCTTTTAACCAGAAAGGCGGCGTCCACTCTCGGCAAGGTTTTAATATCTATGATACAGAGCTTCGTAGGTAGGGTATTTTCGTCTGGCAGAGTTTTAAATCCGCCGTTATGTATTTACATAGACGAAGCGCAAAACACGTTGTATAAGGGTATAGACGACTTGTTCGCCAAAGCTGGCGGGGCTGGAGTCTGGGTTCACGGCTTTTGCCAATCGGTTAATCAAATGTATGCGGCTATCGGAGAAGACTACACAAAAACCATACTTGATAATACGAATTCTAAATTTTTTATGAGAGTGCCGGATTACGACACAGCTCATTATATATCGGGACAGTTCGGAACGGTAAGAAAATTCTCGCCGATATTATCGGTAGGAGGGGGTATTTCAACGAGAGAGGAAGAATCGCCTATGGTAAGAGAAGAAGATATTATAAGACTACAGCCCCGACAGTTTTATTTTACTTCCTATCACGGAATTTTTAAGGGCACAACAAAAGACACATCGGAATTATTCGTAGATATCGAATTTCCGAGCATACATTTTACCGATAAAGAGGAGGTCGCTTAATGCTATATATCGTTATAATAATTTTATGGATAGCGGTTTTGTATTTTATAAACAGATTTTATAAAAAGAAAAAATTAGCTCCTACGCTTAAAGTGCCGAAACACGACAAAAGAGACGTCGAGATCGTTAAAATAACTCTTGCGGAGTTGTCGACTTTATGGAAAAGACAGTCGGATAAAAAAAAATACAGTTTAAAAATAGACGAACTCGTCCCGCTTTATAAAAATAAAGAAGCTATTCAAAAACTCCAGTCGATAGATTTAACACTAACTCATAAAAGACTCGAGAATTTTTATAACGAGTATATTAGAGGCAACGGAAGTTTTACCGAAAATTTAATGTTTTTCACGGTCGAACTTGTTAAATTTTTAGACGCCAAAGGCGATTGTCCGTCGGTCGTAAAAGTTTCAAAGCTCGATAATTCCAAAAGGGAATTCAATTTACTCTCTAATGTTTCGTTAATTGACCATTCCATAGACGTAGCCGAAGAAATGATTAAATTATACACGTCGCCTCTTGCGATACCGGATGCTATAGCCGTGTCCTTATCTCACGATTTAGGCAAAATACCGGATTTTCATGGAGATTTTTATTCGACGGGAGACCATCCCGAACTATCAGCCCGTATTATCAGAAATGAACTTTTATCGTTTAAAGAACTTGATGAATCTCAGCAAAACGAGATATTAGACGCTGTTATGATGCATCATAGAGCTCCTAAATCTGAACTCGGCAGAACTTTAATACAAGCCGACCAATCGGCAAGAAAGAAAGAGGTTCAAGACATAGAAGATAAAAAATATCAGGAGAGCAAAAATAAAGAGGCGAAAGAACTAAAGTCAATTCCTCAAGAGCCCGTAAAAGAAATACAAACGCAAGCAGTGACAAGCGTTTACGATGTTAATCAGGATAAAAAAATAGCCTATACCAAACCTGAATATATTGATTTATCGTGGTTTTCTGTGGAAGAATTTATATCTAAGCTAAAACCTTATATCAATAAAGTCGAAAGCGGAAACAGATTTAACGCTTTTTCTATGTCAAACGGCTACGTGTATTTCATGACTGGATTATTAACCGATATCGTCGTAGAAATGGGACTTGAAGCGGGGGACAATTATTCTCAAGCGATTAAGTTTGAAACCGACCATTTAACAAGAAAGAAATTAGGACACGTACTATTAAATTCGGTAGTAAATATATTAAGAGACAGAGGAATGATACCGGAAAATCTTTGCGGAAAAAAGTATTTCGGCAATAAGTTTATAGTTAAATATAAAGAACCCGTATCTGGCAAAACCGAACAAGATGCTTTTTACACGCCTTTTCTTTCAAGTATTTTCGTAGAGCAGGTTTCCGAACTCGAAAAAGATAAACCTGATATCATAAAAAACATAGAATCGGTAGAAAAAGTTTCTTCCATAAAAGAGTCTTGACATTTAATCAAACTTGTTATAATAATAATACAATACTATGACTAATAAAATTATCGCAATAACAATTTTAACACTTTTATTGTTTATTCCAGCTATTAATGCAAACGGGGATTTAATCCCGTATTGTTTCAATCAAGCTTCTACGCTTTACAGAGTGCCTGAGAGTATTTTAATGGCGATAGCCGATGTTGAAAGCGGATTTAATCCGTATGCCATAAATGTAGAAGGAACGCCTTATTTTCCTGATAACTACTCTCAAGCGTTAAGTATCATAGATGAATATCGCAATTCATCTATGGATGTAGGCATTATGCAAGTAAATTCGTTTTGGTTTAATAGACTCCATTATCCGCTACGATACGGATTAAAACCTTGCGACGATATATATCTCGGAGCTTACGTGTTGGCAAGAAAGATAGCAAGATACGGTTATAACTGGAGAGGAATAGCGGCATATCACTCGGCAGATTATACGGCGGGGCTTATTTACGCTAACAAAGTCTATGCGGCTCTAAGACAATTAGGAGACAACGGATGAAAACTAAAACTCATAACTTGTTTAATATCGGCATTCTTACCGCTATCGGTTCTTTATTTGTCAA
>Ga0078972_1012615_pt1 | contig 14422 bp, 14 predicted proteins | sample YelNatPaOPGAMG01_FD_67568 | JGI IMG/M metagenome (GOLD analysis project Ga0078972, IMG submission 67568) | Hot spring thermophilic microbial communities from Obsidian Pool, Yellowstone National Park, USA - OP-RAMG-01 (SPADES assembly) (version 2) | ecosystem: Environmental > Aquatic > Thermal... | reverse complement strand
TTACCGGTTAACGTGACCGTTAAAAGGAAGAAAGCATTAGCTCATTAAGGAAATTATTAGCATAGATTATTCAAATAACGGACACGGATACGGAAGACGGACACGGATTACCCGGGATTCAGTAAAGTCAAGCAGAGACATGATACAGACGAACAACGTAGGTGCTAAACGAAACAGGCATCGTAACCGTAACAGTTTATTTTATACTTCAGCCTTCAGCCTATGATAGTTTATTTTGTTTTATAAATTGAATTATTGCCAATAAACAACCTTCTGACTAACTTGACAAAGTTTATAGCGTTATAGCGTTTAATTAAAACTGCACAGAGCATGACGCAAAGCCTAATAACAAAGGCAAAAGAGCGAAGAGCGGAGAGCTCATAAAAAGGCTGAAGGCTGAAGTATGAGAAAAACAACAACATGACAAAGGAATATACAACCCCCTTTATCTTCCTTGAGAAAGGGGGAATCTGGCTCTATTGCTCATGGCGATTGGCTCAATGCTCTATAACTCCTTGACAAAGTAGGATAAGGCGGTTGTATCAAATAAATTTTTTTGCAACGTCTTCATTATTTAAATTGCATTTTTTGGTTCAAAATCTGAATCATTCTAATAATATTTGTTGGGTTAATTAGCCGAGGCGTTTTTTGAGTTCTATTAGCTTTCTCATGGCTTTTTCGGGAGTTAGTTTATTGACGTCAATATTCTTTAAATCTGAAATAATTCCGTCTGTTGCAGATGAGAAAAGGTCAAGCTGAACAGAGCCTTTTTTAGATTTCTTACCAGCAAATCTTGGCACTCCTGTTTCGTTGAGCTCTTCTTTCTCGAGATTTGCGAGGACTTCTTTGGCTCTTTTAATTATACTATCAGGCAAGCCAGCGAGCCTTGCAACCTGTATTCCATAACTTTTATCTGCTGGGCCTTTCTCAATCTTACGAAGAAAGATGATTTCATCTCCCCATTCTTTAACAGCAATATTGTAATTTCTAACTCCTTCGTGAGTTAATGCGAGTTCAGTCAGTTCATTATAATGTGTGGCAAATAATGTGCGGGCTCTTAAAGAATTTAGAATATACTCAGCAACAGCCCATGCTATGCTGATTCCATCGAATGTGCTCGTCCCTCTTCCTACCTCATCAAGAATGATAAGACTTTTTGATGTGGCATTATGAGTTATATTGGCTACTTCTATCATTTCTACCATGAAAGTACTTTGTCCTTTTGTAAGAAAATCAGATGCACCTATTCTTGTAAATATTCTGTCAGAGATTCCTATTTTTGCCTCGGATGCAGGAACAAAGCTGCCCATCTGAGCCATAATCACTATAAGTGCTATTTGCCTCATATAAGTTGATTTGCCTGCCATATTTGGTCCTGTGATTATTAAAAGGCGTTCGTCTGAATTATTCATATATACACTGTTTGGTATAAAACGTTCATCGGTTTGAATGCGTTCAATTACAGGGTGTCTTGCATCTGTTATATCAAGAATTCCATTCTCTTCGATATATGGCTTGGTGTAATTGTATCGTTTGGCAACTACCGCAAGAGAAGCAAGAAAGTCAACTATTGCAATCGCAGAAGCTGATGTTGAGATCAGGTTTGTTTCTTTGCTGATTTCTTTGATGATATTCTGAAATATCTGGTATTCGAGTGCTTTTAGACGTTCTTCGGAACCAAATACTTTTGATTCGTATTCTTTTAATTCTGGAGTGATAAACCTTTCACCGCCTACCAGAGTCTGCTTTCTTATGTAATTTTCGGGTACCATGTGAAGATTGGATTTTGTAATTTCAATATAGTAGCCAAAAACTCTGTTATAGCTTATTTTGAGGGAATTTATTCCTGTTTCTTCCCTTTCTTTTTGCTCTAATTTTGAAATGAATTCCTTTGCGTTTTTTGATATATTTCTAAGATCATCTATCTCATTATTGAAACCATTTTTAATAATTCCACCTTCTTTTAGAGTTGAAGGAGGAGTTTCAATAATACTTTTCTCGATCAATTCTTTTATTGAGGTTAATTCAGATATTTCTTCAGCAAGAGACTTTAAATAAGGATTTCTTGTTGATATAAGCAAGTTTTTAATTTTTGGTAGATAGGAGATAGAATTTTTTAAAGCTATAAGATCTCTTGCATTGGCAGTGCCTGAGTCAATTTTTGATGATAATCTTTCAATATCCTGTATTTTTCTTAAAGAAGTTCTGAGATTTTCAAGTTTTTCGAAATCTTCATAAAGATATTCAACTGCATCTTGCCTTTCCCTTATTTTTCTAATATCAAGCAGAGGTTTAAGAACAGATGTTCTTAAAAACCGTCCACCCATTGGTGTGAGGGTTTCATCAAGAACCCAGAGCAATGTATTATCAGAAGAGCCATCCCTTAAGTTGTGCGTCAGTTCAAGGTTTCGCTGTGTTGTAGCATCAAGAAACATAAAATTTTCCTGTCTTAGTGGATGTATTTTCTTAAGACGGAATGTATCTTTTTGTGTTTCTTCAATATAACTTACGAGCGCTCCTGCAGAGCATATTGCTGCATTCATGTTGTCACAGCCGAACCCTTCAAGAGATGATACGTGGAGATGTTTTAACAGTAGTTTATAAGCTTCAGAGTAATCAAAATACCAATCTTCATAAAAGGTTATGAAAAAACTATTAAGCCTTTCTTTGTAATATAAATCCTCTGATAAAGACTGTGGTATAAGTATTTCTCTCGGTTCAAAACGATATAGTTCATCCTGTATATCTTTATTTGTTTCATAAAGAAAAAATTCTCCTGTAGAAATGTCCGCAATAGCTATTCCGTGTATTCCAGCAAATGGAAATATGCTAACAATATAAGCGTTTTCTTTTGGGTTATCGGGTATGTGTGTTCCAGGTGTAATGACTCTGACAATGTCTCTTTCAACAATGCCTTTTGCATCCTTTGGATCTTCCATCTGTTCGCACACAGCAACTTTATACCCGGCTTTAACAAGCTTTGTGATATATGTTTCCGATGCAAAATAAGGTACTCCACACATTGGAATAGGGTTATCTTTTGATTTGTCCCTCGTTGTAAGTGCTATCTGTAAAATTTTTGATGCTTTTTCAGCATCTTTGCCAAACATTTCATAGAAATCGCCGAGTCGGAAAAAAACAATAGCATCTTTATATTTTTCCTTAATATTGAAATACTGTTTCATCAAAGGTGTTAATTCGGACATAATCTATTATTTAATACTATAGACAGGATAAGTTGCAACTGTAATATTTTTATGATTGTGAATAAACTGAAAAAGCGGGAAAATAAAATTCCCCTATCACTTTTTAAATTAAGAGGAGATAGGGGAATTTTATAAAAATTTATTTTACTTTTTCTACCGGATAGTCTGCTTCAGCCCATGCTGTTATGCCGCCGGGATAACGATAAACATTCTTATAGCCGAGTTTTACAGCCCACATAGCTCCATTATGGCTCCGTGTACATTTTGTAAATCCACAATAAAATACAATTAGCCTATCTTTATTTTTTCCGAGAAGCTTCTGGAAATCTTCCTTTGTTTTGGCATCCAGCGATTCTAATTCTTTAATAGGGAATTCAAATTGTACTGCACCTGGAACATGCTGTTTTTTATAGCTATCTTCATAAGGCATTGTGTCAACGATTAACATATCTTTTTTCTGGTCAATCCATGCTTTTAATTCCTCAGTTGTAACAATCTTGTAATTGCCTTTCATAACATCTTTTGCAAAGTTTACCGCAATTTTTTCGGTCTCGATTTCTTTACCACCCCAGCCTGCAAAAGAGATTCCCATCATTGCAAAAACAATCAGAATACTAATGCTGCCGACTAAAAAAGATTTTCTGTAATTCATCCTCTTTCCTCCTTAATATTAGTTTTTAACCGTAAAGAACGGTTTTTGGTCAAATATTTTTTATAAGAGAAAATAAAAATAACTGCAGCCATCATAATAATATCTCTGTAAAAAGCTACTTTAAGGCTGTTCATACCATTTATTTCTTCTTGTGAAAAACAACCGCAATCAACATTCATATTATTAAAAATCCCATATCCTAAAACAGAAAGAAAAAGCATCAGAAGAAAAAAGACCACAAATAAACTCCCCCGCAGATTGAAAATAAGACCCAATCCTGCGATTAATTCTATCGCAGGCAGACCTATCGCAAAATATGGCAATAGAATGTCAGGAACTATATCGTATTGCGAAATGACCTTTGCAAAAGCTTTAGGTTCTATAAGTTTAACAAAACCTGCATAGGCAAATATGAATCCTATAGATAATTTTGTAATGATGTATATTAGAAATAAAGGAGATTTTTTATTCATTTTAAGTTATTTTCGGATAATTGGGAATTATATATCCAATAGTTATTATCAATAAAAAAGAGAATAATTATAGAAATTCAATATTGTTCATCTGCATTATTTCAAATGCATATCTGGTTTAAAAATTTATATTATATATTTAGGGTAAATATGGTATATTAAAATAAAAAAGAGTTGTGGAGGTTTGCACATGTGTCTTGGTATCCCTTCAAAAATTATCAGAATTAATGATTCAATGGCAACAATTGATGTTTATGGTGCACAACGTGATATAAGCATCATGCTTCTTGAAGATCAGGTTAAAGTTGGAGATTATGTTCTTGTTCACGCAGGTTTTGCTATTCAGAAACTTCAGAAAAAAGAAGCAAAGGAAACCTTAAAACTATTTGACCAATATCTTGATATGCTGAATGAAGCTGATACTTCTTCATCGCAGACTGGGAGAACCGATAATAAAATTAAGAAAGCTAAAAGAAAAAAACAATTAGTTTCCTGAAACTTTCAACCAGATTATTTTTAACCGTTTTTATACTATTCCATCTTGTCTTGTGCAATATTTTTATGTCAATCTCCTCTATTGTTTGTTCTGCTTAGAAATTTATTAACCCAAATAACGCAGACATTTATCAAGAATTTATTTTGTAAATAAGACATATAAAATAATCGGAAAAATCAAGCAGAAACATGATATAGACGAACAATGTAGGTGCTAAACGAAACAGGCATCGTAACCGTAACAGTTTATTTTATACTTCAGCCTTCAGCCTATGATAGTTTATTTTGTTTTATAAATTAAATTATTGCCAGTAAACAACCTTCTGACCAACTTGACAGATAGGCAAATATATAATCCCTTTATCCCCCTTGAGAATGGTGGAATCTGGCTCTATGCTTATGGCTATTGGCTCAATGCTCTATAACCTCTTGACAAAGTAGGATAAGGGGGTTGTATCAAATAAATTTTTTCGCTACATCTTTATTATTTTAACTGCTTTTTTTAGAATAATACTCATAGGTAATGTCAAAAGTTTAATGAAAAAAAGTAGAGAATAATAAAACTACAGAAGGCATAGAGTTTTTTTTCTGTGTTCTCTGTGGTTAAGTTTTGACAATACATGCCTGTAGAAAGGGAGTGTTTAATGGTAAAAAGTGACCGCTGGATTCGTGAAATGGCAAAAAATGGAATGATCGAACCTTTTGATAGTAAACAGGTTAAAAAAGGTGTTATTTCGTATGGAGTGAGTTCGTATGGTTATGATATGAGGGTTGCTGATGAATACAAAATATTTTCGTCGGCAGGTAATATGATAATTGATCCAAAAAATCTTAAACAGGATAGTTTTATTGATTATAAGGGGAAAGAATGTATAATTCCTCCCAATTCCTTTGTTCTGGCAAGATCGTTTGAATATTTCAGGATACCACGTGATGTTCTTGTAATATGTCTCGGAAAATCAACTTATGCAAGGTGCGGAATAGTTGTCAATGTTACGCCATTGGAGCCTGAATGGGAAGGATATGTAACAATAGAAATATCCAATACCGCTCCTTTACCTGCAAAAATATATTCAAACGAGGGGATAGCCCAGATTATCTTTATTCAGGCATCTGAAATTTGCGAGACGTCATACGCTGATAAAAAAGGTAAATATCAGGCTCAGAAAACCATAACCACAGCGAGATTAAAATAAAATGAAAGCATCCGAAAAAATAATTCTTGCTCTTGATGTATCTGATCCTTCTTATGCAATTGAGATAGTAGAAAAATTCAGGGATAGAATAGATATTTTCAAAGTCGGTCTTGAACTATTTACTATAGCAGGTCCTCATATAATTGACGAAATTCATAAAAGAAATAAGAAAGTTTTTTTAGACCTTAAATTTCATGATATACCAAATACTGTTGCAAAAGCGGCGAAAGCAGTGACCAGACTTGGTGTATTTATGTTTAATGTTCATACATCGGGTGGTTTTGAAATGATGAAAAAATGTGCTGAAACTGTTGTTGAAATGTGCCTGAAGGAAAATCTAAACAGGCCAAAAATCTTAGGGGTAACAGTTCTAACAAGTCTGACACGTGAATCTTTGCGCGATGAACTCGGAGTTCATTATGGATTGAAAACACATGTCAAACATCTTTCCAATCTTGCTATGGAAGCAGGGCTTGATGGTGTTGTTGCATCAGCAAGAGAAGCAGAAACTGTAAGAAATCATTGTGGTAAAGATTTTATTATAGTAACACCTGGTATAAGACCATCGTGGACACCACCAGATGACCAGAAGAGAACCATGACACCAAAAGAAGCTTTAAAACAAGGGGCTGATTATCTTGTGCTCGGAAGGTCTATTCTCAAACAGCCTGATCCTTTAAAAGCCATAGATTTAATATTAGTTGAAATTCTATCATTTTGATTAAAGAATTATTTAAGATTTAAGTTTCCACTAAGAATTTTACATCCAGCTACCGTGATATTTAGTTCAGGATTATTATACGTCCATCTAATCTGGGCTTTTGCAAATAAATGATTTACATTCAGGTCAATTACCTCCCCTTTCGACATTGATATATTATTAAAAATTTTTAAACCGACTCCGTCTTTTGAAAAGTCGATAATGCTTGCATCACATAAATATCCATTATGTTTAAAAGTAAACGGAAATGCTTTTTTATTCCGCTTTTTATTTCTTTTTTCGAGACCATATTTTCCGCTATAAACTTCACCGCAATAAGGACATGGTCTGAATGGTTCAACAGCAGCACTGTATGAATCTTTTTTGCATGAGGGGCAGTCAAGTCTAATCATTTTAATATGCCTCCTTGTTTTGAAGCATGGTTTTGAAACATGCTGAATTTATTTCAGCATCTCGACTATTCTGAAAAGCTTGATTACATTAATTATTTTTAATCAAATCTTGTTATAGCAAAAATTTCCACACCAGTTACACTTTCTTCAAAATTATCATATGCTTAAATTAAAATAACAAAATTACAAAAAAAATACTATCGTACAAATATATAATAAAATTGTAATAATTATTAAATTTATCCTGTAGTAATATTACTACAATAAAAATTAATAGTTAGAATTATGATTAAAAAATAAAGCATAAGATATATTTTAAATTTGGCTAAAGAAAATATTTGGTTTAATCTCTTTTTTTCTGGATTGTTCAATCCTGCCTAAAAATTGGTAACAGACAAGCAGGATTTGACAAATAATTGATACTAATTCCAGCTTCCAGTATGATGTTTAAAAATATTATTCTGTTCAGATGTGATTTGCTTTATACCACCTGCTATGTGCTATTTTAGTAAATCAATTATGTTTCCTGACAAAAAGAATTTTTTGAGGTCTATAGATGATACTGGAATACCAGTTATTTATAAAGAAATAACTTATTCTTTTCCATATTATATATACGAACATTTTTTAGGTCCTAACAGTATATTATTTGAAAGCATAAAGGGTACCGAATGTATAGCGAGATATTCTTTCATAGGATTTGATCCTTTAATTATTTTAAAAACAAAAAATTTATTGACCGAAATAACATCTAAAACTGCGATAGAAAAATGTAATCAAAAACCCCTTGGTATTCTCAAAAATATATTATTTAAATATCCTCAAAAACCCAACAATCAACTACCTCCATTTCAGGGTGGTTTTGCTGGTATGTTTGGTTATGATTTTGTTCAATATTTTGAAAAACTTCCTCGAAATGCTCTTGATGATCTTTATATTCCTGATGCTCATTTTATGCTTTTCGATAAAGTAATAGCATTTGACCATAAGATGAAGAAATGCTGGATTATGGTATCTCCAGGAGTCGATAAATTTCTTTTTAACAAAAACTCAAACTGCATAATAGACTGGTCTGAAGAATTTGATATTTCTGAATTTCAAATTCAGGAGATTGAAAAGAGGATTTTAAACAATAAGAACAGACTATATATTTATCCGGATAAGCAAGGCAGAAAGATTGACATTATTTATGAAATGACCAGGAAAGAATATACGGATATTGTCAAAAGAGCGAAAGATTATATAGCAGCCGGGGATATATTTCAGGCAAATCTTTCGCAAAGGGTATCGGCACATATTGAAGATAAGAATAATTTCGAGATTTATAAAATACTTCGCAGTATAAATCCTTCACCTTTTGCAGCTTATGCAGATTTTGGGAATTATAGAATAATTAGTTCATCTCCTGAGAGACTCGTAAAAGTAAATAATAATATTATAGAAACAAGACCTATTGCCGGGACGAGACCAAGAGGCAAAACTCTGAATGAGGATGAAGAAATGAGGGCAGAACTTCTATTGAATGAAAAAGAGAGAGCGGAGCATATTATGCTTATAGACCTTGAAAGAAATGATCTTGGCAGAGTGTCCGAATATGGCACTGTCAAAGTAAATGAAATGATGATAACAGAAGATTATTCTCACGTCATACATATTGTATCTAATATAAAAGGTGAATTAGTAAAAACTAAAGACTGTTTTGACGTTGTTAGAGCAACATTTCCGGGAGGAACAATTACCGGGGTGCCGAAGGTTCGATGTATGGAAATTATAGATGAACTTGAACCGGTTAGAAGAGGACCTTACACAGGTTCTCTGGGATATATCGGATTTTTTGGAAATATGGATTTGAATATTATCATAAGAACATTTGTTATAAAAGATAATATAGCTTATGTCCAGGCAGGCGCAGGGATAGTTGCCGATTCTGACCCTGAAAGAGAGTATTTTGAAACTCTCAAAAAAGCTGAAGCGCTGATTAAAACTCTGGAATTAGTTTAACTGCCTTGATATACTTTACTTTAATAATTCAGAATCGGAGGTATTCAGTTAATGAAATATATTTACTACATATTAGGTTTTTTGCTTATTGTTTCTATTCTTATGGGTATTGAATTAAAAAGCAAAAGGAGTATAAATAAGGAAGTAGCAATTATAATCAATGATAGAGTAATCACATCTGACGAATTGAAAAGTTTGTATGAGCATCAGCAACCTTACAAACAATCTCAGGAAGATTTTATAAATTCTCTAATAACAAAAGAACTCCTGATTCAGGAATCCAAAAAATTAGGAATTGATAAAGAAGAACCATTTAGAAGGTCTATTCAAAATTTTTACGAACAATCTCTTATAAAACAACTTATTGACAGAAAAATCTCTTCAACCTCGGTGACTATAAATGAAGAAGAAGTGAATAATTATATCAATTTGATGAATAAAAAATATTATGTAAGCATATTTACTTTTAATAATCCTGAAGAAGCAGAAAAAAGTGCTCTGTCACAGGGAGAAAAAAGAGTTTTATTATTTGATAGCATGTCTGATGAAATTAAAGAAAAAATCATCAATCTTAAAGCTGGTGAACATACTTTGCCCATCAAATCAGGGGATAAATATATTGTTATAAGGGTTGATAGGGTTGAAGAATTAAAAGGTATAACTTTAAATGAAAAAGAAAGGGAGAAAATAAAAAATATGCTTCTGGATGAAAAGAAAAAGAATCTGATAAATGACTGGATAACTGCTATAAGGGCAAAAGCAAAAATAGAGATAAAAAATATTGGTTCATTAGATAAAACAGGGAGATAGACATGAAAAGAACCTGGAGAAGAAGAAATTATTTCATCAAAAAGGACCTGCAGGGCAAGTATATGTTCAGTTTTTTTGTATTCGTAATAGCAGGTAGTATTATTTTTACGCTTATATTCAGTCTTCTTTCTTCTGATACCCTTACAATTGTCTATGAAGACTATAACCTCAAAATAGGCAAAACACCCATTATGCTTTTAAAGGAGATACTCAGCGCTCACTGGATTTTTATTGTTGTTGGTGGTCTTGCGGTTGTGATACTTTCAATGTTCTTGACTCATAGATTTGCAGGCCCTATTTTCAGATTTGAAAGGTCAATAGATGAAATTACAAATGGTAATCTGAATTTTCAGATTAAATTACGGGAGAAAGATGAAGGTAAAGAACTTGCCAATAAAATCAATAAAATGATTCTTATGTTTTCGGATAATTTTAAAGAAATGGAGAAGATATCTGAAGAAATAAGAAATGAACTGAATTCCATACAGGAAGATTTAAAAGACAGCAGACAGAATGAAAATACTATACATAAAATAGATTCTGCAATTAAATTAAATCGTAAGCTTTATGATATTCTGCATAAATTTTCTGTTAAAGAAAATAAATAATCGGATATTTTACAACAGTAATATTCTATGCATAAAAAAATTTGCTTAATTATATTTTTTTTACTTGTCTTTCATTTATTTTTCACATCTGTTTATGCCGGCGAGTTAAATTCAAGATACACCACAATAATCTATTCAAATGAATCACAATTGCGTAGATTTAACAAGGAAATTAAAATGGGAAGTCTTTCTTATTTAATGAGAAATAAAGTTTCGATTAGCTTCGAGGATGAAATTAAAAATAAAATGGATGTTTTAATAGAAAAAGTAGAATCCATTCTTGAAATGTATCCGCGTGAGATAAGAATCAGCATTATACTTTTAGACTCTGATAAAGAAGTTCAGGGTATATATCATAAAAAGTATGGCAGAAATGTTGATTTTATCGCTTTTTATTCACCAAAAGACAAAACTATTTATCTTTCAATCAATGATGTAGAGCTTGCTGTGCTTGCGCATGAATTAGCACATGCAGTGATCGACCATTATTACGGAATTACAACACCGACAAAGATACACGAAGTTCTGGCGCAATATGTTGAGTCTCATTTATTTGATTGATGCAGTAATAAGTTACTAAGAGCTTAAAAATTAAAAACCTGAAGAACTTATATATCCACCTGCTGGAGAACTGCCAGGAAGACTTATTTCAATAGGAGTTAGCCCGGCTCCTAAAGGCGGAGTATAACCAAGTCCTGTTTCGAATGCTTTTGCAAGAACTTCAGGATCAACTCCTGCCTCGATTGCGCATCTTGAACAAACATCCGAAGTTGCTCCAGCTTCAAGAGCACCTGTTATGATTTGTTCTAAAGTCCCGTTTGCCTCAATCGCGCATCTTACAACAAGACAGGCGTCATGTCCGAGTTCTATGCAGGCTTTTGTAACCTCTTTAGTATTCATGCCTTCAGAAAGCAATGATTTTACAGTATTGCAGATATCTTTTGTTTCTTTATATTTTTTCTGGACACTTGTTTTAATCGCTTCATCAGCAAAAGCAGAAATCGTAATACAGAACACAAACATAAACGATAATATAACTATATCTTTTAACCTTTTCATTTTTCTCACTCCTTACCTTTTTTTAACAAATAATAGACTGTTTGTCAAGCAAAAAACTAATTTTGCTTAAAAAGCATCTTTTCAATATATATCAGGCTGTTATAGAATATTAAATGCGGAATATTTTGGTTATATCAGATGAAGCAAAAAATATTGCATCATTATTTAAATCCTTGAAAATAGTCCAGGGCAAACAGGATATTAGAAAAAAAGAGATCTCTATTGGAACTGATTTAACAAATCCACTCAAATATGATATGGCTCTCCTTGATCTTGATATCGAGCAATGGCAAAAGAGAATTTCGGAATTAAGAAATTATATGCCTGTAATTACTTTTTCAACCCCGGATATAAAAAAAGCTGTTGAGTCAATAAAACTTGGAGCCTCCGATTATCTCGAGAAGCCTTTAAGTTCTGAGCATTTGGCTGAAATTGTAAGAAAGTACAAGAAAAAAATTCTTAATACAGAATATGGTTTTGATGAAACAATTGGAACAAGCAATCTAATGCAGGAGGTCTTTGGTGCCATTAAGAAAGCTGCTGTAAGTGAGAGCAATGTTTTAATTACAGGTGAGAGCGGGACTGGCAAAGAACTTGTAGCCCGTGCAATTCATAAATGGAGTCCACGTAAAGAAAAAGCTTTTGTAATAATAAACTGCGGTGCTATTCCTGATACACTTCTTGAGTCTGAACTTTTCGGGTTTGAAAAAGGGGCTTTTACGGGTGCTAATTATACCAAAAAAGGTCTTCTTGAATTTGCAGACGAAGGCACGGTTTTCTTTGACGAAATAGGTGATGTCTCATCATTGTTTCAGGTGAAAATTCTCAGGGTACTGCAGGAAGGAGAGGTGATGAGAATCGGAGGCTCAAAGCATATCAAGGTGAACCTGAGAGTAATATCCGCCACAAACAGGGACCTCGAGACCGCCCGAAGAAGAGGATTGTTCAGAGAAGATCTTTTTTACAGATTAAATGTAATACATATACATTTGCCTCCGCTCAGGGATAGAAAAGAAGATATACCGGCTATTGTAAGACATTTTCTTGAAAAACACTCGGTTAAAAGAAAAGATATGCTTATTAAAGACATAAGCGATGAAGCTATGAGCATATTAATGAGTTATGATTATCCGGGAAATATAAGGGAATTGGAAAATATTATTGAACATGCAATATCTTTCGCAGGAGGTCCTATTATTATACCCTCAAATCTTCCTGTAAATCTCCTTAAAACCCCTTCCCAGAAAATTAATCCTTCCCCTAAACTTAAGGAAGCTTTAAAGAATGTTGAAAAGGAATTAATTTGGGCAGCACTTCAAAGAACAGGAGGAAACATCTCAAAAGCTGCCATTGAACTTGGAGTGCATAGGCAGCACCTTCAAAGGAAATTAAAAAGCCTCAAATATGAAACATAATATTGCACTGAAACAAAATATTACATAAGTAAATAGCAATTTTTTAAACCTGATAATCTAAACCAAATAAGAAAGAATTCTCTTAGAAAATTTTGTCGATATTATTTAGGTTAATCATTGTCTAAAGTATTCAAAAATCCATTTCCGTAACAATATGTTTCATACATAACCTTAAAAATTAATAATTTCATTGAATATCAAATAGTTACAATAATGGCACATCCATTGCTTAAATTAGAATTGATTATAAAGACATGAATTAATAAGCATATGAAGACTGAGAAAACAGTAGATAGAGGAAGCAAAGAAAAACTATACGTTCAGATTTATTCTATTTTCCTTGAGAAAATAGCAACAGGAGAATGGCCTGCAGGCTCTCAGATACCGCCAGAGGATGAACTTTGCAGAATATATGATGTAAGCAAAATAACTGTGAGAGAAGCTATACAGGAACTTGTAAGAGAAGGATATTTTAGAAGAGTACAGGGTAAAGGGACATTTGTAACGATTCCAGAAAAACCTCATGGTATTTTAATGAGGACAAGATTATCAGAAGATTTTTTTAGAGAGGAGGTGGTTACCGAAAAAGTAATTCTTAAAAAAGGATTAAAGGATATTGATGAGAATACAAAAAATATATTTTTAGTTGAAGAACAAATATACTATATTCTCACCAGAAAAAAAGCAGGTGAAAAGTCTTACATTGAAGAATTTTTTGTTCCTTACTATATAATTCCAAGAATTGAAGCAATAAATCTTGAATCAGTATCTCTTTATGACCTTATAGAAGAAAAGGGTGCAAAGAAAATATTCAGAATAAATCAGGAAATTGATTTAACTTTTGTTAATGACGAGACAGCAAAAATATTGAATTTATCAAAAGGGAAAGCAGTGTTAAGGGTAAGGAGAAAACTTATAAGTTCTGATGAAACGCCAATTGCTTATAGCATTGCATTTTTAACGGATGGCTTTTTAAACTTGCAAATGGATTTTGAAAGGATTAAGTAAAATCTAAATTAAAGGAGGGATTGTCATGAGTTTCCCCAAAAGGATTTACGAGTTTCTCAAAATGGCATCAATAGCTCACGCTAAATGGGATTATGAAGTATCCATGAATATTATCAAAAACAGGAAGAAGATGTTGATTCTTTTAATCCTTCTTCTACCAATACTTGCAGTATCATGGATTAATGCAGCAGACATTATCGGTGGCAAGACAGCTTATGCTCCTGCTCATTATTCAAATCTAATCTTTGCTGTCTCAATAGCGGTTGGTCTTGCTGCAGGTTTGATTACCGGATGTATTGGCGCTGGCGGTGGATTTATTATTACGCCTGCTCTGATGGCAGCAGGTGTCAAAGGAATTCTTGCTGTTGGAACAGATGTCTTTCACA
>Ga0078972_1012614_pt1 | contig 14422 bp, 11 predicted proteins | sample YelNatPaOPGAMG01_FD_67568 | JGI IMG/M metagenome (GOLD analysis project Ga0078972, IMG submission 67568) | Hot spring thermophilic microbial communities from Obsidian Pool, Yellowstone National Park, USA - OP-RAMG-01 (SPADES assembly) (version 2) | ecosystem: Environmental > Aquatic > Thermal... | reverse complement strand
CGGTTGTCCAAATTACGTGTCTGTCCCCATATCCCGCCCATCATGCGCCCTTTTCGGTCACCCCGTTGAAAGTTGAGAGTTGAACGTTTCACGTTGAACGTTCCTGACCGGTATACCGGACATCGTGTCTGTCCCCATATTCCGCCCCGAGCCACCATGCGCCCTTTCAGTCACCACATTGAACGTTGAGAGTTAAGAGTTGGACGTTAAACGTTCTTGATCGGTATATCGGACACCGTGTCTGTCCCCAATAGCCGGGTGCCACAGCCGGCTTGGACCGCCCGACCGGCGCTTGGGCAGGTCCGGCGGTCAAGAGTCCGGTCTCCCGCACATGGTGAGACTCCGTGTCTGTCCCCTTTTTCGGGGGGGGCGGTGAGCCCCAGTCGGTCTCAACTGGCTGGCAAGCGCTTGGGCTGGTCCGGGTCAAAAAAACCGGGCGCCCAAATATCGTGTCTGTCCCCATATCCCGCCCACCGTGCGCCCTTTCGGTCACCCCGTTAAAGGTTGAGAGTTGAACGTTTCACGTTGAACGTTGCTGATCGGCATATCGGACATCGTGCCTGTCCCCATATCTGAGCGCCGAGCCCGCCTCGACCGCCCGACCCGCGCTTGGTCAGGTCCACCGGCCCAAAAGTCCGCTTGCTTAAATTTCGTGTCTGTCCCCATATCCGGCCAACCATTCGCCCTTTCGGTCACCCCGTTGGAAGTCGAGAGTTGAACGTTTCACGTTGAACGTTCCTGACCGGTATATCGGACATCGTGTCTGTCCCCATATCTGGGCGCCCGGCCGGCCTAGACCGCCCGGCCGGCGCTGGGTCAGGTCCACCGGGTCAAAAGTCCGGTCGCCCAAATTGCGTGTCTGGCCCCATATCCAGGCCACCATTCGCCCTTTCGGTCACCCCGTTGGAAGTCGAGAGTTGAACGTTTCACGTTGAACGTTCCTGATCGGCATATCGGACATCGTGTCTGTCCCCATATCTGGGCGCCCCCTAATTTTGGGAAAGAACCACCACTCCATCTTGGTACGGCTTACTCAGTTTATCCCAGCAGAACCGGATCGGTTCTGCTTACCCCACACAGACATTCAGCCCGGGCATTTTTAAACCGTGATTTTCAGGCGAATTCCAGACCGTGCGCCACAATCGAGAAAGGTGCGCCGTGGGTTGCCGGGAACGAAGACCGTAACAGTGGAGCAAAAGCCGAGTCGCGAGGCCCCGTCCAAGACCGACCATCCCTTCGATCCAGTGAGGTTCCCGGGTTGAGAACAGCAAAGACAGAAACGGACAGCAGGTATGCCTCAAACCAGCGGTTCTGCGTGCCGTGTCTCGGAGACCTTCTTGAAGACGAAATTGTTGCAGTAATCCTTTGCATCCCAGAAACGAGGCCCCTCTTGCTTCTGGTGAACGGCAGGATCGAACTCGATCAGCGGGCGAAGCCTTTTCCTGCAGACGAATTCCCCACTATAGCCGAGCTCGCCGAGATGGCGAAACACATCGAACACGGTTCCTGACTCGAGATGCCGGTTTTCGCACTCGAAAACAAGGAGAGGCGATTGCTGTGTCAGAATTCTTGCTGCTCCTTCAAAAACTGACATTTCTGCGCCTTCGACATCGATTTTGAGCGCGCCGATCCTGATATCGGGTGCGAAATATTCGTCCAGCGAAACACTCGGAACTGAAACGCATCTGCATGCTTCCCTTGTCGCCACCTTTTTGCTCAAAGAAGCGCCGGGAGACTCTGAATCCCCCGGAATATACAAATTGACCGTGCCGGGCCTGTTTGCGACTGCCTTTGCTTCTACAGTGACATTTTTCAAGCCGATGGCAGTGCAAGCAGCAGAAAGGTATGCGGCAAGCCGGGGCTGCGGTTCGAATGCGACAACGTGTCCTCGCGGGACCCAGCGCGAGAACCAGTAGGTGTAGGCACCCTTGTTTGCGGCAATGTCACAGACTGTGTCATCGGGACGAATAGCACGCTTGATAGCCGTCAACTCGGCTGCGCCATCGCGATATCGGGTCCTCAGGGCGCGCCAGATAAACCGTGCTTTCATGTCGTTGATTCTAGCCCAGCCGTGCCCAAGCCTCAACCGTTTCTCGCTGATCAGAGGCCGTTTTCCGGGGCTGTTAGCGCGCGGGGCATTGTCTCGACGGAGGAGAGGACAGGTATTTCGTCGCCTGTTGCGGCGCCGAGTTCCTTGAACTTGCGTGCGGCTGGCAGCACACGGGTTTCGAGGGATCCGACGGCTTTGTTATAGGCGGTGTTTGCTTTCTCGAGGCCGTTTCCGATGGCGCCGATGTGTTCGGCAAGGGTCCGCATCCGGTCGTAGAGCTGTTTGCCAAGATCGCTGATTTCGCGTGCGTTGGCAGCGATCTGTTCCTGTCGCCATCCGTAAGCCACAGCTCGAAGGAGGGCAATCAAAGTCGTTGGCGTGGCCAGAACAACTCGTTGTTCGAGACCGTCCTCGATGAGGTGATGGTCGGCATCGACGGCGGCGCCGAAGAACGATTCGCCGGGGATGAACATTACGACGAACTCCGGCGCTTTGGTGAACTGCGCCCAGTACCGTTTGTCGGCAAGAGAATTCATGTGGGTGCGGACCTGTGCCGCGTGTCTGGCAAGGGCTTTTTTGCGGTCCTCATCCGACTCGGCCGCTGTCGCGTCAAGATAGGCATCGAGCGAGACCTTGGCGTCCACGACGATTTCACGTCCAGCAGGCAATCGGACAACGAGGTCAGGCCGAAGGCGGCCTTCGTCGGTGCTGGCGGTGACCTGTTCTGCGAAATCGCAATGTTCGGACATTCCTGCGAGTTCGACGACCCGGCGCAGGGTGATTTCGCCCCAGCGACCGCGCACCTGTGGTTTGCGGAGTGCAGTGACGAGATTTGCGGTCTCTTTTTGCAACTGCTGGTAACTGGTGTTGAGCATTTTCAGGTGTTCGGCAAGCCCGGAGTATGCTTCTTGTCGTTCCTTTTCGATTCTTTGGACATGCTGTTCGAACTTTGCGAGTGATTCTGAGAGCGGTTTGACCATGCCCTGGATGGCTTCCTGGCGTTTGCCAAGGTCGCCACGGGCCTCAGCGAGCACTTTGTTGAGTGTTTCGGTTGCCAATTGGAGGAACGCTGCTGTGCTGTTGTTAAGGGTGTCCCCTGCGATGGCCTTGAAAGCGTCGCTGAGTTTTGCCCTCGCTTCGGCCAGAAGGTTTTTTTCTTCCTCGAGCCGTTGCAACGTCTCTGCCAGTTGAGTCTCGGCTTTTGTTCGTGCGATGTTTTGGTTGGCGAGTTCGTCTCTGGCCTTCGCGAGTTCGTCCGATACTTTCTGGTTCTGGGATCGCAGTTCCGAAAGTGTTCCTTCCAGTGCGGACGCACGAGCCTCAGCGGCAGAGGCACGGCGTTCTGATTCGTCGATTCTTGCGGTGAAAGACCGTGTGATGCGGGTGGACGCAAACAACCAGCCGATGATGCAGCCGATTATTATTCCTGCAAGGGCACAGAGTGCGTATTCCATGATGATTCCGTTTTGGTATTAATAGAACCTCGGGTTGATCATCTGCAAGCCAAAGCGCAATGTGCCGTTCCCGGGGCGGAATCTTTCCAAATTTCATCGCAAATGCGGAACTCCGGCGGCGATGCTATATGTTTGATATTTGCTCCCAAAGCCACGCCGGCCAAAGCAAGCGGACACGCACCGAGCTCGATGACGCGATGAAGATAGAATTACAGCCGCGTTGTTCAGGAAGCTTGCAAAGCCCGGCACGCGGTCGGCTTGTGGAATGTTGGCTGCAGAGAGTTACTCGAGAAGTGCGCGATAGAATCTATATGGCAACGTGCCCGGAGCAGGGTCTTTGAGTCTGACTTCTGTTCCTGCCGGGACGTTTGTCTGGATATTCGACCAATGAATCATGTCGGTCGAAGCCTGGATTACCACGCGTTGGCCGTCGGTGACCTGGAGGGTCGCTTCAAACGTGCCTGCAGGGGTGACAACGGTGCTGCCGGCTTTGGAAATGAATCCAAGCCTCTTGGGAAAGACAGCGAAATAACGGTGCGCCTCGCCGCCGACTGTTGTGAAGTCTCCCCCGGCGTAAACTGCTCCCGGGGTAACAACCAAGGCCCGCACGATCCCGTTCATGTTGGGGTTCCACTCACCACTCTGGCCGGTAGCAAGGGAAACAATGGCAAGGCGGTTTCGAAACTCACCGCCGATGGATGTGAAATCGCCGCCGGCATACACCGAGTTGCCCGCAACTGCGATGGTATAGACTGCCTTGTTTGGTCCGGGATTCCATGTCGTGGCGGTGCCGGTTGCTGTGTCGATTGTGGCGAGGTAGGTTCGGTGCAGTCCGCCAGTGTTGGTAAACGACCCGCCAACCATTATTGTGTTATCCACTTGGACCATTGCGACAACCGGGTTACTGGCGCCAGGATTCCAATCGAGAACGTTCGGCAAGCGGGCGTCCACCGCGCCCAGACATAGGCGAGCCTTTCCAAGGAGCTTGGCAAAATTCCCAGCCACGTAAAGTCGATCACCCGAAAGGAGCAATGAGTTTATGACGGGCGCCGTCGTAGCGGTACTACCCTCCGGGGCCATGTCCCAGTCAATCGCCGATCCGGTAGAGCGGCTTACCTTGGCCAATCCATTGCGCTTGGCACTGCCCACGTTGGTAAAGACGCCGCCCACAAAAACTGCGTCCGAGGAGAGTGCCAGTGCGGAGACTTTTGGGGTTTTCCCAATCACGACGGGGTTCCAATCGAGGACGGAACCCGTTTCCGCGTCAAGTGCAGCAAGGCAGTTCCGGTTCTGGCTGCCCAAAGTCGTGAAGGTGCCGCCGGCATATACAACATTGCTTTCGACGACCAGAATGTTGACCGGGGCGTTGGCCGCGGGGTCCCAGTCCGTTGCCGCTCCGGTTGCCAGATCGAGTGCTGCTGCGTTCTTACGTGGTACTCCGCCATAACTGGTGAAGTCGCCGCCGAGACATATCGAGTTTGATCCAAGCGCCAGCGCGTATATGCGGTGCGCTGATGCACCAAAAGTGGAAATCTCCGGTTTCCATTCCCCGACAGCGCCGGTTGTGACGTCGATAGCCGCAAGGTTCAATCTTGCAGTGCTTCCCACGGTCGCAAACGAGCCACCGACATACAGCGTGCTCCCGGATAACCGCATCGCCGACACCGGACCACTCACATCCGGGTCCCATTCTGTGGCGAGGCCGGTCTCGGTATCGAGCGCTGCGAGCCGATTCCGATTCTGGGCGCCGATGCTTGTGAATTCGCCCCCGGCGTACAAAAGGTTGCCGGAAACAAGCAGGGTTCGCACGATGCCGTTGGCGTTTGGATTCCAATTGTCGGCAACATTGCTCGAGGCATCAACAAGCCCAATGTTGTTTCGGGCTTTCGTGCCAAGGGTACTGAAGCTGCCACCCACATACACCTTGCTGCCACTGACAGCCAATGCGTAAACCGCATTGCCGCCTCCACTTGCGCCCGGGTTCCACGCCTGCAGGCTGCCCGTAACGCTGTCCACTGCGGCAAGGCGGTTGCGCGTCGTGTTTCCGACCTTGGTGAATGTTCCGCCCAGGTACACGGTGCTTCCTGATACCTCCATTGCATAGACAGTTGCTGCGCAGTTCGGATTCCATTCCAGAACGCGGCCTGTGGCCGGGTCCAGTGCTGCCGCCCGGTTGCGCGTAAGCCCGCCAATCTTGGTAAAAGCGCCGCCGACATAAAGCCGGTTGTTCGCCAATACCATCACAGTGTTCGTGCCGTCAGGGGACGGGTCCCATGACACATTGACGCTGCCGTCCGCAAGCACGTGAGCGAGATTGTTTCTCGGCAAACCACCGACCTTGGTGAACTGGCCACCAATGAACCACCCGCCCTGGCCATCGGAAGCCGCTGACGTAACAACGCCAACCACCGTCGGAAAAGGCATGTTTGGCGCACCGGAGCCAAGATCAACAACACCCGCGCCGCCTGTGTAAGGCCCAATGTAATTGAACTGTCCTCCCAGATAAATCCGATCAGCAGTGACAGCCACGGTCAGGACCGACCCGTCCGGCCGCCAGAACTCTTGGTCTGGTGTTGATGAAGGTTGGGCGTTGATCGCCGGAGTCATCATCACACACGCGGCAATGACCATGCGCGCCGTGGAATTCTGCAGCAATGTTAGACAACTATTCTTTTTCATATGGTTAACCCGGTTTTTCGCGCAGGAGTGTCCAAGAATGCACCGGAAGTTCCATGTCCCCCTATCACCGTTGCCTTCCTGCAACGGCACTACGTGCGCTGGATTTTTACTTGCTTGGCCTTGCAACTATGGTAGTAAATCCACCATTTTGGGGGATAAAGGTCAAGGACAAAATTGATTCTTACCGCAGGTGTTAGCCCGGGAATTTCACCAGAATGAAGCTTTGGATGTTTTGCTGGGTGAGCTGCTGAGGTTCCCACACCCGCCTCAAAATGGGAGGACCGGCGCCGCCGACGACCGCGCCGGTCCTCCACTTCGCTTCTGGGCAGGGCAGCCAGCCTCTGCCGACTGCCAGCCGCTGCGGGCTTTTCCCCAAAGCCGTTGCGCGCAAAACCACTCCCTCCACACTATGTATTCGCAATTTCGCCCCGGATTCTTACGATTTAGTTAAAGATTTTTGCATTCATACTTAGGCCGGCAGATTTCTCAGCCCGGCGTAGCCGGAACCAAAGTTGTCCGACGCCCAAAGACGCACTGCTTGTGCCCGTTGATCAGAAAGCTCTGCGCCGCCGGGCTGGGAAATATCTGCTTCGACTTTGTCCCCCGCCCCCGGCTCACGCCTCCTCAAAAAATACAGGCACTGCAGATGGCAGCACCACAGTACAGACAGGCAAAATCCAATGATAGGTGTCGCCGCAACTCCGTAACTCCGTGTCTGTCCCCATATCCCGCCCACCATGCGCCATTTCGGTCACCCCGTTAAAAGTTGAGAGTTGAACGTTGGACGTTCAACGTTCCTGATCGGTATATCGAATATCGTGTCTGTCCCCATATCTGGGCGCCCGGCCGGCTTGGACTGCCCGACCGACGCTTCCTCAGGTCCACCGGGCCAAAAGGTTCGGTCGCCCAAATTCCGTGTCTGTCCCCATATTTAGTCCGGGGCAGATTACCCAATGTAAAACTTCGAAGGCCGCGCTGTTGTGACCGCACCGCTCGTTGCCAGAGAGGCAGATACTGACAAACTGAGCAAACTCGCAGGCTGAAAATCTTCGCAAATATGATCGATTTCTCAATATAAGTATCCAGCGCGGCGCATTTGCAAAGGAAACGGAACAGATCAACCCCGGTTTTCGGCGTGACGGGTCTGATCCGGGACTTGTAAGGTTCGGCGAAACCGATGTGGAACGGACGGTTACGAGTCGCTTGTGCGATGCGGCATGAGTTGCCGGATCGCGTGCCGGTTTTCTGCCAGCTTGCGCTCGGACACTATTTCTTGAACGCGGGCATTCCCGCCGAGCAAATCTGGTTTACGAGCGAAGGGTTTGCCGATGCGCTTGTGACGATGCAGCGCAGGTACAGGTTCGACGGCATTCTAATCAATCTCCCGGGCCGGCACTCTGGGCTTTTGAATCGAGTCAAGCGGGTCGAAAGCGCCGGCAATTCAACCCGTTTGATATGGGAAACCGGTGAAGCAACGGTGATGCCCCCCGACGACAACCCGCAGCATTATACGGTGTCAGGGGGTTCTCTTGCCCGAGCAGTTTTCGCAGAAACCGATCCTGACCATCTCGAGCACATTGGTCGGATCGCAGGCTACGCATGGAACATCTACCATGCACCACCGTTCGAAAACACAATACCTGAGGGCGTCGGGACTGAAATCCCGCCGTGTTTTTCCCGAACCATCGAGCTGGTGAAAGAAATCACGCGCGGCGAGGTGTCGGTCCATGGCGAAGTGTTCTCGCCGTTCACACATTTCATGGAATTGTTCGGGTACGAAGCCGCACTTGAAGCGTTGATTGTCGATCCCGCAAAATCGTGTGCAATCCTTGACCGGCTGACCGGGCCGGCGATTGCGTGGGGCACGGCCCAGGCGAGGGTTGGTGTGGATGCGGTCTTGATATCGTCTGCGTTTGCCGGGGGCGGCTTCATCTCGCGGGCGATGTATGAGCGGTTTGTGCTTCCGTTCGAACGCAGGCTGGTCGAAGCCGTGCACATGGCAGGTGTACCGGTTTACACGCACACATGCGGGAGGTTGGGCGACCGGTTAGACCTGCTCGCCGCCACAGGCACAGATGGTGTGGACACATTGGACCCACCGCCGCTTGGCAACGTGGAACTCAGCGACGCAAAGAAACAGATTGGAAACCGGCTCTTCATCAAGGGCAACCTCAATGCAGTCGAGCTTCTTTCGTTTACCGAGCGCAACGAAGTTGAACAAGCCGTGATGCGGTGTTTGGTCGCAGGGATGCCCGGCGGCGGTTACATACTCAGCACAGCCTGTTCTGTCGCCCCGAGAGTCCAGCCGTGGAAATTGGAAATGCTCGTCCCTCTGGCCGAGAAACACGGCAGGTACAGTTGACGACGAGTTTTCTCAGCGCGGCGCAGCCGCAACCGAAGGATGGCGGCGAGACAAATGCGTTCGTTTCAAGCTTGGCACTCTGTCGCGCCGCGCTGAAAGGGGCGACTTCGTCGCCCACTGGGGAGATGAGGTTTGGATCAGCGGTCGAACAGTTCGAAGGCAAAGATCACGAAGGATCTGCTGGTCTGCGATTTCCGCGCGGATTATCTAATATTATACTCCAAAGGCCGAACTGTAGTGACCGCACTGCTCCCGGCCAGAGAAGCAGAGACTGACAAATTGAGCAAACTCGCAGTCTGAAAGTCTTAGAAAATAGGATCGATTTCTCACTATAATTACAAAGCGGGTTGGTTTTGGCCAGCCGGACAAACTTGTGATTGGCCGCAAAGAACGAAAGAAGAAGAATGGTGACAGGCATGTTGTTTGGGAAAGGCGGAACGTTCAACGCTCAACGCTCAACATTCAACTTTCAACGTTCAGGATAGCGGAACGGGTTGGGTGGCAGTCCAGGCATGAATGGCGGTGACAGGCTCGTTGTTCAGAGTGCGGAGCAAAAAAAAAAAGACAGACACGACATTTGGCCCGATGCCAACCACCGACACGGACTGAACCCGGTCAATTCCCCGAGGTCAACGTCCATGCGGCCTTGATCGCATCCAGCGCGAATTGCATCGCGATCGCCGCCAGTAACAGCCCCATGATTCTTGTTGTCAGGCGCAACGTGATCGGCCCCAGCCAACGCGCACCGTGCGCTGAAACACGAAGGATTGCGTAACTCGCACCGCTCACCGCAAGGATGGCGAGGAGCAGACAGATTTGTTTTCCAATCGACCCTGTCGCCTGGTGCCTGAGAAGGATGGCAGTCGTAATTGCCCCGGGACCGGCCAGCATGGGAACAGCCAGAGGCGTTATTGCAATGTCCTCTTTTTCCGCAGCGGCGCCTGTTTCCTCCTCGGTCTCTTGCACACGCGACCGCTGCGCGCGCAACATGTCGAGCGCAACCATGAGCAAAACAATGCTGCCGGCAAGCTTGAAAGCGTGGATTGTGACGCCAAGCACTCTGAACAACTGATTCCCAAGCCACGCAAAAACGATCAGGACACCAGCGGTGACGGCAGACGCCAGCCGGGCCATTCTAACCCGTTCTTGCGGCGAGTTGTGCGGTGTCATCGCAAGAAACGCAGGCACCGCTGCGATCGGGTCAACAATCGCGAACAGCGAACCCAAAGCCATCAGCAGGTACTCAATCATCTCGGACCACAGCCGGTGCCAAAACCGCGTCGCTCATGCCATGCACAATCTTCTTGTCGGCCGGGCACACCGTGACCAGCACGCCTGACAGAACTGCTCGGGCATTATCGCCTTTCCCTGTCACGAAGTAGTATGGGCAAAGACGCGCGCGTCCTTCGAGCTTAACCACAGAACCCTTGTCAAAGTCAAACCACTCTGTTTGGACAATGAGCGGTTTGTGGTAGCGCTGGAGCACGTAAGGCGACCTTGAAAAGCTTTCGAGTGCTTTTGTGACGGCGGCTGACCATGCGTCTCTCGACATGTCACTGCCCAGCGACACGCTCCGCGCACCCCATGCAAGCGGGCTGAAACCCGATACCTTGAGAACAAGTTCCCTCTCCCGCTGCGAAAAACTTGCCAGTTGATTCCAGTCGGTAATGTTCAGATTTGGAATCGCTGCGTGTGGCGGAATCGGTGCGGGGTCCACAACCCATGTACACGGCACATGCTCAATCAGCCGGCTGAAAAACCGGTCGCCCAGTTCCTGACGCCAAAAATCGCGCAGGTTCCGATTCCAAAGCAGCGCGAACAGCATTTTTTCCTCGAACAGCGGTTTCGGCGGCGGGGTGAGGAAAATGCGCCCTGAACGTGCCAGATCGAAAATCGCGCCGGCGTTTGAGACGTTTGGAAGATCAAAAAGCTCGAAAAACCTGTACACGGCATCGCCGGGCTGAAATCCCTGATACGCCGCGTCCCGCACTCGACAGATTTCGGCCCCGCTCGTCGCGTTGACCTGGCCGGCCAGCCATTCCATCTCCGGTCTGTACGTTGCAGCTTCTTCAGAAACAACGATGTGTATGCGCTGCGTTTCAGGAAAAATGCTGTGAAACCCCTTTATCATGCCGGCTGCGCCGCCGATCACCCCCGGCGATCCGGATGAACCGGGCAATTCTGAATATGTCATGTTGAGCCACGCAGTCAGTCCAATGCCGCCGGGCACGGCGTCGAGTTCGGTGATGTACCATCCGCCTTCGGCCAGAATAATGTCGGGACGGATGACACGCGGGACATCGTTCTTGAATGCAGCGTCGCGTTGCAGCGCGATCAGCTCCGCAGGCTTGCCAATATCCAGCCAGTGCGCGATCCAGCCGGGCTGTTTGCCGGTCGCGCTTTGCCGGTACAACAGATTAACGGCGCGATTGAACTGGAGCAGAATTCTGCCGAAATGCTCGAGTTCCGCCGCAAATTCAGGGTCAAGCTTGAACGGGCCGAGCGCTGTCAGCCATGTTTGCCCCGCAAACAACCCGCCGGGCGGGAGCCGATCCCTGACAAAGCCCGCAACTTCCGGAGCTGTCAACCGGACATCTTCGCGGTATGCCTGCCGAAACGCCGGATGGTCTTTGGGCGGTTGACTCATCTCTGGTTAAAGCTCCGAAATGAACCGTTTGTTTCCAGCATGCCGTCCAACCTTTCGCGCATCAAACTATGTGCGCACCTGTCCCGACCCGATTCCGACCCACTTGTAGCTTGTGAGCTCTTCGAGCCCCATTGGACCGCGAGCGCCGACCTTGTCTGTGCTAATGCCGATCTCGGCGCCCATGCCGAACTCGCCACCGTCAGTGAACCGTGTCGAAGCATTCCAATACACCGCCGCGGAATCGACTTCGTTCAGAAACTGCATCGCACGCGCCTCGTCTCGCGTCACAATCGCATCTGAGTGCGCCGAGCCGTAACGGTTGATGTGTTCGACGGCTTCAGCGACGCCATCAACAATGCGGACATTCAGCACGTAATCGTTATACTCGGTTGACCATGACTGTTCGGTCGCCGGCTGCAACCGGAGCGGGTTGCCATGCTGGTCTCTCGCTTCCGAGAGTAGGGGGAACGACTCGGCGTCGGCGTAAAAAAGCACATTCTTCTCCGCAAGCCGCCGCGCAATCGCCGGCAGAAAATTCCGGGCGATCGGTCTATCGACGAGCAGCGTTTCCACGGCGTTGCAGACCGCAGGGCGTTGCAGCTTTGCATTCAGAACGATCCTTTCTGCCATCTCAAGGTCCGCCTCCCGGTCAACATACACATGGCATACGCCCTTGTAATGCTTGATGACCGGAACTTTCGAGCACTCTGCAACGGCCCGAATCAGACCCTCCCCTCCCCGCGGCATGCACAAATCAATGTACTGTGTCAAACTGAGCAGCACCGGAATCGCCTCGCGTTCCGTTCTCGGCACCAACTGGATCGAGTGCACCGGGAATTTCGGCAGCACCGACAGAGCTGCTTCGACCATCGCCGCCCCAATGGCAAGGTTCGACCTCAACGCTTCTTTACCGCCGCGAAGAATCACCGCGTTGCCGGACTTGAAACAAAGGCCTGCAGCATCCGCCGTGACGTTTGGCCGCGATTCATAAATGATCACAATCACGCCGATCGGCGTGGACACCTTGCGCAGGCGAAGCCCGTTTGGCCGCACGCGCTCATCCAGAACGCGCCCCACCGGGTCGGGCAACGCAGCTACTTCACGCAGCCCGCGCGCCATCGCCGAGACGCGGCGGTTGTCGAGCGCGAGGCGATCCAGCATTGCCGGCGACAGACCGGCGTTTTTTGCTGCCTCGAGGTCGGCTTGATTCGCCTGCTGGATGACGGCGGATTTGCTTTCGAGCGCATCGGCCATCGCCATCAGACAGGCGTTCTTTTCTTCGCAGGTCAATTTGGCGAGCTGCCGCGACGCAGCTTTGGCTTGCCGGGCGAGCAATGTCATTTCCTCGTGCAAATTCATATCAACATGGACGGAGTTTATGCCGAGTTTGCGGACGGGCAAACCTGAAAAACCAACAAACGACTTGATGTTCGGAGCGGACAGGATTAAATTCCGGCCTGCGCGATTTGGGGACGCACCCATAGCTCAATTGGATAGAGCATCTGACTACGGATCAGAAGGTTTCAGGTTCGACTCCTGATGGGTGCGCCAGAGAATCATTCCAATACAAGGTCTTTCAACGATTTCGTTCCCTCAGCACACCAGGTCCCTGCTTGGCGCAATCAACCGCCATTGTCCGGGTTTTTTCAAACCGAAGATTGTGAAGGAGGTTTCAACCCGATTCCTGGAGGAATCCCGGGCATCCGGAGCCAGTGAAACTCACGGTCGAAACGAAGCCCCCGAAGCCGAACATCGGCAATAGAGTGGCTGAGTTTCTGACCCGATCCGCAATGGGGTCCGAACCGATTTCCCCGGCAGAAGGCTTTGCTAATCCGCCGCCGTTAAACTTTTCGAGTTGGCCTCCAAATAGCCCAGTGGCCGGAAGGTGTAATTCCGCACGACATCACAGAGCATTCTGATACGGCTTTATTGCGCTTGGAAGACAAACCCAACAAAGAACAAGAACAACATTATGGCTCAGCGCGGCGCAGCCGCAACCAAATGCTCGAGCCGTACAAATGGCGCTGGTTGCAGGAATACCGCTGTGTCGCGCCGCGCTGAACACCTTATATTGAGAAATCGATCATATTTGCGAAGATTCTCGGACTGCGAGTTTGCTCAGTTTGTCAGTATTTGCTTCTCTGGCAACGAGCGGTGCGGTCACCACGGTGCGGCCTTCGGAGTGTTACATTGGGTAACCTGCCCGGGACCAAATATGGGGACAGGCACGATGTGCATGGACCAAATATGGGGACAGGCACGGCTTTTTGGGGGCCGGCAAAGCCAGTAGAGGGACAGACACGATATTTGACCCGGGCGGCAGGACTTTTGACACACCGGACCCACCCAAGCGCGGGTTGGTCGGTGGAGGTTGCCGGGGCACCCGAACGTGGGGACAGGCACGATGTCGGTTATACCGATCAGGAACGTTCAACGTCCAACTTCCAACTCTCAACTTTCAACAGGGTCACCGAAAGGGCGCATGCTGGGCCGGATATGGGGACAGACACAATGTGTATTCGTACGGGGTACGAGGTATGGGGACAGACACGATCTTGGACCGGCGAGTCTGGCTGCGGCACACAGATATAGGGACAGACACGATGTCCGATATACCGATCAGGAACGTTCAACGTCCAACGTTCAACTCTCAACTTTCAACAGGGTCACCGAAAGGGCGCATGCTGGGCCGGATATGGGGACAGACACGCAATTTGGACGACTTGACCCTTGACCCGCTGCACCTGACCAAGCGTTGCTCGGGCGGTGGAGGCTGGCGGGGCGCCGAGATATGGGGACAGACACGATGTCCGATATACCGATCAGGAACGTTCAACGTCCAACGTTCAACTCTCAACGTTCAACGGGGTAACCGAAAGGGCGCATAGTGGACCGGATATGGGGACAGACACGCAATTTGGACGAGTTGACCATTGACCCGCTGCACCTGACCAAGCATTGCTCGGGCGGTCGAGGTTGGCGGGGCGCCCAAATATGGGGACAGACACGATGTGTATTGGTGCGGAACCTCGCTGACACTCCGGTCCCCCCTTGATTCCCAGCCCGACTTGTGGCATGTTACGGCCAAATACGGTGACAGGCACGGTGTTTGGGCGCCCGGGGCTCTGACCCGGACATGCCCAGGCACCTGCCGGCCAGAGGAGGCCGGCCTCGGGCTTGTCGCCCTGTTACAAGGAGAAACACAACAATCAAGGAGGTTGGAATGAGAC
>Ga0078972_1010560_pt2 | contig 14426 bp, 14 predicted proteins | sample YelNatPaOPGAMG01_FD_67568 | JGI IMG/M metagenome (GOLD analysis project Ga0078972, IMG submission 67568) | Hot spring thermophilic microbial communities from Obsidian Pool, Yellowstone National Park, USA - OP-RAMG-01 (SPADES assembly) (version 2) | ecosystem: Environmental > Aquatic > Thermal... | reverse complement strand
TTGCCTCATTCAGCACGGCACTCCCCTACGGACTATTAAACTATGTGAAGCCAAGCGAAGTTCCGCCAACAACTGAGGGAACAATTTTGCTCTTAGACCCCTTGCTACATAATCTCTGGGCAGTGCTTATTCTCCAACAGTACATATCGCCAATTCGCTATCTTGGTGTTGGACTAGTACTCTTAAGCGCAGCCATAATACTCAAAACCAGAAACAATTAACTTGATAAAACGCAGCTTTCAGCCAAAAACACTATAAAAGCTCTTCAACAAATCCTAGGTTCTATTAAAAATTGGAGGAGAAATGATTTGGAAGTAAAGACCATAGCTGTTTTAGGCGCTGGTTTAATGGGTCACGGCATTGCGCAAGTGGCTGCCCAAGTTGGCAAGTACGAAGTTTACCTAAGGGATATCGAGCAGAGGTTTGTGGATAACGGCATGAACATGATTCGCAGCAGCCTTCAAAAGTTCCTTAGCAAAGGACAAATAACCGAGGCAGAGTTGAACGAAACCTTGGCGCGGATACACCCCACTACAGATTTGCGGGAAGCAGTTTCAAAAGCTGACTTAATTATTGAGGCTATCCCAGAGAATGTGGAATTGAAGAAGGCGACTTTCCGCGAGGTGGATGCTTTGGCACCACCTCACGCCATAATTGCATCCAACACATCCTCCATAAGCATAACAGAGCTTGGCTCAGCTACAAAACGTCCAGAAAAGGTTTGCGGGATGCACTTTTTCAACCCGCCGCAACTTATGAGGCTTGTGGAAGTCATAAGGGGCGCAAAAACTTCGGATGAGACTGTGCAGACGGTTTTAGATGTAGCCCACAAAATGCAGAAGGAAACAGTCCTAGTCAAGAAGGATTGTCCCGGCTTCATTGTTAATCGCATATTGATACCCGCCTTAAACGAGGCTGTAGCCCTCTACTGGGAAGGCGTAGCGGACAGAGATAACATAGACAAAGCCATAAAGCTTGGTTTAAACTGGCCTATGGGACCCCTCATGCTTTTAGACTATATTGGGGCGGATACAACCCTAGCCATAGCGGAAGTGCTTGAAAGAGAGCTTGACCCAAAGTTCCATCCACATCCGGGATTGAAACAGATGGTTAAAGCCAACTTGTTAGGAAGAAAAACTGGGAAGGGCTTCTACGACTGGACACAAAAATAAGCGAATGAGGGTGATGAGTGCAATTGGAGTTTAAGTATATCATATATGAGAAAAGCGAGGGCATAGCCACAATAACAATAAATAGGCCAGAAGCCTTAAACGCCTTCAGCGCCGAGGTTGTCAGCGAAATTCTTCAAGCCATTGAAGACGTAAAGGCTGATGAAAGCGTGCGTGTTGTCGTTTTGACCGGTGCAGGTGAGAAGGCGTTTTCCGCTGGAGCGGACATCAAAGCCATGAAAGGAATGAACGCCCTAAAAGCACGGGAACTCTCCCAAATGGGTGAAAGGCTATGCAATGCTCTTGAAAATCTTGAAAAGCCAGTAATAGCGGCTATAAATGGTTATGCCCTTGGAGGAGGCTTAGAAGTCGCAATGGCATGCGACATTCGCATAGCTTCGGAAAACGCGCGAATGGGGCAGACGGAAATAAACATTGGCTTAATTCCTGGCTGGGGCGGAACCCAAAGATTGACACGCCTTATTGGTGCGACAAAGGCTAAGGAGCTTATCTTCACAGGGAAAATGATTGATGCAAGAACAGCGGAGCAGCTTGGACTTGTGAACATGGTTGTTCCACAAGACAAGTTTAGGGAGACTGTTCGCCAATTCGCCTCGGAGCTCGCCCAAAAGGCGCCAGTAGCCCTCAAAGTAGCTAAAGCGCTAATCAATAAGGGCGCAGAAATAAGCCTTGACGCTGCAATAGCCCTAGAGCGGGAAGGTTTCGGTGTTGTAGCCTCAACAGAAGACCTTCAAGAGGGCGTTTCAGCGTTCATTGAAAAAAGAAAACCAGTGTTCAAGGGCAAATAAACACTTTATTCGCATCTTTCCCCCTTTCTTCTTGATTCTTATTCTGTCATGTTTGCAACGGTTCTAGTTCACCAAAAGTTATATCTGAAAGCGCAAGGCTAAAGGGTTCTCTAACCGTTTGGAGAAGGCGTTAATGCCAGCCCCAAGCATATTGTTGAAGGATGAGCCTGGAAAGCGTGTACTCTTGCTTGGTAATGAGGCTATAGCCCGTGGAATATTAGAATCAGGCATAAGTGTTGTCACCACTTATCCTGGCACACCAGCCTCTGAGATTGGCGACACAATTTCCGCCATAGCCCAAGAAGCCGGCGTTTACATGGAATATTCTGTCAACGAGATCGTTGCTGTTGAGGTGGCTGGTGGGGCTGCAGCTTGCGGAGTTAGGGCTCTTGCAGCCATGAAACATGTGGGTTTGAATGTGGCTTCAGACGCCTTGATGACTTTGGCTTATACCGGCGTTAGGGGCGGACTAGTTATTGTTGCTGCGGACGACCCGGAGTGTTATAGTTCGCAGAACGAGCAGGACAGCCGACTATACGCTTTGCTTTCTAACCTTCCATGCCTTGAGCCCTCAAACCCGCAAGAGGCAAAGGAAATGGTTGCTTACGCCGTTGAAATTTCGGAAAAGCTTGAGCTTCCAGTTATACTTCGGACAACCACGCGGGTGAGCCACACAAGAGCACCAGTCACTTTTGGAAAACTCTCAAAGCCCAGTTTGAAGGGCGAATTTATTCGAGATGTTAAGCGTTTTGTTATGGTTCCAGCCAACGCGAGACCAAGACACGACGTCCTCTTAGAGCGGATGGAGAAGGCTAAGGAAATAACGGAGGCTTCTCCGTACAACATAATAAAGCCCAGAGGCAAAGACAAAGAGTATGGCATAATCTCCTCAAGCTCAGCCTACAACTACGCTGTTGAAGCCGCTGAACTTTTGGGCTTGGACGTTGACGTCTTAAAGCTTGGCATGACCCACCCACTGCCCGAAAAATTGATTGGAAAATTTTTGAAAGAGCATAGCAAAGCCATTGTTGTTGAGGAGCTTGAACCTTACCTTGAGCTTCACGTTAGGGCAATTGCAAAGGATTACGCTCCATCAATAGAGGTTTATGGCAAGCGGTATTTTCCAAGGTCTGGTGAGCTTTCCACAAGCCTAGTCTTGAAGGGATTAGCCACAATTACTGGCAGAAAAATGCCTATAGACTTTGAAAGTTTTGCTAAGCGTTACGGTGAAACCTCCGAAGGGATTCCTCCTAGACCGCCAATATTGTGTGCTGGGTGCCCCCATAGGGCTTCATTTTATGTCATTAAGAGGGTTGCTGGCGAAAAGGCGATTTACCCAACGGATATTGGTTGCTACGCCTTGGGAATAGCCCCGCCCCTAAAGGTTGGCGACATCCTTGTCTGCATGGGTGCTGGAATAGGAACAGCCCAAGGCATAAGCAAGACAACTGGAATGGACACAATTGCAATAATTGGAGACTCAACCTTCTTCCATGCCGGAGTGCCGAGGCTTCTAAATGCGGTTTACAACAAGCACAAGATTGTTGTCGCAGTTTTAGACAACCTCACAACCGCAATGACTGGGCATCAACCGCATCCAGGAACTGGCGTAACTGGTATGCGAGCATCAACAGAGCCAATAGCCATTGAAAAGGTTGCAGAGGGTTGTGGAGTAAAATTCGTTAGGGTTGTTAACCCCTTCAATGTTGGTGAAGCCGAAAAAGCCTTGAAAGAGGCTTTTAAGTTTCCAGAAACTTCGCTGATCGTTTTTAGGGCGCCATGTGCCTTGCTGCTTGTTCGAGAGAAGAGGCGGAAAGGCATAGAAATTGTGCCCTTCCAAGTGAATGAGAAATGCACAAACTGTATGGCATGCATCAAACTTTTAGGCTGCCCAGCAATAATCCTCAAGGAGGATAAGGCTGTGGCCATAAATGAGAATCTCTGTGTTGGCTGCGGTTTATGCGCTAATGTTTGCCCATACAAAGCCATAGAACCCGCAAAACGAGAGGGATAAAAATGGCAAGCGAAGTAAAGGAGTTTAACATTGTTTTGGCTGGTGTTGGCGGTCAAGGCATACTTCTTGCAGCTGAAGTTCTTGGAACAGCCGCAGTTAAAGATGGCTTAAACGTTCGTGTCGGCGAAATCCACGGCATGGCTCAGCGGGGCGGGGCAGTCTTATGCACTGTTAGAATTGGTGAAAACGTTTCATCCCCCATGATTCCAGAGGGCCAAGCAGACATCCTCTTGGGATTTGAGCCTATAGAAACGTTAAGAAACGTGAAGTATGCCTCTGAAAAAACCTTAATAATTATGGGGGATGAAAAAATTCCGCCTCCTGGACTCACATTGAAAGGTGAAAGTTATCCGCAGACGGAGGAAATACTTGAAAGGTTGGGACGATTTTCCAAGAACATCGTAATTGTTGAGGCGTTAAGACTTGCCAAAGAGGCTGGAAGTACAATGATGCAGAACGCTGTCCTTCTTGGAGCCTTAGCCGCTACCCGGAAGCTGCCAATAAAAAAGGAAAGCCTAATAGAGGCTTTGAGGGAGCTTGTTCCGGCAAAATATGCAAAAATGAATGTTAAGGCTTTTGAGCTTGGCTATAAATTCGCGTTAAAAGCCTTGGAAAAGCCTAAAACTTATCTCTAGCCTTGTTGTCCGCTTTCGGTTTTCACGTTTTCCTTTATGGCTTTCAGTATATTCTTGAATATCTTCATGTCTGAGACGTTTACCACTGGGATTTGGAGGCTCTTGTCCACTTCGTAGATTCTCTCGTATTTTGGGAATTCCGCGTAGCAGATTTGGCTTATTGGGAATTCGCGGTTTTTCAACTCGTGTTCGAAGGACTTTTCGTAAACTTCTAGGCATAGCAGATAGCCGTCTATCCAGTAAAGCCTATTCGCGCCATAGGTGGTGGCACACCATGCAATGTCGCCTACGCTGCGCTTGTCTAAACCCAATACTGTAACCTTTTTTGTTGGAGCAATTTCCACGTCCAAGGGCTTTTCACCCCTTAAACGGCGTGTTCAACACCTCTTTAACTCTGCTGCTTATTTTTGGTCCAAGGCCGTAGACTGTTTTTGGCCAATCGTCAACGTTTAGGAAGGCATTTAACGGCGTCTGGTAGGATTTAAGGATTGCTATGGCTTTCTCTCTCCCAATATTGGGCAAACTCGCTACAAAAAATATTTGGGCATCCTCTAAGGTTTCACATTTCTTCACTGGATGCACGGTTGGCACCCTTTTCTCCACTATTTGTTCTTGGCGGGCGGCGATGTATAGGAAGTCAACGGTTTCCTTGTGGGATGTTGTGTTAACAATGGCTATGCCATTTTTCGCCAAGTTGAATAAGGCGCCCCAGACGGCTTCTGGCTTAATCCTGCTGAACTTGTAGATTATGGGCATGTAACCCTCAAGAAGAATTAACGCCTTAGGATAAGCCTCCTTAAGCTTGAAAAGCTGCTCAAACAAGTAGCGGTGCGTAAGTGTATAAACAAAGTCTTGAACTCGTTTCCGTTCAACAGCACAAACATCAGACAGAATATAGTCGCCCTTATCCAGAGGCTCGATTCTCACGTTTACGCCGCGCTCCCTAAGTCCCTTTACGACCTTTTCGGCGCTGCTTGCCTCGCGACTGTCCACTATAATTGTTGGTTCCTGCTCTTCGCCTTTCTTCTCCTTCAGATATGGGAGGAGTGTTTCAGCCCCAGACATAACCTCAACTCTAATGCTATCCTAAAACTTTGCCGTTATTTTCTCTTGCGGTGAATGTCCCTCTGAAATTTATATTTCGCCCAAACAACAATAGTTAGATTATTGTGAGGTTAAATGTTTTCCGAGAACAGCCGTTCATCCGCTAAGGCTGAGCGACCTGTTCCATAGCATTTAAGCATATTTTGAGGAACTTGTCTAGGCTTAGTCCAATTTCAGCACATTTCATTGTGTTGTTTCTGTGCCATGGCGCAGCCGCTGAGGTGTTTGTGATTTCCGCTAGAAGCGTTTTAGCAGTAAGCTCTTTTCCAGTCCCTCTCATCTTTTCTATTAGGACGGTTGCGGAGTCTGCCGCTATCAACGCCTTGTCAAGCTTGCTTTTCGGTTCGAATCCTGTTCGATAATCATGAGCCTTAATGGAGTAGACCGCTTCTTCTGGGAGGACACCTTTCAACTTCTCTGCGGCCACAACACCGTGTTTCCGCCTGTCTCCTCCGACTTCGTCATAGTCGATGTCGTGGAGTAAGCCAACGATTTTCCATAACTTTAAGTCTTCCTCTAGTTCTTTTGCCACTTCAGCCATCATGGCTGAAACCATAAGGGCGTGGGCGTACTTGCTGGTGTTTTTAACAAGTTGAATGGCTTCGTTTTCAGATATCATTGGCTTTCTTTGCTCCTATTTCGCTTTGCGGTGTTAGAGCTTTCCTCGCAAAGGTTATGTAGCCTGTGTGCGCTGTCATCAATGTTTGGGGTCTGGTTCTACCTCTTTCTATCTGCATTCCCCGTAACAAGCATTCGACAGTTTCTATGTCGACGAAGCCATTTTCTTTTAGGGCTTCAACCGTCTTTACAACTTGGTCTATTGTCGGGCTGAAGGAGACTATGGTTCCGCATGGCTTTAATGCCTTGTATGCATATGGTACAACAAGCCAGGGTGTTGCCATATCTAATATAACGGCGTCTATGCCGTTTTCATCTATTCCAGCCGTAATATCCTTGTTTTTAAGTGTCACGTAGTCCATCAAGCCCGCGCGTTTAATATTCTTCTCCGCCGTTTCAAGGAACTCTTTCCGCACTTCGTAGCTGTACACGTGCCCGTCTGGCTTAACATAGTGGGCTAGGGCTGTTGTTAATGCACCTGTTCCCGTTCCTGCTTCGACGACGCGGCTGCCTGGGCCTATGCCGCTGAACATTATGATGAGGGCTATGTCTTTTGGATAGGTGATTTGGGTTCGCCTAACAGCCTTCATTATATAATCGCGGAGCAAGGGTTTTAGGGCAATAAATTGGACGTCAAGACTGCTTAAAACAGCAGATCCGTACTCTTTACCGATGAGGTCGTCGAATTTTATGAAGCCCTTATGGGTGTGGAAGGTTTTTCCAGCTTCAACCTTGACGAGATATGTTTTCCTCTGGCTTAAATATAGTAGTACGTGGTCTCCTTCCATTATTTTTTGGTTTGACAAGGTTTCCACGCTTAGGGCGTGTATTTGAAGGGGTGCTTCGCGCGTTCTTTGTTCTCCATGAGCTCTTCTATTGTTGGTCTCCCCTCTATGGCTTTACGGATGGCGTGGCGCATAGCCTTATAATTGTTTATGTAGACACGTTGTCTGTCCACGGCGGACGGATGCACAAAAACATTCGCAATTATGATTAAGTCCTCCACAGCCTCCTTTGGTATTGTGCCATCAGCAACGCTATCTAAAACGGCCTTAGCCACGGCTGTTTGAGCTGGCCCATAGACGAGGCTTGCTTGCCGCATGCTAGTTATCGTAACTGTTGGAACAATTAGCGTTATGGGCTTAACGGTTAAGTTTGGCTCCAGTATGGCCAATAATGGCTCATGTCCAGGAGTTGGAGCCGCCTTGGCCTTGGCGAAGGCTGCGCCCACAGGGCCGTCTTTTCTGCCTATGATTAGGTCTATGTGGGCTAATTCCGCTCCTGTTCCGGCTAATGCTTCGCCTACTCGGAGGTTAAAGTCCTTTATGACTTCTGGGGTTATGTCAATGGCCATGAAGCGTTGCTCAAGGGGTTTCTCTTCAATTTCGAAGGTTACTGGTTTTGGCTCTATTTTTCCAATTTTTTCAAGGTCTAGGCGGAGTTCCTCCCGAGCCTCATAAGTTAGTTCTCCGCCAACGCTTAGGGGCTGCCTTACTGGGCCAACCTTTATTTTCATCATGTTTAGGGCGGCTTTAACTCCAACTGGTCCGCTTCCAGCTATTATTCGGGCTATTTTCTGAACCCTATATTGAAGTTCTCTGGCCTTTTGCAACTCGCCATTTTTTATGTAGTTATATATCTGAACCCAAATGTCTGGTATGACGTTAGCGCTTGCGAGGATGGCACCTGAACATCCAGCAGCCAGTGCCGCCACAACCACCTCGTCATGTCCGCACAAAACATTGATTTTGTCTCTAACTTTTTCCAGCACCGCCAGTATGTAGCTGAGTTGTCCACTGCTGTCTTTTAGGCCTACAATGTTTGGGATTTGAGCCAAGTCTTCAACCATCTGCCAAGTTAGCTGCACGCCAGTGCATTGTGGAATATTGTAGAGTATTATGGGCATGTCGGCTTTGCTTGCTATAGTGTCAAAGTGCTCATATATTCCGCGGTCTGCAGGCTTCAAATAGTATGGCGTAACCACTAGGGCGGCGTCGGCGCCAACATCCTTAGCGTACTTTGTCATTTCTAGGGCTTGGTCTGTTCCACTTGCCCCTGTTCCGGCAATCACTGGAACTCGCCCATTAACCTCGTCCACAACGGCTTTTATGACCTGTTTTCGCTCCTCAATCGTCATGTTTACAAATTCGCCTGTTGTGCCGCATGGAACAACACCGTGAACGCCTAGCTCTATACAGCGGTTCACCAGAAAACGTAGCCTTTCCACGTCAACGGCTTTCCCGTCATCTGTAAAGGGCGTGACGAGCGCAGGGAAAATTCCTTCTGGTTTAAACATGGCTTTCCTTCCTTGAATTACCATAAATGTTAAACAATTTAAGCTTTGAATACGTATTATGCAAAATCTGTTGGAGGAAACCGTTTGAAAACAATAAGAGAAAAATTGTTAATCGATGAGCGGAATCTGAAGGAGGTTAATGCTTTCCTTTTGCGGGAGGATAACCCCCTCGTTAACGGAATCCTCGAGATTATTGACAAGTATGGCGGAGTTGATGAAATAAACCGTAAAGCCAGAGAAAACGGCAAACTTGAAAACCTTATGAAACGCCTTGAAGAGAAGAAGTCGCCTTTCGTGAAAGACCTAGAGTGGCTGATAAAACAGCGGGATAAGGGCGCTTTCATAAGCATATCGGAATACCGCAGAAAAATCCTTGGGAAAAAGGCGGATTCTATACGTTTTGACGAGGCATTTGCTGTCACACTTGAAATTAGTGCTTGCAACTTCTTCCCATGGCTTATCGAAGAGGCTAAGAAGGCTATTAGGCAGCAGGACCTAATGCCAGCCCGCTACATCCGCGTCCGCTCAATGAAAGAGCAGGTTGAAGATGACGATATTTTGGCTTTTGCCGCTGCAATGCAAATTATTGGTGCTTCTTATGTGCAAACGCTGGACACGAAGGGCACCATGCCAGGACCAGACGGCAAACCGGTGAACGTTCACTTGGGCGGACCGGAGACAATAACGGGGTATTTCGGCGGTGTTGGTGTTCCCAACGAGTATGCCTTGAAATGGGTTGAAGAATACTTGCACTATTACACGGAATACGGCGTAAGGCAAGTTTTAAACACAAATGTTGGAACCGTTTTGCTGGGATTTTTGTTGCATAAGCTTGGAATAGATATGGAATTCAAAATTTCAGTTTTCCTTGGAACGGATAACCCCTACTCAATTCTGTGGATTCTTATGATGGCGAAACTCTTCAGCAGAAAAGACGGCACAACACCCCTAATTGGATTTAACCTATCAAACTCTGTGAACAACAGCACCATTGAACTTTCAGCCTACATCCGCAAGGCTTTCGGCTTCGAAGATGTTGTGCGCATAGAACACCACATAACAGAAGCCTACAAAAATATTGTGAGGCAACCCTACGACCGCCTAAAAGAACTTCTGGAAATAGCAGACTACGTGAAAAACATAAGCGCCAAACACGAGGGTGCACCACCAGAAGTGGAGAAAACCCGCGAACACCCATCAGACATACTTGACTACTTCATGCCAAAGAAGGAAATAATAGAAAAGGGGCTTATGCCAAAGCTTTTGGCTAACTACTTGGACAAGCACGACGCAGTAAACAGGACGGCAAAAGCCCTAACGGAAAAGGGCTTAACCTTCATAGCAGCCCAAAACCTACACAAAAAGTAGTGGATGTATTTTCACCAGTACTGCTTGGGTTTCCGAAATATTAGGTAGGCTGTTGTAGCCAAAAAGAACACCGTGGTAATTGCTAAAACGGCTACCGTGCTTCGGGTTCCGCTTAGTTCTCCCTCATACCGCTTTTGAATGTTTGTAAGGTTATTGCGGAGTTCTGTCAAAGTGTTGTTTAAGGTTGTCAATTCATTTTGAAGATTCGTCAAATTCTCCTTTAAAATAGCGTTTTCATTTCTCAAGTTCTCGAGTTCTAAACTCCTCAAATAGCTTAGAAGAACCAGCAATTCCCGTTCATATGATGTTGCTTCTCCTGTGCCCCTCAGTGTCCACTTCAATATGAGTTTGCCGTAAACCAAGTTAATTGCATATTCGGGAATGAAAACCTCGTAGGTTTTATTGAACCATTCACCACCCTTTAAAAGTTTAGGTTCAGAAATGTGAAGGATGCTGTGGAAAAGATTTTCTTCCTTTGTTTCATTATGGAGGACGTACAAATCCACTTGGGTGTAATTTAATATTAAATCGGTTAACGCTCTTATTGCAACGTTAATGGTTATGTTTTGATTGGGATAAGTTTCAAAGGGATATTCAATTTTCACCTCAATACCAGCGAAGGAATACACGTAGACTCGTGTTGTTGCCTCTGCCCTGACGTTGCATGTCAAACATGGAATAAACAATGCGAGCAAAGCTAGAGCAAGGACCTTATGTTTCAACATCATATGCACCACGAGCTGAACAATTCGGTAACCATTTCTGAGATTTTATTTAATGATTTTTTATTCCTCTTTTGCTATTTCCCCTTGGTTTTAAAGTGTTTTTTAAATTTTGATGCTTAAAAAGGGCTATTTTATTGAGCGAATGAAGCGTTGGTACATGTATATGAAGTAGATAAGGGCGAAAAATGTTAGGATTATCTCGAATGTTAGTATTGCTGGGTTGTTTTCCACGGCCATGAAGTAGCCATGTTGCAGTATGTCCATGAAGACTAGAATTTGGAGGAATATGGCGCCTCCTAGGCAGCTTAACCCTAGGCTGTGGATTAGTATTGATATGCGTCGTTGGATTTTGGCTGCGGCTTTCATGGATTATCGCAAGTATTAAGATTCGAAGCTGAAACTTATAGGTTATGAACCCTAAAACACTACAAAGCCTAATGATTAAACTTTTAAACCTAAAATATAGAGGGGGTATCTATTTGTTGATGACGTGTAACCGCAAATATGACTTGGTTAAAGCGGATACTCCTTGTCCTTTTCAGCGGGTACAACTTGGCTTTTTGAGTCTTGCATAAATTTGGCGAAGAGTTCTGCATTTTCTGTATGCACTGGAAAAATTGTTTTTGCGCCAATTTCTTCAAGGATAGCCTTTAGTTGTAAGGGCATTATGTGTCCTGAAACGTGGACGTGGTATTGGGGCAGCCCATAGTGTCTAAGCCAGTTCACAAGTTTTTCATAGTCTATTTCCATTTCTTCGTTGAAGGGCTCTGATGAGGAGGATATGTAGCAGCTTCCTGGTTTTGGCTGGATTTCAACAAGCTGTTCTAAATCGTAAAAGGACATTGTTAAGATTATTTCGCACTGTTGCTTCGAAACCTGTTCGCTGTCCACAACCTTGCTGGAGTAACGTTCAAGAAGTTCTTTTTCCCAGTTGCGCAGTCGCTCTTTGCCTTCTATTGACTTTTTCGATTTTCGAAAAATCAAAATGTTCTCATCCTCTAAGCGTGGAATATTCAGCCTTCTGTCGATGCGGAGGGCATCCATCAGGTAGGCTTGCCTCAGTGAAACAGCAAGGCAGCGCCCATTCTTCTTGGCGACTCGGTGGAAGGAGTTAAGCCTATCAACATCTGTGGAGGCGAACTCGGCAAGCACAATGCCGTCCGCCTGCTCCACAATGTGGTTTAGCTTTCTTTCAACCTCCGCCTCAGAAGAAACTGTTGCCCCAGTCATGTTGGTGGCTTCTGTGATGACAGCGATTGGTTCCGCTTCTTTCGCTTTTTCCACAAATTCGCGGGTCATTTCTGGTTTTGCTCCATGAACACGAAAATCTCCAGTGTAGACAACAGCGCCGCTGGAAGTGTGGATTATGAAGCCGTAAGCTCCCGGAACTGAATGGTCAACATGTATCGGCTCAACTTGTAAGCCGCCTACATTGACGGTTTTGCCTGTTCTGAAATCCTTAAATTCTATGCCATCCACATTAAATTCCAGGTCTGTTTTGCGGATTTCCCCGAAGGCTTGCAAAATAATTCTTGTTGTTTCGCCGCAGTAAACGGGGATTTCCCTCTTAATGAAGGATAGGTAGGCTGAGTGATCCATGTGCCCATGGGAAATGAAGACCGCGTCAACTTCCGGTGGCTTATCATCAAATTTGTAGACGCCGTCAATTTTTGGTAGTACGCCGAGTTCTTGTAGGCTTTTCTCGCTTTTTGGCGAAAGTAATGGCGGAGAGTAATACTGCCTTCTTAGGGCGAAGGACATGCCGAAATCAAAGAAGACTTTTACATCTCCATCTTTCAGTAGAATTTTGTTTCCGCCTACCTCATTTACCCCGCCATAAAAGGTTAGGGTGGTTCTTCCTTTAGCCATCCATTAATCCCAGCTCGTCCGCTTTCCTACAGATGTTTGAGATTGTAAAAATTATGTGAGGGAAGACAAAAACGCTGAAAACCTTTGTATATTTGGTTTTTCCAGCTTCCTTCACACTTTTGATGTCTCCGCCAGCATTCAAATAGCCTCTTATAAAAGCCTTGGTTATGATTTCGGCGGGACTTGTACCCGCGAGCGGCGATATATAATGCCCAGCATAGTAGAGAAATTCGGCTATGTCCCATGCTTTGTCGTCGCCTCTTGAAGACTGCTCAAGGTCCAGGAGGTAAATTTCGCCGTTTTTCCCAACTAGGATATTTTCTGGTTTGGTGTCTCCTAAAGTCACATTTAGGGCGTGGATTTTGGCGAACGTCTCCCCAACCTTATGCAAAATTTTCACATATTTATCGCTAATCGCTTCCCCATTTTTCGCGTTTGCAATTTTCTTAATTATTTTTTCAAGGCTTTCCCCTTCGATGTATTCCATAAAGACAAGCCTTTCATCATGGTTTATTGCCAAAAGTTTTGGAACCGGGAAGCCTTTCCTATACAAAAATTGGTTTGTGGCGCATTCCCTTTCAAGTCTTGTTTGCCCGAGAAGAGCGAAAGTTTTTGTTCCAAAAGCCCATATGTTTATTGGTAGCCATTTGAGATTTGACCAATCCTTAAAGGTTTTGACAACAGCTTTAAGCTCTTTTCCATTTGCGTACACCTTGACTAAGTAAACGTCATTAAAAGCTCCGCCCAAATCTTCAACAATGACGTCTGCATTTTGATCTGCCGAAAGAACTTTCTTCGCAAGCTCTTCAATGCTTGCTGTGGTAGCTAGAGGGGTTAAACCATAAGCTGTTGGAACAAAAAGGTACTTTTTGGAACTTTCAAGATAGTATGAGCTCTTTGATTTTTCCCGGTTAGGGCTTCTCAACCTTTGAAGCAGATCCTTATTCTGCGATAGAAATGCGAAAATTTTGGGAAAAGTTCCGAAAATGGACATAAATAGGGTTTTCTGGGCAGTTTTAAGGAGATTTTTAAAACTAGCTTTTCGACTTCTTACAGCGTCAGCAAAATCCCTTGAAATTTTCATGTATCCATTTATGCGTGTAACCAATTTTTCCTCTTCCACAACTTCAAGCGCCTTTAGAAAACCTTCCATCATATCTCGCAAATTTTCCTCTTCAATGTTTTTATGGAAAAAGCTGGTCAGCGCATAGTGGATGGGCGGGAAAAGCCTTGCCCTGCTTTGTAGGGCTTCATACATGAAGTATTCTGGTTTTATGTGTATTACATAGCAAAGTTCAGGGAATTCTAGAACAAGATTTTCCAAAATCTCACGTATTAGGCGCCTTTTAAATTTAATCTCTTTGTCCCTCAAATATTCGGCATTTGCCAGCGGTTTATATGGAAAAAGAAGTTGGACGGCGAAGGCTTCGCCGAGAAAACCTTGCTCTACATCCTTTTCAAAAATCCACCTGTCAACAGCGAAAATAATTACAGCTGTGTCGTTGAAGAATTTTATGTAGCTCATTATTCTGGGCTTGAAGTCATCAATGATTAGCAAAACTTCTAACGGCACTTTTCCTTCGGGATTTCTAAGCGCGGGGACGCCGCATAGGCATATGCTCGTGATGGGACTGGAATTGGCAATATGCTTACACAGATTTATAACGTATCTTTCCACGTTTTCAGAGTCAACATGCTTGCTTTTCCGAGTCAACATTCCACCATTAGTTTCCGCTAAATTAGAATCGTAGCTTCTGTGAGATATAGTTTAGCTTAGCCTTATAAATGTCAATTTTGCTGTTGTGACAGACTGCAGAAT
>Ga0078972_1012611_pt1 | contig 14427 bp, 15 predicted proteins | sample YelNatPaOPGAMG01_FD_67568 | JGI IMG/M metagenome (GOLD analysis project Ga0078972, IMG submission 67568) | Hot spring thermophilic microbial communities from Obsidian Pool, Yellowstone National Park, USA - OP-RAMG-01 (SPADES assembly) (version 2) | ecosystem: Environmental > Aquatic > Thermal... | reverse complement strand
CATGGGTGCTTCCTTTCCTCGTTGGATGGTCTCCCTTACAAACACTCCTTCGCCGGCTAGGGCAAGCACCCCCACCGTTTTTACACACTTTACGGTACACTACCCGCAAGTCCGCCGCTGTTGACATTGGCCATCCCTTTGGGTACAATGCAATTGGAAATATGAATGATGGCGCCGCCGCGGTGAAGGCAACCGCCGAGGTGGCTGCCTGGAATACGATACTGGCGATGGACCCCGCCAGGGCGGACTGAACCGCCGAACAGCCTTCGGGATGATGGCTCCTGGTCTGCAAGATCAGGAGCCTTTCTGCGTCTCTGGGTGCGGCCACCCCAGGCATGCACCCCAATGGGTTCAGCGGCGCCTGGCGTATCGAACCATTCATGGGCCCGGCGCCAAACGGGGGTACCAATGGCTAACGCAAGCGTGGAACAGACCGCCCAGCTGCCATCCAGCTCAGCCACCCGCTCGTTGGGCGGCGCCGAAGCGGTGCTTGAGGCGCTGGCTTCCATACAGCGCGTGGCCACCGAGCGCGAGAACACCTTCGTTGCCGAGGTGGCCGCGGATGCAGCTCGCCGCCTCGCCGAAAAGCGGTTCAACCTCGTCGTGCTCGGCGAGTTCAAGCGGGGCAAAACCACCTTCATCAACAGCCTCATTGGTGCGGAACTGCTGCCAAGCGCCGTCGTCCCCCTCACCTCCGTTATCACCGTTGTCTCCTATGGCGACAAACCGTCAGCTCGCATCGAGTTCCTAGACGGCTCCGTTCGGGATGTCGCCATCGAAGACCTCCAGGAGTTCGTCACCGAGAGAGGCAACCCGGGCAACGTTCGCGGCGTAAGGTTAGCCGCCGTCAGCTACCCCTCCGCCTACCTTCGCGACGGCCTCAGCATAGTGGATACCCCCGGCGTGGGCAGCGTTCACCAGCACAACACCGATACCGCGTACAGCTTCCTGCCAAAGGCTGATGCTGGCGTCTTTCTCCTCACCTCGGACCCGCCGATCAGCGCGCAGGAGCGGGCATACCTCAGAGACGTGCTCCGCCACGTGCCCCGCCTCTTCTTCCTGCTCAACAAGGTGGATCGTCTGTCGCAAGAAGAGCTGAACGAAGCTTTGCAGTTCACGCGCCAGGTTCTCACAGAAGAGCTCGGCAGCGTCGACGTCCAGCTCTACGCCGTCTCCGCGCGTCGGGCGTTGCAGGCGCGGCTCAACGGCGACCACACAGCCCTCGAAACCAGCGGCCTTCCCCGCTTCGAGCGCGAGTTGGCGAGGTTCCTCCGAGAGGAGCGCGCCGAGGTAGCCATCACCGCCGCAAGGCGAAGGGCCCTGGCACTGGCGGAGGAGCTCCAAAGCGGGCTTGGGCTGGAACGTCGCGCACTCTCGCTCTCGCTCGAGAAGCTGCGCTCGGCAGCGGCCGCTTTCGAGGCCCAGATGCAGGAGATTCAGGAGCAACGGAAAGAGGATATGCTCCTGGTCGATTGGGCAACACGCCACATCCTGAAGGAGGTGGTAGACCCCTCCCTCCGCGATGAGCAGACGATGGGCCGCGACCGCTTGGTGAAAGAGCTGGCCGCGTTCGCGAAGGAACGCCGATCACTGCCCAACGGCGCCTTCATGGCAGCCCTGAACGAGTGGCTCCCAAACGCCCTCACCGACGCCGCGCTGGACTGGCGCGCCCGCCAGGAAGACGCGGTGCGCGATGCGCTGAACAAGGCCCTCTCCCGCTTCAGCGAGCGGGCACGGCGCCATCGGGACAGCGTGGCGGATGCCGTGCGCGGTCTCTTCGAGATCAGCCTGCCGCAGATTCCAGTGGAGGTGCCGCTGCCCGACAGCCTCGCGTTCTCTCTACATACCTGGGCCATGGTCGTTCGCGTCGATCCTCTGCTTGCGCCGCTGCTACAGTTGCTGCCCACCCCGTATTTCCACGGGCTCATGGTGTCCCGAGCGTATGCCAAGATCCGCGATAGATGGCCCATGGCACTTGGTCACGCCCGGGAAGACCTCAGCAAGCGAATCGCCCAAACCGCGGCGGAGTACCAGGCGGCGCTTGGGGCGAGCCTCGACGCGCTGATAGACGGCCTCCGGGGGGCGCTGGCACACGCCCTCACCCGCCACGAGGAGGGCCAGGAGTTCGTGGCGCGGGACTTGGCCCGTCTGGAAAAGCAGTCGCAAGAGCTGGCCCGGTGCGTCGAGCTCCTTTCTCCCCCACCCCTCCGCCCCCAGGCTAACGGCAACGGCGCCCACGCAGCAGCCACGCCTCAGCAGTAAGGGGGCCCACCGCAATGCAAGCGATGCTGATCATAGGCCTGGTGTGCGCGCCGATCGCGGGGCTTATGGCTTTCCTCATCACGTATGAGGAGTACTCTCACCATTTCCCGGATCGGAGGGCGGTGCTGCGCATGAGCGCGGAGGCAGGCATTACGGCCGCGCTCTTCCTCGGCGCTCTTTGGGCCGTGGCGCTGTACGTGATCGGCATCGCGGTGAAAGGATGAGCGATGCGCATTGGCGGTTGGAGGCTGCAGATGGCACAAAGTGCCGATAGGCCGGCCAGCGCAACAAGCCTGAACGACACACACAAGCGTGTCCTCAGAAACGTCCTGCTGGAGCTGGATCACGCTATCACCACGGCGGAGTCACTCTTACAGGACACCGGGGAACGGGGCGTCTTGTATGGCGTGCAGTGCAACGTCGCGCCAGAGCGGAGAGACGCCGTTAGGGCAAAACTGGCAGAGCTGAGGGGCCGCATCCAGGCGTTGGCTGCCCAGTTCGGCCTCCCGGCGGAGCAGGAGGACGCCGCCAGGCAGATCTCGAGCCTCATGTCCCTCTTGTGGACCCACCTAGAGGACGTGCGGCCCCGCAGGTTGAAAGCCTATGGACCGCTTCCAATGGGTCCGGAGACGGACAGCCTCGATGCCCAGCTCTCGGAGATGATCGATGCCGTGCTGGCGATTGTGGGGCTGGTAAGCCACGTAACCGAGTTTGGCCCGGGCCACTAACTACCGAACGAGAGGAGACCGACGATGCCAGGAGTGATCGAGCAGGTAGACGCACTTGAGATTCTAGATTCCCGTGGTAATCCAACGGTGCGTGTGGTTGTGACGCTGGCAAGCGGCCACAAAGCGTCAGCTTCGGTTCCATCCGGAGCATCCACCGGCGAGAACGAAGCCGTTGAGTTGCGCGATGGCGACGGCGCTCGCTTTGGGGGTAAGGGCGTTCTCAAGGCCGTTGCCAATGTGAAAGACGTCATCGGCCCGAAGATCGTGGGCATGGATCCATTCAGGCAGGCGGAGATCGACCATCTGATGATCGATCTTGACGGCACTCCGAATAAGGGCAGGCTGGGAGCAAACGCCATTCTGGGCGTTTCAATGGCGGTGGCCAAGGCGGCCGCTGAGTACGCTGAACTCCCCCTATACGCCTACTTGGGGGGCGTTGGCGCCACCAACCTCCCGGTTCCCATGATGAACATCCTCAACGGGGGCAAGCACGCGGATAACAGCGTGGACTTCCAAGAGTTCATGGTTATGCCCATTGGAGCGCCGACCTTCGCAGAGGCGCTTCGCTACGGAGCCGAGACCTTCCACGCGCTCAAAGGCATCCTCAAGAAGCGCGGTTACTCCACCGCTGTGGGAGACGAGGGCGGTTTCGCTCCCAACCTGAAAAGCGATGCCGAGGCTTGCGAGGTGATAGTGGAGGCCATTGAGGCCGCTGGCTACAAGTCCGGCAAAGATGTGGCCCTTGCCATAGACCCCGCCGCGAGCTCCTTCTACGAGGACGGCCAGTACGTCCTCTCCAAGTCGGGCGCGGGAAGCAAGAGCAGCGCGGATATGGTCGCCCTCTACCGCGAGTGGGTCGGTCGCTTCCCCATCGTCTCCATAGAGGACGGCTTGGCTGAGAGCGATTGGCAGGGCTTCGCCCAGATGACCGAGGCGCTTGGGGATCGCCTGCAGATCGTGGGTGACGATCTGTACGTCACCAACACTCGCTTCATTGAACGAGGCATCCGGGAGAAAAGCAGCAACTCGGTGCTCATCAAGCTGAACCAGATCGGCACCGTCACAGAAACCATCCAGGCAATCGACCTGTGTCGCCAGGCCGGGTGGGGCTATGTGATATCGCACCGCTCTGGGGAGACTGAGGATGCCTTCATGGCGGATTTCGCAGTGGCCATGGGTGGGGGGCAGATCAAGACCGGCTCAGCCTGCCGCAGCGAACGCATAGCCAAGTACAACCGCCTGCTGGAGATAGAGGCCGAGCTCGGCAAGGCGGCACGATTCGGTCAGGGCGCGCCTGGTCGGTAGCCACGAGCCGGCCGCCCGCGGAGAAACCCGATGGCGAGGGATGCCGCTGAGCGCTGCGTGATCTGCTACGAAGCAGAACGTGTGGTTCGCGAAACGGTGATGGAAAGCATCTACCGGTGGCAGACGGACGAGGCCGCGCGCCACGAGCTTGCCCAGCGCGGCGGCCTGTGCACGCAGCACGGCCTCGTCTTCCTCGCCTTCGCCTCCCCCCTCGGCATGGCCGAGATCTTCGGGCCCCTGGCACGCCTTCGCGCTCAGAGCGTACGGTCTGCATCCTCGCGGCTGCAGGACCTGTGGAACCCGGATTGCCCGCTTTGCGAGGCACGCGCCAAGCGCGAGAACGCCCTTCTGGGGTACTACGCGCGCAAGGCCGATGAAACTGCGCAAGCCAACGAGGCGTGGGATATCCCGCTGTGCATGCCCCACGTGCGGCTGCTGGTTAGCCGCGCGGCAACCGCACAGGCTCAGCGCATGGTGCTAGAGGCAACGGCGCGTAGGCTGGAGCAGCTTGCCGACCTGGCGCAGGCTTACGCCGCCAAGTACAGGGAGCTGCGCCGTTCAGAGCTAACCCTCGCCGAGCGGCGTGCCCCGATTGCTGTGGTGGAGGCCCTGTGCGGCCATCAGGAGGACGTGCGCCTGGGCTGAGCGTGACGAAACGTCCTGCGAACCCGTCTGAAAGGAGCCACCCGTTGGCAGAAGCGTCGCTACCCAAAGCGTCCCCCGAATCCGGCAAGTGGCTGAGCCGAAACGTGCTCGGCATCGGCCTTACCAGCCTGCTCAGCGACATGAGCCACGAGATGACCACGGCCATCCTTCCGATGTTCCTGGTCACCGTTGGTGGCTCTGCCGCCCTCTTGGGACTCATTGAGGGCGTTGCCGATGCCTCATCCAGCTTCCTCAAGCTGTGGATGTCTTGGTACACGGACAGGGTTGGGCGGCGCAAGCCAATCCTGGTGCTAGGGTACGTGCTTACCGGCATCAAGGGCTTGTTCGCTTTCACCACGGCGTGGTGGCAGGTGCTGGTCATCCGCGCTTTGGCCTGGATGGGCAGAGGCAGCCGGGGCCCAGCGCGAGATGCCCTTCTGGCGGACAGCGTCTCTCCCAAGGCGTACGGGCGTGCGTTCGGATTCCACCGCGCTTCGGATACCATGGGCGCCATTCTAGGACCCGCAATCGCCCTGGCGCTGCTGGGCCGCCTAGGCTACAGACAGATATTCCTTGTCTCCTTTGTCCCAGGCGTGCTGGCGGTGCTGGCCGTGCTGTTCCTGGTCAAGGACATTCCCGGGCGGCTGTCCCTCAAGTCTCGCATGGGGGCGAGCGTTGCGGCTTTGCCAGAACGCTTCAAGTGGTATGTGGCTAGTGTGGGCGTGTTCGGGCTGGGAAACTTCGCACATTCGCTCCTTACGCTTCGGGCAATGCGCCTCCTTACCCCAGCGATGGGAGCGAGCAGGGCTACGGCCGCTGCTGTGCTCCTCTACACTCTGCATAACATCGTGTACGCGGGTGCGTCCTATCCAGTCGGCATGCTGGGAGACCGGTGGAGCAAACGCGGTCTTCTGCTAACCGGCTATCTGTTGTTTGCTGTAATGTGCGTGGGCTTTGCACTTGTTGGCGCAAGCGTTTTGGGCCTGGGCTTCTTGTTCGTGCTTGCTGGCGCCTACGTAGCCCTGGTTGATGCAATGGAGGGCGCGCTTGCGGCGGATCTCCTGCCGACGGAGCTGCGCGGCACCGGTTACGGAGTGCTTGGCATGGTGAACGGCGTTGGGGACCTGGTTTCCAGCGTGGTCGTTGGTTATCTACTGACCGTGTCTGTCCACCTCGCCTTCGGGTATGGCGCTGTCCTTACCGCATTGGGGGCCATCGCGCTGTGGCGTACGCGGTAGGATGGCGGTGGCGGTGGGCCATTTGAGCTGTTGTTCCGTGCGTGGCAAGCGCAGTTGGGTCTGAACCAACCATGAAAACAAAGCACACGGCCTACTACGAGGTTGAGGAGGCGCTGGGCAAACGCACTTGCGCCATCTGTGTGCTGGTGAAGGAAAGCGTCTTCTCATACCTATCTTCCCTGGCCTATGAATCCCTCAACAACCCGGAGACCAGAGAGAAGCTGCGAGCGACCCTTGGGTTCTGCTCGTACCACGGGTATCAGCTGGCTAAGATAGCCAGCAACTTGGGGTTGGCAGTGCTGTACCTGGACCTGCTGGATGCGCTCAAGCATAGGGTGGCACATGCGGTGCGCCGCGGCCACCCCGGTCGCGCGGAATGCCCAGCGTGTGCAATCCGGCTTGGCGCCGAAGAGCGCTACACCACCACCCTCGTTGAGCATCTGGGCGACCCGCAGCTCCGCAGCCGCATCGAGGCATCTCGCGGCCTTTGCTTGCCACACCTGGCCATCGTGTGCAGCAAAGCCTCACAGGAGGACGCTGGGTTTCTGGTTGACCAAGAGCTGCGCCACATCGACGGTCTGCAGGCCGAGCTGCGTGAAGTGATCCGCAAGAGCGACTACAGGTTCAACCACGAGGGCTGGGGAGACGAGAAAGACGCCCCGGGTCGTGCCATGTTCAAGGTCTCCGGAGAGCTGGGCAGCGTGAATGACTAGCAACGCAGGAGAGCGGGGCCTGGCGGAGCTGGTTGCCGATGGCCTCGTCAAGGCATACCGTGGGCGGAACGTGGTGGATGGCGTCTCGCTGCTGGTTCGCCAGGGAGAGATAGTGGGGCTGTTGGGGCCAAATGGCGCCGGAAAGACCACCACGTTCTACATGATGGTGGGGCTGGTCCGGCCCGGGTCCGGCCGCGTGCTTCTGAATGGCGAGGACATCACGCGGCTTCCGGTATACCGCCGCGCGCGGCTGGGCATCGCGTACTTATCGCAGGAGCCATCCGCGTTCCGCAGGCTTACGGTGGCCCAGAACATCCAACTGGTGCTCGAGATGCGTGGGCTGCCAGAGCCAGCGAGACAACAGAAGCAGGAACAGCTCCTGAGGGAGCTCGGCATCGCTAACCTCCGGCACCAGGTGGTCCAGGCGCTTTCCGGTGGTGAGCGGCGCCGGGTGGAGGTGGCCCGCACCCTCGCCGCCGACCCAACCTTCGTCCTGCTAGACGAGCCGTTCACAGGCGTGGACCCGATCGCCGCGGAGGAGATCCGAAGCCTCGTGCTGGGGCTAAAGCAGCGCAACATAGGCGTGCTCATTACGGACCACAACGTCCGAGACACGCTTGCCATCACGGACCGCGCCTACATAATGCACTCCGGGCGAATCCTCACGGCGGGCATCGCGGAGGACCTCGTCAACGACAGGCAGGCGCGCGAGCTGTACCTGGGCCGACACTTCGAGCTGTGAGACTGACGTATCCACTGGTATGATCATCACATTGTCCAGACAGATCTGCGCGGATGAGACGCGAGTGCTCCCCATACTGAGCCGGAGCCTTGGCATGCCCGTGGTGGGGCGGCGCGAGGTGGAATCCACAGCTGCGGAGCTTGGGCTGCACGAGAGCGTTCAGGCGGCCGAAGATGAGCAGCTCCCCGGTGAAGGGGCCCTGCGCAGCTGGCTGCACGGCCCGAAGCGATACGCCCAAGTGCTACGGCAGGTTGTTGAGGCGATGGCGGCAAGCGGCTCGCTGATTCTGGTGGGCTGTGGTGCTGTGGAGATCCTGCGGAAACGCCAGGATGCCTTTCACCTGCTGCTGGTTGCCCGCCGCGAGGACCGCGTGCGCCGCGCCGAGGAGGGTATGGGCGTCTCTCGAGATGTGGCCGAGAAACTGGTGAGGGAAAGCGACGAGCACAGGTCCAGTTTTCACCGTCAGCTGTTCGGCGCGCGGTGGGATGAGCCGCACCGCTACCACCTCACGCTGAACACCTCCATGCTGTCTGCCGAACAGGCGGCCAGGCTAGTCCTGTGCTGCCTAGACGCAATGGGAGGCACTGAATTGCCCCCGGGCGCGTGGAAGGAGGCAGTCGGCGCCGTCCCCGCTCCATGGCAGCACGTCACCATATCCCGCGAGTTTGGGGCGATGGGGCGTGAGCTTGGCGAGCAGCTGGCTGCCGCAATGGGCTGGCGGTGTTGGGACGACGAGCTGATGCACCGGTCCGCCGCTTTGGAGGGGATACCGGTGCCCGATCTCATCAGAGTGGACGAGCGCGGACCTGGCTTCCTCGAGCGCTTGAGCAGGCTTCAGGAGTCCGCCCGCTACTTCCAGGGCCTTAAGGAGGCGATGGAGGATGCCACGTCCTCTCCATCCGTGATAGTGGGCCGCGGCGGCAACATGCTGGTGCCACCTGATAAGGCCCTTCACCTCCGCTTGGTTGCGGAGTTCGGCGACCGTTTGGAGTGGGTGATGCGCCATCACTGGCTCTCGGAGGGGGCTGCCAGGGAGCGCATCAGCGAGCAGGATGCGCTGCGGGCAGCCTTTCATCGCCACTACTTCCGCGTGGACTGGGCCGACCCCCTGGTCTACCACGCCGTGTTCAACGTAAGCCGGCTTGCGCCCAGCCAGGTTGTGCGGGCCGTGGCGACGTTTCTGCAGGAGTCTCAAGCTGGCGCGGAGCAGTAACCATGGATAGCCAGACAGCAGCTTTGTGGATCGCACTGGCACTAGCCGCCAGCCTAGTTTCCATTCGTACGGGCATCTCCGTGGCGTTGGTGGAGATCGGCTTTGGCGTGCTGGGCGGCAACTACCTTGGGCTCCACTCGGTTGAGTGGATCAACTTCCTTGCCGGGTTTGGAAGTGTCCTGCTCACTTTCCTGGCGGGAGCAGAGATCGACCCTGAAACCCTCCGGCGACGGGCCAAGGAATCGTTTAGCATCGGCATCGCAGCATTCCTTATTCCCTTCGTCGGTGTGTGGCTGGCCTGCCAGTATGGCCTTCACTGGGATCACAACGCGGCCCTCATCGGCGGAATTGCATTATCCACAACCTCGGTGGCGGTGGTGTACGCTGTGATGGTGGAGACCGGGCTGAACTCCACCGAGCTGGGCAGAATCCTGCTGGCGGCATGTTTCATCAACGACCTGGGAACAGTGCTAGCGCTAGGCGTGTTGTTCGCCAGCTACAACGTGTGGCTGGTGATCTTCGTCTCCGTCACGGCCTTGATCGTTGCCCTCACGCAGCCGGTAGCACGCTGGTTCTTCGAGACCTTCGGTGGCCACGTTTCGGAGCCGGAGATCAAATTCATCTTCTTGCTCTTGTTTGGGCTAGGCGCGTTGGCCGTGAAGGCGAACAGCGAACCGGTGTTGGGGGCATATCTGCTTGGTCTAGTGGTGGCATCCATCTTTTCAGAGCGGAAGACGATGGTCAGCCATCTTCGAACCACGTCGTTCGCGTTGCTGACGCCGTTCTATTTCCTCAAGGCGGGCACCTTAGTGTCATTGCCCGCCCTGTCGGCTGGCTTGGGCGTGGTAGCTTTGCTGTTGGGGGTCAAGATAGCAACCAAGTTTGTGGGGGTTTACCCTCTCGCCACGGCGTTCAGGTTCCCACACCGGGAGCGCTACTTCAGCACGCTGATGGTGTGCACTGGCCTCACCTTTGGCACCATCGCGTCGCTGTTCGGGCTGAACCGCGGCATCATCACGCAGCAGCAGTACACTCTGCTGGTGGCCACGGTCATCGGAAGCGCTGTGGTGCCCACGCTTATCGCCATGCGCAGGTTCCGTCCAACTATGGAGTCGGCTGCCATGTCTGCGGTCACGCATCGACATGACGGCCCAGTACCCGCAAGTGGAGATCACCCATGTTCGAGAAGATCCTAGTCGCCAACGATGGGTCGGCAGGGGGCATGAAGGCTCTGGACGTTGCTATCGAGTTGGCTGCCATGTGCAACGCCCACATTGAATCGCTCTCGGTTGAGGAGGCCTTGCCCCACTACGCTGCAACCATAGGAGAAGTGGAAGAGACAAAACGCCAGAAAGACGCCTTTTTCGAGGACCTCAGGGCAAGGTCGCAGGAAAGGGCTGAGGCAAGGGGGGTGAAGCTTCGCTTCCACGTAGTTCCCGGGCACGAGGTGGAAACGATCGTGCGGCACTGCAAGGAGGGCGAGTTCGACCTGCTGGTGATAGGCTTCCTGGGGCATTCCAGTGTATGGGGGCGCATATGGGGCTCCACATCCCAGAACCTCGCCAGGCTAGCACCGTGCAGCGTCCTCATAGTGAAGTAGCAATGACACTAGACTAGGAGAGAAGACACGATTGGATGGCCTTGCGAAGGCCCTTTGGGTCGGAGTTGGAGGTTTTCTTGGTGCCAATGCCCGGTATTGGTTGGGTGGATGGGTGGCGCAGCGGTACGGAACCGAGTTCCCGTGGGGCACGCTTTTCATCAACACAAGTGGCAGCTTCGTCCTGGGGCTGTTTGCCACCTTGGCCACGGAGCGCGTCGGCATCTCCCCCAGCGCGCGCCTAGTGGTTGCCATTGGGTTCATTGGTGCGTACACAACGTTCTCTACGTTTGAATACGAAACGTTTGGCCTGGTGGAATCCAGAAGCTGGCTGATCGCCATGTCTAACGTGCTCGGAAGCGTGTTCTTGGGGCTTCTGGCTGTGTGGCTGGGTGCCCGGATCGCCAGGCTCATCTAGGGCCGCCGCCATCATTGTCCGTGGAGGATCACATTGAAGATCGAGGGGCCTGCGAAGAAAGTGCGCATCTACGTGGGCGAGAGCGATCAGTGGCACGGTCAGCCGTTGTATGCTGCAATCGTTCGCCGGGCCAGGGAGCACGGGTTGGCCGGCGCAACCGTGCTGCGCGGCATCGAGGGGTACGGCGCCACGTCGCGGCTGCACACCGCACGCATCCTGCGCCTTTCTGAGGACCTGCCGATGGTCATCGAGCTAGTGGACCTGGAGGAGCGCGTCAACGCTTTCCTCCCGGCGCTAGACGAGATGGTGACCGAAGGCCTGGTTACCATCCAAGATGTGCACGTCCTGCGCTACGTCGCCAACCCCAAGTCCGGCTGATCGCCGCCCACCCACTGGCGTTTGCTCGCCATCCCTACCCCCGCTTGCGCAGCCAAAGAGAAGGACGATCGGCCCCCCACGGCCAAACGGAAAGCGGCCTGGCAGTTTCTGCCAATATGCAGCAAGCAACGGTCGGAGGGATGCGCGTGCGACACGTTCTGATCGCTGTCCTTGTGGTTGTCTGCTTCACGTCTCCTTGCGCCCATCCAGCCCGGGCAACCGTAGCGGGCGACGCGAACGGCGATGGCGCCGTTACCACCGCAGATGCCGTACTGACGCTGAAGGCGGCTGTGGGGCTAACCACGCCCACACAGGCGCAACTGTGGGCCGCGGACCTCAACGGGGACGGGCTCATCTCCCTTGCCGATGTGGTTGGCGTGCTCCGCAGCGCCATCGAGGGCGTCTCGTTTCCGCTTAACCTTCTGCTCAACCCCGGCTTCGAGGCGGGCCAGGGAAGCCCTCGAGATTGGTCCACCCAAGGCGGCGTGGTCGTGCCTGCGCAGGGCCGACCCGGGCTCTGCTTGCGGGTATCCCTGTCTGCCCCCGGCTACGCAATGACCGTGCAAGACGTGCCCATCGCCGGCGCCGCCTCCGTGCGCGTTGCGGGCTGGATGCGTACCTCTGGCATGAGGCCCGGCGCACAGCCGTGGGAAGGCGCTCGCATCTTCGTCTCATTTCACGACGCGCTTCGCAGGCAGATAGGCGGCTGGCCGGAGGTCCGCACTGTGCTGACCGATGCAGACTGGCGTCGCTACGAGGGCTCGTTCGCGGTGCCGGCCGGCGCCACGCTGCTGCGCGTGTCCGTGGGGCTGCAGAACTGCGCCGGCACCGCCTGGTATGACGACCTGGAGGTAACCGCGCGCGACAAGGGAGGACGCTACTTGGCACCCGAAGCTAACCAAACCACCGATACCACCGGCTGGTTCGCCTTTCCCGGGCCGCGGCCGGCCGCTGGGGGCCCATCGTTGGTGGACCTCAGTTTCCTCAACGAAGTCCCCGCTGGCAGCCACGGTTTCGTCACCGTCAAGAACGGGCATTTCGCGTTTCAGGACGGCACCAGAGCGCGGTTCTGGGGCACCAACATCGTGGCGTCGAACCCATTCCAAAGCCACGAGTCAGCGGCCGCCGTGGCCGAGCGCCTCGCCAAGGCCGGCTGCAACATGGTGCGCCTCCACCACATGGACGCCTCCTGGGCCAACCCCAACATCTTCGACCCGCGCTACGACGACACTCAGCACTTCTCCGCCGAAAGCCTTGACCGTCTGGATTACCTCATCGCTGAGCTAAAGAAGCGCGGCATCTACGTGTATATGGACCTTCTGGTGCACCGCAAGTTCAAGGCCGGCGACAACGTGCGCGATTGGCAGCAGGTGGATAACGGCGCCAAGGTGGTGGCCCACTTCGATCCCCGCATCATCGAGCTCCAAAAGAAGTACGCGCACGACCTCCTCACTCACGTGAACAAGTACACTGGCGTTGCTTACGTGGACGAGCCCGCGATCGCAATGATGGAGGTCATCAACGAGTCCTCCCTTTTCTGGGCGGACGGCTATCAGTCGCTGCCGCAATACTACGTAGACGAGATCCGCTCTATGTTCGAGCAGTGGTGCGGCAAGCGCGGCGTGACTGCCCCCGCTGGCTCAGTGCCCGACCTCCTGCGCAAGAAGAACCGCCTGGTCATCGAGTTCCTCCTGGATACGCAGACGGCTTACTACCAGGGCATGCGCAACTACCTTCGCTCCATCGGCGTTAAGGTGCCTATCACCGGCAGCAACCATTGGGAGAACTGGGCCGCGGACATCCTCTCCAACGTACGCCTCGACTACCTGGACAGGCACTACTACTGGGACCATCCTCAGGGCGGGTATGGCCCAACCAACACGTTCAACAACACTCCCATGCTCTGCAGCCCGCTCTCCAGCATTGTGCAGCTAGGCAGGCAAAGGGTTGCAGGCAAGCCGTTGATCGTGACCGAATGGAACGATTGCTGGATCAACGAGTACATAGCTGAGGGCCCGATGCTAGTGGCCGCATATGCCTGCCTGCAGGATTGGGACGGCCTTCTCCAATTCGACTTCTACGGCCCGGACTGGCCGCCGGTGATGTCCAGTCCGTTCGACATCGGCAACAAGCCACATGTGTTTGGCCAGTGGCCCGCGGCCGCCCTTCTGTTCCGCCGGGGAGACGTTAGGGCCGCCGAGCAGGTGGTGCGCGGGGTGCTCACCGACCAAAGCGCGCTGACGGGCGGGCCCGCTGGCGACGACGTGCCCAGCAGCGCTGTGCTTCAGCACCGGGTGGAGCTGGCCGACGCCCCTGGCGGTCCACCTGCGGCACTGGGGTCGGCAGCCGCCTGGGATAGCGACACCAGCGAGCTACGATGGGACGGCGAAGGCGGGACGATCACGGTCAGCACGGACCGCACCAAGGCGTTAGTCGGCTTCACACGTGGCAAGGAGTGGGCGCTGGGCGGCGTGACGATCAAGGCGTCAACCCCGTTCGCCGCCATCGCCGTCTCATCCCTCGACGGCCAGCCGATCGAGCAGTCGAAACGGATGGCGGTGTGGGCGGTGGCGCGGGCGGAGAACACGGGGATGCTGTACAACCGTACACGCACGAGCGCGGTGGACCCGGGTCGCGCGCCCATCCTGGTGGAGCCAGTGAAAGCGGAATTGGCGCTACGTGGCGTGGCTCCAGAGGGGCTAACCGTGCGGGCGCTGAACCCGTGGGGCCAGCCCATCGCACAGATTCCCGTTCGCGCGGGCGCGGATGGCGCGGCGTTCAGCATCGGCGAGGCGAAGTCGATCTGCTACCTGATCGAGCGGCAGTAGCGCTGTTGGTGTCTCCTGCTGCCGAACGGAAGCGCCCCTACCGGCATTTGGGAGGCTTTGCCGGCAGGGGCGCCTAGGGCGCCTTCACGCAGCGCAACCTAAGCAGCACAGCGGAATAAAGAGCCATTTTCCGCATGGGCCGGCCGGTGGAGAGCCTGTGCCTTGCTGGCCAGCGCGCGCAGCCGCACCATCTCGAGCCGCTGCCTGGTCCTTGGCTTCGTAGCCGGGTCGCGGGCCAACCTGTTCAGCTCATTGAGCTGTTTCCTCTCCAACTGAACGCTGTACATCGTTTCACCTCAGCGTTCATTATGGCCTTCTTACTCCAATAGCTTACTTAGGATGGTGAATGTGTAGACGTCG
>Ga0078972_1012610_pt1 | contig 14429 bp, 16 predicted proteins | sample YelNatPaOPGAMG01_FD_67568 | JGI IMG/M metagenome (GOLD analysis project Ga0078972, IMG submission 67568) | Hot spring thermophilic microbial communities from Obsidian Pool, Yellowstone National Park, USA - OP-RAMG-01 (SPADES assembly) (version 2) | ecosystem: Environmental > Aquatic > Thermal... | reverse complement strand
GATCCGTTCCGCCGAGCGCGGCAAGACGGCGAGCGCTTTCCACTCGGATCAGCGTCTGCAACCCTTGGCGCAGCAGGGCGACGTTTTCATGCACGCCGGTCAACTCGGCAGCCTTGGCCAGTAAATCATCGTCGATGGTGACGGTTGTCCTCACAGCACACCCCTACGCGCATCATTGATGCATATCATGATGCCATCATTTCCGGTGTCACCACCAAGACGTTGAGCCGCACCCCGCGCTCTACACGTTGAACCGGAACTCGACCACGTCGCCCTACCGATAAACGTCTCGTCGACGCGCGATATGAACGACGCGGACGACGACACGCTCGTCAAAAATCTGATAGATCACGCGAAACTCTCCCCGCCGGGCCGAATACCGTCCTTCCAACGGGCCACGAAGTGGCCTTCCGACCCGGTGAGGGTCCTCGGCGAGCGGCCCTCGGATGAACTCCCGGCAAGCGACAGCCACCGCCTCCGACAGGAGCTCGGTCAACGCATTCTTCGCCGCTCGGGTCAATTCGACCCGATAAGTCACCGCGGAAGCCGACCGGCGGCGCGCATCTCCTCGGCAACCTCGTCGAGCGAGTAGACCTCACCGCTCTCGGCCTCGGTTTCGGCTGCCCGGACCTCGCGCATCAACTCCTGATCGCTGAGAATCGCCAACGTTTCCATGATCGAGTCAAAGTCGTCGGCGCTGAGGATCACGGCCGCCCGACGGCCTTGCCGAGTAACCTCGATCCGCTGATGGGTGCGAACCGCTTCGTCAACCAACTTCGACAGATTGGCGCGTACCTCGGCCAATGGAAGCGTTGTCATGTACAGAATTCTAGCGCGATATCGGACGTTAAATCTGAACTCGACCACGTCGCCGTCGGCTAACAGCTAGGAGAACCGTCCCCGCTCTAGGGACGGCACGCTGATTGGTATCGAGTCGCGATATTCCTTAAGCTTGCAGTCGTCCACGAACCTGAATCTGAGGGCAGACTGTTCGATCCCGGCCTGCTTCAGTGTCTTCTTCTGTGATCTCCACCAGGTTCGCAGCGGCTTTTTGTCAACCTCGACAGTTTTGGCGTCGGTGTAGATGATGAGTCGAACCCGTTTCGGCTGAAGCCGGGTTCCTTCCATAATGTCGAGCCGGACCTGTTCGATGTCGTCGCACCACATCTCGTTCTTCTTGGAGGCAGAGATCAACTGGCGCAGCGAAGTAAAGACGGGCCCCGTCAGGGAGTCGTGTACGGCCGGGCGCTCAAACTTGTCCCCGATTTTCTGGCTCAGAACAATCTCGTCGTGCTCGGTGGCGAAACCTTCCACGGGCTGGGCGGCGGCCAGCACAGCTTTACTGACGGGTACTGATGTGCGTAGGTCTACCGCCCAAACCGCGCCTGCCACAGGAGGTTGCGAGAGCAGCACGTACTCAACGACCAACCCGGCCCTGATTTGTTCGATCTTGTCGGAGGGAAATTCGGCGACGTTACGCACCGGGCATGCCTGGACGAACGGGTGTCTTTGTCCCGGCCCCCCTACGGCTATGTCGCAGGTCTGGGACACCACCACCATGTATCCCGTGTCTCCGAACGCATCTGATCTTGCCCGAAGGTCACCCGGAGTTCCTGGTGCGGAATCGCCGGTCACAAGGTCGTCTACCCCCGGCGGGGCCGAGCCAGACCCCGGCCTCGGCTGCAATAAGGTGTCCTTGGCGCCAACCATCAAGTGCAGCAATGATATCGGGAGGCCACGGATCGGGAAGCAAATCGTCGAGTGCCAAGATTAGACTCCATCCCCGACATCGATGATGTTGGTCTTGCCCGTGGGCACGATCGGGATGTCGATGTCTTCGGCGATGCCGACGCGGACCGAATCTCCTACAGACCGTTTCGGGTACGGTAGCCGGTTCACCGCGAGGTCCACCAGATCATCGAATCGTCCGGAGAGGAAGGCCGAGAGGCGCTCTGGTGCCCCATTGAGCCATTGGCCCAGCGGCCGGTCAACCGCGTCGCGGAGGTCATCGAGTACATCGACGAGCTGCCAAAATCGGCCCTGGCTCGCTGCCCGCGGTCTGGCGTCCGGCGCCTTGCGTTTCCACGAGTGGTACGTCCGGTGCTTGATGCCCGTTGCCTTGAACATCTGCTTTTGGGTTACACCGAGTTCGGCCTGGACTTGCTCGAAAGCTTCAAGGACATCGGACATTTCGTTGACCTGCGCCGGTGCAGCAGGCACGTCGATGAACGAAAATGGCATCGCCAAGCGTGGAAGCGGGCCGAGTATTGTTATCTGCCCGTTGAAGTTGGTGACGACCGCGATTGTGGCTCGCCCGATCTCGTCAAGGGCGCCTGAGAACATCGTGACGGCATCGCGCAGTCCTGGCGAGGTGGACCCCAAATCCATGGGGGTACGGTCCCAGCCCAGCTCATCATCAACACCCTGAACCAGTCGCGCTGGGGGCGCCTGCCGCTTGGGCAACGAACCGCTAATCATGGATCCGGTGGGCAGCACTGCCGTCATGCCGGCACCCCTACACCTCGAAGGTGATGCAGGTAATCGTCGGTCACGGCCGCTTGGAACAGCGCCAGTGCCGTGCGGTTTAGGCGTTCGGCGGAGTGGATCACCTGTTCGACATCAAATTCGAACGTCGAGTGTTTGAACACGTCTGTGTCGAGTAAATACTGCACCGATTTGCTCGCTTCGTCGTACACCGGTCCGTGCCGTAACAAAGCCCCATGGTGGGCATCGAGCTTGATCTCGATCTGCTGCTGGGCCCCGCGGACCATGTCGCCGAACACCTTGTTGAGCACCGGGCCGAGAAGGGCGTCGTCGATCTTGCCTTGCCACGACGACACCGAGTCGCAGGCATCGTCCTGGAAGCGGTCGATGTAACGCAGCCCGATCCGGTGAACTAGAGACGGCTCGACAATCTGACTCAACGACTCCAGCAGAATGCCCAGCGGGGCCTTCATGCTGGCACGCCAACGCTGGTATTCGCTGATTTGCATGATCACAACATCCGGCATCAACGTGATCTGGCTGCTGCCGTTTGCCGAAACGATCTGCCACCCCTTCGACCGCTCACTAATGCGGGGCACACCCTGCCCGCCGATATCGATTTGCACTTGCTGCTGGAGCGCAGGCTGAATAGTCGGGAAGTCCTGATCCGTGCCTTCGGCGAGGGTGTCGCGGACGGCCGCGGCGTCAGTCGGGGAGATCTCGGCGACGGCGCCGGTGAAACGAACCTCGATGACGGCGGCCTCAAGCGGGGCTTTCGCAAGCAGGGTGCTATCGGCAGGCGGTAGCCCACCCAGCGGACCTATCTGAGTTGTTGAACTGCTAGTCATACTGCCCATCCATGAACATGCACTCTAGATGCACTCACCGACGATTGTAACCTTTCAGCTGGATAAGGCCCATTTTGTATGGTCGGCGCGGCCCGGTGCCGCGTGCTGTCGAGCACTGGTGACGGGTCTCGGTGCCAGCAGGCGCTTTTGCTGGCGGCGTACACGGTCGGACGACCGCTGGAACGCGACGGAATCGATCCGGTCGTCGCCGCGAAGCGACCGCTTTAGGTCGAGGGTGCACAGGATCTGCTGGGTGGTGTCGTCGTCGAATCCGGTGACATCCTCGATGGCGACCACCGAGACCCGGTCCGCCAGTCGCACTCCAGCTGGCGGACGCCCACCCGATGAACAGTCCGCTCTCGCAGGTTAGTGCCGCGCGTCGGGTACACAGCGACGCCCACTACGGCTTCGGGCCGCCCCATTGAACGCCGCCGCGCTGTGCCTCGATCTCGGTGCGGTAGGCCCCATAGTGGATGTGCGAAAACACGTTGTTATCGCCGATCTCCCGGACCAGCAGAACCCACGGAAGACCGGGGCGTTGTGAAGCCTCAGGTCCGTAGAGCACTTGGAATTCACGGCGCCCGGCGAGCGCGCGGGACCGTTCAGACGGCCACGTGGCGTTCGAGTCCACCGTCTGCCACTGACCTTCCGCTGGCGGCTTCGGGGCCAAGTCGGCGTAATACTCGGCCACGCTGTTGTACTTGATCATCGGCACCTCATCAACGGCGGTATTGAACATCCGCCAGGAAAAACGTACGGGTCGCATGGGTGGTTCCCGCCGGTTGGGCCAATTCTGCCGAATTGCCGTTCGGCGCCCAGGTGTGTGGGCCGCGCCGAGGCTGGTGGCGCCGGAGCATCAAACCGGATGGCGCAGCTGACTATGCCTTCTTCTGTTGTCCAGACGTCTATACGTTGAACCGGAACTCGACCACGTCGCCGTCGACCATGACGTAGTCCTTGCCCTCCATGCGCACCTTGCCGGCCGCCTTGGCCGCCGCCATCGAGCCGGCGGCCATCAGGTCGTCGTAGGACACGATCTCGGCTTTGATGAAGCCCTTCTCGAAGTCGGTGTGGATCACCCCGGCGGCCTTGGGCGCGGTGTCGCCCTGGTGGATCACCCACGCCCGGGCCTCCTTGGGCCCCGCGGTCAGGAAGGTCTGCAGCTTGAGCGTGTGGAAGCCGGCGCGGGCCAGCGCGTCGAGGCCGCGCTCGGTCTGCCCGATCGACTCCAGCAGCTCGGCGGCCGACTCGTCGTCGAGCTCGTTCAGCTCGGCCTCGATCGCCGCGTCGAGGAACACCGCGTCGGCGGGCGCGACGAGCGCGCGCAATTCGGCGACGCGCGCGGCGTCGGTGAGCACCGACTCGTCGGCGTTGAAGACGTAGAGGAACGGCTTGGTGGTCAACAGGTTGAGCTCGCGCAGCAGCGAGGCGTCGACACCCGCGCCGAACAGCGTCTTGCCGCCGTCAAGCACCTGCTGGGCGCTCACCGCCGCCTCGTAGAGCGGCTTGCGTTCCTTGTTGTTACGGGCTTCCTTCTCCAGCCTCGGCACCGCACGCTCGAGCGTCTGCAGGTCGGCCAGGATCAGCTCCGTCTCGACCACCTCGATGTCGGACTTGGGATCGACCGCCCCGGCGACGTGGGTCACGTCATCGTCGGCGAACACGCGCACCACCTGGCAGATGGCATCGCACTCGCGGATGTGGGCCAGGAACTTGTTGCCCAGCCCGGCCCCCTCCGACGCTCCCTTGACCAGACCGGCGATGTCGACGAAGGTGACCGGCGCCGCCACGACGCGCTCGGAGGAGAACATCTCCGCCAGCTTGTCCAGCCGCGGATCGGGCAGCGCAACGACGCCCTCGTTCGGTTCGATGGTCGCGAACGGATAGTTGGCCGCCACCACGTTGTTGCGGGTCAGCGCGTTGAACAGCGTCGACTTGCCGACATTGGGCAGACCCACGATTCCCAGGCTCAGGCTCACAGGGAACCAAGTCTAGGCTCCGCGGCGGCGCCGGCCCGCCGCGGATTCACCGCTGGCAGGAAAGGGTGGCAGGAAAGGAAAGGAAAGAGGGCACGCCCGCGCGACGCCCTGCTATATACGCGGCTTTGGGGTCATTGCCGGTACGGTCTACGTGTGTCAGCACAGCGGGCAAGGTCGGCGGTGGAGACCGCCCACCGCTCGGTCCACCCCAACATCCCAGGCGTGCCCTGGTGGACGGCCCTGCTCATCGCCGTCACCGCGACCGCCGTCGGCTACGGAATCGACGCCGGCCACAAGGAGCTGACCCACGTCTTCGCCGGCTTCTACATCGCCGGGTGTGTGGCAGCGGTGCTGGCCGTGCGGCAAGAGGGCCTGTTCACCGCCGTCATCCAGCCGCCGCTGATCCTGTTCTGCGCGGTGCCGGGCGCCTACTGGCTGTTCCACGGGGGCAAGATCGGGCACCTCAAAGACCTGCTGATCAACTGCGGCTACCCGCTGATCGAGCGGTTCCCGCTGATGCTGGGCACCGCCGGCGGCGTCCTGCTGATCGGGCTGGTCCGGTGGTACTTCGGGATGTCACACCGGCTGACATCCGGGGCCGACAAGGCAGACAAGGCCGACGCCGCGGCACCGGCCGCGCACTCGTTCCTCAACGACCTCGCCGCCTGGGTGCACTCGCTGTTGCGCCCCGAGGCCGACGGAGACGACGCCGACGAGTCGCGCCCCTCCGGCGCGCGCCGGGGCCGCGCGGGCGGCGCCACCTCGACCACCCGCCGCCGGCCGGCGCGCGGCACCCGAACGACGACGCCCACCGCCCGCAGCCGCTCCCGGCACGCCCGGCAGCCGCTCGACGACGAGCAGCGAGCGACGGCCGGGCGTCCGCGGCACCCAAGCCGCCGCGGCGCGGCGCCCAAGCGCGATTACGACGCCGCGGAGCCACCCCGCCGCTCACGGCGCCGCCCGAGGCCGGCGTCCGACCCGGACCCGCGCGACCACCAACCCTCCCGGGAGTCCCAACGCGAGCCGCGCCCACGCCGCAGCCCCTACGAGCGGCCGGCGCCGCGCGGCAGCCGCTTCGACGGTTACGACAGGTATGACCCGTCCGGGGCGCCCGAGCGTCACGGCCGCTACGACACCCACGAGCGATACGACCGCCACGAGCCGGCCTACGAACCGAGGCGGCGCCGCCCCACCAACGCGGCCGGCTCCACCCACCACCCGATATCGCAGGTCCGCTACCGCGCGGCCGCACCGGTGGACGACTCGCGGGCCGAACCGCGCGGCGAGTACCGTCCTCGATCCCGGTCCAACGGCCGGTCCCCGGCCGAATCCTGGGAGTACGACGGCTAAGAGCGCTACCGGAGGGACCGGATTTCCCTGGGCAGGGCGAACACCAGGGTCTCCTGCGCCGTCGTCACCGGCTGCACCACGTCGAACCCGTGGTCGGCGAGCCGCTCCAGCACTCCGCGCACCAGCACCTCCGGGACCGACGCGCCCGAGGTGACACCCACCGTCGTTACGCCCTCCAGCCACGCCGGATCGATGTCGTCGGCCCAGTCGACCAGGTGAGCGGCCCGCGCGCCGCCACCCAGCGCCACTTCGACCAGCCGCACCGAGTTCGACGAATTGGCCGACCCGACGACGATGACCAGCTCGCACTCGGGCGCCATCGCCTTGACCGCCACCTGCCGGTTCTGGGTGGCGTAGCAGATGTCGTCGCTGGGCGGATCCTGCAGGTTCGGGAAACGCTGCCGCAGCCGCTCGACGATCTCCATCGTTTCGTCGACCGACAGGGTGGTCTGGGACAGCCAGACCACCCTGTTCTCGTCGCGCACGGTGACGGTGTCGGCCGCGGAGACCCCGTCGACCAGCTGCACGTGCTCGGGCGCCTCCCCGGCGGTACCGATGACCTCCTCGTGGCCCTCGTGGCCGATCAGCAGGATGTCGTAGTCGTCGCGGGCGAACCGCTTGGCCTCGTTGTGCACCTTGGTCACCAGCGGGCAGGTGGCGTCGATGGTCTGCAGGTTGCGTTCGGCGGCCGCGGCGTACACCGTCGGCGCGACGCCGTGCGCGGAGAACACCACGATGGCGCCCTCGGGAACCTGGTCGGTTTCCTCCACGAACACCGCCCCGGCCTGCTGCAGGGTGTCGACCACGTGCCGGTTGTGCACGATCTCGTGCCGCACGTAGACGGGGGCGCCGTGCCGTTCCAGCGCCCGTTCGACGGTCTCGACGGCCCGATCGACACCCGCGCAGTAGCCGCGCGGCTCCGCCAGGAGCACCCGCTTGCGGGCCGGGCCGGGCGCAACCGATCTCCCGGTTGTGGACGCACCGGGAATCCCCATGTCGACAGTCGGTGGCATGACGTTCAGGGTACGTTTCGGCGGCCCGAAGGGCACGCCGCGGCGCCGCGCCGCGGTGCCGGGCTTGGCGTTGGCCGCCGGTTGAGGCAGTCTTGGACCCATGTCTCCTGCACCGTATGGGGTTCGGCTGCTGGTCGGCGCGGCGACGGTCTGCGTCGAGGAAACGATCAGGTTGCCGAAGACCATCCTGTTGTACCCGATGACGCTGGCCAGCCAGGCCGCCCAGGTCGTGATGCGATTGCAGCAGAACCTGGCCGAGCTGGTGATCAAGGGCGACAGCACCCTGGAGTCGATTTTTCCTCCGAAGGAGGAAAAGCCGGAGTGGGCGACATTCGACGAGGACATCCCCGATGCGGCTGCGACCGCGATGGGCGTCACACCCGCAGCGCCCGGCGCGGGTAACGGCGCCGCGGATCGCCTGACCGAGGGGCGGTTCGCGCTGTACTCGGTGACCGAGGCCGTCGAGTCGGGGGTCGCCGACACGCCGCGCAGGGCCGGCGGGCGGTCCAAGCGCTCCGCGGGCGGCGCGCCGGCTCCGGAGCCCGCGGTGGCCGCCGACATCGGGTACGCGACGCTGACGCTGGCGCAGCTGCGTGCCCGGCTGCCGGCGCTGAGCGTCGAGGAACTCGCATCCCTGCTGGCCTACGAGCAGGCCACCAGGGCCCGGGCCCCGTTCCAGACGCTGCTCGCCAACAGGATCACCCGCGCGAACGCCAAGTGACACCAGCGGCGAATCCGCGGGCGAACTCGGCCGAGAACCCCTATCCGGTTCGCGCGGTGGCCGTGCGGGTCGCGGGCTGGATCGACAGGCTGGGCACGGTCTGGGTGGAGGGACAACTGGCCCAGATCAACATGCGCAACGACTCCCGAACCGTCTTCATGGTGCTGCGCGACCCGGCCGCCGACATGTCGCTGACCGTGACCTGTCCGCGTGACCTGGTGCTGAATGCCCCGGTGAAACTGGCCGAAGGCACCCAGGTGGTGGTCTGCGGCAAACCGTCCTTCTACACCGTGCGGGGCACATTCTCCTTGCGGCTCAGCGAGATTCGCGCCGTCGGCATCGGTGAGCTGCTGGCCCGCATCGACCGGCTGCGCCGGCTGCTGGACGCCGAAGGGCTTTTCGATCCCCGGCTCAAGCGGCCACTGCCCTTCCTGCCCAACATGGTCGGGTTGATCACCGGCCGGGCCGGCGCAGCCGAACACGACGTGACCACGGTGGCGCGGGCGCGCTGGCCCGGGGTCCGCTTCGCCGTGCGCAACACCGCCGTGCAGGGGCCGAATGCCGTCCCGCAGATCGTCGCGGCGCTAAGCGACCTCGACCGCGACCCCGAGGTCGACGTGATCGTGGTGGCCCGCGGCGGCGGCAGCGTCGAGGACCTGCTGCCGTTCTCCGACGAGACGCTGTGCCGCGCCATCGCGGCGTGCCGCACGCCGGTCATCAGCGCCGTCGGCCACGAACCCGACAACCCGCTGTGCGACCTGGTCGCCGACGTGCGCGCCGCCACCCCCACCGACGCGGCCAAGAGGGTGGTGCCCGACACCGCCGCCGAGCAGCGACTGGTCGACGAGCTGCGCCGGCGCAGCGCCCAGGCGCTGCGCAGCTGGGTGTCCCGGGAGCAGCGCCTGCTGACCCAGTTGCGCAGCCGCCCGGTGCTGGCCGAGCCGCTGCGGGCGCTGACGGCGCGCGCCGACGAGGTCCACCGCGCGCGCTCGGCGGTGCGCCGCGATATCAGCCGCCTGGTCGCCGCCGAGATGGAGCGCACCGGGCACCTGAGCGCGCGGCTGGCCACACTGGGTCCGGCGGCCACCCTGGCCCGCGGCTACGCGGTGGTGCAGACGCTGCCGGACGCCGGACCCGCGGCGGTGCTTCGGTCGGTCGACGACGCCCCGGCGGGCACCAGGCTGCGGGTACGGGTCGCCGACGGCGCCGTGGCGGCCGTGAGCGAGGGGCAGACAGATGGCGCCTGACGACGACGGCGGAGGGGATCGGCCTATGACGCCCATCAGTCAGCTCGGCTACGAGGCCTGCCGGGACGAGTTGATCGAGGTCGTGCGGCTCCTGGAGCAGGGCGGACTGGACCTCGACGCATCGCTGGAGTTGTGGGAGAGGGGCGAGCAACTGGCAAAACGCTGCGAGGAACACTTAGCCGGTGCCCGCCGGCGCGTCGAGGACGCGCTCGCGGCCGGCGAGGCCGACGACACCTGAGACCGCACCGAACAGCCGATTCAACGACCTCTACACCGAAACCAAAGTTGTCGCCGAACGATTCGTAGTGTCGCAGAACGGAATCGACGGCATGCTGATGTGCACGATCCGGCCCACCGGCAGCTGGGGCCGCGGGCAGCTGACGAGGTTAACAGCGACAACTTCCCGCGGCCGGTCCTCGTGCCCCGCGACGCGCGGCTGACTCCCGCACTCATGTTGCTCTCGGTAGTTCGCGGGGATCGCCATGTTCGGGCCCTGGGGCATCGTCATCGGCCCGGTCCTGATGATCCTCGGCACGACCACCCTCGAGTTCTCCCTCGCGGCGTACAACGACGCCGAACCCGGCCCGCCGCCGACGCCTACGCCGACTCCTACGTCAGCCGCTCAGTGAGGAATTCGACGACCCTTTTGCGCGCCTCGTAGGCGGGATGGCCGTCGACTTCGCGCACCTCGTCGGTGAGCACCGAGTGCGCCATCTTGCCGAAACCGTGCGCATTGCCCGGGCCCGAGTCGATCTCGATCACCTCGAACGCGTCGCCGAGGCGCTGCTTGAGCGCGGTGAAACGCTCGCGCGGGGACATCTTGTCCTCGCTGAACCGCAATCCCATGGCGCACAGGCCGTCGTTGGCGCAGCGGTCGGCCACGGTGGCCAGTTCGGCCGCGCTCAGCCCGGGATCGCGTCGCTGCGCAGCGGTAATCGGGAACGGGACGGACGGCTGGCTGAGCACCGGCGCCAGCACGCTGTCATCGACCGCCGCGGCCAGCGCGAAGCCACCGGTGAAGCACTGCCCGATCACGCCGACGCCCCTGCCCGGCGTCGACGCGTTGAGGTCACGGGCCAACGCCCGCAGAAACATCGCCACCGGACGCTGCTTGTCGGTCGCGAACGCGGCGAATTCCCTTGCCACACAGCCCCGGCCGATGGAGCTGACGATGTAGCCCGCGGTCTTGCGCTTGCCGGGCTCGCCGAACAGCGAGGGGATGGCGACGGTGAAGCCCCGATCCACCAGATGATTGCCGAGCCCCAGCACGCCGGGATGAATCCCCGGCATCTCCGGGATCAGCACGACTCCGGGGCCCGCGCCCCTGCGGTAGACATCATGGGTGTAGCCGCCACCGGTGAACGGGGCCACCGACCACCCGGACAGGTCTGCTTGGGGCGCGGTCATCTGACTCCCTTGCATCAGTTCCCGTGTTTGGGCGGGCCCGGTAGCGGCGGCTGGGTTTCGGTCGCCGACGCCAGCGTACGGAACTGATCGGTGCCGCCGGCCCCGGTGATCGCGATCTGGGTGGCACCGGCCGGGCCGGCCAGCCTGGTCGTCCAGACCGGCTCGGCATCCGCGCCGCTCTGCCCGGTTCCCCGATAGACGACCCAGTTGGTGCCGGCGACGTCGACCGTACCGGTCGGGTAGGCCTCGGCATGGATGGAGCCGACCAGCCTGGCCTCGTCGGCGTTGCTCTGGGTCAGCCTCATGTACATCCCGGAGGGGCTGATGTAGCCCACGGTCGAGGTGAACGCGTCGCCCCGCGCACCGGTGGCGGGATCGGTCCGCCCGTTCGGGATGTCACCGCGCCCCCCGGAGTTGGGCTGCCAGCCCGCCGGCAGCCGCGGCAGCCGAATGGGGAAGCCCAGCGTCTGCGCGTCCGCGCGCAGGGCCGCCGCCGCGTCGTAGGACGGGATCGCCCCGGTGTTGGTCCCGGTGGGCTGGAACGAACACATCCCGACCACGCCCGCCAGCAGGATGCAGCCCAGCACCAGCGGCATCAACGACCAGAACATGTCGCGACCGTCCTGCAGCAGGCGCGGCTTGGCCGGCTTGGGGGCGGGGCCGGCGGGGGGAACCGGCTCGCCGGCCAACGCGGCGTCCGCCTGCGGTTTCTCGGTCACCCCTGCAGTATTCCAGTCGTTCGGCGCCAGCCACAGCCCAACTCCAGCGGACCGGCGCGCTTCTGGAACAATCAGCAGCTATGACAGTTGAGGGCGACCGACCTTCGGAACCCGGCTCGTCGCCGGTCGCCGGGGGCCGCGGGTCGGTGCACCCGCGCTCGCGCGGGGAGGCTCCGGACCGCAACCTGGCGCTCGAGCTGGTGCGCGTCACCGAGGCCGGCGCCATGGCCGCGGGCCGCTGGGTGGGCCGCGGCGACAAGGAGGGTGGCGACGGCGCGGCCGTCGACGCCATGCGCGAGCTCGTCAACACGGTGTCGATGCGCGGCGTGGTCGTCATCGGCGAGGGCGAGAAGGACCACGCGCCGATGCTCTACAACGGCGAGGACGTCGGCAACGGCGACGGCCCGGAGTGCGACTTCGCCGTCGACCCGATCGACGGCACCACGCTGATGAGCAAGGGCATGCCCAACGCGATCTCGGTGCTGGCCGTCGCCGAACGCGGGGCGATGTTCGACCCGTCGGCGGTCTACTACATGAACAAGATCGCCGTCGGGCCCGAGGCGGTGGACGTGCTCGACATCACCGCACCGATCGCCGAGAACATCCGGGCGGTCGCCACGGTGAAGCACCTGTCGGTGCGGGACATGACGGTGTGCATCCTGGACCGGCCCCGCCACGCGCAGCTGATCGAAGACGTCCGGGCCACCGGGGCCCGCATCCGGCTGATCACCGACGGCGACGTCGCCGGCGCGATCTCGGCGTGCCGGTACCAGTCGGGCACCGACATGCTGGCCGGCATCGGCGGCACCCCGGAGGGCATCATCGCCGCCGCGGCGATCCGCTGCATGGGCGGCGCGATCCAGGCGCAGCTGGCACCGGTGGACGACGCGGAACGCCGGAAGGCACTCGACGCCGGCTACGACCTCGATGCGGTGCTGACCACCGAGGACCTGGTGTCCGGCGAGAACGTCTTCTTCTGCGCCACCGGCGTCACCGACGGCGACCTGCTCAAGGGGGTGCGGTACTACCCCGGCGGCTGCACCACCCAGTCGATCGTGATGCGCTCGAAATCGGGCACCGTGCGCATGATCGAGGCCTACCACAGGCTCTCGAAGCTCAACGAATACTCCGCGATCGACTTCACCGGCGACAGTTCCGCCGCCTACCCCCTGCCGTGAAACCACCACCAGCGAGGACGTTCATCAATGGTCGCTGAAGGCTCCGAAAACGCCGACTACCGCATCGAGCACGACACCATGGGCGAGGTCCGGGTACCCGCAAAAGCATTGTGGCGCGCCCAGACTCAACGCGCGGTGGAGAACTTCCCGATCTCGGGCCGCGGCCTGGAGCGCGCCCAGATCCGGGCGCTGGGCCTACTCAAGGGCGCCTGCGCCCAGGTGAACAAGGACCTCGGGCTGCTGGCCCCGGAGAAGGCCGACGCGATCATGGCCGCCGCGGCCGAGATCGCCGACGGCCGCCACGACGACCAGTTCCCCATCGACGTCTTCCAGACCGGTTCGGGCACCAGCTCCAACATGAACACCAACGAGGTGATCGCCTCCCTCGCGGCCAGGGGCGGGGTCACGGTGCACCCCAACGACGACGTCAACATGTCGCAGTCGTCCAACGACACCTTCCCCACCGCCACCCACATCGCGGCCACCGAAGCCGCGGTGAGCCACCTCATCCCCGCGCTGGAGGTGCTGCAGAACGCGTTGGCCGGCAAGGCCGACGAGTGGCAGACGGTGGTCAAGTCGGGCCGGACGCACCTGATGGACGCGGTTCCGGTGACGCTGGGCCAGGAGTTCAGCGGGTACGCCCGCCAGGTCGAGGCCGGCATCGAGCGGGTGCGCGCCACCCTGCCCCGGCTCGGGGAGCTGGCCATCGGCGGCACCGCGGTCGGCACCGGGCTCAACGCCCCCGACGGCTTCGGCACCAAGGTCGTTGCGGTTCTGGTGGAGCGCACGGGCATTTCGCAGTTGCGCACCGCGACAAACTCTTTCGAGGCCCAAGCCGCGCGGGACGGATTGGTCGAGGCGTCCGGCGCGCTGCGCACCATCGCGGTGTCGCTGACCAAGATCGCCAACGACATCCGCTGGATGGGGTCGGGTCCGTTGACCGGGCTGGCCGAGATCCAGCTGCCGGACCTGCAGCCCGGCAGTTCGATCATGCCCGGCAAGGTCAATCCGGTGCTGCCGGAGGCGGTCACTCAGGTCGCCGCGCAGGTGATCGGCAACGATGCCGCGATCGCCTGGGGCGGGGCCAACGGCGCCTTCGAGCTCAACGTCTACATCCCGATGATGGCCCGCAACATCCTGGAGTCGTTCACGCTGCTGACCAACGTCTCGCGGCTGTTCGCCCAGCGCTGCATCGTGGGGCTGAAGGCCAACGTCGACCATCTGCGCGAGCTGGCCGAGTCCTCCCCGTCGATCGTGACGCCGCTGAACTCGGCGATCGGCTACGAGGAGGCCGCGGCGGTGGCCAAACAGGCGCTCAAGGAACGCAAGACGATTCGCCAGACCGTGATCGACCGCGGCCTGATCGGCGACAAGCTCTCGATCGAGGAGCTGGACCGCCGCCTCGACGTGTTGGCGATGGCCCGGGTCGAGGCCGAGGCCGCCCCGGACGGGCCCTAACCCGCCGGCGCCAGGACGTGGGTCG
>Ga0078972_1012609_pt1 | contig 14429 bp, 17 predicted proteins | sample YelNatPaOPGAMG01_FD_67568 | JGI IMG/M metagenome (GOLD analysis project Ga0078972, IMG submission 67568) | Hot spring thermophilic microbial communities from Obsidian Pool, Yellowstone National Park, USA - OP-RAMG-01 (SPADES assembly) (version 2) | ecosystem: Environmental > Aquatic > Thermal... | reverse complement strand
GACCTGCACAGGAACGGGGGGAATATGTAAAGCCAGCAGTTGCCGTGATCGGGCTCGGATACGAGGAGCTACTCAGAGTGTATAAGCCTCATCTCAGCGAATACACCGTAGAATATCCTCTCATCCAAAGAAAAATGAAAAGGAAAGACTGTATAGAATACATTAAAAGAAATGGATATGAGGTACCTCCCAAGAGTGGATGTTATTTCTGTCCGTTTCAGGGGGTCAAGGAATGGGCCGACCTGAGAAACAAACATCCCGACCTCTTTGAGGATGCCATGCGTCTTGAGGAGATGGATATGAACTACCCTTCCTATGGTCTCTTTCCGAAAAAGGGCTGGACATTGAGAAGGCTCAATGGATATCTCTCTGACATGGTGCAGACCACTCTTCTTGATGAGGATTATAGGGAGGAGATGCAGTGCGAACAAGCGGGGTATTGTGGATTATGAAGGAGGAAGATGAAAAATGAAAGAAAAAAATAGAAACATGAATAAAGGTATAAGAACCAAACTAAGGAAGACTGTCCCGTTATGGGTTGTGATACTGATTATAGTCAGCCTTTCATCCGTAGTCGTTGCCGTTGACATAAACGTCCTGCCAGTTGAGCACATATCACTGTGGTCCGGCACAACAGCTAACAGCAATTTCACAATTCAAGACCAGATTGTTCATTTTCACGGACCGAACAAGATAGTTATAAAATTAACACTGCTGAACAATAATGCAAATCCATCCAGCGCTGATGTCACTGTATTCATAGAGGATTCCAGCGGTAATAACTTGATGAACGAAACGCAGTCTACGGGGTCAGTTGCTGGTGGTAGTACGGTTGAACTGAATTTTGATTTTACAGGCACAGGGATTTCGGCGGAGTATGCCAGCGATTTCGTGGAGATAGTGGATACATGATGGAGGGTAAGAAATGAGATGTGAATCCTGCGGAAAGAAGTTGCACCCGAAGATAGAACAGGTATGGACGTCATGGAGTTCTGGCAAACATCTATGCGATTATTGCTTCCATCACTGTCATCATTCCTTTGTTGATGGTGTCGGGAAATGGGAGTGTAAGGCATGACTGACAGTGATACAGTTGGGTTTGATTGGAGTAAAGCATATAGGGCATATATAATCAGAAAGAGACGTGAGAAGGCAAGACATACAGTAGGTATAATTTTAAAAAGCTTAGGGCTACTAGACTATGGTAGAAAGATTTACACTAGGTATCGTAAAGAGCAAATAGAGGCAGAATCCAAGAGATCTGGGAGGTTTGCAGAGTTCAAGATTGGAAACTACAAATTAAGGTTGGATAGATATAATTTGCATGACGCCTTTATGCTTGATGAGCTTAAAGACGGTAGAATATATGAACCTGAGGTATCTTCGTACATAATCAAGAATTTAAAATCGGGAGAGACATTTATTGACATAGGTGCCAATAATGGTTATTATACGTTGCTTGCTGCGAATTTAGCTGGAAATGGAAAAATTATCAGCATAGAACCAAATCCAGAAGCTTTTAAGAGGCTGACGACCAATATTGCGTTAAATAACTTATCTAACGTTATATCACTCAATCTCGCGTTATCAGATAGTGAAGGCAAGGCATTGCTATATCTTGACGACAACGTGGAAGACGGTTCAGCATCATTAAAGACAAATAGATATTCGCAACCTTTTGTGGAGGTTGAGTTAAAGAGATTTGACCAGTTGTTTAAGGTTGAGACCATCAAGATGGTCAAGATGGATGTTGAAGGCGCTGAAATAGATATAATTCGCGGTGGCTTAGAGGACTATACAAGAGACCATGAAGATGTTGACATCATAATGGAATGGAATCCCTTCTACAGAAACGAGGAGGATTTTGATTATTTGAATAGGCTATTTTATATAAGTCTTATATTACCAGCTGAATCAGGTTATAAACTTAAAGAGGTAAAAGAATTTGGAGGTCTCCCTGACCTACCACCACCTGTTAGCATCTTATTAAAGAGGAGAGGAACCAATGTCGAAAATGAATTTTCTCAGATGGCCGAGGCCACGGGAGGGGTTGAAAAATGATGCAATCCGAGACCCGCCACACTATATCTTCTGACTATTTCTTAAAGCTTCTCGACGATCCGAATTTCCAGAGAGAATTCCTCCTATTGCATTTATCGTCGCGCTACTACAGGTCCATAAAGAAGGTTCTGAACATTGCCGAGAGGGAGCAGGGGCTGGGGCTTGATTCAAAAGAGAGGATGAAGATAGCTAGGAGATTGAGAAATAGACTCGCCATCCTCGAATACGAGAGGAAGGTCGAAAGGAGGGGGACTCTGTGGAGGCTGAAATAAAACATGAAGACAATCAATTTCAGAAATTTCTGTGAGCTACCCCTCAGCTAAAGCTTCGGAGCTTCCTGATTCAACGACCATACTCGATCCCTTCCGCCCCAAGAGTTGCCCCTTGCCTTTGGGCAGGTAGGTTACGGAGGTATCGATCTCCACAGGCGTAGATTCGGATCGCACCGATCCTACTGTTAGCAATTCCATGTGGACTGATGAACTTTTCCATAGGGGAAGTCCGTGTATCTCATTGCCAAAGCAATTGAGACTTACTGCTTCCCCAAACCCCCTAAAAAAACTTTAAAAGTTTTTATACTAGATGTTTATTTTTTATTATATGAAATTTAGTTACTTCGCGATAGGACTGATTATAATAGGAGCACTGATATTTGGCGCAGCTTATGCAGGGCATCCGTTAACAATAGTACAGGTTAACCAAACAACTTTCTCTGATACTATTTCTTCGGTAAATTCAATGCCAAAGAGCACCTCCTCATCAACTCCGACAACTTTCGCTGAGAATGGATACCAAGAACTTGGCGCGACATGGGGTTCCATTATAACACAGATAAGTGATGTTAGTGCTTCAGGGACAGGAACGGTTACAGTGACAATAACTGATTCATCAGGTTATTCTACTACCGAAACTATGACAAATTCATGGAAATTGCAGTACCTTGAAAACACTTTGTCCAAAACGTGGTTTGAATTCTTCTCTGCTCAGGCATCATATAATTTCACTAACCCATACCCAACTCAGGGCATCGTTTACACGTTCACTTTCGCTGGTTCGGCAACATACGATGGCGGAACATTTAATTATCAGACAATTACAACATACGGGGAATTTCCGCTTCAATCAGTGCAGAATCTGGGACATTTCTACTTACAGATAGGTAATACAACTCCTGTGAGGATAGCAAATGACGCAACGATGCTGTATTACAATGTAAGCGGGACATCAACAACATTCCAGATATGGTATGTGGAGGATAATGGAACGACAACTCCTTTCACAAACGCTTACTTTACGTACATATATGGCACAACTCAGGGGCAGGTAACTCTTACCGCGCAAACAACATTAGATGGCTATACAGCATACACAAGTTCGCCTATAACAATACCCGTTCCGACTACATTGTACCTCGATGGATATGTAATTGCGAACGGCGCTCAGGGATCGCCATACCAGCTGATGAGTTTTGCTTCGAATTTAACGAATCTAGTCATACCTCCTGGTCCAGTATTTAGTGAATCGCAGTACGTTTCATTTGGGATAGGAGGAGCCTTAATGATTATCGGTGTTGTATGGATATTCAGGAAGTGATTGCATGAAGGTCAGCTACCTAGGGATTGCGCTCCTATTACTGGGGGTTGTGGTCATAGGTAGCGCCTATGCTGGTTATCCATTATCGGTTGTTTCCACTCCATCCCTAAGTTATACAGGAAGTGCAAATGTTTTAGAAGTATCTTCTATTCAAGCATCTAACGGCAGTATTATTGGTTTATCTACACTAACATCGACTTCGACAGATAACAATCCTTGGATATTTGGTCAATTTTCATTTGTGCCGATTACTGTACAATATTATTTTAATTATACGTTCTACGTTTCTCGTTGGGCTAGTCCAGCGAGTGGCACAATAGATGTGACTGCGACTGTAATAAATGAGTCCTCGGGTCAAACCACTCAACATACAGTTCCAGTATCAATAGCGGTTTCGATATCATTTTATAAACTCAGGTACAACGGTCTGTACGTTTACTATGCTACAATAACAAGTTCTGGTACATTTATATTACAGGATCCGTATTCAATTTCTACAAATTCCGCGGTATATGGAGTTTCGTTCAGCTCTGGGTCTGGCACAATATCTTATGGCAATACATCATACATGATAACACTCAACCCTTCGCAAACTGTGTACGGTGAATTTATTGCTTCGTCTTCGCCTCCGCCCAGTTCGTATATCACAAATTTCCCCTATGGAAATTTCTGGGTAGGTACATCACTCAATAGTATGACGAAAATAGTATCTTTGCAACAGACATTGAATCTTAATGTAGCATCTTTCCCTGCCACATTATATGTAGTATTCGTTTTCAACGGTTCAATTCCATCAAATTACATCAATGTATATTATATGTATAGAATATATAATAACAGCGCTACCCCCATGCGTAGTGGCATAGTGAATTTCTATAATCAACCGACCACATCTGTAACAATAAATGGGCAATCTTATCCTTATGCTTTCGTCTCATCCCTCAATATCTCTGGCCCATCCGATATAATGTTACTAGGGAGTTACGCCACTAGTGAGTATTCCGTCATCCCGATCATGGAGATAGGAGGATTTTCAGATAACGCTCCAGTGCAGCCAGCGTTTTCCACGCAGCAATACATCTCCTTCGGAATTGGAGCGGTTCTGATATTGATAGGTTTGATATGGATATTAAAGAAGTGATGATATGGTAAATATTAATGAGGAGTGTGGATAAAATGATTCCGAAAGTAGGAGCTGGAATAGTTTTGGCGGGAATTATCATCATAATAGCTGCATTTGCTGTTCCAAGTTTAACTATTGTACAAATAGGAAATGGTAGTAGTAATACTGGCAGTACGTCAACCGTAACATACTTAAGTGACATTCCTCCTTCACAATCTATTACAAACCCAAGTGACTATGCATCTTCTACATCGAGTATTCTCAGAGGGCAATTTATAATTTATGACCCAAATGCTGTTGGTACTTATCCTGCCACTGTGACATGGTATGTCGGTAGTGTAGGAGGTTCTTCAGATCAATTTAACACATCATTTACTCAACAGTATGAGATCAGTTTTACAAATTATAACGCCACGTTGAATGTCAGTCTTCCTTACACATATCAGCTAAATGTTGAGTTCTTCGTATATCTGAGCTTAGCTGTAAACGTTATTTTCACGAGTGGTGAGACTTTACATTATACTACACCTACTTATTATGGCGAGTTTACTAGTGGGTCGGGAACATCATATGGTTCCAACTTCAACTTAGTGATTATGTACAAGAATATAAATGGCAAGTATGTCATATCTAACACATCTTCTGCAGCGAGTTTACTTAAGATTCCTTATCAGACGACGATGAAGGCAGAGTATCTTCGACCATCCGCTGGTCCATTACCATCAAACATTACTACCTGGTTAGAAATAAATGGCAAATACCATAGCATATCTTATGATATTTTCCATAATTATACTTTAAAATCTGGTAATAACACGTTAGTGTTTGGGTATAATGTATCAGCAGTGCCAGGAGTGCATGGGAACGTTAGCATTACACAAATAACAGAATATATATACGTAGAGCCATATAACGTTAACGTAACAACTCTTGTAATAGGAATAGTTGTAACATTAATTGGCGTTGTAGTACTAGTAAGGAGGAGGATATAATTATATGGTAAAAGCTTTGGATAAATTAAAATCAGGGGCCCATAAGCTCAAATCGGGTATTCGTAAAGTGCAAGAAGATCTGTACTATGTGAAGTCTGGCATTACTAAAGTAGCGGATGGGACAGCCCACACCGTCAATAAAATATCGGAAACGGCAAAGAAGTTCAACAGAAAAAAGGATACCAGCCCGAGGAGCACTGGCGAGCCTTCTCAGAATAGCTATCTTATAGATATGAAGGACGATATGGGAAAGGGGGCTTCGATGTACAGTCTGTCCGAAACGGGAGGCAGAGTAGCTAGGAATCTCGCAAGTCCGAGAGGACAGGTCAAGGTTGCTAAGTCTGCGTACAAGGAAGCGAAATACAATCTGAAACAAAAGAAAGCAGAGCTCAAAGCTATGAAGATAGACAGGAAACTGCAGAAAGCACAGAAAACAAAAAAGCGGTAACTTTTTCTCTCCCTTTGCAAACATTGAAATATTTTCAAATTATATATAAAATGTGAAATTGGGTACAGTCATCATCATTATTGGTATTCTAATTCTGGTATTTTCATATATCAATACCATTCCTCAGCTTCCAACAGGCGTTACAGACAACAATTTGCAAATCATATCTTCCTCTCCCTTTTCAGTTAATGAGTCATCTCCTACAATTTTCCCCTACAGCTTGAACCCCGCGAATGTAAGCATAGAAATGTCCTACAGGACTGGAGCCAGCAGGCCTGAGTTAACAGCCGAAGAACTATCATTGAGGGTCAAGAATTTAAACAACTCGCTGGAGTACACAGCAAGTTCGCTCCATAATTTTACCTCTATAATCTATCGCAACGGGGCATACGAGATAATGATAACCATTTTTACTCAGTTTCAGGGGCTGGATCAGACCGAGTATGCATTTACTTGGAATGCGAACCTGACTTACAGTGAGAATGGAGTCGTCTATTATTCCTATCTGACTCCATCTACATTCTATGGAAGATTTGCCAGTGTGAGCGTATTTGATATCGGGAGCTTCGAAATACATCAGTATGTCAGGAACTGGAGCAATGCATCAGGATGGGTACATATCACACCCACTCCTTTGTTTCTGAATAGCGGAAATTATGTGATTATTTATAATATGTCCCACAATATTAATTTCAAAGGAGCTTTCGTCCGTGTTGATGGCCATCTTTATTCCTTTAAGCAGTATTCAAGCACCGAATACTATACTGTAGTGAGCGTGGTCTCTACATCAGTCGTGATATTGTACCTCCAGGCAACCAATTCTTCGTCGCAAATATATGAAACCTCATTATTCCATGTCCTGCCCCCTGCCCATTATTTTATCGGCATGTACATCGGGACAGGGATAATTGTGGCAGGAATCCTGTTTTCAATGCGGAGGAGAATCGCGGACATGTTTTGAAAATAGAAAGGCGTCAACTACTCCTCGCTAAAGCAATTGAGATTTACATCTTCCCCAAATCCATAACAAACCATAAATATTAAAACAACATATATTTTTGTGCCTGTTTGTGAGACCTGCGGGCGGAACTTCAAAACCGAAGAAATACTCGAAGCCCATAAAAAACAGATGAACCACTATAAAGTAAATATTCCTTGCCCAGCATGCGGGAGGCGCTTTCCAGATGAGAAAAAACTGGCCGAGCACATGAAAACTCATGAAGAAACGAGTGTGGGTTGTCCCGTGTGCGGTAAGCGTTTCGTCGATGAAAAAAAGCTAGCTGATCATATGAAAAGGATGCACCCAGATTTCAAGGAGCTTCCGCAGGAAAGTCCTGAGATAAAAGAAGGGGGTTCTGGCGTCGAAAAGCCTGCGTTTGGAGAAATTTCAAAGGATCCTGCCAATGTGGCAGACATTCAGGGGTCTGTACAATCTGTCGGGAAAACCGTAGAAAATAATAAATTGGGTGAAGTGGCAAATACGAAAACCGAGGAACAAGCAAAGGCAGGAGTTGAAAAAGACATCCTCGGCGTCAGACCCCCACCCAAGCTCAAGCCCAAGAAGTTCTTCTTTCCGAGAATCGGTAAGAGGAATACCTTTCTGATCACGTACCTTGGAAGGTTTTACTTTAAATTCATACTCCCTGATTTCCCGAAGGAAATGCAGGAGGAGCTTGCGGAAACCATAGCGGACGCCGTGGTCGAATTCATTAGAAAGCACAAGGAAACTACCTTCTCGATAATCAGGGCAGATTGAGTTCCATGCATTGAACTGAACAAAAAATTCATTAAAAGTTTTTATATTAGATTGAGTTTTTTAGATTATGATGTGGAATATCTGGGAGATACTACTAATCATCATAGGATTGGGGTTATTCGCGGCCCTGTTCCTCGCACGAAGCGGCGCAAAGTTCCCAATGATCAAAAAGCACGAAACGGCAACACTGGTAATCGCACTGATAGCGATCTTCCTTGCCTTCGCTATGGTAACGGGAGTTCTAACAGTAACGCAAACGACTACTCCAGTAGTGACACAGCAGACTGGTCCGACCTATGATCTTACCTATTACTTGGGTAACGTTCAGGGTGCATTCGCTGGGTCAAATCCTGCAGGAACTGCATCAAACGCAGCAACAACTGTAATACTTGCGTCCAAGATAGCGACGATTAATGGTGTGAGCGGAATAGAGACAACTGCAAATCTGTATAATGCAGCTTCTACATTTAAAGACGGTATAATCGGAGACTTTTCTGTCGGCGGGGATGGCAATGCAACAATTGGACAGGCACAGTATTCGATAACATTGTATAGGACTGACACAAACGTCGGAAACATATCATTTTCTGTATCAGCGGTCGGAATTCCAACTCTGACAAATTCAACAACTGGAAAATCCTATCCACTTGTGTTGGAGACGAGCACAGGTCAGTATGAGGTTTCTTTTGCAAACAACACACAGACATATAACATATACGTGCACACAATAGCAGTCGGAGGAACGGTCACATTCTGGGTAACTATCAACTACAGTGATAGCGCAGTTCAGGCAATGAGTCAGTACCAGTTCGAGTCCTTCAACATAAACATTTCATTCGGGAGTGGGCAGTCAATCAGCATACCTAATGAAATCGTGCTAGCTTCGTAAACGGAGAGTTTTAGTTTATTTTTTTTTTAATAATTTCATTTTCAAATATAGCAAATTTTTAATATTAATTCTTAATATTATGGTGTGACTCTGAACACTGATTTTGGATTGACGGAAGATATTGGCGAGTATAAAAAGAAAATCGACTCGGCCAATCCCAAAGAAGTTAAGGAAGCAAACGAGTCGGTGCCTTCTTATTCTGACTGGGAAATGAGAATAATCAGCTTGGATGACAGCGCAGCACGTACACCCGACGCCAAGATAGCATTTCAATTGGTAAAAACCTCCATCTCGTCCTGCCTGGTATGTTTGTATAATGTTCGTGGCTATGAAGCAGAATACGCAAAATTCAGGGATCGTTTCATAAACCTTCCAAGACCATGGAATTTCAAGATGACAATGCAGGGAAACGATTATGATATTACGGAGCTCCAGACAAACGATGCTATACATGTTACTGGTGCTGGTATCACAAGAGGAACAAATCTCGCCGTCGAGAAGCAAGCTAACAGGGCATTACATGAAGCAATGATATTGGAGATGGATATCAAGGCATTTCTCAGGAGAGAACTGGGGTACTTCGACGAAAGGAAGACATTCAACAATAGCGAATACATAAGACAGCAAATAATTAATACTGCCATGCCAGTATCTCCAGAACCCTCGACCCTGCCTCCAGATGAGCTAGATAGTGAATTGTTCCCTGAAACAGAGAGATACAGATATGGAGGTGAGAACGAAAATGCCTTACCGAAACAGAGGCGTCGCATCTGAATCTGACCGCCCTGAATACGACAACATATACAATGAGGTGAGATTACTAGGCTACGAGTTCGAAAATTTTGTGCGAAAAGATATTCATTCAATCAAAGATCTAGAATGGCTGATGGGTGTTGCACCGCCTGAGGTCCCTCTTGCAAGGGGGAAAGATGAAAGAATGATCCCTTATCCTATTCGTCGGGCACTGATGAATTTGCACGATGCATGGATAAAGTATAAAAAGGGTTTGGCACCGAGCGATCCACTACTGGATTTTGAAATAAACAAAGACCTTGTCCGAATTTCACAGTGGATACGGCAAGATATAGCAGACAGATACGGTCCAATAGGCGCTGCCATGCTTCGTACCCACAGTATTCTGACGTTTGATTACGAGGACTACCATCCTTATTTCTTTTTGAAATGGGCCGGAAATTACAGAAAAAAACCTATAGATTACGGAGGAAACGTATGCATTATATACGGTACGCAGGGTTCAGGAAAGACTTCCAAAGCACTGAGGTTTTTTGTTGAGGGTGCGATATCCGAGGGAATTAAAGCTATCGGGAACATCCAGATAGAAGATGACCTAGAGGGTTATACATACGCAACAAGGGAAAGCGACATCCTCCTTGCGGCGATAAGCAATGCCATGAAAGGTCTCCCCTCCATTGCAATCAAGGATGAACAGCAACTTGCTGGCTTCGATAAAACTCATACTTCCACAGTCGATAACCAGGAGGATGATGCGGTCATCAGGCTCTTACGAAAGCTAAAACTCTCAGAAGTCAGGATATGGCACGAGGAAAGGAAGATATCCGCAGCAGTGGTAGGCAGTACAAAGATGATGATACAGTGCTATGGAGGGACGGAGGAAAAACAGGCTCCAATGAGGCGCAAGGCAACATTCAAGATTTTAAAGGATGGAAATATAGAACAGCAGTTTGATATTGATGGGATCCCAGATACAACACTGAGGTTCAAGACGGATGACCCCGCTCCCTTTATAATGGATGTTTCAATTACCCAGATATATCAATTTCTTGCCAGAATAATGGGCGAAACAACCAATGAAAAGAGCCACTACGAACTCCTGAGGGATGAAATTCTAGTCCACAGAAAGTTCTACGATGAGAGAGGCAAGAGGGTGGAAAGGAAAACGCTAGATGAATTTGCGAAATGGAGAGAAGAACAAAAACAGAAGGAGAGCAAACAGCAGGAGGAAAATAAGCAATCAGATGTTAAGCAGGATGTAGAGAAGGAAGAGAAAAAAAGGAAAGCAATAGAGATGAGGAAGAATGGTTACACAATAACGGAAATAGCAGAGGAGATAGGGATGAGTATAGGATGGGTTCATAAATTTACCAGCAAACCGGTAGATACATCATAAAAATCCAAATAACGAGTGCTATCAGAGTTCAAGAGCATTTTTTTTCATGCTTTTTCATTTCATGAAAATACCATGAAAATCTGGGCAATGAATAATATTCAGAGTCCAGAATTATTTTTTCACATTTTCACATTCATAGCAGTGAACATACCATAATCATGTTCTTGGGGAATAACAGTTACCGTTCAATATTGAAGGATAGAGGTGGGGATAAGATGAATAAAACAAAAAGTGGAAAGATGGAAACGGTTGGAAAAAGGACGTTAAATGTCACAGGTTTAAATACGAACCAGAAAAATAAACTCTTAAATATACGAAAATATTATAATATTCGTGAAGATCAAGCTGAGACTCCCCCTTTCGATTTTATCACTTTTAGATGGAAATGAAGAGTTCAAGCAAAAAAAGGATGGCCAGGGCTCAACGATCCAGAAAGCACGGAGCGATCTGATCCACGAAATACTGTGGAAATTCATAGACAATTACGAGGTCTATAAATATATAAGTGCCAGGAACGAAACGATAGTGGTCAAAAGCGATTATCTGGATTTGATTTACGAGAACAAGGGATGGGGAGAACGCTCCCTTGATGTCTGGATCTCAATGATAATCGAATTGCGTCTGGGGACTCCTAAGAACAATCCATTACCCCCCGATACTCACAGGACCGTAGAAGTTTTTTCTGTGCCTCCATATTTGTTCAAGGGATTCGATACAAAGGAACAGAAGGAAAAACTAGTTGTGGACTCAATTGCCTATCTTCTTCAAACCACAACACCCTACTACAAGAAAGAAAGTACCAGGACAATCATCTATGAGGATGATGACTCATTTTACTATTATATACGGGATCTGAAAGGATTAGGTTCCAAGGCTGTGGACAGACTCATAGCGTTCTCGATAAATCACTATTTGAAAACAAAACTACATAAAAACATTAATATCTGAATCCATTCATTAAAACATGGTCAAGAAAAAAGGATCCGCCGTATTGAAATCTCTCAAAGTCAAACTCAACAGAAAGAAGCCTCATGCCCCCGCCCGCAAGAAAGCCCCAAAGGGTTTGGGCAATAAAAAGGTAGATAGTGCACTGAATGAAGTCTTCAACTTCTTCAAGGAAGATAAGGAAAAGGTAGAGAAAACATAATTCAAATGATTAATTTCTCTAATTTTATTCCTATTTTAGTGCTTTTCAATGCATTCTTTATTAAGGATCGTTGTTCATCAGGAGAATATTTATGTGCCTTTAACAGCAACCCGCCACCAAAACCACCAAATATTACTGCATACTGAGTTTTTAAACGTCCTCTTTTGTTGAATAATATTTTTCTAAGTGTTTCAATATCATCATCTGTGAAATCGTCGGTATCCTTTTGGTCAACCTTAGACATATTATCATATACTTTATATTGCTATTTAAACTTTTAAGAATTTCTTGTGATGGCGGTCATCAACACTCAGGGAGGAAAAAATTCAGAAAACAGGATAAAACTTTATGTACTCCAAAATGTTTTAAATTCAATGTGCCGAATGGGGTTTGTATCAACAACAGCGATTGTGGACCAGACAAAGATAATAAGGGATGCTTCTAGGTTCTACAGTGACGAAAATCCAGACGGCTTCGGCTACGCATACCTTTATCAGAATAGAATTATTTACTATAGCAAGACACGAGAAAGCGCAAACCAGTACTGGGCAAGGAATCCCCAGACTCGGATATTTTCTCATTTATCATTGTTCCACGACAGGAGAGCGTCAGTAGGCTCCATTTCAAACTCCAATTCGCATCCATTCGTGCGGGACGAGGTGGCACTGGCCCACAACGGGACACTTCATAACTACGAAGCCCTGAAATCCCATCTGATACAGAAAGGGTTTGTGTTCACTTCGCAGACCGATTCAGAGATCCTGCTTGCAGCTTGGTTATTCTATAAGGGTAAATTCATTAATGTCCTTAAGAAATGGGGGGTTGGGGGCAAGATAACCACTATTATACTCACGCTGAAGGGAATATACCTTTACACGAATAATGATGCCATGGTAGTCTATAAAACAAAGGACTCCTTGATGGGGTTCTCAGACACAAGGTTCAAGGGGGTCGAAGGAGCCTCGTATATACACCCTGATGTACTGTATTTCGTGGTAGGAAATAATATTGTGTCTGCAAGAAACTAGGTTACCAGAATCCCTAACGATCCTTTAACATATATTTGACCTTAGCACCACTTGCAGTTACTTGCCACTGCCATTCGGAATCAAACACTCTTTGTTTATAAAGACAAAACAAGCTGAGCGTAAGCGCCTTGTCCTTAAACATGTTCAACGAGGAAAAATTAATAAATAAGTGTGTATTTCTATCATCAATGCTAAAGACCCTTAAGGTGCGATTGTATCCCGATAGGGATCAGAAAATCCTTCTTGAAAAACACTTTGGGTCTTGCAGGTTTGTTTGGAACTACTTTTTACAGAAGAGGACAGAATATTATGCAGAATCGAAGGCAAAAGGGAAGGCACAGGCTCTCAATTATTTTAAAACGTGTAAAATGCTCACTGAGCTAAAGAAGAAGAAACCTTGGTTATATGAAGTCTCTAATCACAGCCTACAGCAATCTTTGCGAAAGTTGGATAATGCATTTACCGCATTTTTCAGAAAGAATGTAGCCTATCCAACATTTAAATCCAAAAAAGATAAACAATATTTCATAGTTCCCTCAGGATTCAAAGTGAAGGGGAATAAGCTCATCATTCCCAAATTCACTGAGGGGATAGAATACAGGGATAAATCATCCATCCCTGAAAACATAAAACAGATTATTGTAACAAGGGATGTGGATAGGTACTACGCTTCAATTCAATACGAGACGAATGAAGAATTGGTAAGAGGTAATGCAGTAGCAGGCATTGATATGGGGGTAAAGCATTTCCTCACAACATCGGATGGAATTCAGATTGAACCATTGAATATTTTGAGGAAAAAGGAGAAGAAATTGAAAAGGGAACAGAGGAGGTTATCAAGAAAGGAGAAGGGATCACATAACAGGAAGAAGCAGATTGTGAAAGTAAAGAAGCTGTATCAGAAGATAAGGGATGCTAGAACGGATTTCAACCACAAAATATCAACTGCGATAGCCAAGCATTATGATACGGTTGTGGTTGAAGATCTGAATATACAAGGAATGATAAGGAACCACAATCTCGCAAAGAGCATAACAGACCAGGGATGGTATCAATTTAAAAAGATGCTTGAATACAAGTTGCAGTGGAGAGGTGGAGAGATGATAGAGATAGATAGTTTCTATCCATCTTCCAAGATGTGTTCCAGATGTGGAAACATTAATCACGAGAAACTTTCAGATAGAATTTATCACTGCGATGCCTGTGGCTTAACCATTGACAGGGATCTGAATGCTGCAATAAA
>Ga0078972_1012608_pt1 | contig 14430 bp, 18 predicted proteins | sample YelNatPaOPGAMG01_FD_67568 | JGI IMG/M metagenome (GOLD analysis project Ga0078972, IMG submission 67568) | Hot spring thermophilic microbial communities from Obsidian Pool, Yellowstone National Park, USA - OP-RAMG-01 (SPADES assembly) (version 2) | ecosystem: Environmental > Aquatic > Thermal... | reverse complement strand
ACCCCCCCCCCCGCCCCTCTAAAAAGCCCCCCCATATATCCACCTCTTCTCCCCCTGCGTTGTTTTGCGAGGCCGGGGGCGGAGGCCGAGCCCCCCTCGCGCTCGCCTACGGCTCGCGGCTAAACAAATGCAGTACAGACGAGCGCCGTTCCTCAGGGCGCGGAGGGAGGATGTTATGACTTCGTCGGCGACGTGGAGGAGGCGCCGTTGGTGGTCGCAGTCGGGGCAGCAGGTGCTGCTAACATGGCGTCGTCTTGTCCCAACAGTTCTTGCAACCCTTTCTTCAAGCGCTCGCAGCGCAGTTTCAGATTATCGCGTTCATTGGTGCGTGCCGCCACCTGCTGTCGCAAGGCGTCGCGCTCTTTGATAACGGCTTGCTTATCGGCCAACTCTTTTTGCAGTTGGGCCTTCTCGGACTCCAGCGCCGCCAACTGTTTCCGCACCTGATCGCGGGCGGCGGCGACCGAGCGATAATCGTCCTCCAATTTGGCACATTTGGTTTCCAGAGAACGGATACGTTCCGCTTGCACGGAGTGACCCACCGGCCCGCGGGCGCAGCCCCATAATCCCAGAAAGACCACCAGCAGCACACTCAACGCTTTACCACCACGCGTCATGTTTATGGCTCCTTATCTCTGGTTCCATCGTCCGCCGTCCGTAGTCCCTGGCACATACGACGCTTTTGGCAACAGACTACAGACTACGGAACCAGGGAGAAAACTTGAGAAAAAACCTAGGGAAGTGGATAGTCCGGCACCCGCTGGAACGCACCGTTGGTCCAACTTCTCCCGTCACCGTGATTCGCCGGAATTTATTTCGGCCGAAAAGTCAGCGGGACTTTATCCAGCTTGGGCCGCTTGCCCTCAACTTGACAGGTTCGCCGAACTCTGCAAACGGCAGAATCGGCGTGGTTGCGAACTCTTTACTCTAATACCGCAGCTTCGGCCATCAAGCGTGTTCTGTCAGCGGAACACGACTCCCTTTATAAGCGAGAGATGCAAGGCGTTTATCCTGGGTACGGTTGAATGGGGCACAACTCCCTCCAACCCTAAAGCGAAGCTGTATCGTCGCCGATGTTCCAGTTCGTGAACGAACCTGCACGAATTTTAGAGACATTTTTCATCAAGATAGCATAATAGACAAAGTGTATTAAAAAACGGTCTTGTTGCTGGCCCTGCGTCGTCTATGCCGATGTGCAGCAGGAAGAGCAGCTGTTTCCCCCTTAACAAGGAGAGCTTTCATGTCCCTGCAACTTCGGTTCGACGACGCGATGCTCGCGGACCCGTACCCCTTCTATGAACGGCTGCGTTCCCAAGATCCGGTGCATTGGGACGAATCCGACAAGCGTTGGCTGCTGACGCGCTACGCCGATGTGACATCGGTCTTGCGTAGTCCCGCTGCTTCATCCAACCGGGTCCAAGTCGTCTTGCACTTCGTGCCGCCGGAGTTTAGGCGTATCGCCGAGGCCCGGGCGAAGAGCATGATTAGCTGCGACGCGCCGGACCATAATCGACTTCGACTGTTAGTGAGCAAGGCTTTCACGGCGCGAGCTGTCGAAGCCATGACTCACAAAATTCAGCACTTGGTGGATGGCTTTCTCGATGCGGTGCAGGCCCGCGGCCGGATGGATGTCATCGCCGATCTGGCCTATCCTCTGCCCGTTACAGTCATCGCCGAAATGCTTGGCGTGCCGGCGGAGGACCGAGGACTGTTCAAAAAATGGTCGGACGAACTGTCCATCCTTGCCGGCGGCGGCGGCAGCCCGGCCGCGCTGACCTTGGACGATTACCGGCGTAACGCCCAAAGCTACGAAGAGCTTACCGCTTATTTGAGCAATATTGCCGCTCAACGACGCACCCAGCCGCGCGATGACCTCATCACCGCTCTTGTCCAGGCCGAGGAGGCCGGCGATCGTTTAAGCGAAGAGGAGTTTTACGCCAACACGATGCTCTTACTCGTGGCCGGTAATGAGACGACGACCAATTTGATCGGCAACGGGACTTTGGCACTGCTGCAACATCCCGATCAACTTCGAAAGCTCCGCGAAAAACCGTCCCTCATCGCCTCTGCCGTGGAAGAACTGCTGCGCTATGACAGTCCGGTGCAAATGACCACGCGCGTGCTGACTCATGACCTGGAACTGGGGGGGAAGCAACTGCGACAAGGACAGATGGTAGTGGTGATGTTAGGGGCGGCCAACCGCGATCCGGAAGTGTTCTCCGCCCCGAATCGGCTTGATGTCGAGCGCGCGGACAACAAGCATCTTTCCTTTGGTCTGGGTTCGCATTTTTGTCTGGGAGCACAGCTGGCCCGTTTGGAAGGGCGTATCGTCTTTGAAACGCTGCTTCGCCGTATGCCCAAGCTGCGTCTCGAAGGGCCGGGGCCGCAGCGTCGGCGGCATTTCAACCTGCGCGGTCTGCAATCGCTGTCCGTGACTTTTTAAGTCACGGACAGCATCCGAGAATGCGGTCCCAGCGCGCCTTGTGATAGGCGATCTTCTGGGCCGTCGTCATTTTGGTGAAATCGACGGTGCCGTTCGTCTGCGGCGTGCTCGCTTTCCTGTTTTGGCAAGTGCAAGCGGTACGGCCTGGGCTTTTACAGGTGCAAGGGGCCGTCTGTTTTTTGTCCTTTTTCACTTCGCCGGCGCTGGGCGGCACACTGATAACGACGCCGTTGCCGCCGTAGCTCATGACGTTGGTTTGCAGCTGCATGTCTTCGTCCAGGGTGCGATACGGCTGGATACCCAGACGCTGCAAGACGCCGTGATACGCTCGCACCGCTTCTTCGGGACCGATCTCCCCATCGGCAATGAGACGCAAAAAGTGGATAAAAGCGAGTTGATTTTCCGCATTATTGATTTTGCGGCCAAAGAGGGCGACGCGCGCGCCGTATTTCTTGGCCTCGCTCAAGAGCTTGAAGGCGTCGTAAGTGGTGCCGGCTGAGCCGCCGAGGATGCCGACGATTAGGTGCGGATCGTAGTGGACCAACTCCTCCATCGCTTTCGGGCCGTGATAAACCATCTTCAGAAACAGCGGCCGACCCTTGCTGGTGACGCCGCCCAGGGTACGGACGATGACATCGTTGATGAAACCGGGCAGCTGGCTGGCCTCCACCGCCTCCGGCTGATTGGGGTCGAACACTTCCAGAAAATGACGGAACCCTTTGCGTTCGGCTTCCAGGCGAAATTGTTTGTATTCCTCCAGGGCGGCGCGGTCGAGCACGGCATCGTTGTTGAACGTGATGCTGTACAAGCCGAGGTTGGCGCCGAGATGGCGCTCCTCTGGTTTGCAATCAAGATGGCCGCACTGAATGTGATCGAGCGTGGCCGTGCGGAACGGCAGCGACGGCGATGATGGATATTTGCTACCGCGAATGATGTGAATGTCCGTCGTATCATTGGCGCGAACGGCGGGCGTAACAGGGCTGTTGTCAAACAGCCGTTTGTGAATGGTCAGCACTTCGTTGGTGCTGGCGGACATGAGCATGATGTCCACCAGTTTGGCCTCGACAATTTGCGTGATGATGTCGCGGAACTCGGCGAGGCTGCGGTAGCGCACTTCGCCGCTATGCGCTTCCGGCGAACGTCCGGGCGCACCAATAGCCAACGCCATGTCGGCGTCCTTGGCGTCGGCGAGGATGAAATCCTTCGAACCGCGCGGATCAGCGTGAATGCGGGCGAGTTTTGCGTCGAGAGACTTTTGACTCATGGCGATCCTCAATTTAACCACCGATTACACAGATAACACAGATAGAATGTCTTTATTTATCTGTGTTATCTGTGTAATCGGTGGTTGAATCTTTATTTTCTTTGCCATGCCGTTCGTGGGATCGTTCGCCCATTGCCGGTCGGAACGGCATTGCCCTTCGGTGCCGCCACCGTGTTTTGGCTTGCTCGTACTTTGCCCACACGCGCCTCGACTTGGTCGATGGTTTCGCGCAGCACACGGGCTGATTGCTGCATCGCCAATCGTTCCTTGGGTGTCAGCGGCAACTCAATCTGCTGGCGCACGCCGCCGCAGCCGACTACTGTGGGCACCGATAAGCACACGTCGCGGATACCGTATAGCCCTTGTTGTAAGCTGCTGACCGGCAGGACGCGGCGGCTGTCGCGGGCCAGCGATTCAACGACTTCACGAATCGCTAATCCGACGGCGAAGCCAGAGCCGCCCTTGAGTTTGATAAGCTGCGCGCCCGCTGTTTTCGTGTCTTCAAAGACTTCGCGCTGCACAGCCGGCGTGAAGGTCGGCCATTGCTCCAACGGCAGCCCGGCCACCGTAGCGCTGGACCAGATGGGCACCATGCTATCGCCGTGCTCGCCAAGGATCATGGCCTGCACCTGCGACGCCGGAACTTCCAGGCGCTTGGCCAGATAGCCGCGGAACCGGGCCGTATCCAGCTGCGTGCCCAGGCCGATAACGCGCTGCCACGGCAAACCGGAACGCTGCACCGCCAGGTACGTCAGCACGTCTACTGGATTGCTGACGACGACGAGATAGGCATTGTCCTTCAATCCGGCGCTTTTGACCTGATCGAGCAGCGTCAGGAACAGATCAACGTTGCGGTTAATGAGGTCGAGGCGGCTTTCCTCTGGCTTGCGGCGCAGACCGGCCGTAATGACGATGATGTTGCTCGTCGCCACGTCTTCCATCGTACCGGCGCTGAGGCGCTGATCGCTGGCCAGCGCCGCGCCGTGCAGCAATTCCAGGGCGTGGCCCTGGGCTGCATCGGCATTGGCGTCGATGAGACACAGGTGATTGACAATGCCGCCGCATTGCAAGGCATAGGCGGCCATGCTGCCGACCAGCCCGCCGCCGCCGATGATACTGACTTTCATGATTGGCGCCTACTATCTAGGGGTGAAGAAGGTTCGCGTGTCTGGTCCTGTTGGTCGTTTTGCCGGCGTTGGAACGCCCGATCATGCTGCCATTTGTAAATTCTCAGTCGCACCAGCACCGTAATGATGCACGCCACCCACGCTGAGCCGAGAATCCACTTGACACTCAGCAGGTGCGCTCGCCAGTCACCCTGTACGAAACCCGCGATCAGGAGGACCAACGTGCTGATCGCCGTGCCGATCACGATAACCAGCAAGATGATGGTGACGAAAAAACCCGTCTTATCGCGGCGAAAACTAAACATGGTTCGTCTCGTCGCCTCGTCGTCGGGGCGAGGGTCTTTCAAACGCACGCGCCGTTGAGCGCAGCCATGACCTGGTCCGTGATGGTCCGCACCAACTCTTCCATGTCCACGCCGTTCGTCACCGAACCGTTGCGCGACGGCGGGGTTACACAGCCGTCACGGCGGAAGGCGTAGGGCTGGGGCACGAAATCCGTGTAGGATTCATCAAAGCTGCTGTCGCCGCAGATGGGGCTGCTGTCATCGCGGAAGCGAACGTCGTCGTAGCCCAGTCGTTTTTTCAGCTCCAACAGCTCGCGTGTTTTTTGTTCATCGAAGTAATTGATGCGCCCCAGTTGCTTAGCGAGGATGAGAATACGACAATAAGCATCGATGATCTCCGTATTCCAATATGCTTTTTCCAGGTCCGGCCCAAACGTGAGGGTGCCGTGATTGGCCAGAAGGATCGTATTGCAATCTTTGGCAAAGGGCACAACTGTATCCGCAAACTTCTGGCCGCCGGGCGTCTCGTAGACGGCGATGGGCACTTCGCCGAGGAACACCTCGACTTCGGGCAGAACACATTTGGGGATCGGCTCATGGGCGACGGCGAAAGCAGTGGCGTGCGGCGGATGACAATGCACACACGCCCTCACATCGGGACGCTGTTTGTAGATGGCCAGGTGCAGCAGCACCTCGCTGGAGCGCTTCCGCGTGCCGGCCAACTGTTTCCCTTCGATGTCCACTTTGCAGATGTCTTCGGGTTTGAGAAAGCCCTTAGACATCATCGTGGGTGTACAGAGAAATTCGCGCTCATTGAGACGTACGGTAATGTTGCCGTCGTTGGCCGCTGCAAAGCCTTTGGCATAAACACGGCGGCCAATTTCGCAGATCTGTTCCTTCAACTTATATTCGTTCACGGTTCACTCTCCGTCGTTGACTACCACTGTATCCAGCAGGCACACACAATAGGCGTCCACCGGTTTTTTCTCGGGATAAAAGGGCGCCGCTGCTTCACTGCCTTCGCTGAAGCCGATACGCGCTCCGACGCCGGCCCCGAGATTGTCATAAATCACCAGGTCTTCACCGTCTGGGGCGCCAGCCGCGCGCAATGCGGCCAAACTGTAAGGCACACCGATGACCCAGCGCGCGCCCACCATGCTCGGATGAACGCGCGCGAGCGTGACTTTGCCAATTACCTCAGCGATGCGCATGGCCGTCTAACTCCTGTAACAGGCACGCAATTCGCGGCGGACATTCCGCCCCTTCACAACACAGGCGCAAGATTTCCTTGCACTCGAAATAGGTACAGTTCGCTGACTCTACGACCAGCAAATTCGCCCCCAATTGTTCTAGCGCCCGCTCCGCTTGGGCCACAGTCCCGACGGCGGCGGCTCGAACTCCCGGCACCTTGTTGGCAATACAGCAGGCCAGGCAGGCGTCTCGACAAAACAACACCGCCGTGCGGCATCTCCCGCTCCGCAGACATTCCGCCACGCTCCGAATCCAAGCACACGTCTCGCCATTGCATTCCGGCAACAATTGCGGCGAATGTCCCGTGCGGTAAATGGCGCGCAGGGCGATTTGCAGCATCGTCGAGGGCCGGCCTTCTACGGCGTAACCCCAACGCGAACCCGTTTGTCCGTTGCTGTTCATCGATCCGCCAAGCCCATCACAAACCAACGCGCCGGAGAGTTCTTTGCTCCGACCATTGCCCGGGCTTCCGCCCCATCGTTGCAGACGATAACGTGATCTCCTGACCCCGCACCAAGACGATCAATCGCTAAAATCGGTTCGCCATCGGGTTTGTCGTCCACGCCAAGCATCTGGACAAGAAGTAAGCGCCAGCCCTGGAAACTGGGATGTTTTACCGTGGCAACTGCATGACCGACGACACGCCCGATTTGCATGAGTACCTCCTTACAACACCCGCATACCGCGAACCGTCGTGGAACGTCTCTGCCGGGTGAACGTCATCGGTGTCGTCACGCCCTCGCCGGTCGGCGTGGCAATGCTGAAACTCAGATAGCCCTCGCCGCCGCTGCCCAAACCGGCCGTGCTCGGCCCGTTTTGCACAAACAGCGTCGTATCCATTTCGCGGCCCATGCGCGTGATGGTTTCGATGTTGCGCGAATGGATGATGCTGGTGTGTTTGAAACCGTGTTCATATTTTTTTGCCAATGCAATGGCCGTGTCTACGTCCGGCACGCGCACAAACGGCACGAACGGCATCATCTGCTCCTGATCGACGAAGGGATGCGACTCCTCGGTTTCGCCGAAAAGCAACTCGGTATCAGCGGGAACCTTGACGCCGGCATACTCGGCCAACACCGCAGCATCCTTGCCGATCAGGTCTTTGTTGACCACCTTATGCCCCTTGTCGTTTTGGACGAAGGCGGCCTTTGTCAGCGCGGCGATTTGGCCGGCATCCAGGCGAACGGCCTTATGTCGAGTCATTTGATCGCATAACTCGTCGAAGATGGCGGCGACGGCAAAGACTTCCTTTTCACCGATGCACAAGAGATTGTTGTCATAAGCCGCGCCTTCGACGATGGAACGTGCGGCGTTATCGAGGTCGGCAGTCTCATCGACGACCACCGGCGGATTGCCAGGTCCGGCAACGATAGCGCGTTTGGGGCTGCGTAAGGCGGCGCGGCCGACGGCAGGGCCGCCGGTCACGCACAGCATCCGCACATCGCGGTGATCGAAAATGGCCTGTGCCGACTCCAGGGTCGGTTTCTCGATGATGGTAATCAGGTTGTCGATGCCGATGGCCTCATAGATAGCTTGATTGAACAGATGAACACCTTTGCAAGCGATGCGCGCTCCCGACGGATGCGGATTGCAGACGATAGAGTTGCCGGCGGCCAGCATATTGATGGCGTTGCAGGCCAAGGTCGGCAGCGAGTGCGTCACGGGCGTGATGACGCCGATGACGCCGAACGGAGCGTACTCCTGAAGCGATACGCCGTTTTCCCCGCTGAACGCCTCGGTGCGCAAAAACTCGACGCCAGGGATGCGGTCCGCGATGACCTTCAATTTTTCGATCTTGTGCGGCAGTCGGCCGATCTTGGTTTCTTCCAGTTCTTCGCGGCCCAACTCCTCGGCGCGTTCGCTGCAAATTTTACGGATGCAGGCGACGGCCTTGCGGCGATCTTCCAGGCCGCGTGCTTCAAACTCGCGCTGGGCTTCTCGCGCCGCTGCAACGGCGATCTCAACATCAGCGAAGACGCCGTGCTGGACGGATAGGCCCTTGCGCGCCGGCGCTTGGCCGTTACGCATCTGGGCCAGCACTTGCTGAATCACGCTGCGGATCAGTTCATCGGTGACTTGCATGGTTGGTCCTCACTTCAAGCTCGCGCCGAGAAGATGGTGCGGTCTTCGACGTTGACGGTATCCACGATGCCGATAATGGCGGCATCCACGGGCAGTTTTTCCGTTTCCGGTGTGAGACGGGCGCTGGAGCCTTGCACGATCAGCACCAACTCGTTTTGCCCGGCGCCCACGGTATCGACCACAACGAAGCTGCGGCCGGTGCCGACCAGGCGGTCGCGCTGGTTCGGCTCGACGCGCAGCGGCTCAACGATAAGCAGCTTATGGCCCGTCATCGAGGCAACCTTCTGCGTCGATACCACTACGCCGTTGACCCGCGCCAGAAACATGGTTTACTTCTCCAGGAGCGCTTTTGCTTGCCGGGCAACGATAAGCTCTTCGTTGGTCGGCATGATCCACAATTGCACTCGGCTTTGACTGCTATGAATCGGCATCTCCCCCTTGGCGTTGTCGTTCTTGAGACGATCCAGGTGGATGCCGAACCAATCGAGGTCGGCGCAAATCGCCTGGCGCATCCGCGCCGAGTTTTCCCCGATGCCGCCGGTGAAAACGATGGCATCAGCCCCGTTCAGAAGCAGCAGATAGGCGCCGAGATAGTGCCGTACCGCCGCCACAAACACTTCGATGGCGAGCTGGGCGTCGGCATCGCCGGCCGCCGCCGCCGCTTCGATGTCCCGCAGGTCATTGCGTCCGCCGCTCAAGCCCAACAGGCCCGAACGATTGGCCAGATCATCCAATAATTGTTCCAGCGACTTGCCGGTGGCTCGCATGAGTACCGGCAGAGCAAACGGATCGAACTCGCCGACACGGTTGTTATGGGGCAGACCGCTCTGGGGGCTCATGCCCAGGCTGCACGCTTGCGAGCGGCCGTCCTTGATGGCGCACAGCGACGAACTGCCGCCCAGATGACATGAAATAATTTTCGCCTCCGGTTTGTCCAATAATTGGGCGGCGCGGCCGGCGATGTAGCGATGGCTGGCGCCGTGGAAGCCGTGCTTGCAAACCCCGTGTCGGTCTGCCCACTCGCGCGGCACCGCGTAATAGCGCTGGGCCGCTGAGATAGTCTGATGAAAATCGGTCTCGAACGCGGCCACCAACGGAATCTGCGGCAGTTCCTTGGATAACAGGCGCATGGCACGGACATAGGGCGGATTGTGGGCCGGCGCGACATCGGCATACGCTTCCATCGCCGCCAAGACGCGGTCATCGACGCGCTGCACGCCGCTGATTCCCTGGGCATGCACGGCCTTGAACCCGATGGCCGATAATTCCGAGGGATGGCGCAAACAGCGCCTTTTCGGATCGGCCAACTGTTCAAGGCACAAACGCACGGCTGCGGCATGATCGCAGACCGCAACGACGGCCTGCTCGCGTTGCCCGCCGCACTCGAGGAAGCAAGGCGATTGCGGCGAGCCAATACGCTCGATGCCGCCGCGCGCCAGCAGCGTTTCGGTTGTCATGTCGAACAACCGATACTTGAAGCTGGTGCTGCCCAGATTGGCTACCAGGATTTTCATGGCCTCATCCCCTGCCCTGTTTAGCGACGCTTCCCGGAAGCGTCGCTAAACGGACAATCCTCATTTGCCCAGAAACATCTCCAGTACATCTGTTTCGGGACGGGGGATGACGTGGGCGCTGACCAGTTCGCCGTTGGCGCTGGCGGCCTGGGCGCCGGCGTCAACGGCGGCGCGCACGGATCCGACATCGCCGCGCACAAAAGTTGTGACAAATGCGTTGCCGATCTGCACCTGACCGGCCAGGGTGATGTTGGCCGCCTTGCACATCGCATCGGTGGCCGCGATCGTTGCAATCAAGCCGCGGGTTTCGATCATGCCCAGGGCTTCACCGTTGCCGTTACGGCTGGCGTTGTTGGAAATGGTCATTGCAATGTCCTCTCGAAAAGGGGTGTTTCAGTTAGGGGATTAGACTCCAGCCATCGCCGGTTTTTTGCTGGCGATGGGCAACACGGCGCCAAGATCTTCGTGGGGCCGAGGAATGACCTGTACGCCGACGACTTCGCCGACGCGCGCGGCAGCGGCGCTGCCAGCATCGACCGCCGCCTTGACCGCGGCCACGTCGCCGGCCACCAAGGCTGTGACCATACCGCTGCCGATCTTTTGCCAACCGATCAACGTGACGTTGGCGGCTTTGAGCATAGCGTCGCTGGCTTCAACCAGCGGCACCAAGCCCTTGGTCTCGATCATGCCAAGGGCTTCCATGTGAGAACTAGCCATGTGAGGTCTCCAAATTGAGGTTTAGCTATTTGAACAATTCAAATCGGGTCGCCCGATTCACGTGACAGGCGTTGCCCTCATCCGTGTCCAGATGTACTTCCAGTTTCGACGTCGGCGCGACGCGGACCAGCAAACTCTCCAAGACCGCAGGACAGTCGCTCTGCACGCGCAGGTTGAGCCGGTCGCCGTCCTTGACGCCGTAATAGGCCGCATCCGCCGGCCCCATGTGAACATGGCGCTCGTGGCGAATGACGCCACGCTCCAGATGAATCATGCCGGCCGGGCCGAGCAGATAGGCCCCCGGCGAATCGCGGTGATCGCCGCTCTTGCGCACCGGAATGTCCAGGCCGAGCATGATGGCGTCGGTGAACGCCAACTCGACCTGGCTGTGATCGCGGCACGGCCCCAGGATGCGCAGGCCGGTAATCATGCGATGCCGCGGCCCGATCAGCGTCACCGTCTCCTCGGCGGCGAAAAAACCATCCTGATAAAGGGCCTTGTACGGCGTCAGCTTGTGGCCCTTGCCGAACAGGCGCTCGAGATCTTCCTGCGTCACATGACAATGACGGGCTGATACATTGACGACCAGCTTCGGCGGGGCCGCGACGCGGGCGCAAGGCGCCTTGCCGTTACCCAGTTGTGCCGACAGGGTCGAGCGAACCAGGCGTTCAATGTACGCGCGATCCAGTGTTGCTGTGCTCATGCGTGATTGTCCTCCGCCGCGCCGGCCAGGAGCAGCCGCACGTCGTTTTGATCAAGCAGCGCACGCTGCTCGGCGCTCAACTGATTGTCCACAATGAGCATGTCGATGTCGGTCAGGTTGCACAAAAACGCCAGCGCTTGCCGGCCGATCTTGGTATGATCGGCCACCACCACGACCTCATCGGCGCAGCGCATCATCTGCCGTTCGGTCTCGACCAACAAGAGATTGCTGTTAAACAGTCCTTTGTTGGTGATCCCCCCCACGCTCATAATCAGCTGATGAACGTGGATGTCTTCCATCATCCGCACCGTCAGCGGCCCCAGGGCCACGCCTGTTTTCGGATAAACGTAACCGCCGAGAATGACCAAGTCGGTCTCGCGGTTGGCAGCGAACAGATTGGCGATGGGCAAACTATTGGTGACGATCTGCAACGACCGCCCGACCAGCAGACGGGCCACTTCCAGGGTCGTTGTGCCGCCGTCGAGCAAAATGGTGTCGCCATCCCGAATCCGTGCCGCCGCCGTTCGCGCGATGGCGCGTTTCTCCTCCAGCTGGCTGGCCGAACGCTCCTCTAGGGCCGGCAGTGTCGCCGCATCGCCGACGTAGATGGCCCCCCCGTGCGTCCGCCGCAGCACGCCCTGTTTGTGCCAGTAATCCAGATCACGCCGCAGCGTCGATTCGGAAACGTCGATGCTCTGGGCCAAGTCTGTCAGGGCGACGAAGCCGCGCTCGCTGACCAGATCCAGCACTCGTTGGCGACGTTCCTCAACCAGCATAGCGGCTCCCGTGAGCTAGAGAACCCTGGCAATCTCTGACAGATAATGCTAATTTACGGAAGATACTTGAGCGATGTCAAGAGAATTTCGTCAAAAATTTTCAAGTCCAAGCAAAAGTTTGTGACAGAAAGAGAAGTTTTATGAGAGAAAACCTTCACGCTAAACTCACGTTTTCCCAGGCCGCGGACGGCAAAAGCGCATCGCCCCGCGGAGCTTTGCCCCAACGCTAGGCGGGCTTAGGGAACGAAATGGACGGTGCCGAACTACTGCGCTCGCCCGGCCCGGATGCGCCTTGTGAAGCAGGCCATTCCTTCTCTCCGTGGGCATCCCCTGTCAGAGGCGCCAGTTGTAGCGAGTGCGCCATCCGCGGTCAGCTGTTGTCGCCTTGCGCCTAAGCAAATCCCATTGCGACCTCGTCTGCGGCAATTGCACAATTGAACTGTCCAGCGCCAGCATGTCTTTTAGGGGATTGCATGGGGGTTGATGTGAGCACCATTGCTGAATGCACCGTACCCGAAAAAATTCTCTTGGCCGCTTTCCAACTGGAAGAACAGGGCCAGTCGCCCTTTTCTGCTGAGGCACTCATCGTGGCCGCCTGGCAAAAGTATCCGCGCACCTTCGGACTGAAGGGCTACGACGAGTTGTATCCCGATTCCAACAAAGTGCTGGCCAGCATCATGGGCGAAAAAGGATTGGCCCGCCGCGGCTGGCTCGTCAAGATGGGACAAAAACTCTATGCGCTCAGCCACGAAGGCCGGCGCATGGTGCGGCGACTGATGCAAGGCGAAGATCAGCCCGAGGCGGTCAAGAGTGATCGGCCTATCAAGCTGAGCAAAGACCACGACAAACTACTACAGGGATTGTTTGTCACCTCGGCTTACGAAAAGTACCGGGAGGGACGGCAGCCGGAATTGACTTTCGCTGACGCCTGCCGTTTCTGGGGTATCACGGAAAATATGTCCGGCGAAGCGCTCGATGCTCGTCTCGATCATCTGCGGGCCGCGTTGGCCGAAGTCGAACGGCAGATCGGGCTGGGCAGCGCCAATCTCAGCGATGGCCATAACATCACGCTCGACGACATCGCTCAGCTGTGCGATATTCATAACCATCTCGTGCAGCGTTTCAGCCGACACCTTACCTTGCTGCGCAACCGGGCGCTGAAAGGATAAGGGTATCGTCGAAGCGCAGTTGGGAACCGGCCACGTATTCGGGGTTGATTTCAATGCTGAGCCAGCGGCGGCCCAGCTGCTCGGCGACGTGGCCGGTCATGTTGCTACCGGCGAAGGGGTCGAGCACCAGCTGGCCAGGCTCCGTCAGAAAACGGATGAAAAACTCTGGCACGGCTGCGGGAAAGCGCGCCGGATGGATGGGCAGGCCCGCCGCCCGGCAGCGGTCGAAATACGCCGACCGGGACCGCGTGTTGGGCACATGCAGAAGGTTGGGCGGAATGGCGCCGCCGTTGTCCCGGCGGAAGTGCGCACTCAGGACGTGCTGCGACGGGCGCCGGGCCGTTTGGTAGCCGTCGCGCAACAGACGGCGCATCGAGCGGCTGTAGGGTTGAAGCACGCGGCGGTTGTCGGCGCGGGGCGTGGTGGTCTTTGACAGCCACCAGATCGGCGTGACGGCATCCTTGACGCGGGTGCGGCGAATGGTCACCCATTCGGCTGGCGTCGGCAGCTTGCTTGGATTGTACCAGTAAAACTCCTGGGCCAGATGAAAGAGTTGGCCCAGGCGCAGGACAAGCTCATAGGGACACAAAGAGCGTGTGCCGCGCCCGCGTTCCCAGGCGCCGCCCAACTCCAGGACGAAACTGCCTTCCTCGGTCAAGACCCTATGGATTTCAATGGCGAACGGCCAAAACCACGCGATGTATTCCGAGGCGGCGACGTTGCCATAGGCCTTGCGCCGCAAAAGGGCGAAGGGCGGCGAGGTCAGCACCAGATCCACCGAGGCGTCCGGAAGTTGGCGCAGCACGTCCCGGGCGTCGCCTTGGAAGCATTGTCCTAAAGACGTGGCGTAATGCGGTTCCATTCCTGCCACAATCACAGCGTTCCTCCTTGAAACATTGCCGTCAGCAACTATTGATGCGCAACAAGGGCCTCGGCGCGAAGAGGAAGTTGAGCTATACTGGGCATGGGGAGATTGGACATTTTTTCCCTTTCCCCCCACCCCAACCCTCCCCCACCAGGGGGGAGGGAGAAACAAGGCCCCCTCCCCCACCAGGGGGGAGGGAGAAACAAGGCCCCCTCCCCCACCAGGGGGGAGGGAG
>Ga0078972_1012605_pt1 | contig 14434 bp, 28 predicted proteins | sample YelNatPaOPGAMG01_FD_67568 | JGI IMG/M metagenome (GOLD analysis project Ga0078972, IMG submission 67568) | Hot spring thermophilic microbial communities from Obsidian Pool, Yellowstone National Park, USA - OP-RAMG-01 (SPADES assembly) (version 2) | ecosystem: Environmental > Aquatic > Thermal... | reverse complement strand
ACCAGCGAAATATTAGGTTTGAAGATAGAAGCAACAAGATTTATGCTGGCGACCCTGAGTTTCAAATAGGAACTGCTAATAACCCAACACTAGTAATAAGTGATTCCAATTCAGCTTTTATAGTTGGTAGCGTTGGCATTGGAACAGCATCACCAACAGCAAAGCTTGACATTGTGCCATCTTCAAGCTCTGATGTGGTTTTTAAAACTAAATCTCTCCAATCAACAGCACCACTTGGGAGTGAATTAGTTTCAAATGGCAGCTTTTCTACTGTCCCTGACACATCTTGGACTTGGGGCACTGGATGGACTCATGACACAACAAATCTTGAAGCAGACCATACAACTGGAAATACTGAGGCTTTGACACAGAATATTAGCGTTACGAGTGGGCAAATTTATCAGGTTGAGATAACTATTAGAAATAGGACGGCTGGCTCTGTTACGCTTAGTATAAACGGAGTTTATATTTATGAATCTGGTTCAGCAACTGCACTAAATAGCAATGCTACCTATAAGCGTTCCTTAGTTGCTAATATTACTGGAACGGCAACATTGAGTATTACCCCAACATCTGATTTTAATGGCAGTGTAGATGATATTTCGGTCAAGCAGATTACTGGCATATCTCAGCCTAATTTTAGCTTATTGGACGATGCAGGTAGTGTAGTAGCAGAATTAAGAGGTAAAAATTCGTTATCTAATATTGCTTTAGGGTATAATGCTCTTCGCTCTAATACAACTGGTATCAATAATACTGCTATTGGAACATATACTCTTTACTCTAATACAACTGGTGTCGGTAATTCCGCTATTGGACAGAATGCTCTTTACTTTAATACAACTGGTTCTTATAATTCTGCTGTTGGAGTGTGTGCTCTTTACTCTAATACAACTGGTTACAGTAATTCCGCTTTAGGGAGTTATGCTCTTCGTTGTAATACAAATGGTGCCAATAATTCTGCTGTTGGAGTGTATACTCTTTACTCTAATACAACTGGTTACAGTAATTCCGCTATTGGACAGAATGCTCTTTACTCTAATACAACTGGTTCTTATAATTCTGCTGTTGGATACGGTGCTGGAAGATACATCGCAAGTGGCAGCAATAATCAGATATCCTCAAATTCAGTTTACTTTGGCTATGACACCAGAGCAGCTGCTGATGGCGACACTAACGAAATAGTTATTGGTTATACCGCCATCGGTAATGGCTCAAACAGTGTAACTTTAGGAAATGATAGCATCACAAAAACCATACTAAAAGGCAATGTTGGCATAGGTTCTACATCTCCATCAGCCAAACTTCACGTTGTAGGCTCAACTGGATACAACCAACTAAGATTGCAAACCAGCTACACTCCAACTGGCACGAGTGATGCAAATGGCAGCACTGGTGACATATCTTGGGACGATAACTACATCTACGTAAAAACAAGTGCTGGCTGGAAAAGAGCCGCACTATCAACATGGTAAAAATATAGTAAAGAAAGGAGAACAAATATGGCAGATATTTATGTAGCAAGAGTAGAGGAATATCCTAAAGATAATCCTGAAAGTTATGTTGTAGGTTTCAATGTCAAAGTATCAGAAGACAAATCTTTTTATATTGAAGATTCTGTTCCACTTAATGAAGCTTTTGATTCCTTAAAAGCTATTGATATGGTTTACTCTAAATGTGAAACACGAATAAAAGAAAAAATCCTATCGATGAGCCAAGAAGCAATTAAAGTGCTTTATAAAACGCTTAGTGATAAAGATTTAGCAACGATAAAGGAGGTGGAATAATGAAGACATGTAAAGTAAAACTTAATATGAGTGATGGGTCTGTTAGGAAGTTTAAATCCGAGGCAAAAAGAGACGCATTTAAAAGGGTTGCACTGGCGATTAAACATGGTTGGAAACCAACAAAGAAAAAATAAAATTGGAACAGGAAAATATAAAAGAATTAATAAATGAGATATATAATCGGTATCAAACCGATTTAGCTGAATATGTTCTTAAAAACATATGTGATAAAAACCATGAAATTTTATTCACAGATAGAGAGAATAGATGGAATGAATATAAAGAATTTAAAAGAGGTGTTCTTATGTGGCAGGAAAAATATGATATTAAATATTCCCATTTAAAAGACAAACTTGATGCTAAATTCGATAAAATATATATGGGTGTCATTGCTACACTTTCAACAACTGTAGCTACTTTGTTAATAATGATATTAAATTATCTGATTTCCCAAAAATAAAATGGACAACAAAATATTTGAATGGATGGATGAAAGAAAAATAAACAAATATGAATGTGTCAAATTCAGAGGACATATTTGTTATCCATCAATTTCAGATAAGTGCTGTATCGATTGTTATCATCAATTAATGGAAAAGATGGGAATGGAGAATATGAAAAATGAAACTACTTCTAATCAGAGACCAATTCCATAAAGATTACACTACAGGCAAATTATATATCGACGGTGTTTTTTATTGTTATACGCTTGAAAATCAAGATTGCTTTATTGATATAACAAACAAAAAAATACCTGATACAGCAATCCCTGCTGGCACTTACAAGGTTATTATTGATTTTTCGCAAAGATTTCAAAAAATGATGCCTAAACTGTTAAATGTTCCTTTTTTTGAAGGTGTCAGAATCCACACAGGTAATACAGCAAATGACACAGAAGGTTGTATTTTGGTTGGCACGAAAAGGACAGAAGGACATATCTGGAATAGTAGAGCTGCATTTTATTTGTTATTCCAGAAAATATTGAAAGCCATTAAGATGAATGAAACAGTTAAAATAACAATAGAAAGAAAGGAGGTGAAAAATAATGGTAAATTGGAAAACAACTGTATCGGGGATAGTTGCAGCAGTAGCAATGGTACTGAAGCTGTTTAAAATTGAGATTCCTGAAGAAGTATTGAACGGGATTATCGCAATTGCAGTTTTTGCAATTGGATTTTTTGCGAAAGACGCTGGAGTAACAGGAACAGCAAAATAAGAGGTTATATATGCAAATCAATATATTTATTGTAGCTATAACGATTTGTTTTGTTGTAGCTACAATAATCTTTTTATTAATTAAGGTCAGTAAATTATCCAAAATACAAGGTGAATATGAGCAACAACAAAAAGAGACAAAAACTAAAAAAGAGATTGCTAAGGATATTTCTAATACTATTGATGATATTAATAGTAATCTCAATGTTAAGTTGCGCAACCCAAAAGTGTCTAAAAAAAGAAATAAGCAAACCTGAATTAACTTACGGCTGGCTTAAAGATTCTGAAAATTGGATTATTGATGGTAAAAATTATTCAATGTTTTGTATGACAGATGATGACGCTAAAAAGCTGATGATTTATATTAGATTGCTTGAGGAATAAAAAAACGGTATAAGTTTTGAGTGTTGGCTTAGAAAGGAGACTGCGGGGCTAAGCCACTTATACCGTTTTTGAAATATGCTTTAGTTATATTCTATTTTTTTCTTTCTTTATAAGTCAATAGTTTTATTATAAGTTTTTTAAAAATGGTTATTAAAAAAACAAAATTGACTTTTTATTATAATTTTTGTTTAATGATTGCAAGAGTGTTGGTTTTTTATTAACCGCAAAAAGGAGACTTTATGAAAAAAATCTATTCAGAGAAAATTTTAGGGGAGACTATTGATTATTATCTTCACAAAGATAAAATCAAGGTAATCTGGTACAAAGATAAGAAAAAAATAAGTACATTAAGCATTAATAATCCCTACCTGCCTGATGAAATTAAGCAAGAAGCCCTCAAAGTTATAAACCAAAAAAAAGCAAAAAAAGCAGTATTTGATGGAGATGAAATTCTTTGTTTTGTCTCTGATTCTTTAGCGAAAAAGCTAAAAAAACAAAATATTAAAATTGTAACCCCATGTTCGCATTGTAACGGTTCGGGCTGGGTTGCAGAAGGAGGAAAAAATGAATAGCAGTGAAACAATAGGGCAGTTAGCAACTGCCTTAGCTAAAGCGCAAGGAATGATGAAGGCAGCCGTTAAAGACAGCACAAATCCTTATTTCAAACAAAATTATGCGAGTTTAGCAGCCGTATGGGACGCAATCAGAGAACCGTTAACAAAAAATGAATTATCGGTATCACAAATAATTAACACCTTAGAGGATGGTTTTATTAAGCTTGAAACCATCTTGATGCATTCCTCAGGGGAATATTTAATATCCACAATGATTTTAAAGCCAGCAGAAATAACAGCGCAAGCCTATGGGTCTGTTATTTCTTACATGAGAAGATATTCTCTTTCAGCTATAGTAGGTGGATATGCTGAAGATGATGACGCTGAAAAAGATAGAATTTTAAATGTACAAAAGCAAGAAGCAAAAGAAACAAACAGTAAAATCCCACCTAAAGAAAAAGAAGTTGTTTTAACCCCTGCACAAAAAGAATTACTTGATTTTGTTAAGACAATTACAGATAACCCTGAAGAAATAAAGGAAATTTTAAAAAAATATAGCACGTATGAAGATAAAAGCGGTGTTTTACATGAAGGCAAAACTCATGTTGCCAAATTTAGCGACAGAATGGCAGCGGTCTGTTTGAGCAAAATTAAAAAAGACTATCAAAATTTCCCTGATAATTGCACAAAGAATTCTATGAATTGTGAGAATTCAGAATGGGTTGGAGATATTGTTTATTGCAATATAACTCCATTTAAAAGATGCCCATATGTAGAGGTGAAAAATGAAAATAACGAATAAATATAATTTGCCTGAAGCTATTTATCAGGCATGTTGTATTTATAATAGGAAACCAGTACCTGACAGATTTTCTGTTACAGAATTAATAGATTCTCCTTATATCAGGCACTTAAAAATGATTCACTGGGAAGAAATAGAAGAAGATGCAAGCGACAGGTTATGGGCTTTATTAGGTAGCGTTATTCATGCTATTTTGGAAAAGACAGAAATAGAAAACTCATTACAAGAAGAAAAACTAAAATTAACAATTGATAAATATACAATCACTGGCAAGGTAGATTTATATCATGACAAAACAGTTCATGATTACAAAATAACATCTTACACTTCATATCTTTATGGCATAAAACAGGAATGGATTAACCAGCTTAATGTTTATGCATATATGTATAAAAAATATGGATTTAAAGTTGATAAGTTGCAAATTCATGCAATTTTTAGAGATTGGAATAAGAACAAAGCATTAAGGGAAAATTTACCTGAAATCCCTTTTTGCACATATGACATACCCTTATGGACAGAAGAAAAGCAGCTAAGTTATATTAAGCATAGGTTAATTGCTCACACATATAATTCTCATAATTCTCCATTACATTGCACTCCTGAAGAACGCTGGGCTAAGCCCACTACTTATGCTTTAATGGATACAAATAGAAAAAGAGCTAAAAAAATATATACCGATATGAAAGAGACACCAAAAATTTTAAAATCTTCTGAATATATTGAACGCAGAGAAGGCGAACATATTAGGTGTAAACATTACTGTCCAGTTAGAAAATTTTGTCAAATTAAATTAACAGATTGGATTAAGTTAGAAGAAGGATAAACAGTTTTCCAATTATAAGTACAAGAGGATAATATGTATATTTGCTATGTTTGCAAACAAATGATTCATAAAAATCCTGTATATATAGGGGATAAAACTTATCGCCATAAGAGTTGCGAAACAGGTTCATATAAATGGTTAAAACATATTGGCAAAAAGTCTCATTTCTATCAATATTTTAAAAATATCTCTGTAGCTAATCTTGAGCCAAAAATAGACACCGAAAACAAAAACCCTACTGATAAATCTAAAAACAGAAAAAATCTTAAAATTAAGCCCCACAATAAACCAAAACAACTAAAGGGAGGTTAATTCCAAGAATGTTATACACGATAACAATCAATCAGGTATCAATTGTAGAAAATGATTTAGTAGACAAAACAGACATGACAGATTGGGCTATAATAAACTATTTACAAAATTGGTATTTTACAGACCAAAAGAAAACAATAGTAAAAGATAATAAAATTTATGTATGGTTAAATTATAAGCATTTAATTAAAGAAATGCCTTTATTAAAAATTTCAGGGAAGGTTGCTCTATCAAGAAGATTTGCAAAACTAAAAAGTCTCAATTTAATTGATACAGTACAAGATAATGACAATTCATTATACTTTGTGCTTACAAGCTTCTGTATAGAGATAATAGGATTCAAAAAATCAGAGATACAAGAGATTAAAAAAGAAGAAAAAAAAGAGGGGGCTGTTATACCGAAATATAACACCCTGTTATACCGAAATATAACACCCTGTTATACCGAAATACAACAGGGTGTTATACCGAAATATAACAGCTCAAATAGAATATCATTAAATAGAATAAATATATATAGTCTCGTTGAGAAAATTATTTCTTTTCTCAACGAGACAGCTTCAACTAATTTCAGAAGCAATAACCCAAAAACCCAGAAATTAATACAAGCAAGAATTAAAGAAGGTTTTACATTAGAAGATTTCTACCAAGTAATTAAGAATAAAGTAGAAGATTGGGGTAATAACCCTGAAATGAAAAAATACCTAAGACCCATTACTTTATTTGGAACAAAGTTTGAGGCTTATCTAAATGAAAAAACCAATAAACCTATTAATAGAGAAGATATTATCATCTAAGGGTAAAAATGAAAAATATTTGGAAGTCTAATGATTTATACCAGTATCTTTTAGTGGAGAGAAATAAGAAGCCTAAATTTAATGTTATTACAGGTATTCCTAAACTTGATAGCTATTTAAAGGGGGGATTCATGCCAGGAGACTTGGTTGTAATTTCTGGTAAGACAGGACATGGAAAAACCACTTTCGCAATTACTCTGACACAAGCTTTTTGCGAAAGCGGTTTAAATTTACTTTGGTTCTCTTATGAGGTTAATGCCCTAGATTTTCTTGAGAAGACTAAAGATTCATATGATGATATTCCTGGATTCTTTATGCCATTTCAGTTAGTTCCAAATAGCTTAGAGTTTATCGAAAAAAGCATTCAAAACGCCATTAAAGAGTGGGGAGGAGTAGAAGTAATAATCATAGACCATTTACATTACCTTTGCGATATGGCAAATGTTCATATGTCAATTGAAATTGGCAGAGTAATGCGATGGCTGAAACAATTGGCTATTAGATATGGAATATGTGTATTTATTATTTGCCATTTACAAAAGTTGTTTCAGATAAAACTAAAAGAATTAGACAACGACCATTTAAGAGATTCAAGTTTTGTTGCGCAAGAAGCAGATGCTGTATTTTTCATTATAAGACCAGATGAAACTGAAAACGAGGGGTTATTGAAAATCACAAAAGAGAGGAGGAACGGAACAAGGAATAAGTACATAGAATTGGTAAAAATTGGAAATTATTTTAAGGAGAAAGCAAAATGAATAATTCAAGAGACTATCCATGTTCAGAAACATTCATGGAAGATTACACATATAAACCTATAAAAAATTATTATAAGGTTGATAAGTATGATTATGAAATACTTAAAATAGCAAAAATGTTAATTCAAATTGACAAAATTGTTAGAGAAAAATTCCAAAAGTATTTTAAAGACGGTGAATTATAAATGATTGGCAGATACATAGGTGAAATAACCGAAATATCTCCAGAAACATTTATAACTTATATAAAAGATACAAGCTATATGGATTTATCAAGAATTGTAGAGTTTGAAAGAGATAATGTTCCTGAAGAGTTATTAAAAGAGGGGCAAAAGGTATATGTTTTACTGGCAGAAAAATCAGGTACAGTAATTTTTGGTGAGTCTTTTGACTTAAAAGTTATTGAAATTATTAAATAAAATTAGAAGAGGTGTTATATGGAAATAGATAATACAGTAAGAGAAACTTTAATTGATAATTTGGATAAGTTTTATGATTATTTTATAAATAAAATAAAAAATAAAGATAAATACGATTATGCATTTATCCATTATTATTTAGTTTATGGTATTCCATTATATTCATGTACGAACTATTTTTGCTTGAAATATCCTCTTTGCTTTATATGTCCATATGGAAAATTTCATGGAAAATGTTGGAACGCTTCTGCGGATTATTACAAAATACATAAAGAGAAGGTATCTATTATTAATGATTTATTAACTATAATTTATATGAACAAGTTAAAACCTATAGAATACTCAAAAATAGATTCAATAGTAAAAGATTATGGTAAAGTTATAAACAATAAAATAACTTTAATTTTAGAAGCTAAAACAGTAGAAAAATTAATGTTACATTACAGAGAATTATTACTTGAATTAACAGATGTGCTTATAAGAAATATTGAAGATTTAAATATTAATAAACATATTATGTTGAGATTAAAGCAATTCGAGAAAAAACTTACCAATTTTTATAAAGGCGAGGAATATAAAGAAATTAATAAAAAGAAAGGAGGTGATAAAAATAAATTCAGGGGATAACAACGCAAATCTGAATATGCGTTGCGGTAAAGGATATAGTACAAACCAATCGCTTTTATCAAGAAGACCAGAAGGGGCAGGCAGTGTTCCTGCCCCTTAAAGAAGGGAAATGAATGAGATATTTTAAAATTGCAAAAGGATTTTTTGATTTAGATAAAAGTTTTATTCCTGAAAGGCAAACAGCTTGTTCGGCTGGATATGATATAAAAAGCGCAAAAATATATCTAATTAGACCTTTGGAAATTACCTTTATTGCTACAGGCATAAAAGTAGCAATGCCTAAAAATGAATTTCTTATGATTGCCTTGCGTTCAAGCCTAGCTAAAAAGAAATTGTTAATGCTTAATGGAGTTGGGATAATAGATGCAGATTATTATGGGAATCCAGAAAATGATGGAGCAATAGTAATTCCTGTAATAAATTTATCTGCTCATTGCATTCGGATTGCAAAGGGTGAGCGGATTGCGCAAGGAATTTTTCTTAAATATGATGTAGTAAAAAAGGATTTAATTGGTAATGGCAAGAAAAGAATTTCAGGCTTAGGAAGCACGGGCAAATAAAAAAGGAGAGTGAATATGGATTATGAAGAGAAAAAAAGTATGACAAAGGATATTTGCTTCCAATTAAGACAAATAACCTATGAGTTAAAAGAAATCAATATAATCTTAAAGGGATTAAGTCAGGTTTTAAGCAAAAGAAAGGAGATTAAACATGAAAAAAATACCAATAACGCATGAAATGTTTAATGGAGATTTAAATGGGATTTCAAGGCGGGCGGTTATAAATGAACTTTTGCGCAATAAACATATATGCCAAACACCAATTCAAAAATATTCCAAAACAATAAAAACAATAGTTTTTATTTCTTTAATCTGGTTTATATTATTGCTTTCAATAATGACATTTGTAAAAAATTCAGCATGGGATTCAGGCTATGAATATGCTATCAAAAGTATTTATAATGGTAGCAAAAGTGATGTGGAAAGCAATAAAAAGAAAGCTTTTGCTAATATAGCTGGAGCTGGAGATGATGGATATAGGAAAGTTTACGAGTCCAAATGAATAAAATCAAAAAAATAACCAAAGAAATTGATATGCTATGGGCATTAATAATAAAGAAACGAGATAAAGGAATATGCCAATGGTGTAAACATGATGGCAAAAAGAGGGTAGGGGTAAATGCTCATCATATCATACCGAGAGCAAGGGGAAAAGCAACTCGCTGGTGCATTAGTAACGGAGTTTACCTTTGCTTTTATTGCCATCATAGAAGGTTATTGGAATACCCTATTGATTATACATATTTTATCGAAAAGTTTTTAAAGAAACAAAATGTTTCATATAAAGATTTAAAAGAGCAGTCTAAAAAAACTGCAAAATATAACTATGAGGAGTTATTAACAATTAAAAACAATCTTACTTATTTATTTGAGGGAATGAATGGAAAATAAATTGATACAAGCAGAATTACTTGACAAGAAGCTGAAAGCCTTATATTACCTCGAAGCTAACATCATAGATAATATAATAGAGATAGGCAAAATATGGCATGAAATTCACTCACAGAAGCTCTGGAAGTACTCTGGGACGGAATGTAAGACATTTAGGCAATTTTGCGAACAGGAATGCATGAGAAGTCATGCAACTGTATATAACTTTATAAATATTTATAAAAAATTTGGTAATTGCGCAGAAGGTAAAACAGTAGAATATTCAAGACTTGTTAAAGCATTGCCTTTTGTGCAAGATGAAAAAGATGCAGAGGATTGGTTACATAAAGCGATAACACTACCGAAATCTGCATATGAAGATTCAATTAGAGAAGCGCAAAAGAAAATGCCTACAGACCAATGTGAACACCCTGAAAGAGAACAAGAAATATGGCAGAGATGTAAAAAATGCGGAAAATTTTATAAATAATGTCAAATTAAATTGACAAATTAAGGTAAAACAAATGGAATATTTATTATATGACATACAAATAGTTAATAAAAATAGGATAGAAGTAAAAGAACTTCATACTATGTGGCATGGTTTTATTTGTGAAACTTTGTATACATATGTATTTATTTTAGAGAGAGAAAATGATAAATATTTTTTAACTTGTGGGTGCGAAAAAGGTACTTTATTGATTCACAGAACAAAAGATTTTTATGTACATTCCAGAAAGCGAATAGATTCAATAGCGCCGTTACATTTATATTTAGCGGCGCAAATGCATCTCATTAAACCTGATGATGAATATAAAATTTTCAAAAAACTTTTTAAAATAGCTAAAAAAAATAAAATGGATTTTTGCTGGAAAAACAAGAGCATACTTACAAAAATTTTAAATTGGCATTACTTAAATCCAAATCATGAACTTATTAGAAATGTTAGCCTTGACAAACCATCTATTATTCCAGATACGGATTTTGAGAATGAAGATAATGAGAATGAAGATAATGAGAAGGAAGAGCAAGTATGCTCAAACATAGTTAAAGAACAAGCTTCTCAAACATTACCAGGCAAAAATTTCACAAGAAAAATAATATTGGATTAAAATCCGATAAAAAAAGTAGATATATCATTAAAAATTAAAAGGAGACAAAAAATGCGGGAAAATCAAAGGGAGATATTAGGTCTTGACGGATACCAAGTATTAATTCAGGTATTGGTATTAACTTCAATCTTAGATATTAAAAAATGTCTTGATAGTGGAGAAATTAAACCACAAAAAAGGCAAGACATAAAAAATGATATATATTTTTTAGAAAGTCTCGATTTTAGTTGGTTGGTTTTTGCGGGTTTTTCAAATCCGCATTATATACAAAAGATAATTAAAGAAGTATTAAAGATTAAAGAGCAAGATTACTTCAAATAAGGAGAATATAAAATGGACGATTTTTTAACAGGCAAATTTTTCTCTTGTTTATGCACAAAGGATAAAACGATATTTTATCAATATGAAAGTTATAGCCATTATGATATTGATAAATTATTTGACGAAGACTCTGTAATTCCTTATGAGCGTGAAATTCCGTATGTTAGAGTTGTTATAAATCCGCCAAATTCTAATTTTTCAGCACCTTTAAATAAATGGATATTTGAAATACAACAAAATGAAATACCAAAGTGGTGGTCAATTAATCATGAAAAGGTTTGCTGGCAAGCTTTGGAGACATTTTTAAAAGAATATGCTATAATGGGGAAGCAATTAAATTCTATTTCACGTGGGAGACGTATAGTTTTATTATATGATTGTAGCATAAAAACTATAAAAAACAAAAATATAGATAATATTTATAAATGTGATATAAATTTATTTGATAATACATGTGTGGAAAATATATATAATTCAACAATAGATTTAATAAATGATTGTATTTGTGATGAAATTAATTATTGTATATGTAAAAAAATCATATTTAGTACTATCACGTTTATAAGAAATTCATTCCTTCATACAATAAATAAATCAGATATTAGTAGTATTTGTAACAATACATATGTTGGATTAATAAAAGACTCCAAAATTGGTAATATTAGTGATAGTGCATATGTGGAGTTAGCTTATGATTCTATAATAAATATAAATTCAACCAGCAATTTTTTTAAAATGAATAATTGTTTTTAGATTTCAACCAGCCTTGACATTTGCGTCAAGGCTGGAGTAGGTTTGTACCTTCCATCTTCGCATTCTTGAAGATTGCTCCCTTGATGTTTGCTCCTTTAAGATTTACTCTTTTAAGATTAGCGTCTTCAAGATTTGCATTTTCAAGATTTGTGTTTATAAAAAAAGCGCATTCGAGATTTGTATCTTTAAGATTCGCATTCCTAAGATTTGCATTTTCAAAACTGGCATTTATAAGATATGCACCTTCAAGATTTGCATATGAAAGATTTGCGTTTATAAAAGTAGCACCTTCAAGATATGCATAAAAAAAAATTGTCTTTACCATATATGCATCTGAAAAATTTGCATATTTAAGATATGCGTCTTTAAGGTTTGCATATTTGAGATTTGCGTTTTCAAGATGTGCATTCTTGAGGGTTGCATAATTAAGATTTGCTCTTTTTAAATATGCATTTTTAAGATTTGCATTTTCAAGATTTGCGTCCACAAGGTTCGCTCCTTCAAGATTTGCTCCAGTAAGATTTGTTCCTTCCATGTTTGCATACTGAAGGTTCGCACCTTCCAGATTTGCATTCTTGAAAGTTGCGTATCTAAGATATGCGTCTTTAAGGTTTGCATTTCTGAGGTTTACGCCTTCCAGATTTGCATGTGAAAGGTTTGCATACTGAAGATTAGCACCTTCAAGGTTCGCATCTTGAAGGTCTATTTTCCTAAGATAAGCATTCTCTAACTTTTCCTTATTTTTTTCTACTGCTTCCTTTAAGGAAGCGTATTCCCCTTTAATAATAGTTTTGTAGAATATGTCTTTAATTTTTATCTTCATTTTTTCTCCTTTCAATTAGCCTTGACATTTTTTTGCCTATTTTTACCTCCTTCTAATACTTAGAAACTTTTCTTAAACTAATAGAAACTTTTAGCGTTCGAAGGGATTTATTTCTGGTCTTTTTTCCTCAGAAAAGTATGCAATCCCCCCACGGATTTTCTCAAGATGCATACAAAAATTGTCCATTAAGCCAGGATACTCACTGAAGTCATACAGACAACCGTCACACTCATAACCACAAAAGGGACAAACAGCGATGCAATACCGCACTTTAACTTTTATAGTTTGAATCTTTTTCTTCATTTTTTCTCCTTTCAATTAGCCTTGACATTTACGCAAGGCTAAATTTTAAAACATTTTTTTATCAAAAAAAAAGCCCTTAACCAGCTTATGCTGGCAAGGGCTTTGAGTTGCCCCTCTTTCGAGGGGCTTTTCTTTGCCTTACTATCTCTACCTATTCTTCAAGTAGAGGGCTAATTTTTCCGCCAGTGTCTGGCGGAGTCTAAAAATCAGGTGCTCGGCTTCTTCTTCGAGCCCCGCTTTTTCGAGCTGCAGAAGTGCTTTCCGCAGCTCGTCTTCGAGGCAACGCCTCGCTTTTTTAATACATTCTTTCATATTTTCTCCTTTCAGGAAAGCTTTACTTTTCTCGAAATCTTTTCTTCCACCTCCTTTTTGCAGTGTGGTATATGAGAGGAAGACGTTGATAAGTCTAATTCTTCCATTTCTCCTGAGGCGTACGCCTCAGCGATTGCGTTATTCCATGTTTTCAGCAAATCTTCCTCGATTTGCTGAAACACAGCGATGTAATCGCTGTAATCAGGAGGGTTACCTGCCCTCCATTCTAAATATGCTTTGCAATTTTCACATGCGCAGTGGCAACCAGTATTTCGCAGTAGTTGTCTGATGTGAGGAGCTTGTTGTGGTTGATTCATATAGGGGTAGGTGTCTATATTAATGATAATTGAATCAACAGTTGTACAGCATTGGGAATTTTTTCCAAATTTTGCACTTTCATTTTGTGTTAGATAAATTTTATCTGGCAACTTATACTCCTTATTAAACGTAAAATGAGGATTTAATTTCAAATCTTCACCTTCTAAATACTTTAAATAGAAATGAAACCGAGGTAAATACAAGCCCCTCGGTTTTTTACCTATTTTTATTACTACTTCCAATGGCATTTTTCCTCCTTTTCTATCCGCAGAGGTTGCTGTTTAAGCAACCTTGTATTTCTATATTTTTTTCATACCACTCTGACTTTTTTTGGAAGTCAGACACCTTTCCTAAGGTATCTGACAAAAACTTTGTAGCATCTTGACAGGATCTTCCTTGAAACCCCTTTGCCTCTATTGCCACTTCTCCTGTCTGAAGGCTGAATTTCAGGATTATTTCTTTCATAGAACACCTCCTACTTGTATCCGCAACTCAATCTCTTGAGTGCGGTTGTTGAATGTTTCATAGACGCTATAGCCTTTTTTACGGGCTTCTATCTTCGCCTTTTCAAGCCCGTAGTA
>Ga0078972_1012603_pt1 | contig 14436 bp, 13 predicted proteins | sample YelNatPaOPGAMG01_FD_67568 | JGI IMG/M metagenome (GOLD analysis project Ga0078972, IMG submission 67568) | Hot spring thermophilic microbial communities from Obsidian Pool, Yellowstone National Park, USA - OP-RAMG-01 (SPADES assembly) (version 2) | ecosystem: Environmental > Aquatic > Thermal... | reverse complement strand
GGTCTCCGGGGAGGCTGCCGTTGCCAGGGCCACGGCTCCAAGCTCGGGGCCGGCCAGTCGATCGACGCCAGATGGTATCTCCCGAGCCAGCAGCTTGGCCAGGCGCCGGAGGACCTGAGGCTTGGTCTCGAAGAGGTACTTGTCGAAGTAGTAGCGGCTCCTGCGGCCGGAGCTGAGCACGAAATCGCCCTCCAGGTAGGCGTACCTGACGAGATCTCGCGCTACCTGCTCCCGCATCTCAGCCACCTCTCGGTCCTGAGCCATCACGATCCGCTCCTCCTCCTGATACTTCGACTGGCTGAGTTCCATTCTACCATAGCTCGGCACCTCCCGGGCGCCAAGAGGTATAATCGGTCCAGGTCCTTCAAGGCTTGCCGATGGAGGCGGATCCCCCTTCGCACTGCCGCTGAGGGCGGGGGTTTTGCCAGCGGTATTGTCCCCTGGATACCCCGTTGGCGAGTCCACAGCGGCCAGTGGACGGGCATGGCGGGGGACACGCGAGATACCGCGCACGAATGGTTGGTGCCCCTGGATGGGAGTTCGCCTGCTTCCCTGTTTTCGGCTGAGGGATGGAGGAGAGAATGGCCGACAGCGCGGATTCCATCGTGGATGTTCCTGGGATCAGGGTCGGACACTATACCGATCTGAAGGCGGGGACGGGCTGCACTGTGGTGCTCTGCGACCGCCCCATGGTGGGAGGATGTTTCGTAGCAGGGGCAGCCCCCGGAACCAGGGAGACGGCCCTGCTCGACCCGAGCTGCCTGGTGGAGCAGGTGCACGCGGTGTTGCTGGGTGGAGGCAGTGCCTTCGGTCTTGATGCTGCCGGAGGCGTGATGCGGTTCCTGGAGGAGCGCGGCATCGGCTTCGACATGGGTGTGGCGCATGTGCCCATAGTCCCCGCGGCCATCCTTTTCGACCTGGCTGTGGGTTCTCCGTCGGTGCGCCCGGGGCCGCGGGAGGGATACCTGGCTTGCCAGGCGGCCTCCGCGGAGCCTCCAGACCAGGGCAGCGTGGGCGTTGGGACGGGGGCCACTGTGGGAAAGCTGCTGGGGCCGAGCTGGGCGATGAAGGGCGGCGTGGGGAGCGCCAGCGCCAGGCTGGCGGGCGGCGCTGTAGTCGGAGCCATTGCGGCGGTGAACTGCGTGGGAGATGTGGTCGATCCTGAGACAGGGAGGATCGTGGCGGGGACCCGCGATCCGTCTGGAGCCGGTTTTCTCGACAGCGCCAGATGGATCCGTGAGGGGGGTGAGGCCAATGGGACCCGCGGGGGCAGCACCAGTATCGCGGTGGTGGCCACCAATGTCAGGCTTGGGAAGTCACAGGCCGGTCGTCTGGCGCTGCTGGCCTACCAAGGGATGGCCCGCACTATCCGGCCGATTACCATGTTCGATGGGGACGTGGTATTCGCTCTTGGAGCGGGTGAGCCCGACGCGGTGATCGAGGACCTGAGTCGGCTGGGCGCTGCCGCCGCCGACGCGCTTGCCCAGGCCATTCTCCGCGCGGTGATCGAGGCTGAGAGCCTTCACGGCTACCCATCGGCCCGCGAGATCTCGCCGTAGGTTCGATACCGCAAGCTTGCTCCAGGTAAGCCACTTGAGTATACTATTGACCGGGAAAAACCCGCATCCCATATCACACCAATGCAACAGGAAGGGAGGTCACTTCGGGGCCTCGAGGCGGGGCATGGTCTCTATCTGGCCTGCGGGAGGCCCGAAGGAGTCCAAGTGCAGGTAATCGCGAGGGAGAACGAGAGTTTCGAGGAGCTTCTTCATCGCTTCAAGCGAGGGGTCATGAAGGAAGGCTTGCTCAAGGACATGAAGAGCAAGCGGCACTTCATTTCGAAGGGCGAGCTTCGTCGGGAGAAGTTGCGGGCCGCTGAGCGGAAGAGGAGACAGAAGGCCGCTCGGGCTCGGAACCCTCGTTAGCAGTCAGGCGCGCGAGACCCTCGGGGAGCGGGGGCTTCCGGAAGCTCGGACTCCTCGACGAGAACTAGCGCGGCGCTGGGATGCCGATTGATAGGGGCCCTGTTTTTGCCCGCATTCGGTTGTTGACATAAGGGGCTACCCGTTCACGGGGTGGCCCCTTCTTCGTTCACCGCCTGCCCCTTGTTTCTGGCACGTATCGTGCTTGCCCCGGTAATGGTGCGCCCCGACCCGTCGAACCTGTTCGGCCGGCGGTTGCGGGCGGCCCAGGCAGGCTTCCCAGGGAGCCGAGTCGGATGGGCGGAGGTCGAGTTGAGGGGTTCAGTGCGCATCGCCACCATTCGCGGTATCGAGATCGGCGTTCACTACAGCTGGGTGCTGGTGTTCTTGCTGGTGGCTTGGACCCTTGCCGTCGGCCTCTTCCCCTTCCAGTACCCAGGGCTCAGCACGGGGATCTACTGGGCCATGGGCTTCGTGGCCTCGTTTCTGCTCTTCGTCTCGGTGCTCATCCATGAGCTCGCGCACTCCTTTGTGGCCCAGGCGCGGGGACTTGGCGTCAACAGCATAACCCTGTTCATCTTCGGCGGAGTCTCCAATATCGCCCGGGAGCCCAGCAACGCTCCGGACGAGCTGCTGATCTCCGCCGTCGGCCCCATATCCAGCGTCGTTCTGGGAGCGGTGTTCTACGGCATCTGGATCGGCCTAGGGGATGGCGGTGGGGCCGTGGCCGGGGTTGCCTTCTACCTGGCCTTCATCAACGTCCTCCTGGCTGTGTTCAATCTCATCCCAGGCTTTCCCCTCGACGGAGGACGGGTCTTTCGAGCGATCATCTGGTGGGCCACCGGTAGCTTTCGCACTGCCACTCGGATAGCCGTGACGGCTGGACAGGCGGTGGCCTTCCTTTTCGTCATCGCGGGAATATTCATCGTTTTCACCGGGGCCTTCCTCTCCGGGATCTGGCTGGTCCTCATTGGCTGGTTCCTCTACAGCGCGGCAGGGGCCAGCGCCCGGGAGACCCAGCGCGAGGCGTGGCTCCAGGGCGTGACCGTCCGGCAGGTGATGAACCAGACGCCTACCACCGTTGAGCCGGAGCTACCTGTCTCCGAGCTGGTGCACCGCGAGATCCTCCAGAAGGCCATCAGGGCGCTGCCGGTGGTGAGAGATGGCCTTCTGGTGGGGATGGTCACCCTCAATGAGGTCCGTGGCATACCGCGGGAACGCTGGGAGGAAACGCCGGTGGGGGCCGTGATGACGCCGAGGGAGCAGCTCCAGACGGTCAAGCCGGACGACGATCTGGCGGTCGCAATCCGAATCCTGGCCGAGCAGGATGTCAACCAGCTCCCCGTGGTCGAGGACAGTAGGCTGGTGGGACTTCTCAGCCGAAGCAACGTGATGAGGTTTCTGCAGGTGCGAGAGGAGCTCGGCATGGCGGAGGAAGAGGAGCGTAGGGCCGCCTAGCTGCTGGAGCCTCCGCACTCTCGAGGGGGGAGAGATGGCTCTCTTCGAGGATAGGCATGACGCCGGCCGAAGGCTGGCGTCGGAGCTGGAAGGGTTCAAGGATACCGATACCCTGATCCTGGCCCTCCCCCGAGGCGGTGTCGTGGTCGGCTACGAGGTGGCGGTGCGACTCGGGGTGCCCATGGATGTCTTCATTGCGAGGAAGATCGGAGCGCCTGGCAACCAGGAGCTAGCCATAGGTGCTGTGGCCGAGATCGACGGGATCTGGCTGGACAGAGAGTCCATGGAGGCCCTGGGGGTCTCGGACCAGTATGTTCAGGCGGAGATCGAGCGCCAGAAGGCGGAGATCCAGCGCCGCATCGAGATCTATCGGAAGGGCATGTCGCTGCCGGCACTGAAGGGGCGGAGGGTGATCGTGGTCGACGATGGGATAGCCACGGGCTACACCATGCTGGCAGCCCTAAGGGGGATCAGGAGGGAGGAGCCCGCCCTGCTGGTGGCGGCGGTGCCTGTGGCGCCCGCGGAATCGTTGTGGCGAGTATCCGGAGAGGCGGATCGAACCGTCTGCCTGGCTACCCCGGAGCCGTTCTACGCCGTGGGTTTCCACTACGACGATTTCCAGCAGGTAACAGACCAGGAAGTCACGGAGCTTCTGGAGCGATCGCGCGGGGTGGTAGGCCCGGGGCCGCGCTGAGCGAGCTGTTCAAAATGGGATCCTCGCGCTGCGATCCTCCGCTCCAAACAGGAATTCGAGGGAATAGCATGGAGGAGAGGGTAGACAGGACCGAGGCTTCGCCGGCGGCAGTGGTGGATTTCCTTGAAGGGATTCAGTATCCCTGCTCCAAAGCGGATATCATCCAGCAGGTCAGCAGGCAAGGAGCCCCACAGATGGTCATCGAAGCGCTGGAGAGGCTGCCGGAGCAGCAGTACTACGATCTGGCCCACATCATAGACAGCTTCAGCAAGGTGAGTCCCTGAGTCGCGGGCGTCGGCCGGGTGGGGGCATCATGGAGCATGACCCCCGCCTGGCCGGATCAACGTTTCCCTCTGGTCCTCCGACGGATGGACGGTGCCACCAGATCGTTCCACAGGACCTCCAGTACGGCGACGATGGGGACCGCCACCAGCGCGCCTAGGATCCCGTAGACGGCTGCCCCAACCAGCAGCGCCAGGATCACCAGCAGTGGAGGGAGCTCCGCCTGCTGACCGAATATCTTCGGTGCGAGGATGTTGTTCTCTATCTGCTGGATCAGGAAGAAGTAGAGGATCACCACCAGGAACTTCCACAGGGGCTGGGTGAAGAGGGCTACGGCCCCGGCGGGCGCGGCACCTAGATAGGGGCCGATGATGGGCAGCAGCTCGAATACCCCAGCCGCGAGTCCGAGAAGGTATGGGTAGGGCATCTCCAGGGCGTACATGACAGCCGTGGTGACCCCACCGAGGATGAGGGCTAGTAGGAGCACTCCCTTGAGCCAGCCCTCGATCTTGCGTCCCATTCTCGCCGTCAGCGCGCGGGCCGTCTCCTCCCCCTCGGGAGAGAGCAGAGAGGTGAAGTGGTTGTAGATGGCTTCCGCGTCGTAGATCAGAAAGAAGGTGATGACCAGGATCACCCCAACGGAGAGGATCCCAGTAACCACGTTGACGGCGAAGCCCACCAGATTGAATGCCTGTGAAATGACGCTCACGATCTGGCTGATGATCTGGCTCTGAAGCCCCTCGACGAAGGACAGAAACGGCACATCCTTCAGCCCTTGCAGAGCGTCGCTGATGGCCTTGGCGTAGGCAGGGAGGTTGGAGATCAGGTTCTGGGTTTCGGTGACCAGCGGAGGTACCACGGCGAAGCCGATGGCGGCGGCGATGGCTGCCACCAGAATGTAGATCAGGAAGATGGAGAGGGCCCTGGGCATCTGCCTGTTGAGAAGCGGGATGCGCCACATGTTGATGCGATCCACGGTGGGCCGCAGGGCCACCGCCAGAAGAACAGAGATGGTCAGCAGTGTGAGCACCTGCTGGGTGCGGTCCGCCAACCAGAGGGCAAGCCAGATCCCAAGGACCAGGAAGATGGCCGCGACAGTCAGGTGTCGCAGCTGAGCATAGGTTATTCCCTCGCCAGCCTTCTCCCGGGGCTCCCCTCGTGCAGCGCCGAGCAGTCGGGCACCAACGGCGGCTACCAGGGTGATGAAGGCGAGCGCGAAGCGGAGCAACTAGGCCACCACCCTTCAACAGCAGCTCCCAATCCCTCGTTCGTCACCGGGCCGGGCTCAGTCGGATGGTCACGACCTCATGGGCATGAACCGTGAAGCGGAGGTCCTGACCATTGGCCACGGGGAGGTCCTCCCCCACCTCCTCGCTCAGCTTCGAAAGGGCCGCCGACTCCAGGTGCAGCAGGCTGTGGAGCGATCCCTCGAGCTCCTTCTCGGTGGGATTGTAGAGCCTGACCACCAGGTCGCCACTGTCGTCTTCCGCGGGTTTCACCGCAGATAGGAGAAGTTCGGAGGGGCGGATGTCCAGGAAGCCCACCGCATCTCCCAGTGGGCCCCCGTGGAGTCCGGTCCATACTGCCCGCAAGGGGCTTGTGAACCAATAGGCCTGGTGGATCGCCTCTTCCCAGCCGCCCGCGTGGGGAATTACCGAGTATGTGAAGGTGTGGGTGCCGCGCATCTGTGCCCCGGGGGTTGGGACCGACGGCCCTGCCTCCCCCTTTCGAGCGACTAGATCCCCCCGCGAGAGCCACCCCACACAACGCAGAAGGGTGATGGCGATGCATGCTCCACCCTCCACCATTGCGATGTCGTACTCCGGAAGCCCCTGGTTTGCCACCATAAGGCCCGAGTCCCCGTCGCTGACGTCCACAAAGCGGAGCTGCGGCTGGGAGGTGACCGGGTGCTCCATCCAGCCGGGTCCGGCCGGCAGCCGCTCCAACGGTCTTCGCAGAACGGCAAAGTGGCCGTCGGCGTGGGAGTGGGTCGCGCGAAGCCGCGTGGGGAAGTGCACCCTCAATCTGTGGTCCTCGGCGAGGTTGGTGAAGGTGGTGGATACGTCCAGCCGGGGGACCCCATCGTAGAGGGAGAGCAGGCTGACCAGCGGACAGTCGACCATCTCCTGCGAGCGGGAGCGACGGTCGGGACTCAGCCTGGCGGGGATGCGAAGGACCGTTTCCACTCGAACGCGCGTTCTCACCGGTCCTGATTCCTCCACCGTGATCCTTGGAGGAGAAGCTGGCTTGCTGATGAGTAGGTCCTCCTCGGGGGGCGAGTAGGTGTACTCGTCGCCCGCGTCGCCGCCATCGAGGAAGCTGTTGAGGCCCCAGAAGACCGCTCCGGTCTGCCTGTCCAGAAGGCGGAGGGAGCCGTCCTCCGCGCTGACCTGGACGGACAGAAACTCGTTCTCTAGCGTGGTTTCCCCATGGCGAAGGTGCGTGGACAGAGGAGGGGCCGTCCGGAGCGGTCCGAGGCGGTAGAGTTTGAGCCCTCGAGCTGGAACATCGCGGGCTACGAACCCTATCTCGATCTGGTCCCTCCGAAACGCCTTGAACCGGAAGAGGCTCACGTCCCCGCGGTCCACGAGACTGGAGATCTGTCGGAGCCCGGCGGCGACGGCGTCCAGGTCGTGTCCCTTTCCAGCTGCCATCTCGAGATCCACCTCCGCGGTGGATGGATCGTCGCCCAGAACCACCTCCATCCCAGCGATGACGAGATCGGGCAGCCTGCCGCGGAGGGCGGTCCGGATCACCTTCTCCAGGATCCTGAGCTTCCACTTGGGCCAATCTCGACCGGGGCCAGCGAGCCTGAGGTAGCCCTGGAGCTCGGCCCTGCCAATAGACACCGATGCCAGCTCGGTCTCGCGGCTTCGCAGCACCCTGAATGGCGCCGCGCGGCCGTCCGAGTCCACCAGCGCAAGTTCGTCGGTGGCAAGCGGGATCGGCACGGTGCCCTGGACGTAGTCTGTTCTGGGACCCGACTCGGAGTTGAAGACTGCCACCGCGCCCACCCCGTCCCCTCCAAGAAGGAACGACTCTGTATCGGTGGAGTCGGCCAGAAGCGCCGTGGCCCGGGCGACGAGGGGCTCCGCAACCTGCTCGCACCAGTCGTACCGCAGGTGCATCTCTTGGTGCACCTGGTCCACGCTGCAGCCGCAGATGGAGTCGTGGGGCTGGTTCATGAGCAGGTAGCGCCAGGCGAGCCTGAGGAGGGACGGCGACTCCCGGGCGATGCGATCGGCCTCTTCTCCTCGCCTGTACCCAGACATGTGGCGCATGCCCCCCGCGAAACAGCTGAAGGGTTCGGCCCATCGCTCCAACAGCGTCTGACATCGGAAGTTGCGCTGCTTGATGTCGATCCGTGACGAGAGGACCCCTGCCAGGATGTGGGCTCGCTCCGACGAGCGGAGCTCGCCGCGGATGGTTGGCCATTCTGTGCCCTCGGCCCGAGCGTGCTGGCGCACGGCCTCCAGCATCATTGGAAGTGTGCCGTGCACCATTTCGGCGTCCTTCAGCGCGCGGTTCGCCGAAGCGACGATCTCCGGTATTTCTGGTTGCGCGGGCACATGGTCGTCGCCGTTCATGAGCAGGAGGTAGGGGGTGGTGGCGCCCGGCTCCAGTTCAGAGCGGATCATGGACAATCGCTCCAGCAGGGCGCCAAGATCGCTGGGAAGCGCGGCCGCGTTGGCGTAGCCGCGCGGCAGGTACTCCAGCAGGACGCTGCTTCCGTCCAGGGCAGTCCACAGAGCCTCGTTCTGACGGAGATCGCCGCCTACTCCCCGCCACAGCACCGCCGAGTCGATCCCAAACCCCTGCAGGATCTGGGGCATCTGAGCGATGTGCCCGAATGGATCAGGGAGGTAGCCGATCTTCATGACCGGGCCGAAACGAGATGCGGTTCTCTGCCCGTGGAGGAGGTTGCGGACCAGCGACTCGGCGCTGACCAGGAACTCGTCGGGCATGACGTACCAGGGCCCGATGAGGATCCTCCCCTCCTGGATGAGGGCGCGCAGCTCGGCCTCTCGCTCAGGGCGCACCTCCAGGTAGTCTTCCAGCACGATGGTCTGCCCGTCCAGGGTGAAATACCGGTACCCTGGCACCGAAGCCATGATCTCCAGCAGGCGGTCCACGGTCTCCACCAGCATGGCTCTGAAACGCTGGAACGGGAGGTACCACTCGCGGTCCCAGTGGGTGTGGGATACCACTATCAGCTTCCACCGGCTCCAGCGGCGTCGGGCTGTCGGGTGCATGGGAATCCGTCCTGAACCATTCATACGGCTCGGTCAGATCGGGGGCAACAAACATGCCAGACAGTACCCGCCGCAGGGGTCTGGGTCGGGGGCATGTTGCTTGCCAGCAGGTGCGACCAACGAATGGGGTTGGAGGTTGCCGGAATGCGCCTGCGTCGGGGAGAGCGACGCCTGCTCTTGATCCCATTCGCACCGGGGATCGGGGATGTGGTGATGATGGAACCTCTCCTGCGAGCCGTCTGCCAAAGGCTTCCCGATTGGGAGGTCACCATGGTGGCGAGGCCCAGCGCCTTGGAGCTGCTTCGGCCGGGCGGATACCGCTTGGCTACCCCGAGCTACTTCGTGACCGAGCCACCAGCACCGCTCCGCCCACTCGACGGCGTGGTTCCTCGCCGTGTGATAGCCTGGTGCGCCGGCCCCGGGATGGCAGCCCTCCTGGGCCCCTTCGAGAGGGTGATAAACCTCTTCTGGATCTGGGAGAGCCGGGTCCCCTTCGACCGATGGTGGACACCCCAGTGGCCTCCCCTGGAAGAGGTCCGGCACACTGTAGATCTTCTTGCAGATTACCTGGAGGGGGAGCTGGGCTCTTCCATACCGGCTCGGGAGCGTGTTCCGCGGCTGGAGCCCTTTCCGGACGCGGTGGCCTGGGCGAGGAGCTACCTGCGATCAAGCGGGGCTGGCCGGAGGCCGATGGTGTCCATGGTGGTCGCGGCGGCCAATCCCTTGAAGTGGTGGTCTGTATCGGGGTGGTCAGGGCTGAACGATTCCCTGCAGGCCATGGGTTTCGAGACGGTGATGATCGCGCCGAGGGATCATCCCCATGCGATGGAGGTCTACCGGTCCTGCCGAGCAAGGCCGCTCTGGCCCCACATCGAGCTGAAGCAGGTCTCCGCGCTGCTGGCCCAGAGCCGCCTTGTGGTGGGTATCGACACCGGCCCGCTCCACATGGCCGCCGCCCTTGGTGTGCCCTGGGTAGGGCTGTTTGGTGCCAGCAACCCCGGTCTCATCGGCCCCTACGACGGAGATGGAGGGGTGGCTCTGGTGGCCCGGTTCTCCAGGCCCGAGAGTTGCGCGCGGTGCTGGCTCTCCTTCAAGAACCGCGAACGGCCCTGTTCCACGCTCCCGCTGACCGGCTGCACCGCATCCATCCCCTATGCTGATGTGATCCGTGCGGTCGAGTCCACTCTGGAAGGCACGAGCTTTGCATCCCGTCCTGCCCCTCGGTCGCGGGATCGGAGATGAACGGAATGTGGCCGTCGTTGGGGACGGTCCGCACGGAGGGTAGAGATTGCCGACCATCATGGACGCGATAGTCTTGTTCCTGCTGCTCCTGCCGGCACTGGTGCTCCTTGCCATGATCATCTACAGCGCCATGCCATGGATAAGCAAGTCCTGGCGCGAAGCCGAGGAGCGGGCGGAGGCGCTGATCCGCGCCGTGCTCTCGGATGCGGAGTACGCAAAGCTGAAACGGGACGGGTATCTCGAGGTGGCCAGTCCCAACTACCCGGAGAGGGTGTACCGGATCCCCTTTGGTCCTGGCACGGTAACGGTCCTGGAGGGGGGGCGGTGCGTCGCGCGGCTGTGCGTCTACTCCACCACGCCCATCCCCGAGAAGGAAGCTGTGGTGGTGCACAAGCTGATGATCGAAGGCAATGAGCAGGACTACCTGAGAGCGGCCAACCACCTGCCCTGCTGAAGGATCAGCGGCTCACATGCCGCTGATCACCTGCTTGAGCCAGGACTTCGCCCCGGACCCAACGGGGCGCGATACTTTCTCGCGAAGCTCCTGCAGCTCGCTCTCCAGCTCCATGATCCGTTCCCTGGCGTCGTCCCTCTCCCTGCGTACCGTCTGAAGGTATGTGTCCAGGAAGGCGAGAGACTCCTTCAGCGCGGCTATGGTCTTGTCCTTAGCCCTTATCTCCTCCTGGAGCGCTGCCATCGGGATCTCCAGGCCATCGGGAAGCGGATCGGGCCTTGCCGCGTCCGGCCTTCTGGGCGGGGCTGTGGTAGGCGGACGGGAGCTTGCTCGGAGCTGCCGCTTCACCTCCTGGTATGTCAGACCCTGTGCCAGAAGGGATTTCACCTTGGATAGGAGCTCCAGATCCTCCTCTGTGTAGCGACGCTGCGCCCACTGGCCGGAGCTCTCCGCCGATGCCTTGCTGGCCTGCTCGCTGAGCTCCTCGGCGAACCTCACGCTCCACAGACGAAGGGTGGAGCCTGCGATGCCGAGCTGGGAGGCCACCTCTCCGGGACGGTACAGCATATTCCATCCCCCTTCGCTGGACTGACCGTGTGGGGCTGATAACAGAAGCGCCAATCGAGGTCTGAGTGTAGTGTGGCCGAATGGGGATGTCAAACAGACTGCCGTGGTGGAGCTCTACGGGTGCTGCTCATTCGGCGCTCAGATCCCCCCTCGATGTGCTATCCTTGCCTGCCCCGTGATAGAATGGCGCTACCCCGTTGGTTCGCTGCCGACAGTGACTGTCGACCCAATTCTAAGATCTCCAGGAGGAGCCCCATGTCCTATCTTGTGGTGCTGACAGACCACGTCTTCCCCGATGAGGACGCAGTGATCGAGCAGAAGGTGCTCGAAGCCGCTGGAGCGCGGCTGGAGATCCATGAGTGCAGGGACGAGGATCGCCTCATCGAGATCACGCGCCATGCCGATGGCCTGCTGGTAGAGAGGGCACTCATAACCAGGAGGGTGATAGCGGGCATGGAGCGGTGCCAGGTCATAGCGCGCTACGGGGTGGGATACGACTGTATCGATGTGCCCGCGGCGACCGAGGCTGGGATCATCGTCTGCAACGTTCCGGACTACTGCGTTCCCGAGGTGGCCGACCATACCATGGCGCTGCTGCTGGATCTGGCCAGGTCTACCATCAAGCTGGACGCTGAGGTCAGGCGTGGGATCTGGGACGTCTACTCAGGGGGAAAGACGAACCGCAGGATCGAGGGGCAGGTGCTGGGCATGATCGGTTCCGGGCGCATCGGCCGCGCGGTGGCGAAGAGGGCACTGGCCTTCGGCCTGCGACTGCTGGTGTTCGACCCCTACGTGGATGCCGAGACCATCAGCTCCTTCGGTGGAACGAAGGTGGATCTGGAGGAGCTGCTGCGAACGGCCGATTTCGTAACCCTGCACGTCCCCCTGACCGCGGAGACGCGCCATCTGCTGAGCGCGGACAGGATCCGTCTCATGAAGCCGACGGCCTACGTGATCAACACCGCACGAGGTGGCCTGATCGACCAGAAGGCGCTCACCGAGGCCCTCCAGGAGGGGAGACTGGCCGGCGCTGCGCTGGACGTGCTGGAGCAGGAGCCACCATCCCCGGACGATCCCATCCTGAAGCTCCCCAACGTCATCCTGAACCCTCACGCGGCCTTCTACTCCAAGGGTGCCAGCGAGGATCTCCACCGCATGGCGGCAGAGGAGGTGGCGCGAGTGCTGCAGGGGAAGATGCCAAAGTCGGTGGTGAACCCAGCTGTGCTGAGCCATGCGAGGGCGAAGCTCTCCTGACCGTCTCATGCCAGGGCGAGGTGCAACGGCGAGGGTGAAGCCCTCGCCGTTGCACCTCCAGGCAAGTCCAGATAGGGCCATTCCTGGCCCCACCGCTGGTACAATCCTTGCCCACGCTGCCTCTCCTTCTCGAGCAGGGATGGCTAGACTTGGAGGGCGGGCCGATCGCTGTGGTGCATGGCGGTCACGGGGGGATGGAGAACCACCATGTCTCCAACGCGGGCAAGCCGGCTCCTGGTCCGCAGCCCCACGTCGAGCACGGTGCAGGACAGCTCGAGCGCCGTTTCTGGGTGTGCCTTGCGCTGACCATTCCCATCCTCGTCTACTCTGATCTTGTCCAGCAGATCCTCCGCTATCAAGCTCCTCCCTTTCCAGACTCCCAGTACCTCTCCCTGGCTCTGGCGACTGCTATCTTCTTCTACGGGGGGAGCATCTTCTTGCAGGGTGCGGCCGGTGAGGTCTCAGCCGGGACGCCAGGCATGATGACCCTGGTGACTCTTGCCATCACCGTGGCCTTCGGCTACAGCGTGGCCACGCAGTTTGCGCTCCCAGGCGTGCCCTTGTACTGGGAGCTAGCCACCCTTGTGGATGTGATGCTGCTGGGACATTGGCTCGAGGTGAGAGCTGTGGGGAGGGCCAGCGGCGCCCTGGCCGAACTGGCCAGCCTGCTTCCCAATACGGCGGAGCGGATCAGGGATGGAGGCACCGAGACAGTCCCGCTGGAGGAGCTGAGGGTTGGGGATATCGTTCTCGCCAGGCCGGGGGGGAGGATCCCGGCTGATGGGGAGGTGGTGCAAGGGGAGTCCCACGTGGACGAATCGATGGTTACTGGAGAGTCCGCGCCGGTGCGGAAGAAGGCAGGAAGTACCGTGGTAGGCGGCACCGTCACCCTGGATGGGGCACTCAGGGTTCGCGTCTCTCGTGTGGGCGCCGACACCACCCTGGCCAGGATCATGAGATTGGTGGAGCAGGCCCAGCGGTCGCGGTCGAGGGCGCAAGCCGTGGCGGACCGGGCTGCCTTCTGGCTGACCATCGCCGCGATTCTGGCCGGCATGGTCACCATCTTGGCTTGGCTCCTGGCCGAGGCGGGCGTCCCTTTCGCCCTGGAGAGGACTGTGACCGTCCTGGTGGTCGCCTGCCCGCATGCGCTGGGGCTGGCCATACCGCTGGTGGTGACTATCTCCACCACCCTAGCGGCTCGAAATGGGCTGCTGGTCCGGGACCGTCTCGCCCTGGAGCAGGCGAGGGCTCTGGATGTTGTCGTGTTCGACAAGACCGGGACGCTGACCAGGGGCGAACAGGGCCTGGCGGGCGTGGAGACGGAGCCAGGGCTGTCGGGAACCGAGGCCCTGGCGCTGGCGGCGGCAGTGGAGGCGGATTCGGAGCACGTGATAGCCAGGGCTATTCGGGATGGGGCCAGCAAAATAGGGGTCGAGGCGCCAAGGGCTGAGGGGTTCAGGGCCCTTCCAGGGCGTGGAGCCCGCGCCCGAGTGCATGGCCGCGAGCTGATGGTGGGAGGACCCGGCCTGCTTTCCGGGCTCGGCCTCGAGCCTCTGGCGCCCATCAGGGAGGCTGCGGCGCGGTGGGAGGACGAGGGAAAGGCGGTGGTCTATCTGGTGGAGGAGGGTCGGGTTCGGGCGGCCTTCGCGCTCTCGGATGTGGTTCGACCTGAGTCGCGGGATGCCGTCGCCAGGCTCAAAAGGCTTGTGCCCAGGGTGGTGATGCTGACGGGCGACAGCGAGGCGGTGGCGCGTTCCGTGGCCCGGGAGCTGGGTATCGACGAGTACCACGCCGAGCTCCTTCCTGAGCAGAAGGCGGAGGTGGTTGCCGGGCTCCGGCGGCAGGGGGCTCGAGTGGCGATGGTGGGAGACGGGATAAACGACGCGCCGGCCTTGGTCACAGCCGATGTGGGCATTGCCATCGGGGCCGGCACCAACGTAGCCATCGAGAGCGCGGGGATCATTCTGGTGAGGAGCGATCCCCGCGATGTGCCGCGGATCGTCGAGCTGAGCAGGGCCAGCTACCGGAAAATGGTCCAGAACCTGGTGTGGGCCACCGGCTACAACGTGGTGGCCATCCCTCTGGCAGCAGGCGCGCTGGCCCCGCTCGGCGTCTTTCTGGCCCCACCCGTGGGGGCATTGCTGATGTCCGCCAGCACTGTGATCGTGGCGCTCAACGCCCAGCTGCTGAGGCGACTGCAGCTCGACTGAGCGGGTCCCCTTGGCGAGGGTGCCTGTCAGATATCCGGGGCGGCTTTGGCCGGCAGTAGTCTCGCCTATGGAGGGCCACCGATCACCGGTGCGGCATTCC
>Ga0078972_1012602_pt1 | contig 14437 bp, 18 predicted proteins | sample YelNatPaOPGAMG01_FD_67568 | JGI IMG/M metagenome (GOLD analysis project Ga0078972, IMG submission 67568) | Hot spring thermophilic microbial communities from Obsidian Pool, Yellowstone National Park, USA - OP-RAMG-01 (SPADES assembly) (version 2) | ecosystem: Environmental > Aquatic > Thermal... | reverse complement strand
AGTTTACAAGTTTACAAGTTTACAAGTTTACAAGTTTACAAGTTTACAAGTTTACAAGTTTACAAGTTTACAAAAGGCGCAATTATTATAAGCTATAACCATTATAACAATAATGGTGATTTCTGTGGAAAACAAAAAGAAAAGCCTTTTAGCTGCGCTGCCATTATTTCTTATAGTAGGAGCTGCTGGAGCATTGATAACATACCAATTTATAACGCCCCCACTAACAGTTTATGAACATCCACGGGATATTATCGCTGCAAGCATTTTTAATAAAGAATATGCTATCGTTGGTGAAGATGTGGAGCTAACTGGAACAATAACCAATCCTAATGAACATTGGAACTTTTCAATTGCATCAATTGCGCTTGAAAATATAGGAAATGCTTCAATAAAAATATGGTACGGCGACATAAACAATTATATTGAATTGCAACCTGGGAAAAGCATTACTATCCCTGTAGCGCAATTGCCTATTACTAACATAGGGGCAGGGGCAAATGAAAGCTTTACAGCGCATATTATCCCATTGACAGCGGGGACTTTGCAGCTAGCAGCGACACTTCAGGGCGATTGGGCTTTAGTGCCTTAATGCACTTTTTCCTTTTTTCTTCCTTCCTTTTTCTTTTTTTATCCCCTTGATAGAAAACTATATATAGGGGTGTGTACATATATATGTATAGGTGAATAAAATGGAAACAATAGAATTTGATGAATATGAACGAAACAAACTTGATGATATACTCCTGAAAATTTCGCTCGCTGAAGTTTTCTTCGACGAGCGCCCCCATGTCTGGGTCTCGGGGGAGGAAGACATGGAACTCACGGAGGCCCTCGAAGAGGGGGCGGAGGTTGACGATATCCTCCTTAAAATAAAGAACAAATTCCCCCATATTATTGTATATTGGTTTAGGGATGAAGATGAATATGGTTCAGCCTATTACCTCATCCCGAAGTACTTCGGATATTGCGGGGGCAAACAGTACGTTATCCATAAATGCCACTCCTGTGGTATATGGTTGGTAAAAACCACCATATGTGATAGCAGAGAGCCGTGGAATTGTGCCCACGGTTCGGTGCTTTACTGCGCCAATTGTGGCGCAGGGGTTGATGTCGAGGGCGCCGTTCATGGCGCCCACGGGGCGGAATTGACCCAAGAGGAGGTTGACCTCCTCTTAAAATTTTTCAAGGAGGGGGATGAAGAATGAAATGCCCAGAATGCGACGATATGCATGTGGTCAAGGCGGGTCTAAAAGTCACCCGCCAAGGCCGAAAGCAAAGGTTTCAATGCACCCATTGCGGGCGCACTTTCTATAAGGCAGAAGAGGAGGCGACAATATGAAAGTCCGATTTATTGAATGTGACCATAGTTGTGGGGGCAAGCCTATCAAATTCGCTACCCCCGGGACGGAGGGATTTGTCTGTACCAACTGCGGGGCGACCGTAATAACTAAATGGGGCGTAGACCCTTCAGCACAAGCCCCACACGAAGAAAAGAAGGTTAGGAGGCAATACTTCTGACCTTCCTTATTTTTATTATGGTGGTATTCATAACCGCCATTATAATAGTTAAGGAATCCTAATTTTTTTCTCTTATGAATTTTTATTACATCGTTATTAACAAAAACTATATATAGGGGTGTGTACATATATGTATATAGGTGTAAAAAATGGATACAAAAATGGAAGAAATAAAGGATATAATTTTGAAGATAGTAGATGACGGTGAGTGGGGCTATGTATATCTGGGGGGCGTGAGGAGCCGCAAATTGGAAGACCTTTATAATCAAGGAAAAATTGATACCGAGGACATCCGCAGGCTCCTCGGAATATTTATAGGTAATGTTAAAGTAATTGCATTCCGAGACCCAGAATCAGATGGCAGCATTACCCTATTTGTTGCCGAGGAAGACACCCCCGCCCCCAAGGCGGATTAATTTTTTTCTTTTTTTCAGGACATGGCATTTATCATGATTTGTCATACCTCATGTTTCCACTGAAACCATTCCACCGAACTTATGTTGGTTAAGGAAGCCTGAATTTCCTAGGTGATTAGAAATGAAGACGAAAATTATCATACAAATCTCCCAGAGAGGTATATGAAGAAAAACTGTTAAATAAAGGCATGTTATATAATTATTCGCAGTGCGTATGTGTGTGTTTGGTGGCGATGAACAATTTGTGAGCCGCCTTCCGTTCAGACCCACGTGCAAGACATGATTGCCAAGTCAAACAGCTTGTCGACAACAGCTTTCGCATCCATGAGGCCTTTCTTCCATTCCTCGATTATCTCCATGACCTTTTCTCTGTCGCGCTCCCTAAAGATCAAGTCGACGCCGAAGTTGCGCACGCCTTTGAGCAGGGTCTCAGCCGGCACGATCTCCCACTTCCACATCTTCAGACCAAAGACGCAGCCGCCTTCCCTTTCCACTACTGCCTTGATGTCCTCCCTGGTAGCATCATTCACCCACTGATCTGCCTCAGTCAGTTCGAGCGGGTTTGATATTCCTCTCCTCTTCATCTCCTCTTCAAGCTTCCTCATAAAATCACCCTAGAGAAAAAGGATTAGGAAGTTTGCGCTGGAGCGTGTATCCACTCTGGAGGAACCTTCAGAAAAGGCTCCTCCGGTTTAGAGGTGGTGTACTCAACCACTCTGCCCCTCAGCACCAGGCTAACGCCTGGTGCGAAGGGGTCGCGCAGGCTTACCCGCACCCAGCCATCGGCTGGGTACGCTCCGTCCCACGCAAACCCCACGAAGGGGGTCCCAGAGCGGAACGAGTTGCGCCTCCCAGAGAACTCAATCACGAGCTCACTGGGCCCAGTTGGGATGAAGCCGTACTGCCCCATTCCTGAGGCAGTCGTATACACGACTGCCCCATCTTCCATGATAGCTGCACTGGGCTCTGGGTGGCCCAGCTCAGCGGCATATTTGTGCCTCCCTAGCCACCTCTTTACCATCCCCCAGTAACCTGGGGGAATTTGCACGATGATTTTGGTTTTCATTTGCCTCACCTTTATGTAATATTTAGTAATAAATAGTATATAAATTTTACTGTAAGTTAGTTCTTTATCTCTGAACAACTGAAAATTTACTGTGTTACGGTAAAGAAGTGAGATTTGAGTTGCTTTTAGTAAATGAAGTTCGAAATGAGTAGATTTAGTGTTAGTGTTTAGTGTTATGAATAGATATAAAAAAATAACAGTAAAAGTACTACTACTATAACTCTTACTCTAACTCTATATTTTTACTGTTATCGATACTACGGTGGATAACAGTAACACTAAAAACAGTAAAATTCTCACTTCTTTTCCCAAAAGAAACTCATTTTGACACTCTTTACCGTTACACAGTTAATTTCTCACTTCTTCCCAGACTTTCCATCTCCATGATTTTTTACTTATCCCCTCCAGGATCTCTTTCTGTCTTTGGGAGATTATTAACCTATCTCCCCACTTCCCTAACCTGTCTATCAATCCTTTCACAAAGTTCTCCTCCCATGATGTCTTAACAAGAAGCATCGTTGAATTCAAATAATCAGCCTTGCTCCTCCACTTCAAGTTCAAACCGAACTTCTTCGCACAGCACTTTCCAATTTCAACAAACTTCCCTGTTGGTGATTTCAGGAGGAAGATTGTATTTATCGCCGTTCCGCAAATGCACCTCGATTTACCAGAGTAAACCCTCACCAACTTATAATTTATCAGATCTTCCTCCGATTCAAGGGTGTTCCAGAACTGTTTGTGCTTCCAATGTTTGATATGTGGCTTTTTGGTTTTTGTGTTCATCATTTGACTTTCCTCATTCTTAATTTCTTTTCACCTCTTCACCTTAAATACTTCTCCCACTCTTCATTAACCCTCTGGTGCCATTCCTTGATGTGCTCTGCAACTTCTTCAACATAATCTTCAAAAAGCCACTGTTCGCACCTAATAAACTTCTGCCGCTGGAAGGCTCCAGACTCAGTCATGTATCCTCCGGCGTAAAAGTTCTTTTCCTGGCCATTCTTTCTGACGGCAAGATATATGTCTCCTGTAGCCCTCGCGGACTTTTCACTGTACTCACCGCCTTCTCTCTTGAGCACCACTTGTATGTTGCCTTTTTGCCACAAAAGTTCTTCCCTTGGGAGAGCTGCAAATTCCGCAGCCCTCTTCTTTTCCTCCTCGACCCACGCTTTGCGCCAGGCGTCCTTGAATTCGCTTTCTAGCGCGACAATTTCCCGTATGCTTGTTCCAGACTGCTGCTCTGCCTGCTTTATTAAATTAATCATTTTTAACAGAAGTTCCGAGAGCTCCTCTGCCTCATTTATGCTATAACCCTTTGACGACACTATGATAGTTGGTATTGCTCCCCCGCTCGAAAGAAAATCCACGGCGAGATTAACTGGAGAGCTTAAGGCGTTTAGCCCGAACGGCTGGACCTGAATGTAGCCAAGCTCATCGGCTTTTCCGCCGTTGGCGCTAACCAATGCGCCAACAGCGCTCATGAGTCGCTTTGATTTTTCCCTTATCTGCTGCTTAAGCTCATCAACGGTCATTTTACTTCCCTCCCAGCTCCTTCAACGTTGAATGAAAGAAATAGTCCCCAGTTGCTTCTAGGTTCGCGCCAAGAAGCAGCAATTTTCCCTCTTCAGTCCTAAACCAGACGGCAAATTTGCCGTCCTCAAAGCGGTCCAATTCTATTTGTCCTCTTTTCACACACGTTGTGTAGGTCATTTTTTCTCACATCCTTAATAATAAATAGTAACAAGTAGTATATAAATATTACTATTGGATATCATAGCATTTTACCCTGAAGCCTTCATTTTCAAGACTTTTGACCATTGAATGAACTGTCCTTCCTTATCGTAAGTTTAGTTTTTTCGTTAATATACTAAAAAATTCTCAATAAAAAGGCTTAAATACTAATTCGTATTAATACATTATAACTGGGGTGTGGAACGTTGAAAGAATATCTGAGTAAAGAAACAAGGAAAATTATCAGGATTGGGAACAGCTTTGCCGTCACCCTGCCGAAAGACTACCTTGTGGCCCATAACCTAAAATGTGGAGACAAGATGGATTTATACTTTGATGAAGTTCTCCACGCCGAACCCATTAAAGAAGAAGACATATTGAAAAAACTAGGGAGAGGAAAAGAATGAGTTTCCCATCATTCGTCGATGAAAAAATACAAGAGATTAACAAGAGGACAGAAATCAGCATAGATGAAATTAAACGTGATTACCAAGAAATCTTTCAAGACCCATTTATCCAAGAAGACCCACAATTTAAAACTGATGAGGAAAGACATCGCTATGCAATTGCCGTCCTGTGGACAAGATACGTATCTCGTCCTCCGGTGCAGGAATATGAAATCATCCCAGTCGGTTTTTCAGGTGAAAGAATAGCGAGCACAGGCAAGAAAACAGCTGAAATTTACGCACTTGTTAAAAATAAGACAGACGTGAAACTCAGGAGAATTGTTCTCCAGGAGTCAGTTATAGACTTACGGAAGCAAATCAACTTGCCGACTTCAGAAAATAGCTTCAAATATACCGTGAAACTTGGGGAGTTTGCTCCAGGAGGAGACATGATTGCTGACAACAGAGCAAAATTTGATGCTCCATCTCTTCTTAAAGCTAATGCTGAACAGATACTTGAGAAATGTGGAGCTAAGAAAATAGAACGGCTGGCTGACATGAAAAAATTTCCATCCAAGACTGGAAGTGATGGATACGTAGACAGATTGGACTGGAGAGTCGTACGTGGCATCATCATTCGCCAATATCGTGGTGAAAGGGAAGATGGAACTGAGTTCGGTGTCCTCACTGTGACGGATTTGAGCCTGAATGAAGAACCTACTGTGATGACTGACGGAAGAGTCCTTCAACCTGGTTTTTCAATCTGGGTTGCACCTGAATTCGTCAATGTCTACCAAGATGAGTCAGAAATAGAAGCTGTTGGAACAGTCCAGATAGCAAGGGACACTGGTGAACCTTTTATGAATGCTTATCTAATTATTCCTGTTCATGCTAAAAAAGTTGAATAATGGAAGTGAAAATATTGAGTCTAGAAGACATATTCGAAGAATTTGAAGAAAAGAAGGAAGAAAAGAAGCCTGAAGAAAAAATTGAACACAAGCCTGAAGAGAAAGCAGAAGAAAAAACTGTAGAAGTACCAAACAAAGAAAAAGTAGAAGAAAAAGCTGCAGAAGTACCAAGCAAAGAAAAAGCCGAGACAGAATTCTTTGAGGAAAAGAAGGAAGAGAAAGTCATGGAAGTAGAGGAAGCAAAAACGACTGTGGTGACTTCAACGCCCGAAGAAGAAAAGTTTGACACCAGCGAAGATAAAGGTATGGGCAAGGATGTCTACATGATATATGGGCTTAAAGGAGAAGGTAAAACAGTACTAGCTTTCAGTTTCCCAGGAAATATTGCTTGTTTGTCCTTTGACAGGAAAAGCCTACCAGTGAAACAAAAAATGTTCAAGGATGACGCACGTATCAAAGTTTACGACGCAATAAAGTATATGGACTCAGCAAGCCCAGAAGTACATTTAGAGGGATCTGAAAAGACTTTCAGATACTTACACGTACTGCTCGACCACATCGCTAAGACTTTCCAACCTGACTGGATAGTAATTGACGGAAGTGAAATATTCCAACAGATATGTGAGATGACAATGAGATACAGAAACAACTTGATGCCATTCCAAGGCGTTTCAAACCTCAACCTTTGGAAAGAACGGAGGATGTACATCCGCCAAATTCACAACAAGGCATTAAGCATAGCAAAGAAAGGAATAATTTACACAGCCTACACCGATAAAGATGAAATAATAGAGGACGGCGAGTTTGTGGCGAAGAAAGATGTTCCAAAGTGGATTGATGCAATAATGTACGAGACAGACTGCGTTATCAAAGTCGAAGCAAAAAGAGACAAATCAGGACAGAAATACTATGCAACGGTCGAGAGCAGTAAAACAGGACTCCCTTCAGGAGTGAGAAAAGACGTGACTGATATAGGTATTAAAGCATTCTTCCAAGGAGGTGAAGAGAAAGTTGAAAATAGTAATTGAACCAAATAGGCTTAATAAACTATTGTCCACGGTGCTCATTTATAAGACAAAACCACTTTTAGACGCAATTGTCGGTGAGTTCACTCCAAAAGGAGTGGCTTTCAGAGATATGAGGCTGGAAGTTGCTGCTGTCTATGTTGTCTATCCGTCTAAGTATTTCATTGAATATGATGTGAAACAAAACGAAGAAATTCCGTTGACAAACAGTCTAAGGGAAAGGCTTGGATGGGGCTTCAAGGATGAAAAAATAACGTTGATGACAAACGAAGGACGTTTAGTTCTTCAAAGTTCAAAGGAGAGCTACAGTGAACCACTTACAGAGGTAGAAAAAAGTGACTTTCCAATTGAAATGCAGAATACAGAGTTTGGTTATGTCCCAACTAAAGAACCAAAGATTCGAGCCCTTCTCCCAGTAGATGAACTTGCACTACCAAGCGCAGAAAAATATAAGTTCGAATGTACAGGTGAGCCAAAGACACTCCGGGTCACGATTGAGGATGTAGGGAAATATACAAAAACAATTCAATTAAGCAAAGCACCAATAATGAATGAAGTGGAAGCCACATTTGACGGAACTTATTTCCAACAAATCATTTCAAACATCACAGGTGAAGTCTGGGTAAGCATGACAGAAGGAGCAATGGTTTTCTCACAGAAGACAAATGATTTCACCCTAACTTATATGCTCAGCTCAATCGAGGAAAGATAAAATGAAAATCGATTCAACAACACTTCACCTTTTTGGTGAAATGCCAAGGGAAATGGGGAATCCTTCAAGGATCACAGTATACAATATAGAACAGATGTCTCGTTTCATTGAGGAAAACAATGGCGTACGTGATGTCTATACCAGCGTGTACCCGTTGAACGGAGTAATTGACAAAATCTTCTTTGATTTGGATGGAAAAGGGGCATTGGATGACGCAAAGAAAATATACAAGTGGTTGAAGGAGAAGGGATTTTGTGGAATTCCGATTGCTTCTGGAAAGAAGGGTTTTCATCTGTACGTTTTACTGAAGCCTGCTAAATATGGAGATGAAACAAAGAAGCTGTTGCTGAAAGCATCACTTTCTATTCTACAATCAGTCTTCAAGGATGAAAAAAGCTATATCTCAGTCGACCCTCATCCTATAGGTGATGTTAGACGAATATGCCGAGTTCCGAATACTTTGCGTCCTCCGCAAAATTTAAATTTGTGTACCTATCTGCCCCCAGACAGCTTCCTTGACATGACTGAAGAGGATGTCACTGTTCATATCAAATCTCCTCATGTCTATGAGTATGAATTTGACGGAAAATTGCCTACCCTCAAAGATTTTCCAGAACCTGAAGGATATGACTTGAAAGAATGGAAGCCTATACAAAATGAAATACCAATAATAACAAAGGATGGAAATGTATTCTTACGCAATGTCCTTCGTCCATGTTTATACAGGAGGCTTTTAACTCCAGAACCGCCTCACCATGTAAGGGTGGCAGCAACAATAGATTTACTTAAGTTCTTTAGCCCAGAGGAAATTCTTAACTTTTATAGCCAACTTGGATGGTCAGATTGGGAACCTAAGACAACATATTATCAGATAGAGCACTGTAAAGGGTTGAAAGCATATTCATGTAGGAAATTGAGAAGGTTGGGGGTTCCTTCAGTATGTTGTGTCGGATGAATTTCATAGTCACCACGTGTGATAGAGTCGGGCTGATGATGAACAGCTCCCCGAGACGAGAGGTACCCTCGGGTCAGGGTGAATACCCAAATTATCCCTCTCCAAAAAATATAGGAGGTGTAAAAATGGCAAAGAAAATGAGAAACTCAAAGAGGATAGCTCTGACTTCAATGATAGCAGCAATATATGCAGTAATGACGGTTGCTCTAGCTCCCGTCAGCTATGAGCTGGTGCAGATAAGGATAGCTGAACTGTTGACACCATTGCCATTCTATTTTGGTCTTCCAGCGGTGGTCGGACTGATTGTTGGATGTTTCGTAGCCAATGCTTTCAGTCCTTTCGGTGTGTTAGACATGGCTTTAGGGACACTCGGAACTGCTTGTGGTGCTATACTTAGCTGGAAATCAAAGAAGCTGTGGCAAGCATGTTTAGCTCCAGTGATTACGAATGCTTTCTGGGTTGGAATTCTGTTGCAGTACTACGGGATTCCAATATGGTTTGGAGCACCAGTGGTTGCTATTGGTGAGGCAATAGCCAGCTTTGGTATAGGATATCCTGTGATGAAAGCAATAGAACGATACCTTCCATCAATGACATACAGAGACAAGGAGGTAAAGTGAAAGAATGACTTTCTATCTCTGTATTTTTCTTTTTTTGGAGGATGCACTAGCATGAAGGAATATACACCTGCATGGCATGGAGTAATAGAGACGAGCTTTAAAAACAAGTTCACTCCAGCAAGCAACGCAGGAGTACCTGGACCATTCGGAATAAAATATGGGCAGAAGTTTACTCCCTCAGTTCATGGAATGGAGACTCGATTCGGATTAAAACATAAGGAATATGACTTGACTTGGTGGAGAGAAAATAGTTTCTTCCATCATGATGCTATATTATGTTCAGCTTTCTATGGAATAGAAAAATGGAACTTCAGGGAATATTATGGAATACCAAAAGAAAACTTTCTATTCATTGCTGACAGCGGAGGATTTGAACAGTTGACGCAAGGCGTGAGGTTGGAACCAATTGAAATATTGAAATGGCAGGAGAAAAATGCTGATATAGGATTCATACTGGACGTCCCTCCGCTAGACCCAAAGAGTTTAGGACCGACAGGTGACTTTAACTTTTTCAAGCAGTGTGCTGAAAAGACGCATAGGAATACTGAAATAGCAATCAGGAATAGAGAAAAAGATGACGGCTTCATGTTGTACTTCGTCCTGCAAGGTAGTAATATGAAGGAGCTGAACTTTTGGCACAGTGGGATTGATGAAAGAGAAAAAGAAATTGACGGAATTGCTGTTTCACCTAAACCGCCGAATGACCCTATGCAGGTCGCCTTGCTTATTGCCTATGCTAAATGGAAGGAATGGAAGAATATTCATGTCTTGCTTGGAACTGGACAAGACACAACGCCCATAATCATATATGGATCAAAGTATTTCAACCGGCTTACTTTTGACAGCTCAAGTTATGGAGTAGGGGCAAGGTTGATGAAGTATAACCTTCCTCTGTCAAGTGGAGCATTATTTTTTGGAGAACAGTTTGACGGAAAAATTAAAAAGTTGCCTTGTGATTGTCCTGTTTGTAGTGTCGTAACAGTAGATGACCTACAGAAAGGAGGGAGTATTCCAGGAGCTTTGATTTCGCTTCACAACTTGTACATCTACATCCGTTATGTCAACTTTCTTGATTCATTGAAAGATAACTATGACCAATATATGCAATATGTGAAGGGAAATAACTCTGATAGAACATTAAAAGCAATGGAATTCTACAAGTGCTTTGAAGAAGAAGGATTTGAAAAAGCTTACCAGAAGTTCTTTGAGCCGAAAAAAACTAAAAAGCTGACGGAGGTGTTTTAATGTTTTATCAATTTATTAGGGGGAACTACAATTCAGATGGAAGCATAACGTTGCATGTAAGGGATGAAAAAAAGAAAAAAGATCAATTGAAGATTTTAGGTTTCAAGCCGTACTTCTATGTTCCAAGCGATGCTTACATACCAGATGACAGAAGGATCCTCGAAGTGGAAGACGGATATGTTGGGATTGATGGAAGAAAGTTGAAAAAAATTGTGATGTCTTCACCTACAGATGTGAAGGAATTCAGAGAAAAATTTGATGTACATTATGAAGCTGATATTCGTTTCATCAGACGTTTTCTGATTGATACGGGGATTAGAAGCGGAATAGAAATACCTGAAGAAAAGAAGCTCTTGCATTACACACAGTTGAAACCAGTGGATTTTAATCTTATACCCGTTATTTGCTTCCTAGACATTGAGGCTTACGCAAAATCACGTTTCCCAGATGCTGAACACCATGAAATCGTTTGTGCCACTATTTGGGACACAAAATTCAGGGAGTATGTGACTGTTCTCGTCCAGAAAGGACGAACAGAAAAGAAAGTGACAGAAAGAAATACGATATATATAGTGCCAAATGAAGCCACACTTTTGAGCTTACTGAAGAAATATTTTAGCAAGCTTCAGCCAGACGTGTTAAGCGGATGGAACATCGAGTGGGACGTTGACTACATTCAAATGCGTTGTAAAAAATATAAACTGGATTTAGACTTAAGTGGGACATGCATATTTGACTTGTATAAAGGATACAGTAAACTCTATAATAAAGCTAGCAACCGTCTCAAGGATGTGGTTCTAAATGAAGGGATAGCAGATAATGTTATCTCAGATGAGTACAGGTGGCAATGGTATGAAAACGACCCTCTCAAGCTGGCTGCTTACAACTGTGATGATGTAAAATTCTGTGTTTTACTTGATAAGAAATATAGCTTGATTAAATTTTACTGGGACTTGAAGAACACAGCAGGACTTGACGACATGATGGAGGTAATTTATCACGGCGTACTAATTGATACTCTTCTTTTGAGAGAATATTTTGGGAAGTACGTCCTTCCTTCAAAGCCTGAAAAAATTGAATATACAAGAGGGTATTCAGGCGGAATAGTATTGAAACCACCAAAAGGAATCTTTGAAAACGTAGCAGACTTTGATGCAAGCAGGTATTATCCAAATATTATTATTGCATTGAACCTTACACCTGAAAAAAGTGAAGAAACGGGGATTGTTCCAAAGCTATGTCTTAAACTGATGGACAAGAGAAATGAATACGAAAAACAACTAAATTCACTGAAAATTGGGACTGATGAATATGAATCAATGTTAAGCAAGAGGAACGCTGTGAAGTATCTTCTCAACGCTGTATATGGGTATTTTGGTTCTCCAAAAAGCAGGCTTTATCTTAAAAATATCGCAGCCACTATTACAGAAACTGGAAGAAAAGGACTAATGTTTTTGAAGGAAAAGACAGAGGAAATAGGGTACAAAGTGCTGTACATGGACACTGATTCAATTTTTATCCAAGTTCCTTTTGAGAAGCTGGACGAAGTAGACACAAAACTCAATGAAATTCTCGAAGAATTTGGAAAGGAAAATGGGCTGAAAAGAGCTTTAAAGCTGAAGTGTGACAAGTATTTCAGACGTATTCTTTTCACGGGTGTGAAGAAAAGGTATGCAGGGTTAGTCGTGTGGGAAGGAAGAGACGTAGATTATATTTACATAAGAGGATTCGAGTACGTGAAACGTGATTCATCCTTAATGACGAAAAGGATACAAAGAGAAGCCTTCGACTATATTTTAAGGGAAAAAGCCGAAGGAATGAAAAATTACCTGAAGAAAACTGTAGAAGACATGAAGAAAGGAAAATATAGTTTTAGGGAAGTTGCTATTCAAAAGACGCTGAATAAACAGTTCCAGGACTACAAGAATGAAACGGATTACCTTAGAGGGACGAAATATGCAAACAAATACTTTGGTTTCAATATCAAGCCAGGTGACCAAGTGAAGATACTCTACGTGAAAAGAGTGAAAGGGTACCCGGAGACTGATGTAATCTGTTTCCTGGATGAAGATGCACTTCCAGATGGAATTGAGGTTGATTGGGAGAAAATGACTGACAAGACAATACGTTGCAAAGTGGAAGACTTGTTGGATATAGTGGGTTTAAGTTGGGAAAGAATAATGGGTACGAAGAGTTTAATGGAGGTGTTCGGATGAAGATACTGATTGACTACAGAGAAGGAAGAAGCAGAATCCCGTATTTGCTGGAGAAGTTTAAAGTTCCTGTAGAGATAACAAATTTAGAGATAGGAGATTATTTAATAGGGGACATCTGTGTGGAAAGGAAGGATATACATGACTATGTCGGAAGCCTGGTTGATGGTAGGCTAGAGAAACAACTTTATCAGATGAGTGCATCTTACCCTTTTTCGTACTTGATAGTTGAGGGGTACATAAGTGAAGCATTGATGTACAGTAAAATGAAAAGAGCTCCGTTCTACTCTTCACTTATAGGATGTAGCTTCAAGAGGGCACTTGAAGGAGAGCAAGGACAGATTGTAACGCTGAACGTAGAAACACCTTTTGACTCAGCACTGTGTCTCCGTTTTCTCTATGAAAAAGTAATGACCAATGAGCCCAGGATTATGCGGATGCCAAAATTGAAAGCAAAACCTGAACAAATATTGGTTCATGTCTTGTCATCTATTCCTGGAATAGGAGAAAAAAGAGGTGAGAAGCTTCTTTCGGAGTTTGGCAGTCTTAGGGAGGTTTTCAAGTCAACGGATTGGAATAAAGTGGAAGGAATTGGTGACAAGTTGAACTTTCAAATTCAGTCTTTACTTGACAGGAGGTGGAAAACTTGAGACTAACGGAAAAGCATAGACCTAAGAATCTTGACGAAATAAAAGGGCAGCCAGAAGTAGTTGAAAGCATAAAAAGGATGCTCAAGCGTGATGACCTTCCTCATATGTTATTTCTGGGCCCGCCAGGGTGTGGTAAGACAAGCATGGCGGAATGCATAACAAGGAGCCTTTTTGGAGAAAACTGGAGAAATTACTACATAGAACTGAATGCAAGTGATGAAAGAGGAATAGACACAATCAGGGACACGGTGAAGAGAATAGCAAGAATGAAAGGAAGAAGGATTTTATTTCTGGATGAAGCAGACAATATGACTACTGATGCACAGCAAGCTTTAAGGAGGATAATGGAAAAGACAACAGGGACAATATTCATATTGAGCGGAAACATGGAACACAAGATAATTGATGCAATCAAAAGCAGATGTGCTATTTTCCGATTCAAAAGGCTGAAAGACGAAGACGTGCTAAGACGCCTTTTGGAGGTATGTAAAGATGAAGGAATTGAAATAACGAAAGAAGGAAAGGAAGGATTCATAGCACTTGTCAAGGAAAGCAAAGGAGACCTGAGAAAAGCATTAAATATGTTAGAGACAATGATAAGTGAAGGAAAGGAAATATCAGCCAAGAATGTATTGGCTCTTCGAGAACCACAGATAGCTGGAGATGCACTGAAGTTTGCTCTACATGGAGATTTTGACAAAGGAAGAGAATTATTGGAAGATGCGTATATAAGTGCAAACTTCAATACAGAGAAGATAATAGAAGAATTTTACAACTGTTTGAATGAAATACACAACGACCCGAAGATGTCAGACGTGGGAATCAGGCTTTATGTGAAGCTAGCTGAAGTGGAAAGAGCGATAAAACTAGGCGCCAATCCTCTTATTCAATTTGTGTCCTTCATTGCGTTTGTTTATGTTGCTCCACATTTGAGCAAGTGTCCTGCACTAGAGAGGAGTGAATAATGGAAATCACACACTTAAGCCCGT
>Ga0078972_1012600_pt1 | contig 14441 bp, 17 predicted proteins | sample YelNatPaOPGAMG01_FD_67568 | JGI IMG/M metagenome (GOLD analysis project Ga0078972, IMG submission 67568) | Hot spring thermophilic microbial communities from Obsidian Pool, Yellowstone National Park, USA - OP-RAMG-01 (SPADES assembly) (version 2) | ecosystem: Environmental > Aquatic > Thermal... | reverse complement strand
GAAAGGAGATCTAATGTCTTTAACTGTTGATTCGAAGGTTGCTGTCATGTCCGATGATGAGATATCTGGGGAGAGTTCAAGCCCGGATTTGGGTGATGTCTGTTTGTCTAACGGTGAGTTGTTGTCGCCGCAGGAGTTGGACCGGATTATGGGGCGTGTCCGCGATCAGAACTTGCGTCTGGTCGCCGACGGCGGCGTGGTGAACTTGCTGTCGAAGAAGATATTGGAACGTGCGTTGGAGGAGGAACCAACCGAGCACGGGCGCCCATAACGTTCATCGCGAGTTCTGGCTCCAGGGGACCGAAACGCCGGGTCAGCAGGACACTTCCCCAGAGCACCGAGACCAGGCGCTTGCCCCGCAAACAGTCGGCGCTCAGGGTGCTACCACAGTTGCTCGACGTCACCGAGGGGTTCAGCCTACGGCGGCCTCGGTGGCTGCATTAGATGAGCCCCGACCGCTCGCCATTGCGGCGACGACGTGGCCCTGTCGGTCATGGACCACCACCCGGTTCCGTCCCTCCCGTTTGGCTTGGAACAACGCAGCGTCGGCGCGTGCGACGATGTCGACCAGGTCCTCGTCAGCTGCGGCAGCTACCACACCGAAACTGACGGTGAACACGGGGAGGCCTGCTACTGCGACGGCTGCGTCGAGCTTGACTCGAAGCGTGTCGAGGACACCCCTGGCAGCGGTCGGCGAGCAGCCCGGTAACGCCACCACAAACTCCTCACCCCCGTAGCGGCAGACGACGTCCTCGGAGCGCAGCGACTCGACGAGCACCTGGGCAAAAAGGCGGAGAGCTCGGTCTCCGGTCTCGTGGCCGTATGTGTCGTTGACCGTCTTGAAGTGATCAAGGTCGGCCATGGCAATCGACATGCTGCGGTCCTGGTGTCGCAGTCCGGACATGCGCGAGTCAAAAGAGCGGCGGTTCAGCAGGCCGGTGAGACTGTCTGTGGCGGCTTGCAGCTGGGTTTCGGCAATCACCCGGAGTAAGCCGATTCTAGCTCCGACCAGCTTTGCCAAGACGACGAGATCCTCTATCCGATCGTCGGGTATCGACTCGAGACGCAAGCCGGTGGCGTGAATTACGCCGACCGTGCGACCCATGATCGACACCGGCATACACACCGCCGAGACCACTCCGCCTTGTCGATTGCGGAGTTTGGGACAGGCGTCAAGCTCCTCGCTGTCCGCGAACAGCTGCACCTGGGCTCGACGCGCCGCCGGGCAGCGATCAGGCGAGTCAACGCCGCATTCCGGGGATCCTGAGTTAGGTGATACCGCCATCCGGAGCAGGTGGGCATGGCTGTTGTCGGCGAGAAGCAGCTCTGCGGGCATGCCCGGCAGAATCGAGTCGAGGGACCGCTCGATGACGTCGATCACCTCGGGTTCGCTTTCTGCCATTTCGAGTGCATTGGCCAGACGACTCTCGAATCGCTGCCGGCGAACCTGGACCTCCCGGACCTCCGCCTCCTCGCTCGCTTCGCGTACCGCCGCAGAGAGCTGGTGGGTGAGACCACCTATGAGGGTGTCAGTTCTGCGCTGCTGGCTGATACTGATTCGAAGCACCAGATATATCGCAGGTAGGAGGAGCAACGCATCCCACCCGACCACGGCAAAACTCCGTGAGCTGCCGACCGAGAGGGCTCGAGCTAGCAGCGTAGCTGGGAGAGCCAGCGCCGGCAGCACGGCAGCGGCGATCACCATTATCAGGTACTTGAGCCGACGGACTTTGGCTTGTGCTACCTCCCAGTCTGCCTGGACACTAGCCGCATCGGGAACGCCGCCGCGATCGAGTACAACCTGTGGCCGGACACCTTTCATTCCAACAACCTCCGATCATGATCGTCATCGGCACAAGCAATGAGCGACTAAATAAATACGCTCCCGCAGCCAGTAGCAACGAAGGCCGGCAAACGGAAATTCCGGTTTCCGTGGGGACCTATTTCAGGTTTCAAGCTGCCGTCACCTTGGCATGGTGGCACGACCCTTCGATGACTTAGCTGCAGGGCTTGTAGACGTTGGGGGTGTGGTGTTTCGGGCGTGTTGTCGCGCTGTCCGTTGCTGCACATCGGTCCTGATCGTATAGGAGTGACGACGGCCCACATCGGGGGAGACCGAAGCTCCCTATTCGAGTCGTCCCGGTTCCTGCGCGCCGGATTCAGTCGCTTGTCGAAGGCGATTACCCGCCTCGCTTGTGTGCCCGACGGGGAGTCCCACACGTCACACACCCCATATCAGCAACCGCGGGCGTAGTTGAGCGCCAAGCAGACCTTGTGCATGACGTCCTCGCCGACTTGTCCGACCCGACCGGTGAGCGATGCCTGAGTGACTGCGTGAAGGCCGTCGCAGTCGATGACCGAGGGTCGGTCCAGGCCAAACTCAACGTGGTTGATGGTAACCTCCGCGGCCAGACCCCGGATCGATGTGGTGATCTCGGCTACGAGCTCGCAGACGTCGAGGACCTCGGATCTCGTGAGGAGGAGAACAGGTCGCATCTTGCGACCGACCTCCGCAAGCCAAAGCTCGCTGCGCCTCATGGCTCGCCCCACGCTTCAGTTTCGCTCCAGACGGTGTCCGCATGTTCGGAGTGCCTTAGGTACGCCTCTCGGTCTGACCGCTCCAACGCGGCGCGCACCGCGTGAGCGAGGGTTTCTCAGCCACGGGTGCGCTTTTCGGCGGGATCGTCGCCCTTTTTGGACGCTGCAGAGGCCGCTGGCTGCACGCCTGGGCAGATCGATGTCCGTCTCGAGGTCCGTCTCGAGGTGGCCGGGCGAGCGTCACTCCCAGGGACCGCGCCAGCGCTGTGCCATCGAGTTACAGTCATCTCGGCTGGCGGCAAGGGGATCGTCATGAGACCCGACGGGTTGCGCGAAGCGACCACAAGGGCTGCAGCAGCTGCCACCCACAAGCCGACGACCCGCCTGTCGAAAGCAGAAAAACGCGACCGCAAGCGCATCGCGCAGCTGGCCGTGGTCTATGACGCCACCCCCGGTCGTGCGCACCCCGGCCGACATCGGCTGCCGCGGCGAGCAGGCCAACACTGCCGCGTCGATCCGAGAACCTACCCAGGCGTCGGTAGCCGACGCTCATCTCGGTGCCGTCATCCGATCGAGCGTTGCCGAGCAGGTCACCGTTGTGTCAAGCGACCCAGGGGATGTTCGTGTAGTTGCGGGCGACCGACGTATCACAGTGGTGACGATTTGAGCATGCCCGTATGGAGGCATTCACAAGCCGGCGTACCGGGACACCCGATCCCGCCTGCCAACTCCGCCTCGAGATTCGCAGTGTCGAGCAGCGGTTCGTCGCGGTCGCCGGTGGAGATGCCCTCCGCTTACAGGGAAACGCCGTCGGACGCCGATACCCGGCCGGCAAGCAAAGGTGTGTGGATATGACGACCGCTTTCGTGCTCGGGGGCGGAGGACTGTTGGGTGCCGCCGAGGTGGGCATGCTCCAAGCGTTGCTGGATCGGGAAATCCTGCCTGATCTGGTGGTCGGCTCGAGCGTCGGGGCCCTCAACGGTGTGGTCATTGCAGCGGACCCGACGACGGCTGCAGTCGACCGGTTAAGCGAGACTTGGGCGCAGCTCCAAGCGAGAGACGTCTTTTCCGGCTCGGTGGCGAAGCAGATCTCAAACGTGGTGCACCACGGAACTTATCTCCACGGGAACGAGGCGCTCCGCAAGCTCATCGACGAAGCCGCACCGGGGGCTATGATCGAAGATCTCGCCGTCCGTTTCGAATGCGTAGCGGCTTCTATCGAGAACGCTTGCGCCCACTGGTTCGCAGCCGGGCCCGTCGTCGATGCCGTGCTGGCCTCGTGCGCGGTGCCCGGGCTCCTTCCCCCGGTCTGCGTCGGAGACGAACATTTCATGGACGGCGGGCTCGTCAGCTCGGTCCCTGTGGGCAGGGCCTTGGATCTCGGCGCCACCCGGATCTTCGTGCTTCACGTAGGGCGGATAGAGCAGGCACTGCGAGTCCCGCGCCGGCCTTGGGACGTCGCCCTTGTGGCTTTCGAGATCCCTCGACGCCAACAGTTCTCGGAAGATCTGTCTAGAGTGCCGGCCGGTGTCAAAGTCCATATCCTGCCGACCGGCACGGAAGTGCCGGGTGCTTTGTCGACCAGATACGGCCTGACTCGTCACATTTCTCGGCGGATTGCCGCAGCACGAGAAGCGACAGCGGCCTATCTTCGCAGCACCAGCGGCCTGTGATGCCCCTTCCCCGTCTGCTGCGCAGGGTTCTCCTCCCGGCTGCAGTGGCGATCGAGTTGGTCTTGTTGGTGTGTTTCGTTGCGCTGAGCGTGGCCGGCGTGATCGTCGCTCCTTTCGACCGACGCCTTCGGCTGTTTCGGATTGGGGCTTTCGCGGTCACCTACCTGGCTGTCGAAGTGGCCAGCCTCGGCGCTCTGCTCGCTGTGTGGCTCGTCAAGAAGATTCACTCTGAGTCGTGGTGGCAAGAGGCGAACACTCGCCTGCTGGGTTGGGCGCTCGGCGCAGTGATAGCCGGAGCTCGCCGCTGGTGCGGCTTTATGGTCACGATCGAGGAACGCCCTCACCTCGACCCTCTCGGCGGCGACCAGCCTGTAGTAGTCCTCGCTCGTTACGGAGGGCCGGGAGACTCTTTCGTCTTGGTGTGGCTCCTTATCGACCGCTACGACCGTTGTCCGCGGGTGGTGCTCAAAGAGGTGCTGCGGTGGGAGCCGCTCATCGACGTGGGACTGAGCCGGCTCGGCGCGTGCTTTCTGCCGAAGCGGCCGTCCCCCGGGAAAGATCCCGCTGCCCTGCTGTCCGATCTCTCCGCCCGCCTAGACGGGCGCGACGCCCTACTGATCTTCCCTGAAGGTGGCAACTGGACCCCACGACGACGGAGCCGAGCGATAGCTCAGCTACGCTCCGAGCGGCGACACCGATCGGCGGACGCGGCGGTGCTCATGGAGCACGTCCTGCCCCCCCGCCCCGCAGGGGTGTTCGCTTGCATCGACGCCCGGCCGGAGCTAACAGTCGTGGTCGGCGCTCACACCGGCCTCGACGAGCTGGTGACCGCAGGCGAGGTGTGGGAAGCGACTCCCTTTCGCCAGCCGATGACGGTGCGCTGGTGGCCCGTAGCGAGCCCACCGAGCGGCCAGGAGGAACGGCTGCGCTGGTTTACGACAGAATGGGCGATCGTGGACGAATGGATCGACTCCCACCGGGTCAGCTCAGGCGGTCCTGTCGATTGAGCTCGGTAAGCGTTTCAATGTGCTCGTCGGGAGCATCCTCGAAGGCGATCAGCTGGTTGTCAGCTTGAGGGATTGCGCGAAGAATCTCGTCGAGCTTTCGTTGGATCACCGTCTGGTCGCGAGCTTGAAGATGTTGGAGGACGAAGAGCATGACGACAGTCACGATGGACGTGACCGACTCCAAGATGATCGGCCAGTAGGTTGGAAACCCGGAAGCTACCCCCCAAGCGATCCAGGCGAGCGCCAAAGCGAATACGGTCGTTCCAGCCCAGGCGTGCGATCCCGCCGCGCCAAGACGGTGGATCTGGCGGCTACTCCACCGCCGGTGAGGTCTTCCAGGCGGCGCTCCGGGGCGTCGTGTGTCCAGAGGTTCACTCCGTCGACGGAAACGGACGAAACCTTCTGGCTTAGGGACCACCCCACCAACGTAGGCCCCGCGTAGGCTAGATATCGCGGGCAACTTCACCGAGCCGGCCGAGACCACTGAGGTTCGGGCGGACAAGACCACTGAGGTTCGGGCGGACAAGCACGAGGGCTGCGAGAGCTCCGGCTCCGAGTACGACGGCGCTGACGGTGAACGCCACGCTGTAACCGTGGACGACAGCTGCAGCCCTCGTGGCGGCCGTTGCAGCTGTCGCAGCGTGGGACCCAAGGTAGGTGGTTGTAGCTGTCGCAGTGACCGTGGTGGGCAACGCCGTGCCTAGCGACGCTCCGATTTGCTGGGTCGTGTTGACCAAGGCGCCTGCCACGCCGGCGTCGCAGTCGTCGATGCCTGTTAGCGCAGTGCTGCTAAAAGGGACGAACACGAGGCCCATCCCGAGACTGATTATCACTATCGACGCCAGGACGTGGGTGACATAGCTGGAGTGGACGCCGATACCAGTGAACAACACAAGCTCGACTGTCGCCGTCACCATGCCGGTGACCTTGAGTGCCCTCGGGCCGAAACGCGGCAACAGCCGAAGACAACCCGGTCGCCGCCTGGGGCTTACGCGTCGTCAATCCGGGTATAGCAGGGGTTGAGAGGTGAAGATGTCGCCTCCTGCACGGAGGAGATCGCATGCCGAAGCCGAACGGCCGTAGCCACGTCGCCCCTGAGGCGTTCGGTCCTACCGGCGGCCCTCGGCCGACCCAGCGGCAACAGCCGCCCAGGCCGGAGAGTTATTGACGACCGCCCAACGTGTTCGACTGCCCGATCGCGATCATTCCCTCAAGGCAGGTGAGCGCGGGCCGTCGCTGTTGGAGGACTTTCATCTCCGTGAGAAGACCACCCATTTCGATCATGAGCGGATACCCGAGCGGGTGGTCCACGCTCGAGGCGCAGCGGCGCATGGGGTGTTCGAGTCGTACGGCACGGCACGGCAGGGTCGGTCACCAAAGCCGGGTTCCTGGCCAAGGGGACGGTGACCCCGGTGTTCACCCGGTTCTCGACCGTGTTGGGATCGAGAGGCTCGGCTGACTCGGTGCGCGACACCCGCGGGTTCGCAGTGAAGTTCGACACCGGAGAAGGGACCTTCGATCTGGTCGGCAACAACATGCCGGTGTTCTTCATCCAAGACGGCATCAAGTTGGTTCCTCGCTAGATCGTGTGGATTTGGGGTAGCGGGAGCTTGCCGGCGATGAGGTAGATGATGGTGATCATCTTGGCCTTGGAACGGTAGCCACGAGCCCTGCGTTTGGCCGCCTGGACGAGCGAGTTCGTTCCCTCCAGCAATCCGTTGCTGAGCCGGCTCTGCTGCCAGGCGATGATGCCGTCCCAGTGAGCCTCGACAGTGGCGACGAACGCCTTGATGGGCTCGAGCCGTGAGCGCTTCGCCCCGTAGCACCAGCGCCTGAGGTACGCCTCTGCTTCCTCGGGGTCAGTCTTGTCGTAGAAGCCGTTGAAGTCGTCGCGCCAACGGGCGGCGCGTGCGGTTTTCAGCTGCATGGAGGGGCGAGTGAGCCAGGTGAGTTTCTCGCGTTGGGTGACGGTGAGGTTGGCTTCGTTCTTCAGCCAGACATAGCGGGACCGCTTGAGCTCGGGACGGGTCTTGGACTCGGCGCGCCGTACTTGGTCGACCGCCTCGTTGGCCTTGGCCACTACGTGAAATCGGTCGAAGGTGATCCGGGGCGAGTGGAGCTCGGCCGGTGCATCGTCTCCCTCGCGTGGAGTGTGATCCGAGGGGTTGACCGCGCTCTCGACCGCAGCGAGGTTCAGCTCATCTGCCTCGACCGGGGTAGCGGCCTTGAGGGCCGCTTCCTCCTCGGGATGGTCGGCCAGGTAGGAGCCGATGCCGGCGATGAAGGCCGCGCTCATGTCGCAAGTCACCTCTTCTACCTGGGTCTTTGGCTCCCCGCCGTGGGCCGCTACGTCCTCGGCGAATGCCTTGACCGTCTCCGCGTCCTTGCCCGGGGTAGCGAACATCACCCTGCGGGCCTCGAGGTCCATGAACAGTGACACGTAGTCCTGGCCACGGCGGGCCGAGGTCTCGTCACAGCCAACCTTGGTAACCGAAGAGAAGTCCAGACCGGCCCGAGCGGTGTGCACGTGGTGCTCGATCACCCGCCAGACACGGGTGTCGTGCTCACGTGCCATCGCTGCGAGAGGGGCGATCGGCATCTGCTTGGCGAAGGTCAGCATCGCTACCTCCATGAGGAGCGTGAACCCGCTGCCTGGTCGGGCCCAGGGGACCGCGACCAGGTGTACACCGTGGGTGGCGCAGTCCACTCTCGGCACCCGCGCGCTGAGGAACGCTTGATGTTCAACCAAGTCCAGATGCCTCCAGCGCTTCTCTGTCGTGTCGTGCACCGGGCAGGCCGATACGCCACAATCTTGGTGCGGACAGGCGAACCGAGAGCCGCGAGGGAAGTCGAGCCCGATCTCGAGCACACCAAGCAGACTGTTGAACTCCACCGCTGTCACCTGCCACGGTGGCGCAAGCCCCAGGGCCGCACCGAACATCTTGAACAAGTCCGAATCGTCCACCGGTTCCATCTCCTCGTCGGCTGCTCCGACCGTCTGCCGGAAACAGGTCAAAGGTTGTCAGAAGTCGGGGGCTACCCACACGAAACAGCGAGGAGCCATCAAGTTCCCCGATATCATCCACGCCGCCAAACCTCACCCCGACGTCGAGATCCCCCAAGCCCAATCCGCCCATGACACGTTCTGGGACTTCGTGTCGCTGCACACCGAGGCCACCCACCACGTCATGTGGAACATGAGCGACCGGGGTATCCCCCGCTCGTTTAGAACCATGGAGGGCTTCGGGGTCCACACTTTCCGCCTCGTCAACGCCCAAGGCGGGACGTCGCTGGTCAAGTTCCACTGGAAACCAAGCGCCGGGGTCCACTCGCTGGTATGGGAGGAAGCCCAGATCACCGCCGGTGTAGACTCGGACTTCCACCGCCGCGACATGGCCGACGGCATAGCGGCCGGAGCGTACTTTGAATGGGAGCTCGGCATTCAGGTCATGCCCGACGACGGCACCGACAGCTTCGAAGGCATCGACTTGTTGGACCCGACCAAACTGGTGCCCGAAGAACTGGCGGACGTCCAGCCAGTCGGGAAGATGACCCTCAACCGAAACCCGACCAACTATTTCGCCGAGACCGAGCAGGTCGCATTCCACACCGGCAACCTGGTCCCCGGCATCGAGGTGACCGACGACCCGCTCATGCAAGCGCGACTATTCTCCTACATCGACACGCAGCTAACCCGTCTCGGCGGGCCGAACTTCGCGCAGCTGCCGATCAACCGGCCGCACTGCCCCGTCAATGACATGCTTCGCGACGGCATGCACCAGACTGCCGTCCACGACGGGATATCTCCGTATCTTCCCAATGGGATCGATAACGCCCCGAGGGTGGCCAACGAAGCTGAGGGCGGTTACGTGCAAACCCCGCGAGTCATCGAGGGCCGGGCGGTGCGCGGCGCCCCGGCGTCTTTCGACGATCACTTCTCCCAGGCCGCCATGTTCTACCGAAGCCTCACTCCGATCGAGCAGACCCACATGGTCGAGGCATTCGCCTTCGAACTAGGCAAGGTCTACCGCCAAGACGTCAAAGAGCGCGGGCTCACCGTCTTGGCCAACGTGGACAGCGACCTGTGTGCCCTCGTCGCCGCCGGGCTCGGTCTGCCCGGAGTGGCGGAACTGCGCCGAGCGATCGCCGACCTCGGCGCCGAAGTCCTGGTGATCGCCCCTGTCGGCGGCGTGGTGTCCGACGGCGCCGACTCCGAAGTCATACAGCGCAGCCTGCTGACCGCCCGGTCCGTCGACTTCGACGCCATCGTCGTCGCAGACCGAAACACCCCGACCGGTGGCATCAAACTCGTCCTCGTGCTCCAAGAGGCGTTCCGACACTGCAAGGCCATCGCCGCATGGGGTAGCGGCAGCGAAATTTTTGCGTCAGCTCTAAGCGAGTCATCTCGGATGTCGGCCCCTCGGCGAGGAGTCACTGCCTAAGGGCCCAAAGCTTTCGAAAACGGCTTCTATCTGCGGGTCCGGCAATCGACGATCCGGTAATCAAGGGTCCGACGATCGAAAGGACCGGAGCCGCGTTCGATCGTCAACCTGACGCGGCTGCCAGCCAGCGTTGATGTCCAAATAACTAACAGCGCTGGTCGCCGACGGCCGTTGGGAGTCGCCGACAAGGACGAGGCCACAGGGACATACGAACTCCTGGAGGAAGTACGGATCGACGAATGCCCGGCTGGCGTAAGCGAGGCCAATCCCTATCACGACCCGAGCAGCTTTAGCTACGAAGAGATAGCGAAGCGCGTCGCAATCCTGATAGCGCAGGGACACTTGCCGAAAGTCGCCGGCAATCCGCGTTCAAGTCGATAAGTCTGTGCTGCGTCTCAGCGTTCATCTGGGTCGGTAGACATCAGCAAGGTGATCGACCCGATCGACAGGGACGACGTTAGGGCACGGCCGGCGCCTTGACGCACCGAGGAGGCGCAGACGAAGCCGTGCATGGAGAATCGCGCAGGCGCGCCCGAGCTTGGGACTTGGAGCTCTCGAGTTGACAGGAAGCCGAACAGGGTAAATACTGTTGTAGAGTTCGCAACTTAAGGAGCGTATGTTATGAAGTTGTTCTTCCCGTCCTATCCGTCGATGCCGCCGGCAAAAGGATCTGCCCTGATGGTGTCGGCCGCCGACGCGGGCTTCTGCGCTGGCGGGCTTGCAGCCCAAGCAACGAGGAGGGCGAGGTGACCGCCCCGTCGAGCGCCGACGTCGGGCTTGGCGTCGCTTCCGCCTCACGGTCACAGGGGGGCACTCCGATCACCGTCGCCTACGGGGATGGGATCGGCCCGGAGATCATGAATGCAACCCTGGCCATCATCGCAGCCGGAGGGGCTTCAATAGCGCCCGAGACGATACGGATTGGAGAGTCGGTTTACTCCGAAGGTGTGACCGCTGGCATCGAACCGTCGGCGTGGGAATCGCTGCGGCGGACCAAGGTCTTTCTCAAGGCACCGATCACGACTCCCCAGGGGGGAGGGTTCAAAAGTTTGAACGTAACGGTGCGAAAGACCCTCGGGCTGTTCGCCAACGTCCGGCCGTGTCCGTCTTACTCTCCGTACGTCGCGACCAAGCATCCTGGAATGGACGTCGTGATAATCCGGGAGAACGAGGAAGACCTCTACGCCGGTATCGAGCATCGCCAGACTGAGGACGTCACCCAATGCCTCAAGCTGATAAGCCGCCCGGGTAGCGAACGTCTAATCCGATACGGGTTCGAGTACGCCCGCCGCTACGGTCGTTCCAAGGTGACGTGCTTCACCAAGGACAACATCATGAAGATGACCGACGGCTTGTTCCACCAGGTGTTCGACGAGGTGGCCGCAGAGTACCCTGACCTGGAGTCGGAGCACTGGATCGTCGACATAGGTGCGGCGAAGCTGGCCGATACCCCAGAAGCGTTCGACCTGGTCATCCTTCCGAACCTCTACGGTGACATCCTCTCTGACGTGACAGCGCAGATCGCTGGGTCGGTGGGTCTGGCCGGCAGCGCTAACATCGGCCCCGACGTCGCCATGTTCGAAGCCATCCACGGCTCGGCTCCGCGGCGAGCCGGGCAGAACCTGGCCAACCCGTCCGGGCTTCTGCTCGGCGCTGTCCAGATGCTCGTGCATATCGGTCAAGGCGAAGCAGCCACCCGGGTGCACAACGCCTGGCTTCGCACGATTGAAGACGGAATCCATACCTACGACATCTTCGATCCCTCGGTGTCCAAGACCAAGGTCGGCACAGCTGAGTTTGCAGAAGCCGTCATCGCACGGATGGGAGAGACGCCCACCACTCTCAAAGCCGTAGAGTACTCGTCTTACGCCGAGCCGATCCGGGTGCAGGTCAAGGAACGCACACCGGCGAGCAAGGAACTGGTCGGCATGGACGTGTTCCTCGACTGGCGCGGGCCGACAGACGAGCTAGGCAGACTTCTCGAAGAGAACTCCGGGCCCGAACTTTCTCTAGTCATGATCAGCAACCGGGGCCAGAAGGTGTACCCGGGAGGTTTGCCGGAGACTTTCTGCGTGGACCACTGGCGCTGCCGCTTCCAGGCGGTCAAGCCCGGGGATCCAGTAAGCCACCGCCAGATAATCGACTTGCTGTCTCGGCTGAATGACCGGGGACTCGAGTTCATCAAGACGGAAGGTCTCTTCACCTTCGACGGTCTGCCCGGCTTCTCGCTCGGCCAGGGCCAGTGATCAAGATCTGACAGGCCACAAAGAATAGAGACTTAGGAGTCTGGCCGGCCGGGCCCTGCGTCGGCCGGCCGCACTAAGGCCGTCTGCGCTGACGTCGCGGGGTGACCGAATCCTGCGGCTACCCTACCTTGCGGCACCACCCGGCGAAGCCGAGGATGCCGCCGATGCTGTCGCTGGCACATGCAGCCACCACCACCACTACCGCCAACAGCATCCCGAAACTGTCGACGATCCCGAAGGCTGCGGGGGTCGGCGACATCACCACAGGACGTGGCCGCAGCCAACCTGGCCACCTCGGGTCAGAATCGCAGTGGAACTAAGGGGAGTCCCAACAGCGGGCAGGTCTGTCCGAAGAATAAATCTGAACTGTCAGTTTGTGATGTCCGATGTGGGGTAGAACAGATCTACCGCACGGAAAGGACTCTTTACAATGGGACTAGGACTAACCACAAGTATCTTGGCGCTTGCGGTCGGAGCGATCTTGAAGTTTGCACTGACAGAAAGTCCGTATCAGCATGGGTTCAACATACACACAGTAGGTGTGATCCTGATGATAGTCGGAGGCCTAGGCACGATACTCTGCGTTATCGGCTTTGCGACTTCCGGATACCGCAGTCGTCGTGTAGTGCGAGACGATGGTGTATCACAAGTCGATACCCAGGATGAGCGACTTCCCTAAGAGTCGAGAAGTTGTCCTGGAAACCTTACCATCCAATCTTGAAAGGTAAAGACTAAAATGTTGCTATTACTTGCTTTGTTAGTCGTGCTCCTAGTGGCCGGTTTTGGGTTTGCTATTCATTTGTTGTGGATCGCAGCTCTCGTGCTGCTGGCTGTCTGGCTTATAGGTTTCGCTCTCGGGCGAGGCCAGGGCGCAGGCCGGCACCGTTTCTTCCGTTGGTGACGCTAAACCGAGCATTATCCAGCGGCCCAACAGCTCAAGACGCTAGTGCGTGTTGAGCAGGTTATATGAAGTCGGCCTCGGCGTCAGCCCGCCAACCACGCGGGCTCAACGTTGGTACAAGACACCATGATGAGGTTCCAAAGTTACCGCTGCGGGCGCAGGGAAGCCATTCACGTCACGGAGTCCACCTGGGACCTGGAAGGTGACCTTGCGCCGACGGCTAGAGTTCAGGTTCACAGCTACCCAACCTGCGCTGAACGATCTGGACCACCCATTGCCACGCTGGCAGGGTTCCTCGTCGGGCTGGCCAAGTTCGACGTCGAGTTCGGCTATGTACGGAGTGGCTGAATAGCTGTCATGAGCTGTCGCCGTGAAGGCACCGGGATTTGCGCCCAAGAATACCCACATCGCTGCCAGTCCATACAGAAAGTTCGGATGAGTGTCGACGCCATCCGAGGCGGTTCGCAAGATTCGCAAACCGGGATCGCGAAGTTCGTTTGCCTGGGCAAGACAGGTCTGGGGGTCGAAATAGTCGTCAGGCCCATAGGCGAGCCACACTTCCTCGAATCCCCCCCCGTAAACGCTGTGCCGGGCCCAACGGCCCTTTTCCCTACGAGACTCAGCTATATTCGGAACGAGGATCTTGCCGATAGAGTTCAGGCGGTCGCCAGCCATCGAGACTAGAGCGGTTAGCGCTAAGCGAAGATCATGCATGGAGCGCCCACCCTCGATCGGTGGTCGGAGGCCGTAGTAGTCGTCATAGACGTCGTTGTCGGCCATCACCCCATCCCATGGAGATTCGGCTATCTCGTCAAATACGTTGTCGCACCATCGCTCGCAGTAGTCCTGCTCCCAGACGGCCATCTGCCAATGCCCCGGGTACTGGGCCCATTCGATGCGCTCACCGGTCGAGCGGTGGGCGAACCAGTGCTCGCCGGACTCTTCGGCCTCCTCGTGGCTAACTCCAGAAGTGTAGATTGGGCCACGCTCGTAGTCCCTTGACGACGACAGACATTTGTAACAGATCACTGTCATGTCACTTCGAGCCTGCTTCAACCGCAGTGCCACGGATGTCTCCCAAGGCTGCAGTATGGCTACGGCGTAGTGGTCCGCTGCGAACTCGACTTCGGTGTCTGTAATCACGTCGCCATAGCGCACCCAGGCGCCATGATTTGTTGACATACTTTAGGATACAGCCTTCTGGGCAATAAAAGACATGTGCAACTGTCACCAGCGTCGGATCTAGCGCTTCGAAATTGAGCAGGGTGCGAGTGCGGGCCGTCGAGGATCCACCACGCGCCTTGCAGGGACTTTCGGAGTCGGAGGTCTGGCCGGGAGAGCTACAGGTGTGTGTGCTCGAACAAGCTGCGACCGTTTCTGGCGTCGGTGTTGCAGCAGTGGGCTGATTGGTTAGTCGACAAGCGGCTGACGGCGACGCTGCGGTCGGCCATAGGTTAGCTACGGGAAGGTTACCTACATCCCGACTATGGGGGCGTTGAGTCGTGTTGTGGCTGTGGTGCCGTAGAAGTTGGCGTCGCCGAAGGTGAAGATTCCGCCGTCGGCTGCGGCGAGCCAGTATCCGTGGCCGTCGGGGGTGGGGGCCATGGCGACTATGGGGGCGTTGAGTCGTGTTT
>Ga0078972_1012597_pt1 | contig 14445 bp, 11 predicted proteins | sample YelNatPaOPGAMG01_FD_67568 | JGI IMG/M metagenome (GOLD analysis project Ga0078972, IMG submission 67568) | Hot spring thermophilic microbial communities from Obsidian Pool, Yellowstone National Park, USA - OP-RAMG-01 (SPADES assembly) (version 2) | ecosystem: Environmental > Aquatic > Thermal... | reverse complement strand
GCTGGCGGCCTTGGCTAAGGCCGCTAGCGCCGCCGCCCCGCCCCCAGTCCCGCGCCCCCGCATCTTCACCCCTACGAGCGAAGGAGAAGGGCTTATGACCACTCCGTTGATCGACGCCGACGAGCTGGCTCGGCGCGCCGAGGCGCTCGGCCTAAAGGGCACGAGCTTCCTCACCATGCATCATCACACACCCGCCCAGATCGCTGGCCTGCTCGACCTGGCCGCCGACATCAAGGCGTTGCACAAGGCGAGTGGCACGCCACCGTTGCTCGCTGGCCGCGCGGTGGGCATGATCTTCATGAAGACCTCGACGCGGACGCGCGTCTCGTTCGAGGTCGGCATCAGCCAGCTCGGCGCACAGCCGCTCTTCTTGAACGCCAACGACATCCAGCTCCGTGTCGGCGAGACGATCAAAGATACGGCGCACGTGCTCTCGCGCTACCTCGACGCGATCATGATCCGCACGTTCGCCCAGCAAGATGTGGTTGAGCTGGCGCAGGAGGGCTCCATCCCCGTGATCAACGGGCTCACCGACGATTGGCACCCCTGCCAGGCCATGGCCGACCTGCTCACGATCCGTGAGCACCTCGGCGAGCTCAAGGGCAAGCACCTCGTGTACGTGGGCGACGGCAACAACGTGGCCCACTCGCTCATGATCGGCGGCGCCAAGACCGGCATGCACGTGACGGTGGCTACACCGGTTGACTACCAACCCAAGCCGGCCATGGTCGAATGGGCGCGCGAAGACGCCAAGGAGACGGGAGCCACGATCGAGCTGGCGCACGACTTACACGCCGCCGTGCAAGGTGCCGACGTCATCTACACCGACACCTGGACGAGCATGGGCCAAGAGGCCGAGGCGGGCGTGCGCGCCGAGCGCCTGAAGAACTTCCAGGTCAACATGGACTTGCTGCGCCTGGCTGGGCCGCAGGCGCGCGTCATGCACTGCCTGCCGGCGCACTGGGGCAAGGAGATCACCGAGGAGGTGCTCTACTCGCCGCAGTCGATCGTGTTCGACCAGGCCGAGAACCGGCTGCACGCGCAGAAGGCAATCATGGCGGCGCTCGTGCGCTAGGCGCAGGCCCATGAGGCCTAGGCGCTTAGGCGGGCAACGCGGGGGAACGTCAGCTTCCGAGACGTCCGCGAGCGAGACGTCCGCGAGCGAGACGTCTCGTGCGCAGCGCTCAGGGCGCATGAGCTGCGCGGCGTGCAGGGCGCATGAGCTGCGCGGCGTGCAGGGCGCATGAGCGCCAAACGTCCGCGTGCTGAACGGAACGATTCGCTAGCGATGGGGCTGGCGAGAGAACAAGGAGGGGGACCATGGAAACAAAGAGGCACGCTGCAGTGGCTCGACTGCGATTTGGGGTGCTGGTCGCAGTCGCGGTGATGGCGTTGCTCGTGGGGGTGGCCGCCACGCCGGCGACGCCGGCGGCACGGGCGGCCACCCCAGCGGCCTGGACGATCGCCGTCTACGTCAACGCCGACAACAACCTCGAACCGTACTGGGACTCAACTAACCTGCCGCAGCTCGAATCGCTGCCGGCGAGCTCCGCCGTGAACGTCGTGGCGATGGTGGACCGCTTGAGCACATCCGGCACCCAGTTGGTGAAGCTGGGCGGCGGGCAAGAGCGGGTCGTGGCCAACTATCCGGAGAAGGACTTTGGCGACGGTGCCACGTTTGCCTGGTTCCTAAGCACTGTGCACCGGCTCTATCCCGCGACCCACTTGGCCGTGATTGCGTGGGACCACGGCTACGGCTGGCGCTACTTCTCCTACGACGAGACCTCGGGCGACCGCATTACCATGCCCGAGCTGCAAGCGGCCCTGCAGACGGCCAAAGTGCCGGTCGCCATCCTCGGTTTTGACGCCTGCAACATGGCCGATATCGAGGTGGCCTACCAAGTGTCGCTCACGGGCCTGGTCCACCTGATGGTCGCCTCTGAGCAGACCGTGGCTGGCTCCGGCTATCCCTACAACACCATGTTCGCGCCCGTGGTGAGCAATCCGTCACGCACGCCGGCGCAAGTGGCCAACGACATGGTGCAGGCCTACGGCGACTACTACGCGGCGCAGTCCTACACCAACGGGACGGCCAACACGGCGACGCTGTCGGCGACCGACATCACGACGCTGGCTACCTACACGGCCGACATTCAGGCGTGGAGTCGTCGTTTGCACACCGACTTGCCGACCTACCGCAAGGTCTACCTGCACGACTTGAACCAAACCTACATTGCCTGGGAGAGCGACCACTACGACCTCGGCAACTTCGCCGGCATCCTGGCGAGTGACCCGGCGGTGACCGACAGTACGCTGAAGGCGCTCACGCAGCGCGTGGTGAGCGACATCAAGGCGTCGGTTTTGAGCGAACGTAACGGGACCAAGGCGGCCGCTTGTACGGGCCTCACGCTCTGGTTCGGCCAGCACCTCGACTGGACGACCTGGCAAGATGCCTACGCGGCCGAGGTTGCCTACGGTCAGCCTGCAGCGATGGACTGGTGGGCGTTCCTCAATGACTTGAACGCGAAGTGAGCTGCTGGCGAGATGCTAAAGCGGATCGGGTTTGCGAGACACCAAAGCGAATCGGGTTCGCAAGACGCTGAAGCGGATCGCTCCCGATAGGGTTCGCTAGAGCTCGATAGAGTGCGAGAGCGCGGTAAGGGACGATGAGGGGGGCGGCGGCGAGCGCAGCTCGCCCCCGCCCCCCTCATCATTGGATCTGTTCTCCGCCGCCTTCCCACCCCAAAGCGCGGGCGTCGTGGTCGCGCCCGACGACGTGCAGCGCAATACCCAGGCCGGCGGCCACGAAGGCGATGCCGCTCATGGCTAGGAAGACGTACTGCAGGCGGCCGCTGGTGGCATCGGCGACGAGGCCGCCGAGCCAGGCGCCCAGCGAACCGAGGCCGAGCACTAATAGACAGCTCCAGCCGAAGACGGCGCCACGCACCCACGGCGCCGTGTAGCGGCCGGTCATCACGTTGTCCATGGGCTGGGTAGCGAAGTGGAAGAAGCTGAACGCTCCCAGCGCCAGGACGAGCAACCAGCCCGAGGCGAAGAACACGCCAATGAGCAGCACGCCGTTGAGGGCGGCCGTGCCCGCGTAGATGAGCTCGCCGGTGCGGCGGTCGGCGATGCGGCCCGCCCAGCCCTGCCCGAAGATCCCCGCGAGGTAGACGAGTGATGCCAGGGCGCCGCCGGCGACGAGAGTCGACGAGGTCGGCAGGAAGCTCGTGCGCGTGCCAACGTAGGCCGGCAGAAAGGTCAAGAACGCGGTCGAGACGATGCCCAAGGCGATGCCCATCGCGTAGACGAGGGTTAAGGCTGGCGCGTGCAGGGACCGTTGTCCCGCGGCGCGCTGGCGCTCCTCCTCACTGGGACGGTCGTCGATGGGCGGCATGGTACGTAGCAGTGTCGTGGCAATGACCAAGCCCAACGCGCCGACGACGGCGAACGGCAGACGCCAGGAGATCAACCAAGCCAGCACGCCGCCAATCACCGGCGTGAGCGCCAGGCCAGCGTTGCCGCTCATCGCCCAGCGTCCCAGAAGGCGGCTGTCGTTGTGCCCAGCGCGCGTGATGAACGTCAGGCTGGCCACGTGGTAGAGCGAGCAGGCGACCCCGAGGAGGAACAGGGCGACGGCGAAGAACGTCTGGTTGGGCGCCAGCGCCACGGCTAGCGCGGCGAGCGAGGCGCTCACCAAAAAGATCCGTATCACAGTCACCGGTCGCACGCGGTTGAGCAGGTGACCGACGGGCACGGCGCCGGCGCCGTAGGCCATGCTCGCCGCCATGTACACCGCGCCGAGGGTGGCGTAGTCGGCTTGCCACTGCGCCTTCAAGGCAAACAGCACGACGGGGAAGAGGCTGATGAACACGTGCACCATGGCGTGCGCCACGTAGACTGGCACCAGGGCGCGCGTTGGCAGAGAAACGCCACCCTGCCCGCGTGTATCCGAAGCGCTGGCCACGGCTTTGTTAATCGGGCGCGCGTGTCGTGCGTGACGCGCGTGTCGTGCGAGCCGTGCGCACCGTGCGCGCCACGCGCTGCAAGCCCCAGCCGCACAGCGTCGCCGCGCCGGCGGCGCCGGCTAACATCAAGAAGACGAACTGCAGGCGGCCGCCGGCGGCGTCGGCGACGAAGCCGCCCGCCACGGCCGCCAGCGAACCAAAGCCGAACGACAGGCCAAAGCTCACCCCGTAACCGAGGCCGCGCCGGCCGAGCGAGGTGTACTTGCCGGTGAAGGTGTTGTCCATCGGCTGCGTCGTGAAGTGCACGAAGCTGAAGACAGTCAGCAGGCCGAAAAGCAGCCAGTTCGAGGCGAAGAAGATGAGCACGAGCAGCACGACCTGGGCGCCGAGTAACAGCGTGTAGAGGCGTTCAGCGGCGCGCTGTCCGCCCAGGTGGCCGCCGGCCCACTGGCCGAAGAAGCCGACTGCGTAGACGAATGAGGCGATGACGCCGCCGCGCACCAAGTCACTCGCCGGCAGGAAGTGTGTCCGCAGGCCCGCCAGCGAGGGTAGGAACGTGGTCGTCCCCCGGTAGATGAAGCCGAGGGCGATCGTGATCGCGAAGACGAAGACCAGGGCTCGCAAGTGCGTGCGACCCGGATCAGGGGGAGCGCCGCCGCTCGCAGGATCGTCGTTGGCCGTGAGCCGCGTGAGGTCGCGGGCGCCAAACAGGAGCACGCCAGCGAGCACAAAGGCGAGTCCGCCAGCCACGGCGAATGGCAGACGCCAGGAGACGAGCCAGGCGAGCAGTCCGCCGAACGCGGGGGCGGCGCTCAAGCCGACGTTGCCCACCATGCCGTGGTGGCCAAGGAGGCGGGCATCGTTGCCGCTCACCGTGGAGACGAGCGTCAGGCCGGCCGTGTGGTAGAGCGAGGCCGAGGCGCCGAGGGCGAAGAGGGCGGCGGCAAACCAGAAGGAGGTCGGCGCGACGGCCACGAGCAGGCAGCTTACAGCCACGCCAACGACGCAGATGCGGAGGAGGGTGAGCGGTCGCACGCGTCCGATGATCAAGCCGACAGGCAGGGCGCCGAAGCCGTACACCATGGTTGCCGCCGTGTAGACGGCGCCCAAGGTGGCCCAGTCTTGATGCCACTGGGTGCGCAAGGCGAAGAGGACCGCCGGATAGAGGCCAATCGCCAAGTGGATCATGGCGTGCGAGGAGTAGACCGGCAGCAGCGAGGCGGAACGCACGCGGGGCGGGGGCGCAGTCGGGCCGAGCTCGGTCAGGCCGAGCGAGCTTTCGCCGGAAGTCAGCACGGGCACGTCACCACGATCTCAAATCCAGCTGGCGAACCACATCAAGTGATAGAAGGTGTTCGGCGAGATACCGATACCGAGGACGATCGGCAGGTAGATAATCGCCCAGCCGACGACGGCGCCGACGTAGAACCAGGCGAACCGGAGTCGCCAGCGCTGCAGTCGCGAGCTGGTGAGCAAGACGATAAGCCCCAAGGTTGCCAGCGTGACGCCTACCGCCAAGCCCACCCACGAGCCGACCCAGGCACCGTGCACATGGCCCGCCGGCAGCACGCGGCCGGGTAGCGTCCAGAAGAGCAGGCGCGCTGCGAAGCCGATCTGGTACCAGAGCAACGCCGTGATCAGAGCTCCGCAGACGACCAGCACGGTGGGACCGAGCCAGGCGGGTCGCCCTAGCGGGCGGAGAAGGCCTTCTTGCTCCGGCGGCAGCAGAGCGTCTCGCTCTGGCGGGAACTGCGATACCGATGCGGCGGTCGTCGTGCGCGGGCCGCGCAGGTCGAGCTGAGCGCCCGTGAGGGCCGCGAGAGCGCTGGCTACCAGGATCGCCATGAACGGCACGATCGGCGCCATGTAGTAGAGGAACGACGTGCGGCTGGTCACAAACCAGGGGAAGTAGAGCACGGCGACCAGCAGCGGTGGCAAAGCGAGGTCGCGCCGTCGCTTGACCAACGCGACAACCGGCATGCTGAGCAGCGCCAGGGTGGCGGCCCACCACAAGAACGCGTTGCCGATCGCCACGATGCCATGGTCGACGCCGCCAGTGCCGGTGAAGTAGTACCACACGGGGCGCACGTCGAGGATCCACGTGGGTGCCTCAGAGGCATACGTGTGCGCGGCGTGCAAGCCGAAGTTGAAGGTCACCATCTGATGCTGCAGCTCCCACCACTGCGACCAGGTGTGGCCGGCGAGGAAGTACTCCCAGTAGCTTGCCAGGTAGAGGGCGGCGGGGAGGGCGACGAGCAGGACGAGCGGCCAGAGGGCTGCTCGCGCCGCTCGTCCGACCTGCGCCGCTCGTTCTGCTCGTCGCAGCCCCCCGCCGCCCCGAGCGCCCGGCACATCGCTCCGCGACATCGTCCCATCGCCATGCGGAGACGCTGCACCCTGCGAATCGCTCTGGGGCTGGCGCAAGAGGGCAAGGATAATCGCGGCCGCCACGAGCGCCAGGGCGCCGCTCCACTTTGTGCCGAAGGCCAACCCCCCGGCGAGGCCGCAGTAGAGCAGGTCTCGGCGGCGATGCCCCTCCTGCACGTAGCGCAGGGCAAGCCACACACAGGCGGTCGACCACAGGGCGACGAAGATATCGAGCGTGCCGATGCGCGACTGGGTGATCTCGAGCGTGTCAGCGGCGGTCAGCACCAAGGTCGCTAGTGCCCATGGGCGTGCCAGCCCGAGACGCCGCGCCAAGGGGTAAATCAGGGCGAGTAGGGCAAGGCCCGCCAGCGCGCTCATGAAGCGCCAGCCGAAGCTGTTGTAGCCGAAGAGCAGAATCCCGACGGCGATGAGCTGCTTGCCCCATTCGGGGTGCGGCCAGGACACCTCTTTGCCTGGCTCCCAGGGGAACGTCTTATCGGTCGGTCCGAGGTGGCCCTGAATAATCGTGTGGGCGTCCTTGGCGTAGTAGACCTCGTCGAAGATGAAGCAGTGCGGCGTCGCCAGGTGGAAGAAACGGACGCCGGCTGACGCGACGAGCACGAGAGCGATCGCGAAGATGATGCCCCTTCGCGGTGACGACGCGTGCCGTCGAGCAGTCAGTGGGCGCGCTGTGGCGGGCGAGTAGGTGGGCGGCGCAGCAGGCGTCATCAACCTTGCACCGGAGCTGCGTGGCGAGCTGCGTACGATTGCCAATGGGTTTCGTTTACTTGGCTCACGAGTGCGATTATAGTGTGCCCAACGAGCGAGCGTCGAAGTGTACTGACCAAGGGGGAGGGAGGTCACGAGAGAATCCACTTTACTCATGCTTGTGCACGGCTACAGGTCACGACGCGAAAGGGGTTAAACGTATGGGGAAGACCGGTAAGCACGCGCTACTTCTCACGGCAGTCGTCGTAGTAATCGTCTTCGCTTTCGCCGCGACGGCGTTGGCGGCCACGGTTACGAACGTTCAGTCAAAACCCGGCCAAACGACGCGCACAATCGTCGATAAGACGCAGGTCGCCGTCTACAAGCTGCCGCTGGGCGTAACGCACACGGGCTACATGCACTTCGAGCTGCAGTTCAAACCCAACTGGGCCGACTTCGACCTCTACCTCCTCAACTCCGACGGCGACTCACTTGCCGAGCCCGAGGGTTATCTAGGAACGTTCTCGGGCAAGGAGGTTGTCGACTACAAGGTCACTAACATTGTCAACCAAACGATCGAGACCGACCCATACTCGGGCGAGCAGCACATGGTGGGCGACACCTACTACCTGGTCGTCGTTGCCTTCAACGAGCGCGCCCAGTTCAAGCTCTGGGGCTACTACCCGCAGGTCGACTACTCGTATGGTCTCGGCTGGGATACGCGCAACCAATGGAACGTCTACTACCAGGGCTTCTCTAAGGGCTGGCGCTATCTGAACGGGCCCGCCTACGGCTATCCGTTCGACTTCCGGCCGACCTCAGTTGGCGATGCGACGGTCACCCTTGACTGGCCGCTCGACCCGACGACAGGGCAAATTAACCCGACCCCGGCATTCGCTTCCAACTGGGAGTCGTACGTGTACGCGGGCAGCAACTGGGTTGCCGTGCTTGAAGACTACGGGCATGGCACGAACTGGACCCCGCCGCTAGCCGACACTCTGCACATCGTCGAAGGTGCGCCTCTGCAGTCAGATACAAACACGTCACGGCCCGGCATGATTGACCACTTCGTGCCGAGTCTCTACCTGCCCTCGAGCACGACCGATCCGGTCGGCACGCCGCTCGCCGACGGCAGCTCCGTGCCGCCGCGCCTGGGCATCACGACACTGTGGTACAAGGCGACGCTGGTCTATCCGGAGAACCTCAGGATGAGCTGCGCCTCGTCCATCAAGCGCGGCAGCCCGCTCGTCTTCAGGGGCACGTATGCCCTCAACGGCGCTTGGGCCGCACCGGGCACCAAGGTGACCATCAATAAAGTTACGGCGACCGGGCTCAAGCCGGTGAAGACGGTCACGGTCGGCGCCAACGGTAAGTGGACGGTCACCGTTTACCCAACCAAGACGTTCACCTGGCAGGCCTCGGCTCCAGGCGACGCCACGACTGGCTTGGCGGTCGAGAAGTCGGCCCCCAAGAGGGTGTACGTTCACTGGTGAGTCAACCGCGACGTGCGTAGGTAAAGGGCGACGCTGTTCCGCCGGGGAGGTAGCTAGCCCTCCGCAAACGCGTTCCCTGGTGTGAAAAGGCACTTCTGGGGAGGGCGCCGATCGGCGCCCTCCCCAGTCTGCCTAGTATGTCTCTTCAGCCCTAGTATTTACGTCTGGCGATGAGTTTGCTACAGTGGCCGCACTTCTATCTATCTTCGGTGGTTTTGGGGAGAGGGGGGATTCGCCAAGATAGAGTTCTGGCTTCGTAGCATAGCCGTCTTCCCGTGTGCTCTTGCGCATCCACAGATTCCGGTACGAGGGGTTTCCGGCAGGTAGAGCAAGCAGCTCGCAACGCTAAGGCGGCCAGAGGGGTCCAACGGTTTGGGGAAAGGAGTCAGGTCTATGAGACAAAAGCCGTTAGTCTTGCTGACAATGGCGGCGCTGCTTCTCCTCGTGGCTATGGCCTTCGCCCCCGGCGCTTTCGCCGGCACGGTGACGAAGATCATGTACGCGCAGGAGAGCATCACGTATTACAGCTACACGCCCACCACGACGGGCACGCTCAACATCACGCTCAAGTGGACCAACCCCGATGGCACGGGTGCGCCTGTGTATCCGATAGCCGAGTGCGACGCCGTCGTGCAAACGTACGACTCAACAAGCGGCGAGCTCTACTACGACATCGACGTCTCGAGTCTCTACTCGGGCACGAACCCGCAGAGCGGCGCCGTGACCGTCAAGTCGGCGGCCGTGGGAAAGGCAATCTACATCGGCGTCGAGCCGTACATCGGCGACATTCCCTATCACATTACCGCCACTTGGACGCCCACGGGCGGCTCAGCCTCAACGGTTATCGACCAGACAGGGATGGCCTACGCGAGTGAGGGCGAGGCCTTTGTGCCCAGCACGGCCGGCAGTTGGCACAGCGTGTTGCAGACGTGGCCGGGAACGCTGAACCGCAGCACTGGCACGTCGAACGTGCTGGCTAACTGGGACGACTACGTCTGGGATCGCACGAATGGTACGAACAAGATCGTCGACAACTACAGCGTCGAGTACGTACCCCCGGTCGTGAGCGACAACAACAACATGTCGAACAACCTGAAGAACCAGTGGTACACGATTGGGCCCGAGATTTGGACGGCGGCCGCGGTGCCGAATGTGTGGACCAACATCTCTACCGACCTGTATCCGAAGCCGGGTAGTCTTACCTACACGCAGGCCCCGGCGTGGTACACCTACGCCTACACCGACAGCTCCATCAGCGATGCGAACACGAAGCCGGCGTACTTCTGGGGTAATATGACCAATGCCGCGGCTAGCCAGCGCAACTATTCCAGCACGGTCTCGACCGCCGGCAGTTTCAGTGCAACTTTCTATGGGACGTCGATCACGTGGGTGTACACGAAGTCTTCTGCCGCAGGTGTAGCAAAAGTCTCCATCGACGGAAACGTTGTTGGTACCGTCGACCAGTACTCGCCAACGATTCAATACCAGCAAAGCACCACGTTTTCCGGGCTGACAAATGGCACGCATACCATTTTGGTGGAAAACAACAAGACTAAGAACGCCAGCTCGAGCAGCACGTTTATCACACACGACAAGTTTATAGCCTTCACGGATGCTGCTGACACGACCAACGTGATGGAGAACAACTACGATGGCTCGACGAGTTACCAGTGGGGCAAAGTAACAAACGCGGCAGCATCTGGCGGCAGCTACTGCAGCGAAGTGTCTACGTCTGCTGCTCTGGCTTTCACGTTCTCCGGCACATCAATTACGTGGAAATACACGAAGACCGCTGCCTGCGGCATTGCAAGGGTTTACATTGACGGTGTCGATAAGGGAACCGTCGATCAGTATAGTCCGACCATCCAGTATCAGCAGACCACGACGTACAGTGGGTTGCCAAGTGGCCTGCATACGATCCTCATCCTCAACAATAAGACTAAGAACGCCAGCTCGAGCAGCACGTTTATCACACACGACGCTTTCGTCGTTGGCGGTGTCACCTATGAGAATTGATAATGCGCCGGGGCAGTGAGACAACCGAGCAGTTGAGTCACTGAGAGCGGCAGACCATGGGTTTTGAATTTCGAGATGGGTCAGAATGCCAGGGTGTTCGTGCAGCCGCGTCCTTGAATGCGCGGCTGCACGAAGCCGCTTTTCGCGCCCATGTACCACTGAAAGCAATCTTCGAATTGACGAAGAGGTGCAATCTCGACTGTCTTCACTGTTACATTGCGGGAGACCGAAGTGAGTTGCCGACCACGCGGTGGTTGGCTCTGGTGGATGAGTTGGCGGCAAGTGGCTGCATGACGATCGATCTCAGTGGTGGAGAGCTTACTCTCCGTGACGACTGGCTGACGATTGCAAGAAGGGTACGAGAGAAACGTATCACATTGACCGTGCTGACGAACGGGACCCTATTAACTGATTCTCAGGTAGACGAGCTTGCAGGGCTGAAGCCGGCAGTCGTTGCGATTAGCCTGTATGGGGCGACACCGGCAGTCCACGATCAGATCACAGGGGTAATGGGCTCGTTCGAGAATTCAGTGCGTGCCCTTCGCACTTTGCGACGGGCGGGAATCAGGTGTCGGGTGAGTAGCGTTCTTATGAACGAGAACTTCTCTGAGTTTCCTGGGATCATTAGTCTTGCGTCCGATTTGGGGTGCTCGTTTGTATTTGATCCCACAGTCGCTCCACGTCAGGACGGCAGACTGGATGTGTTATCTCATCGCGTCAGCGTTAGTCGCCTGAAAGAGTTCTACTCGCACGTGCTCTTGGAGGGTCGCACACGGGAATACGAGGTGGCGAGGCAAGACCTTGTGCCTCGGAGTGCGAAAGGCCCCTGCGGAGCCGGTTTCACCCTCGCATACGTGCAGGCCAATGGCCTAGTTAATCCATGTGTCGGTCTGGAACCTGCTTTTGGCTCCGTAGCTGAGGAGACCTTCCCCGATGTGTGGCGCAGTCCAACCGCGGCGCGTTTTCGCGAATCGGCAATACGTGTCACGGGCAAGTGCGCAGCGTGTGAAGTGGCCGGTGCTTGTACGACTCGGTGTCCTCGACTAGCTCAGGCTGAAGACGGCGATATGACAGGTCCCAGTTCCAGGGCGTGCGAAGTCACCAGAATGGTTCTCGAGTGGCGACAAGAACTAGATACATACAGTGCTTCTGGCATGAGGTCCCGAGATGGGGTGGCAGGCGCTGCTCACGGGGCGCTACGATCGGCATTGAACAGGGGGTGACAAGGTGAAAAAGGAGTATCAGAAGCCGGGTATTCAGAGCGAGCCAGTGTTCGAGACCCTTGCTGCAAGTTGCACATGGGTTGATCTGGCCGACGCAAACTGCAATCCCGCATTTGGTGGGACCGTCAGTACGATGCCTTCTGGAACCTGAACTGTCTGTTTGCCCGTCGCGTACAATGAAGCCGCGGGCCCTAAGGCCTGCGGCTTCATTGTAATTTCCTTCCTACCGACCCTAGCCTTGAGAGCTTTGCCATAATGAGAGTCCTGCTGGGAAGCATTGTTGTAGAGTTGCGCGCCATTGGACGCTCTCTCGATTTTGTACCACACACGCTATCTGGTTTTGTCGTCGACGGTTCTCCTGTCGTGACCGTTGAAGTGGCGGTGGATGGGCGAGCATTTGCAGATCATGCGGAGCTCTTGCGGAGCGCTTCTCGAATAGACGAGCACTCTCTTGTTGTAGAGCTGCACGAGAACGGCTTCTTCAGTGCTCTGGATCTCAGAGCTCGTCATGTTGAGGCGCGACTGCCAAGGCCGAGCCCTCGCTTTGTTGATACTCTCTTGCGCCAGGTGCTGCAATTGTTTGCATTGGTAGATCGTAGCGGCCTCTTGTTGCATGCCTCAGCGGTGGAAACTGGCGGGAAGGCGGTGCTGTTCACCGGCCGGGCGGAAGCCGGCAAAAGCACTGCTGCTCGGCTTGCCAAGGACGCCGGGGCCGAGTTTCTTGCTGATGACATGGTGTTCGTCGAATTAGATGATCCTCCAATGGTGCACTGCTTGCCGTTCCTGCAGCGCACGGACGGACCTCTGAGGCCGCGGACCGCACCGCTCGGCGCTATTTATGCGGTTACGCAGTCGGGCGGGAATCGGGTTGAGAGGCTGCACGCAACTGAGCGGTTGCGCAGGCTCACGGTTGCCACGACACTTGCGGTGAAGCATCCGCTGTTCGTGAGACCATTGTTAGAGATGGACGAGCGTCTAAACTCGCTGGTTCCAGTTCGCGCACTTCACTTTCGCAAGGGTAGAGACTTCTGGAATGTCGTCCTTGACGACCTGGAATCTCTGACCGTGTGAGGCTCAGTCCAGGGGCTTCGGCGTCGGCTCGTCTTCGATCATATTGCTGTGCGTCCTCTCCTCTCTCTCCAGCGGCTGCGGTTGGACGTGCCGCAGTTAGCCCGAATGTGTTACAGTGCCGACGAGGGGCAGCGAGACTGGGGAGGACACCGAAGTGAACCTGAGTGACAAGCCTGCGCAGAACCTGGAGACTGCGGCGCGCAAGATCGACGACCTCTTTTACGTTATGCACCCGGTTACGAGTGAACTGCACAACTTCAATGACGTGGGCACGCGTATCTGGGAACTGATCGATGGAGAGCACACTGTCGCCGACATCGTGCAGGTGCTGACAGCCGAGTACGAGGTCGACAAGGGCACGGCGCAGGCCGACGTTCTTGAGTTTCTCGGTGTTCTGCAGGAGAAAGACCTGATCAGGGTCTAGCGGTGCCTGAGGCGGGCGATTCTTCCGAGGAGAACCGTCTGCGAGCCTCGCTGATAGAGCGGGGCTTTGCCATCAGTACCACGCCCAGTGCGAGTATGGCGCCCACCATTTCCCTGGGCGACAAGCTGGTTCTGCGCCCCATCTCCACCATCCGGCGCGGCATGATCGTTGTCTACGCCCGCGGTCCGCTCCTGATCATCCATCGGGTTATCCGCATGCGCGGCGAGACGGTGGTCTGCCGTGGCGATGCGCTCGTGCGCTGCGATTCGCCCATCCTTGCGAAGGATGTCATTGCCCAGGCGACGGAAGTGGTTGACGGTGGTCCACTTGCCGATGGGTACTTCGAACCAGAGAAGGCGCTTGTGCGCGCCTATCTCACGCGGCTGTCGCGGCGCGCGCTGCACCCCTGGACCGAGGCCATGCTTCTCGTGCGGCAGCTTCGCCATCGAGCGCCGAAGTATGGGGCATTGTCGAGGGGCGGAATGGAGAATTCCGCCACTGATGGGGCGGCCGTGTACGTGGTCGGACCAGCTGACGTGCTGACGCTCGGCGCGGGAGCGCTGGCAGCTTCGGTCAGCTCAAACCCCAGGCACACCATTATCCCCGCGGGCATCTACTCCCGCCTCTCTCCAGACGAGCGGCAGAGGCTGCTTGCGCAAGTAACCGGCCGACGCGTTGACATATGGGCCTACGCGGTTCCTAGACGGAGCCGGGTACTGCGCTTCACGATGGGTCTGCGGCGCTTCTTGCGCGATCTCGGTCTCCAGGCCGGAGAACCTGGCGATGCCTGGTTGCCGCCACTTGACGGATTGGGGCCTGGCTTCATTCACTACTTTACGCAGGCCGAGCTACAACGGGAAGTGGAGAGCGCTGGCGGGACCCAGGTCGTGGTCAGTGCTCGTGGCGGTGGCAGCCTCTTGATGGCGACGGCGCTCCTCTGAGGCGGCAGTGAGGGTCGGTCGCGGGGGACGCGAGAGCCACCGGGCGGGGGTTTCGACCGCTGTCAAGTCTGACAACGCTTTCGCTGGCAGCGCGTCAACAGCCACGGAAGAGAGAGGAGGCTCGCTAGCTTTTGGTATTTACAGCATAGTCGGTAACACGCATAATCGTGCGTAAGTCCTAAGGTCTTTCCCGAGACACAAGGAGGGGGTCCATGTTGTTGCGCAGCCTACTGA
>Ga0078972_1012596_pt1 | contig 14445 bp, 11 predicted proteins | sample YelNatPaOPGAMG01_FD_67568 | JGI IMG/M metagenome (GOLD analysis project Ga0078972, IMG submission 67568) | Hot spring thermophilic microbial communities from Obsidian Pool, Yellowstone National Park, USA - OP-RAMG-01 (SPADES assembly) (version 2) | ecosystem: Environmental > Aquatic > Thermal... | reverse complement strand
TAAATAATTTAAAAATAAATATTGGCATAAGCATAGGAATAGCTTACTTTTCTGGAGAATATAAAAAAGACAAAAACGTATTAGAAAACCTATTATTTAAAACAGCTGATAACAATATGTATGCATCTAAAGCTAATGGAAGAAATAGATATACTATTTCAAAAATAGATACAGATTATTCTCCTTTTTGACCATTAATAGAGTTCTTATCCACATAGGGAGCCAGCACAAATCCCTCACCTGGAAATACCGAAATAGGGTTACCATCCTTTAAAAATACTACCTTTTTTACTCCAGGAAAGCTCTCGCAGGTATATACGATTTGTTTAAGTATATTGCTAACCCTAAACGAGCCTCTTGCATCATAAAAAGTAGTTGGCAAATCAAGTAAAACCTTATCGCCCTCTAAGATAACCTTGTTTGGGCTTACCTTTGGTAATTCGGTAAAATATCCGCTCTTGCTTTCATCCTCTGACGGGCCCCTAAATAGAGTATTAACCAGCTCAGAAATCGTTCCAACCTGCTTTCTGACCGGTACAATTTTCCCTTGTTGTTCCCAATATATCATTGCCTCATATTTTTGATTGTGATCGACAGGAGTCGTAGCTTGTTGTGAGGTGGTCGTAGAATTATTTGTATTTTGTTGAGCGCTGTTTTTTAGGTTTTCATTACAACCCGCTAAAAAGAATAAACCAATTATAAAAACTAAGATAAAGATATTTCTCATTGATAGATCTCCTTATAAGAATCATAAATTCCCTGGGCAATAGCCTGGGCCATTTTCTCTTGATAATCTGAATTATATACCTGAGAAGCTACCGATGGATCTGTAATGAAATCAGTTTCAATCAATATTGCAGGCATTGTGGTATATTTTATTACCCAAAATGGCCTTCTAATTGGCCTATCGGTATAAACAGGATTCACCTTTGAAATATCATTAACCATCGTGCTTGCATATTTATAGCTCTGTGGACTATAGTAATAAACCTGTGTCCCATGAACAGAGGGATCGGCACAGGCATTGAAATGAATGCTCAAAAAAAGAGCTGCTCCATTCTCATTTGCTATGTTTACTCTTGCTTGAAGCTCAGATTCATCAGCATCATAACCTGGCATATTCGGCCTACCCCATACATCTCTATCGGTTTCTCTAGTCATTATAACCTTGAAACCCATTTTTTCAAGTATGGGCTTCAAATGCAATGCTACACCCAACGTTGCAATCTTCTCCTCAACTCCATTTGCCACACATCCTGGATCTGAACCGCCATGACCTGGATCAATTACGATTAACTTAGCATTTTTTATTGGAGTATAAATATTGGAGTTCCCTTGAGAACTTTGGTTACTCTTAAGCTGAGATGTTTCTGGGTTAGAATTGTTTGGCACTAGATTGGAATTCCCTTGAGAACCTTGACTGTTTGCAAGTTGGCTTTTCTCAGGAATATAGTTATATGGAAGTAACTTAGGAGCCTCATTTGTTATTCCATTTGCCAGGCTTAACAAAGGAGTAGAGCTTCCCACACTTATAAGTATGCCGCCATCAACCTTTGAAATATTGTAACTTGCCTTGACATCGCTCCCAACAACCACTCTCACCATATCAGGAGTATTTTGGGCAAAATGAATGTTAGATACTATATTGGAAGAGGGCATAATAGTACCCTTTTTAAGAATCCTGGATTGTTCTATATTTAATACTATCCTTCCATCTTCCAGCCTAAAATAGCTAAACTTAGGCTCACCCTGAAGCTGGACAAAAACAGCCACAGCATTAGGAGAGGTTTTAAAAAATACGTTTTGCACAGTTGATAGATCTTCGGCATTAGAAACACCGAAACTACATAACAAGAAACATAACAAGAAAAGAAATATATTAAGATATCTCATTGAAAAGTAAGCTCTCTTATAAGAGTGTTTATCTCAGAACCCTGATCAGCGTTAAAATATATCTTAAAGGGCTTTGCGTCAGGCCATTTCGGCCATACTCTTTGACCAGTTTCTCCATCATACAGATCGCTAAAGGAAACTATCGTTCCCTGTAAATCTTGTTTCGATGGAAGTTGTTCTTCACCTGAAGGATATATTAACTTACCATCTTTGTTGTACACTTCAAACCATGCATCGACTTCTACCCAACCTTGTGTCAACCTTTTCAATCTATCAGTCATAAGATAAACATATCTCAAAGGATCCACCGGCCTCCAACCCATAGGACTTACGGGATTCGTATCGAAAAAAGAAAAAACGTACAATTTATCAGCATTGTATTTATCTATAATATCCTTTGCAACAAGTTCATCTAAAGGACCATGCGATCTGTCAAGGAGAGCTTTTTTGCTAAACTCATCCACCTTTAAATCCTTATTTACACTCACATGCATTTTTGCCTCCCTTGGATCCACAAATTCAATCTCCCCTAAATTGCTGAAAAAGTTATCCTCTTTAACTGCACTTTTAACTTCTTTTAGAAAGTCATCTTTCGGGCCATAAAAATCTGTCAATATTAAAACAAGTGCCTTAGAGCCTTCTCTTCCTTCTGAATAAGCAACCGAAGAAAAAGAAGAAACTGTAAAGATTAAAATAATCAAGAAAAATATTTTATACTTAATAAATAATACCCGCCAATACCATACTTTACTTAATTATATCAATAAAAATTAAAATTAGATTAAAAACAAGTTTTATAGATCAATATTTTTAAATTTATTCAGATGATTTGTAAATTCCAACGTGAACTACTAGAGCATCATCAGTAGAAAATGCAATGCCCTGGCTGTCATACCTCGCATAAACCTCTGCAATTGTAGAGCTATCTGGATGATCGTCAGAGATATTTGGAGTACCAAAAGCATTTAATACCCGCTCAACATGATCCCCCAAACATATTCCCTCTCTTGTTACATAAAATTTGCTCAAGAACATCACGGGAAAAGCATATACGTTTATCATATTTAAAACCCAATTATCATTAATACTTTCGTAATACATCTCTAAATTTGCATGCTCAAACCCCTCAATTTTAAAAAATCTACGATCAAGTTCAAATTCTTTGCTGGTTGTTGGCTCAGTATCTAAAATTTTATTAACTTCTTGTGGACTCATACCAAGCCTTATATCTCCTACACCCTCGCCAGGCAGAATTAACCATGGGTTCTTTTTTCCAGGTCTATTAGCCATAAAGTTCTTTGTTTACCTCCTTCGTAGGTAAAGTCTTAAATCTCTTCTGACACCAAAGCCATTGATCAGGGTAAAGTCTTATCATCCTCTCAGTTCTCTTGACCACCTCTGTCATGGCAAGCAAAATCCACTCGTCCCTGGGTAAGGATCTGTCAATCTTTATCTCTGGTTCAATTAATAAACAATGTTTATTTCTTTCTTTCCTAAAAGTAAAGGCAGTATAAAGATTTACATTTCCCTTATATGCAAAATATGCAGCTCCAGGATATGTAGAGGCTTTTATCCCAAAAAAATCCACGAAAACCCCATTTTTACCTGCATCTTGATCTGATAAGAGAGCAAATAACTTATCAGTTTTAACTATTTTTAGTCCTTCTCTCAAAGAATTTTCTTTCTCTACTAAAACTATACCCTTGGTCAGCCTTAAAAAAGAAAACAATTTGTCAATAATATCCCTAACCTGTTCTTTTACAATTATTGCTATAGGAATCCCAACGCCTATCGACATTGTAGCCAAAAGCTCCCAGTTACCTAAGTGTGCAGAAGCAACTATAAAAGATTTTCCTTCTTTACGTACCTGTGATAAATTATCCAATCCTATTACTTCTACATTTTTCATTATTTCTTTTATATCCTTATTTCGCGCTTTTATTAACTCAACGAGGTTTAGAATATAATGCGATAAATTTTTTATTGCTACTTCGTGTTTTTTTTCATCTGACCAATCTGGAAAAACTATAGAGAGATTTTTTAGAATCAATTCCCTTGTCCTTGGCAGCAAAAAAAACAAAATATTACCACACATAGACGAAAAAGCACTATCCCACCTATCTGGAATACTCTCTATGAGAAGGATTAGACAATTTATAATCTTAGATTTCAAACCTGAAGCTTTCCGGCGAAACGTCCATCATTAGACAAGCCTTTGACACAAAGTTTATATCGTTTTTTTTACAGAACTCGATAGCCTCTTCGGACTCTGAACCAGGCTGAAACCATACATTATGAATATTTAGTTTAACCATATCTTTCAACACCGACAGTGTTTTTTCCGGTGGAATTATCAATACAACGGCCTCTGGTATCTCTGGCAAAGAATTTATATTCGGATACACCTTGAAACCGTCAATCTCCTTTGCTGCCACATGCACAGGATACACGGTAAATCCTCTTCCGACGAGAGTTTTAAAAACTTTATATCCATATTTTTCTTTTTTAGGGCTTGCGCCTACCACTGCCCATTTTTTAAACTCTTCAAACATATTAATATTATTTTCTACATACACTTTAAATTATTTTCTCCTTTCAAAAATCGAAAAATAAAAGAACACTAAATATAATAATATCATAATCAAACTGCCAAATAGCATCTCTCTTTAGAATAAGTTATAAAAATGTGCCAAATGTGCCAACTTTTTAAAGAGAAAATTTCAACAGTAAATCAGTGACAAATTTTCAAATCATTACTTAAATCTCTCGATAAGTAATTTATAGCATATACTTTTTTATATATTCCTATCTTTGACACTTGAAAAAAACAAAAATGCTTGCAAGCCTTGATATTTAAAACCTTTTTAAGGCTTTGCACTTATAGTAAGCCAAGCATCCTGCTTGGTAGTCTTTAAAAAACTTTAAAGCAATACGCCCCGAGCAAGATGCTCAGGGTACTATGAAAAGCAGTGCACTTATAGTAAGCCAAGCATCCTGCTTGGTAGTCTTTAAAAAACTTTAAAGCAATACGCCCCGAGCAAGATGCTCAGGGTAGTATAAGTTTTATTTCTGACCCACTGTCAAACTACCGACTTGATATAGCACTTTATAGCATATACTTTCTTGTATATTTGATCTATAATAGTACTATAAATAAATGGGGGCGAAAGGTTTCGACATAGAGTTTTATGTAAAGGCTTGCGAGTCGAGGTGGCGTTGGCCTCGTAAAAAAACGCCAAAAAATTAACTGCCAATAATAACAGTTTAGCTTTAGCAGCTTAGTCTACTCTTCGGAGTAGATGTAACACTTTGTGCGTTCCCTCTCGGCACACAATTTTAATTTAGAGAGGAAGAAGAGAAGCTTGACCTGGACTTTTCTTCTAATAAACAGGTCTTAGTCTTCAAGAACCGTGTCCAGAGCGGGTCAAGAAGACGAAATTTAAAACTTTGGACTACACTCGTAGACGGTTTTTACATTACTTTGTGGACGTGGGTTCGATTCCCACCGCCTCCACCATAAAAAATGATAAAATAATATCTATATTGCTGTGAAATTATATGGAGGTTATATATTGAAAATAGGTATTTTTGATTCGGGGTTGGGTGGAATAAACATCTTAAACTCTATAATAAATAGCAACTCGCCATTATTTGACGACATATTTTATGTCGCTGACACCATAAATGTACCTTATGGAAACAAAGATGCAGAACAGTTAGGATATATAGTAAAAAATATTATTTCCTTCCTTGAAGAAAAGGGCTGCGATTTGATTATTAGCGCCTGTAACACATCATCATCCACAGTATTAAATAAATTAAAACTAAACACCTTAACACCTATAATAGGTACTATAGAGCCAACCGTAAGCTTTATAAAAGAAACCTTTCATCACAAAAATCTTATAATCCTTGCCACAAAGGCTACAATAGAAAGCAAAACCTTTGAGAAAGCGCTTTCTGCATCTGACTACGATATATATCCAGTTGCATGTCCAAAACTTGTCGATGCTATAGAACTAAAAGATCCATCCTTAGATATAAAAGATCTTATAAAAAGCTATCTTCAAATTAACATAAACCAGGATAATCCAATAGGCATATTATTGGGCTGTACTCACTACCCTATAATAAAAGATCAGATAAATGATGCGGCATCCAAGATTTTTTCAAATGAAATAACTATGTTAGACCCTTGTGAAAAGATTGCTATTGAGGCCCTAAATCTCTTACCGAAAAACATTATTACAGATAAACCAAAGAGAATTTTTATATATGACACATTTGACATAAATCTTTTAAAGAAAAAAATTGAATATTACTTTAAATTTGAAAAATTAAACGTTTATTTTGAACAGATATTAAACATAACCCCATTAGATGAACTTAAAATCAGCCAACCTCAATATTAATCCAGAAACATTCTTCTCTTCGATTATCACAAAACACAATCTTAAAATTACCGATATTGACTTTACAAAAAATAATTTTTTAAGAATACTCGATCACTCGCCATCCCCATATTTTCTATGCAGCGACCTGATAAAAAGGCCTCTTTTTGCATACAGACTTTTTACAATACTCTCTTCTAGCATTTATCTAACCAAGATACTTTTACAACATCCAAACTATATGGACTTGCTTAGCTCTGTAAACTTTGAACTGAATCTGGACTTAGAAAGCTATATCCTTGAGACTAAAAGAACTACTGAGATATTTAAAGGTTTTGAAAACAAGATAAATGCACTTAAGAGATTGAAATTAAGAGAACATCTTAGAATCGCAACCCGAGAGATTCAAGGAAGCTTAGATCTAAAGAATTCTACCCTACAGCTAAGCGCCTTATATGAAGCGCTTTTGAGAGAGATTTTAAATGTATGTCACAGTCATCTTGAAGAAAGGCTTGACAGGAAAATGCCCCTTTTCACTGTTTTTGCAGGGGGAAAGCTTGGCGGCAGGGAGATAAATTACTGTTCTGACGTAGATCTCGTCTTCGTTTCATCTCAGAAAATAGATTACGAAGAAATGAAATTGCTAAATAAATTAGCAAGATTTTATATAAAAATTCTCTCAGATTTTACCCAGGATGGCTTTTTTTTCCAGGTTGACATGAATCTCAGACCAGAAGGACCAGATGGAGCTCTATTGCCGAAAGAAAATGCTTCAATTGAATATTGGAAAAAGTGGGCAGATCCCTGGGAGTGGCAATCATTGATAAAGTTTAGACCTGTTGCAGGAAACATTAGTCTTGGCAAAGAAATCCTAAAATCTCTTAATAAAATAATCTACCCAAATTTTCCATTGGAAAATAGAATAGATCAGATAATACAAATAAAAGAAAGAATAGAAAGTCAAATTTTGGATGACTCCTCAGAATTAAAGAGATCGGCAGGAGGCATTAGAGATGTTGAATTCTTATGTCAGTTGTTCCAGACTCTTTACGGCTATGTTTACCCAGAATTACAACAAGTAAACACAATTAAAGTTTTAGAAACAATATTGAAACTTAGCTTTATAGATGAAGATGATTTTCATAAACTCTATAATGGTTATATTTTTCTAAGAAGAATTGAACACCTTTTAATGATCTACAATAACCAGATTTCACACGAACTAAGCAAAGATTCCGAACAAAATAATATAATTAGTAAACTTATGAATTTAGAAGACGAAAATGATCTAAAGAAAATGATAAGCGATCATAAAAAAAATATAAGAAGCGTATTTGATAAATATTTTAATAAATACTCCTGGATTAAAAGAAAAAAATTAAAAAAGGGCATCTCCCAAATAATCGAATTAGAAGAGGACAGCTTAGAAGACGTTGAAAAATTACTATTAGATTTTAACAACGAAATCCCAAAAGACTTAAATATTTTTTCAAACATAGAAGAATCTTCTAAATATCTATTGTTGTTAAAAATAGGCAGCACAAAATTTCAAGAGTCACTATCCTACCAGCTCGAAGATCTGCTAATAGAAATATGCAAAACAAATCACCCAGACTACACTTTAAAAAACCTGTCACTGTTTCTTTCAAATATGAAAGGGAAAGATACCTTCTTTCAGGTATTGATGGACAACAAATATCTAAAAAACCTGATTCTTTCCTTTTCAAATTTTAGTCCATATCTATTAAGTAAAATCATAAATGAACCAGAATATCTTGATTATCTGATAGAAACAAAAGAAACTGACTTCGAAAGTATAAAGACAAGAGAACTTATGTTTAATCTGAAAAATATTAGCGGTTCAATTTTTAGAGAAATTTTAAATATTTCTCAAAGTTATTTGACAAATATGAGAAATGAAACCTGGGTGCAAAAAGAGATTTCCTGCCTTGGCCAAAAGTTATGTGAATATTGTTTCGATCAAAATATTCCAGAAAATTATAAGGACAAAATTGCCATCTTAGCTCTTGGAAATTTCGCAACAACAAGGCTTACCATAACTTCTGATCTGGATATATTGTTCGTTCACTCAGACCAGGATTCAGAAATAGAATCTTATACTTTACACAAAAATGCCCAAAAAGCTGTTATAAACTTTCTAAATACTCACGACAACGAGAGCTTCCCTCTCTACTTCGATCCAAGACTCAGACCAGAAGGAGACAATGGAGAAGTAATAAGGAGTCTATCAGCATATAAATTTTATTATGAAAAATATTTAGAGCCCTGGGAAAGGATTGCTTATTCAAAGTTAAAATTTATTTGTGGAAATTTTAATCTAGCAAAGTCTTTGATTATGCTAACAAGAGAGTTTTGCTACAAACCATTTTCTGATGAAGAGTTAGAAGATCTATTGAAAATAAGAAATAGAGTAATAAATGAGAGAACAAATAAAAATTTAGATCCAAAAATGGACATAAAGCTTGGACCTGGGAGCCTGATGGATATTGATTTCTTATTGCAGGTCTATAGATTGCCACTGGCAAAAAATTATAAACCTTTAAGATTGTCCGATCCGTGGTTAATTCTTAAAAATATGGATAGCTTCGCACCATGGTCACCCAAGGAACACAGCATCCTAAAAGAAGCCTTTATCTTTTATAACAAAGTCATTGTAGCCCTTAAATTTTTAAAGGGTAATAGTAACAGTCTAAATTTATCAGAAAATGAACTGCACGTTCTGAAAAAAATTATAAAGTACAAAGAAACTACTGATATAGTAAAATACTATACAAATCTTAACAGGTCGGTTAAAGATATTTACGATAAGTATTTCATTCAGGCATCAAAAGTGAAACTTAAAGGTTAGATTACCCTGACTTTGACACCTAACATCAATAAAATCCCTACAAATAGCCAATTTATATTTTTAGATATGTTATTTTTGCCACTACGTTTTAAAGCGAAAATTCTTCAAAATATAATAAGACATTCCCTTTTTTTACTAACACACTATAATTGTGTTCTTACCTTTAGCTTTGGCTTCATACATTTTTTGGTCAGCTTTATTTACAAGATCAATGTAGCTTTGTTCATCGTTAAGCTCTGCAATACCACCGCTAAATGTGTATTGAATCTTTTTGCCTAATACATCAATGCTTTTTGATTTTATATTATTTTGTATTCTAGTTAAAATCTTTAGAGCTTGGTTTTTTGTAGTGTGAGAAAATAGTATTATGAACTCTTCTCCACCGTATCTAAATACTAAATCTGAAGCCCTTAAAATTTTTGTTATATTTCTTGCAAAATCTTTTAAGACAATATCTCCAATATCATGGCCAAATGTATCGTTTACTTTCTTAAAGTTGTCTAAATCAAGAAAAGCTAAACTTAATGGGTAATTATACCTTCTTGCTTTTTGGAATTCTATATCGGCTGTCACATCAAAGTATCTTTTGTTAAATAGATCTGTAAGTGCATCTCTTATAGATCTTTCAAAGAACTCATTTTTTTCTTCCTCCATCTCAAAAACCTCTATTTCTTTGTATAAAGCAATCTCGATTACACTTTTTATATTTTCTAAGATTTCTAGATCAATATTTGTAATCAAAGCATTAGATTCTATTGCAAAAAACAATAAGCCTATGATAGTTTCATGGAAGTCTCTTGCTGAAAAAGCGAATACTTTGTAGTTTTTTTTCAACTTATACTCAAAGATCTCATTAAGTGTAATTTCACTACAACTCCTTGAGTTAATCAATTCATTAAAAGCCAATACTGTATCTTTGTAAGAAGCATCAAGCGGGATTGGCTTTGGCAGTACAGAGTCAAACAGTATAATTTTTTTACCGAAACCAACTGCAATGATTCTTTCAATATCCACCACTTGTTTAATCTTATCAATAACTTCTCCTATGTGTTTAAAAAACATAGTTTCGTATATTGCAATTTTTGATATAGAAGAGATTACCTCATTTGCCTTTGATAACTTTTGTATGTCTTTGTGCCCTTCAAATGTTAAGTAGAGCCCTACATCAAGATTTTTTAGGTTTTGGATTATGTAGGAGACAAATTCTTTTTTTATTATACTTCCGTGCTGGGGAGCTATTTGTTCTATATCCAGTTTTTCAATTTTGCTTAGACCATTTTTTAGTATCTCATTTGAGGGCATGTAGTGCTCATGAAATGGTTTTATCTTCTCAAAATAGCTTTTAGCATCAGCAGCATAAAGAGAAAATTCTTTGGTAAAGCCTCCAAATATATCACTTGAAAACAGGGTCTTTGTTTTTACATCGTATGTACATATAGCCCCTGGAAAGTGCATATATGGTGTGAATATGAATTCTAAAGGCCTATTTGGTATATTGAGTTTAAAGTCATTTGATTCTACTTCTATAAATTCTACACCCCAGTCATAGTGAATAAGTAGGGCTTTTGTGCGCCAGTGGGTTACAACAAATTTGTCTTTTGTGCCTACTTCTTGAAAGATATCAGACATACAGGCAGTTATGTCTGGATCTTGGTGATGGCATATAAAGTACTTAATATCGTCTAATTCCATAAGTGATAGTATTTTATTTCTTGTGACGCTCCAGGTAATTTTAGAGCCAGGATCTATAAGAATGGAATTTGACCCATTTTTTATTAGATAAACATGGCATTGAAATGGATCATTGGGTATAACATAGCCTACCCAATACACATCTTTAGAAATTTCAATGGGCTTTGTATAGTCAAGATTCATATATCACCACACAAAAAATCGTTTTTAGTCTCATTTACTTTATATTCACCTTTTCTTTCCTCGTTTAATCCTCGCAGAGCGACCAATAGACGGCTCTTGTGCTTTTTTGCTGCTTAGCTTTATACATTGCAATATCAGTTTTCCTTATAATGCTATCTTGTGAGATGCTTTTTGTTTTATCATACAGATATACTCCCATGCTTAAACCTAAATTTACAAATACGCTTGGCATAATTTGTATGGGTGTTTTCACAGCTTTTTCTATTGTTTTTAGTATCTTGTCCAAGTGCTTTGAGTCTTTAATAGATTCAAGCAGTAAAACAAACTCATCGCCTCCTAAACGGGCAACAAAATCCGTTTTTCTAACAGTATTTTTTAGGCGTAAAGCAATTGTTTGCAGAACAATATCTCCTTTATCGTGTCCAAACTTGTCATTTATCTGTTTAAAATCATCTAAATCTATCATGCATACAGCTAATTTTGTGTCGTAGCGGTTTGTTCGGCTTAGCGCTTTTTCAAGCTCTAGATCCAAATAGAGCCTATTTGGAAGCTTTGTCAAAGGATCGTGAAAAGCCTGAAAGTGAAGTTCTTCTCTATCTTTATGCAGTGGTGTTGTATCAATGATGCTGTATACAATGCCTTTTTGATTGTCTGATAAATCAACAAGACAGCCAGTTATTTCTGTCCAGATTTTAGTATTGTCTTTTTTCTTAAATCTATACTCCATATTAATGGTTTCTTTGTGGTTTTTTAAAAGTTTTGAAAAATATTTTCTAAATGCATCAAATGATTCTTTGCTTGTATGTAAAACAAATGCGCTTTTACCAATGATTTCTTCCTTTTCATATCCAAAAATCCTGCAGAAGCTTTTGTTTACATCGCGTATTATTCTATCTTGATCTACTATAAATATAGCAGCTGGGTTATTATCAAATATTGCCTTGTGGTATTTAAAGGCTTGCTCTAGCTTTATTTGTGCTTCTTTGAGTTTTTCTTCGATAATTTTCTGCTGTGTTATATCTCTACCTACTCCAAGAACACCTATAATATTGCCGTCTTTGTCTTTGAATGGAGCTTTTATAACGTCCAAATGCAGGTATTTGCCAGCTACGTTGCCATATTCATCAAATCTACCAGCTTTCTTGGTAGAAAGTACTACTTCATCTGAGTCCATACACAGCTCACCAAACGTGTGATAGTTTGGATCATCAGGTCTTTTAGCCCTTATTCTACTTGCAAAGTACAAGTCAGTTTTACCTAAGGGCTCAGATGTGTCTTTTGCAAGAAGAAGCTTTTCACAGATAGCTTTGTTAACAAATAAATAACGCTTGTTTTTGTCTTTCAGCCATATCAAATCTGGCACGACATCTGCAATTTCTCTTATAAAGCTCTCTTGCTCTTTGATTTTGTTTTCGTTTTCTTTTAGTTCTGTTATGTCAATAAAGTAATGTAGATATATATCTTTATCTATGCCTACCCAGTGAGACTGCCAGTATCTATCAGCAATATACAATTCTTTTACTACATGTTCTTTATCTAAAATCCTATCTAATTCACAAAAGTAACAGTGCATATCAGGCGTAATATGGCCTTTTCTGAAAAGCTTTTGGTCTTCTTCTTTTAATGTTTGGCCTTGCCATAATTCAGCAAAGCAAAACCCGCCAACTTTAGAATGAAACAGCTCAAAAGCTGCTTTATTCTGAAATAAGATTATGTGGTTTCTGTTGAGAAGTATAGCAGGTATTTGTATACCATCTAGCATTTTTTTAATAAGTTCAAAGTACTTTAGTTTTGTTAGATCAAAAGGTATGCTTTTCATAAGTATACATCCTTGACTTTAGCAACTTTTTTAAAAATTTTAAATCCTTTATTTCCTACTTGCTCCAACTCCTTAAATCAGTTTTACAAAACTCATATTGTATTTTTACAATCTCAATCTGTCTCAAAATTTTAAATATCTTACTCTAAGATTATTTTTTTGTAAAGAAAAAAAACCTTACTGCTCACCTTACAACCACTAAAATCTAACCCCCCAAAAAAAAGATTAAGAGTATTTTTCTAGTTTTTTATATACTCTTTTATTCTTTTTATCGATAGCTTTATAAACTCATCTTCAGTTTCACAACCAACAAACAATCTGTTTAATTTAATTGCAGCTATTCCTGTTGTAAAGCTCCCAGAAAATGGGTCAAAAATTAGATCATCTTTTACAGTACTTGCTAATATTATTCTTTCAAGTAATTCAAGAGGCTTTTGTGTGGGGTGTTTGCCGAATTTTTTTTCATCTTTTTTAGGAGCCGATATACTCCATACCGATTTCATCTGTTTTTTGTTATTTAACTTCTTCATTTCTTCGTAGTTAAAGCAATGCTTAGATTTTTCATCCTTTGCTGCCCAAATTATTGTCTCTGTAGAATGTGTAAAATACCTACAAGAAATATTTGGAGGAGGATTGAGTTTTTCCCATGTAATATCATTTAAGATTTTCATCCCTAATTGTTGCATAGCAAACCCAACAGAATATATGATATGATGAGTTCCAGAAACCCATATAGTGCCATTCTTTTTTAGTAGCTTTTGACATCGAGATAGCCACTTAAGATTAAATTTGTGGTTTTCATCAGCTCCATTTGATTTGTCCCAATCTCCCTTGTCAACTTTCACCATTTTACCTGAATGACAGGTTATACCACCATTGGATAAAAAATATGGCGGATCTGCAAAAATCATATCAAAAAGACCATCAGGATATTTTTCAATAAGAGTATCCATAAATTTAATACAATCGACTTGATAAAGTAAAATTCCTGCTCTTTCATCTTTGAAAACACAATTTTCTTTGGGAAAATTATAATCAGAAATTTTATTTTGAGTTATTTTATTTACTTTTAAGCTTTTTGAATTCATTTAGATCACGTCCAATTTTTTCTGCAAATTCACCCAACTGATAGAATCAGTTAAACCCAACTCTATTTGAAATGTGTAAATCTTAACTTACTCAAATATTGCAAGTTTATGCAATCACTTTTCCATAATCAACCGATTTTATTATAATTTCATTTTTCATCATTTTGCATATTTCATACAATCTCCATACATTTCATCCTTCTTATTTTATTTTGTTATTTTGCTCCTAAAAGCCAGGAAAAAACTTTGTATAAAATAAATGCTGTTGTAGCAGAAACTAAAAGAGAAACAAACCAGTTTATAACAATCTCCTTTACAACCCTAACCGAATATATTTAACTCCCCTTGCAAGTCCTGCACCACCAATTGCTCCAACTATTGCCTGATTCATAGATGTTGGATATCCCAAGAGCGCTGCTATATATACTGTTGTAGCCTGACCTAACTGAGCTCCAATTGCACTATTTATTTCAAGCTGAACAATATGAAGCCCTACTTTCTCTAAAAGAG
>Ga0078972_1012595_pt1 | contig 14445 bp, 16 predicted proteins | sample YelNatPaOPGAMG01_FD_67568 | JGI IMG/M metagenome (GOLD analysis project Ga0078972, IMG submission 67568) | Hot spring thermophilic microbial communities from Obsidian Pool, Yellowstone National Park, USA - OP-RAMG-01 (SPADES assembly) (version 2) | ecosystem: Environmental > Aquatic > Thermal... | reverse complement strand
AGCTTATTTGTTTGAGTTGGGGGTCGTAGCCTGCTATGTCTTTGAATCTTCGGAGGATCTTTAGGCTTTCTATTGTGAGTTTTATGTTTAGTTCGGTTGAGAACTGGTGTCTTATCCCCCCGCCTCCTTTTCCTGTTGTTCCTGCACCTGGAAAGTCTTTTTCAGCTACTGCGACTTTGCACCCCCTTTCTGCGAGGTTGTAGGCTACGCTTAAGCCTATGATGCCGGCACCTACGATCAAGACTTCGGTTTTCAAAGAATTGCTCTATTAGTATTATTTATGGGAGTGGGGTATTAATGGTATGCTATTTTGTTCCAATAAGGTGTCGTGTTATCCTCTTGTATAGTTTGGGCTTTACTTCAAAAAGCGCGTTTTTCTATTTCTTTTGTTATGAAGTTCAGCATGATTTCGCCGCCGTAGCCTAGTAGATTAAGCAAGCTTTCAGCGAATATCTTAGGTTCGCTTAAGACCTTTTCTCCGCCTAGGTGATAGATATATACTTTCGTCGCGGTTTCACCTACTATGGCTACCATGCACCTGTACACTGTTTCGGGGAACCTATTTTGGGGGATGAGTTCTGTTGCGATCTTTACAAAGCGTTCAACGACATCAGATTGCTTCACAGACATCACCATCACCTATACTATGGGTACGAGTCTGGGAACAAAGCTTTTTTCATCCGCTTCAATAGCGTGGAGGATAGTTCGGGGTTTAACACCGCAGACAAAGAGGACGCCGTGCTTCCTAATGATTCTAAGATGTAGTTCGGTGGTTGAGTAGAGCGATTGATAGACCGCTTTAGAAGGAATGCCAGGTTTCAAGATGAAAAGTCTTAGATCACCTCTCGCTACAGCTGAAGACATGCCTCTGTTGATGAAGAGCGGTAGGTTTTGTAAACCGAACATGCCGTAGACGTTATCTAACCCAACGAGGTTGAAAACAATTCTTTCTTTAGCTCTTGCTCTCAACTCAGCTTCCATCTGGTTGTATAAGTCCATACTTTCTAGGATATCCTTGGGCTTTGTTGACCAGACGTATTTCCTGGAGGTAACTTCCTCTGGATATTGCCCTTCTATAACACAGATCCTCATCAACCTATTGATCTCTTCATCAGTAAAACCACAAAGCTTAACATACTTCTCTACAGTGGCTGGTATGATCCCAAGCGGAAGAGTTAAGATCACTGGTCGACCTTGAGCAAGAAAGTTTGCAGCCGTCGACATAACAGGCGGAAAATACTGCTCAGCCGTCAGCTTAGAATCTACTTCGAGTAGCGCTGTCGAGCCTCGGGGAAAGCCTCCACCAAGCATTTTATCGAGATCAGATATACCTGTTGAAAACCTATTAGTTGAATCTGGAATCGGCTGCCACCGCTTAACAACCTTTCCCTCAGATAAAACAAATGGGTTAACAATTCTAAACCCTCTTTCAAGCGTATACGGCAAAAGCCGCTCCGATAACCGTGAACCACGTGCCTTCGTGAGCTCCATAACCCTCAAGAACCTATCTTCAACCACATCCGTGCTGAGATGTATAACAGCATCCGCCACATACATAGATGCTATAAGGTGGATAATCACGTCTGAAACATACTCCTCGACACCTAACGCTCTAGGCTCAACATAGGCTTCTTTGACCAAGACCGTTGTGCAGCCTAACTGCCTAACAATCTTACCTAACACACTGTGCATAAAGAGCCTCACATCCAATGGATCCTTAAGCGCAAGAGAGAGCGCGGTAAAAGGGTCTATCACAAGCCTCTTCGCACCAACCCGATTAACCGCCTCAAATATCGCCTGAAAAGTCTCAGAAACACCCTCAGGCGTAACCGTTGCTAAATCAAGATACTCGCACCCACCCTCAGTAAAACACTTAACCTTCTCCTCACCCAGATGACTACGCATATTCGACAAGAAGGTTCGCCTATCCTCGCCAAAAGAAGCATACACACCCTTCTCACCCTGAACCCAGCCGCTGTAAATAAAGTTAGCACAAAACACAGTCTTACCAACCCCAGGCTCCCCAGCCAAAATGATCAAAGACCCCCTCTGAAAACCCCCATCCAAGAGAGCATTCAATCTATCCAAACCAGTTGAAACACGCTCGACAGACCCATCTCGAGCCTTCAACCATCTACACCCTCAACAAAACACAACCAAACAAACAACTTCGCAGCTACATTAGGAATGGCTCAGGCTAATAAACGTTTTGAGAACTAATATTAGACCAAATCACTCCTTGACCTTTAGTTCAAAAAACATAGGACTTCCCCTAATCATAATAAGGCTTGAAAACACTTCAGCCAGCCGATATTTCCTTCTATACGCTTCTTGAAGTCTACTTATGAGCACTTGATCGCTCACCAGCTCAGCTTCCGCTTTAAACCTCAATCCACCAACCTCAGCCTCAACAGCAGGGTTCGCCTTCAGATTCTTACCCCAATTTGTCCTATTCGATGTGCGCACAAATAGCCTACCTTCAAAGTAAACAAACCATACTGTAACACGGTGAGGCAGCCCACTCCTCCTACCAATCGTCACAAGACGAATAGTCCACCTACCCCTGAGATTCTCAGACTGACTTTTAAAATTCGAAGCCAACAATAAAAAGCTTGAACAAGCGAATATTTAAGATTGCAAAGATAGATAAGAACTCGCAAAGAGTCTCTAGACTTATATCTACAGCAAGAACAAAGGACGACCAAGATTACAATAAATCAAGTTTACTCAAAACGTTATCACCAGCTTTTTCCTCCCCGATCTTAAACGTCTCCGGCTCTTCTCGCCTTAATATAACCTTAAGTTGATATGAAGGAAGATCATCAACAAGTCTAAGAATCTCCCTTCTAGCTGCTTTAAAATGCTGCTGAAGCAGACTTCTGTTCCTAAACATTACACCCGCTAACGGGCAGATCTTCTCCATCTTCAAGTACCACTCAATCACCTTATCTTCCTTATTTATATCAAATGTTATAGGCCCTGCGACGCACGTCTCAGGCTTTACCACATGAACTAAGCACTTCTTAGTCTCTCTGTTGTAGAAGATGCAGTACCCCTCCTTATCCTCCCTAGGGTATGTATAGTCTTCGCATACGAATGGGTCTTCTATACGCAATTTCTGCTCCTCAAGATATCTCTCTATAATCCTTCTACGCTTTGAGGTGATGGGGGGTCGAGCATCTCTACAACACCCTGTCTCACATGCTTTGCACACTTCGAGGTGGTTCTCCTGCCTTTCCAACCCTTAAACCCTCTAGAAGAAAGGATCGTTACGTATTAGGCAGTCTGAGAGAGCGGAGTAAACATCTATGACCGCCTCTTTAAGAGAAGCCTTCTGAGCCCTCACCCCAACCCTCTTCCTAATGCTCTCAGATAGGCTTCCGCACTCTACTCTCTTCTGCACTAAAGGCAGATACTCTTTCTCCTCTTCAGTAGCATAGCTTAAGGCGGTTCGCAGAAGATGTTGACAAACATCTCTTGCAAACGGACCTATTGGATGATGCACCTCAGCGCTTAAACCGAACTTGATCACCGAGTTAAAATCGTGCACCAAGATTCTCCTAGGCAAGAGCTGAACACCATCATTCATCAACCCCCTAAGTAGCGCCCTTATAAAAGCGCTCAACGCCACATCTGATCTTACACACTCCTGCTCATCCATCACCCTAATCTCCAAAGCTCGCCTATCAGACCTTAGTATTACCCCCCTTGAGTTAACCCACTCTTTATAAAGAAGGCAAGAATCCGCCCCAGCCTTAGCGAGTTCTACAGAATACCTTTCAATAACCTTCTTTCGGTAATCCTCGAAAGACGATACGTATTCGGGAACTACATCCCCAGCAACCGAGGGCACCACCTTTTGCGCCTTCTTGTAAAAATATAATCGATTATCCAAATAATCGCCAACCACTCCTTCATAGATAGGAGAAGAAGCGGTGATAGCTGGGAGGTATGCGCAAACATACCCCAAAAGATTATGCATTAAAACAGCATCTGAAGCATTAGAATAAGATATGTTAAGTTGAAAGCTTTGTATATTCAACCAGCCGTGCTGCCTAAGGTCAAATATCTTGCTATACGCCTCATAAATCTGCCTATGGCGATGAGACCAAACAGACGTCTCACAAAGCCTTAACGTCGGATGCATACCAGTTCCTAAAAGCCTTGCACCATACCTAAGCCTGAGAAGATTAGCAGTCTCAAGCACGGCATCATACATTCTTTCTTCAAAAACTCTTAGGGAACTAAAGGGGCTATTCGGCTTGACTTCCAAAACGTGCATCTGCAACTCCTTACTTAATGTGAAATCCGGGAACTCTACAGAGTTCGCGACCTTACCTTTTACGTCTTTGATAATATAGTCCACTATCGGCATACATTTTAAGTTTTCATCAACCAACGCGAATTCGTGCTCAGGACCAAGTACCTCTAACGTTCTATAGGAAGAGGTAACCACAGACCCAGACTACAAAGTAAATTCTTATTTAAGGTTTACACACTTGTGAATCAAATTAGCATTAGATTTAAATAGAAGTGAAGATCAGCACGCCTCAGTAGTCTGGTGTTCTGTGTGCTGGTCGTCTCAAACATCGACCTAAAAGCAGATACACCAACAGCAAAACCTTCCACATTCCTTAAATCGCCTATTAGAGATGATGTAATCAACGTTAACAACGATTATAGATATATGAAGCTCGGTTACTATGTTTCGCTACACGCTGAGATACTTGGAGATAGGGTTATACCTTCGACAAAAGATTGTATCGATGCTTACAGAACTCCGATCCTGCTTCTCAGAGCATCAAGAGGGGGAGTTCCCACTATACCTTATCTTATCACCGACTCTCCTAAGCATATTCTGAAAGAGTTTGAGTTACCTGTCATAGTGTTCCCACTCAGCCCCTTCACATTCAACAGATTAACAGTGGTAAAGAGCAAGAGCACGCTCTATAAGGCTGTTAGAAACCTAAGCTCCAACCACAGATACACTGTATGCGCTCAACCTTTCTACGGTGAACTAATCTCGTGCAAATCTTTCTTCGGACGATGCTACCATAATAATCGTGATGTTAAAGATACTGCTCGAAGAGTTTATGAGATATCCAAGATCCCACTATGCAAACTTCTTATCCAACGCTCTAAACACAGAATCTACTTGTGTGGATTACAACCACTGAACCTAGATGAAATCACATTAAGTGACATGGTGAAGATTTCAAGAGTACTCTCTTGTGGAGAAGGGTTATTCGATTGACACGTATAGCGTGCTTTGTTGAAAAATACAACTTTCAACATTCAAGAGAAGCTGAAGCTCTACATCTTTTCAAGCTCTCTGCCGAGCAGATGGGGCATAGATTTGACTTCATCTTCAAGAGTGATTTCTCAGAAATCCCCAGCTATGACGCTGTCTTCATAAGGGCAACAACAGACCCTCTATACACCTCATACCTGGTCTCTAAGACAGCCTGGGAACTCGGCTTAAGAGTTGTAGATGACCCTAATTCGATAAGGATCTGCGCAAATAAGATACATCAATACGAATTGTTTGGAAAGCACAACATCCCACACATACCCACACTAGTCATCAGTAGAGACGAGATCCACCGCAAGCAGATACAAGAGGTATTTGACCTATTCGGAAGACCAGTCGTATTAAAGGCACCCTACACAAGCTTCTCAAAATATGTGGAGAAGGTTGCTTGTGAAACTAGCTTCCGCCACTTTGCTAAAAGGTTCTCTAGGAGGTCAGATATGCTAGTAGTCCAGAAGTTCGTGCCTACACGCTTCGACTGGAGAGTAGGGGTTCTGAACGACGAAATTCTCTATGTCTGCAAGTATATGATGCCTAATGGCGGATGGAAGCATGGTGTGAAGCGAAAAGGCAAAAATAGTTTCCGCTGGGGCAGAACAGTTGCATTAAAGAAGAAGAATGCCCCCTCGAAGCTAAAAGAAACCGCTCTTAACGCGTGCAGCGTAATCGGCCACGGGCTCTACGGTGTGGACATCAAAGAAGTTGATGGCGAATTTATTGTAGTTGAGGTTAACGATAACCCAAGTATCTATAGGGGCTATGAGGATCTTTGGGATAGAGACATCTACGAGAAGATAATAAGGTATCTGGCGGCCTAATCGCCACAAGCAGGCTGTAAGTTTATATTTGCCTTAAATAGGTGCATAGAATAGATTATATCACCGATATAATGGAGGTATATTCTGATTGATATACAACAACATACTCGAACTAATCGGCAACACACCCATAGTGAAGATCAACAACCTCAGCCCAAAGAAGAGCGTAGAGATATATGTTAAGCTAGAGAAGTTCAATCCAGCAGGATCGGTGAAGGACAGAATAGCCCTCTACATGATAGAGGCTGCTGAAAGAGAAGGCTTACTCACCAAAGACAAAATCGTGATAGAGCCAACAAGCGGAAACACAGGCATAGGACTAGCGTTAATCTGTGCGGTCAAAGGGTATAAGCTCGCTCTGGTTATGCCTGAAACCATGAGTATGGAGAGGCGCAAGATCCTACTAGCATACGGCGCAAAGATCATTCTCTCACCTGGTGCAAAAGGTATGGATGGGGCTGAGGATCTGGCTAGGCAGATAGTCTCAAAGAACCCAGAGAAGTACTTTATGCCGAACCAGTTTGCAAACCCGAATAACGTTAGAGCACATTATGAGACAACGGCTGAAGAGATCTGGAGGGACTTGGGAAAGAGGCTAACACACCTTGTCGCAGGGCTGGGCACAACAGGCACAGTCGTTGGCGTCTCAAAGAAGCTGAAAGAAAGAAACCCTAAGCTGAAGGTTATAGGCGTGGAGCCTCATAAGAACACACTGATCCAAGGCTTAAAGAACCTTGAGGTACAGTATGTGCCAAAGATCTGGGAACCAAAATACATAGATGAAAAGGTGGTCGTCACCCTACCTGAGGCAGAAGACACAGCCAGACTGCTTACACTCAAAGAAGGGATATTCTGCGGACCGAGCTCAGGCGCCATATTCTACGCCGCTCTAAAGAAGGCTCAAGAGCTTGATTCCGGTGTAATCTTAGCCATCCTACCAGACGGCGGAGAGAAGTATCTAAGCACCACTCTATGTGACCCAGAGAGATGCCTAGAGTGCATAAGAAGATTCGGCGTGCAGAGCGCCTGCATCGACAAAGAGCTTGAGGTGTTGGTGAAGACCCGGAGCCTAGGTTTATAGAAGACGCGAAGAACTTAATTAATAGAATCAAAAAAGGGTAGATGGTTGATACCCATCAAAGAAACCAAGAGTATTTGCCCCATATGCTTTAGGGTTGTAGAAGCTCAGATTTACCAATCTGACGGCAAGGTCTTTATAACGAAGAGTTGCCCTGAACACGGCAGCTACGAAGATCTCTACTGGAGCGACTATGAACAATACTTAAGAGTTCAAAAGTTTAGGAAAGATGGTTCAGGTGTTGAAAACCCGAGGACAAAGGTTGCTAGGGGCTGCCCCTATGACTGTGGACTATGCCCAAACCACAAATCATACACAATTTTAGGCATAATAGATGTAACAAACCGTTGCAACCTAAGATGCCCTATATGCTTCGCTAATGCCGCTGCAGCTGGCTACCTCTATGAACCCAGCAAAGATGAAATCTTTGCGATGATAGATAATCTGGTAGCAAATAGACCTGTAAGCACAAAAGCTCTACAATTCTCAGGCGGCGAACCCACACTACGCGAAGATCTTCCCGAGCTGATTAAGAGAGCGCGTGAAGCAGGCATACCACACGTTGAAGTAAACACTAATGGAATAAGGATAGCTAACAGCCTAGAGTATGCGCAGAGTTTGGCTGATGCTGGTGTGAACACATTCTATCTTCAGTTCGATGGGGTAAGCAGAGAACCATATCTTACCACCAGAGGAGTTGATCTTCTTCAGACTAAGATGAAAGCCTTAGAAAACCTACGCAAGGTTGGGCACGAGAGCACAGTACTGGTGGTTACGTTGGTTAAAGGGGTAAACGACAACCAACTTGGAGATATAATCAGGTTTGCCGCTAACAACTTCGACATTGTACGTTGCGTGAATGTCCAACCCGTCTCGATAACAGGTAGAATAGATAGGCAGAAGCTCAGAGAATATAGGATTACAATTCCAGATTTTATGAAGCTGGTGGAGGAGCAGACAGAAGGACAGATAACCAGAGACGACTTCTACCCTGTCCCATCAGTAGTGCCTTTCGCAAGAGCGATGGCTGCGTTTAAAGGAAAACCGTATCCCGAGTTTACGATGCACGAGCACTGCGGTATGGCTACCTTCGTCTTCGTTGAGGACGGTAAGCTCGTTCCTATAACTCAGTATGCTGATGTTGATTCTTTCATGAAGGTGATGGATGAGGTTACCCAGCTCGCTTTAGCTGGGAAGAAGACTAGGGCCAAGATGAAGATGATAACCGCTCTGAGGCACCTTAAGGTAAAGGTTCTCAGCTCACTACTCTCGGGCATCATAAAGGAGGGCAGCTACAGCGCACTCGGTCAACTTATGCGGAGAGTGGTAATGGTCAGCTCTATGCACTTCATGGATGGATACAACTTTGACCTAGAGAGAGTTCAGAGATGCGGTATACACTACGCCGTGCCTGATGGCAGAATCATACCCTTCTGCACAATGAATACCTTGCACAGACAAGAGATCGAAAGAAGGTTCGCGAAAGAGATAGAAGAACTGCCTACACCAAAAGCTGCTTAACCTTTATCTACAGACTCCTGGGAATCTACTTCTAAGGAGGATATCATTGAGTGGAAGATGGGTTTGGAGAGCTACTCTCTGGCGTAAGACAGTAGCCATTCTGCTACATAGCCTCGAAATACCGTTCGCTATGGTAGGAGCCTATATGCTCGGTAAGGGTGAGCTAATGCTATGCGTGATATTGGTTTGCTTAGCGATAGCATCCGAAGCTATGTACAATTGGCTGAAGCCTTACTGGGAGCAACCATAACCTAAGTTAAGATGATCTCACGTCTATCAGCGTCTACAACCGTGTGTAAACCACTTCTAAAGTCGAAGGACTCTGGTTTATCCACAAGAGGTATATCAGACATTATCGCACCAACCGCAACAATAGGCTCAGCATCTCTCATAATGATCGCCTCGGGCGCTAACCCTCTTCTGCTAAGACCGTAAAGAACATAGGAGCCTACTGTAGAGCCTCTTCCAGTTGGGTAGATCAGTATCTTACCAGCTATCTTCTCCCCATATAGAGGGTGATTCTTCTCAATGACCACACTCGTCTCAGGATCTATTGTCCCGAAGAAACTTATAGGTGCTGGCGAGAAGAGCGATAAGCCTTCTGCTCGACCAGACGATATCTTTCTACACTTTATAACCCTCAAGTCAACCTACCTTCCAGAGCGATTGTAATGCATTTCTCAAAAGTTGTGAAGACTACATCAACCTTCGAAGCTGTAGGAGCATACACAGCAGCCTTAGCCGAGTTAACAGCCATACTGCTGAAGCCCATTCGTTCAAGAGGCGCTACGATCATACAGCAGTCTGTGTACACCTTCCCACCGGCACCCTCTATTTCTCTTACGACACCTAATCTTTCAGCAAGCACCTTGACTGGTAAAGAGGTGAAGAACCAAAGCTTGGTAGTTGGTGAAACTTTTCTACCTTTCAACAAAGCAGCTGCGGCCCTTAGCTCAGTAAGAGACGTATGAGGGCAGCCTAGAGCGACAAGATCGATCCTACCAGAACGCAGAGTTGATAATTCCTCGTAAGCTCCTTTGAGATCTTTATCATCTACCCGATGACGCTCAAGCCCATACGAGTTGCTTTTTTCCGCTTCCGGTGTAAACCCCTCGACGTGGTAAAGCGCCATATTGCCAGAAGCAGCTGCTGAGGCGGAGAGAGCCTTGGCCTCTTCCACCCCGAAGTTAGATACACCTTTCAAATACGGTATATCTTGCGGCAGCATCTTACCTAGGCAGTAACCTAATGCGCTATAATCACTCAACCCAACTAAACTAGCGCTAACTTCAACCTCAACAGTGGATTTACGATTCTCCTCAAGATGAAGCCCATAATACGCAGTCAAACCAGTTATCGCTGAAGCTAAAGCAGAAGGACCGCCTTCTCGGTTAGTACGAGCACCCAAATACGAGTTTACAAAGCAGACCGCAGAAGACTCAGCCCAAGCTACGTGCTCACCGAACCTAGGAGCCATACCTGCCAGATAGGGCGTGCAGCTGCATAATGTGATTATACCCAACTTCTCATATGCTCTTATCACTCTCATCTGCTTATAGGCGAATTCTTCAGGCACACCCATCTCCGACCACAGAGAAAGATCCATACCTGCTGGATTCAATGTGCTCGGCACAGCAACCCTCGACGGTGAGAGTGACTCCACCCATTGAAGGCCATATTCACCCAGCGTCTTATAGCTGACACCTGATATTTGAGTAGAAGCTACGGGTATGAGTCTGTCGGCACCATATATTTCCCCTAGCCCCACTATGATTTCTAGGCACTTCTTCCTCGCCCAGCCTTCTTCGCCTCTAAGTATAGCCTCCTGCTCATTTGTAAGATACATATCTTCACCTATTCCTGAACCTTGGTAAATCGCGCCCTATCGGCATCTAATGGCAGTGTAGCATCCAAAAGCCACTTTGAAGTTACCCCCGACTTATTACTTGAAGGATCAAGTGAAGAGCCTCTAACCCCACTTATTATAACGAGACCCTTATCAGGCTGAAACCTAGTAGCCAGAGCCCACTCCACATCCAAAGGATCGTATATGTTGATATCATCATCAACCACAATAACCCTCTTCAGACTTGGATGCGCAGCAAGAGCGGCAAGCCCAGCATTCTTACCATCTCCCTCAACTCTCTTCTTAATCGACACCACAGCATGCAACCAGCCGCAACCCCCTTCCGTAAGCACAACACCTTGCACCGAGGGGACAGCATTCTCCACAAATGTGAGTATACGCGGCTCTTGAGGCACACCCATAAGTAAGCGATGCTCCGCACCACCAGGCAGAATAACCTGCCAAATAGGTTCGCTTCTATAGTATAGGTCATCCACCTCAAGTACAGGTTGCCTTCTTACGGCATCCCAAGTTCCAGTAAGGTCTACGAAAGGTCCTTCATCAGCTTCTTCTGAACATAAAAGTCTACCTTTCATAACGACTTCAGATTCCTTAGGTACGTTGAAGCCATCTAGATTGAAGCACTCTAACTTGTTGTTCAGTAGGGTGTTCGCTAACTCAAACTCATCCAACCCAGGGTGTGAAGTCGCGGATGCTAGATACAGAAGAGGGTGGAGACCACAGACAACAGCCACTTCAGTATCTAAGCCTCTATCCCTATTCTTCTGATGAAAAGCGTAAAGATCTCTTGGCACGACTCTGATGGAAAACCTGTTACCCTGCAGATGCATCAAACGATGTATTGAGGCGTTCTGCCTACCTGAGTCAGGGTCTCTTGCTAAAACAATAGTCGCAGAGGTATACTTCTTAGGATAACCCTTATAGAAGGAAGTCAAAGGAAGCTTTGAAGCTAAATCTGGTTTAGCGGCATGCACCTCAAGCCAAAGCGCATCACGCACAAGCCTATATCTGGATGGTTGTGATAAAGCGGATGCTAGGTGTTTGACCAAGCCGCTAACATCCACCTGCAATAGGGATGCTAGTTCGCTTCTTGAACATACCAGGTTACCGGCTATGCTGAAGCCGCTATATCCTTTGATCTTCTTGAATAAGACTGGTCTTCTAACCTTTCTTAGGCGGTCTGCTACTTGGAGATCTGGTGACACCTCTTCATCTACGACTTCTACATCAGTATTTTCTAGGAAGCTTCTTAGACTCAAGATTCATCACTTGCGGGGGCGAACTCAGCACTCAAGCTGAGGGGCATCTTATATATCCTATCCTCTTCATCAATCAGCAGGGCTAGAGTCTTCACAGTCCGCCCAACTAGCATACAAACACACCTATATATTACCACTAACCCAGCTTTAGGAAAAGGAGGCAGACATGCTTCTCTAGCAAGGTGGGGTAGTTGGTACATATAGAGACAACAACCACATTGGAGAGCTTTAGACGATTCTTGATTAACAATACGTGCCGCTCCTTTATCCCAGAGAGCTACCTTAAGGATAGAGAAGTCTTCCCAGAGAAGGAGGGGGACAGAGGAGCGATATATATTGAGGCTGCGGATAAGGTTACGTTAAAGAAGATTCGGGATATAACATTTATCAACGCTAAAGATGTGCTTGGTATCATCTACATCTCCAACAGCGGTAATTCAAGGCTCAAGTGGAGGCAGATCAGAGGCACATTCGGAAAGATCACAGGTGAAGCCTCAGCCAACTCTATAGCAAGCCTAATAGCAAGCGGAGCTCTGTCAAAGGAGTACGCTCAAAAGCTAGCAGGCTTAACCGCAGACACAGCCGACCAATCTAAGCAACAGTATAAGGAAGATTCCGAAGAGCCCTAAGCATAAATAGCAGAAAGAATGTGATAGCGCATATGCAGTTTACGAACATCCTTTATGAGAAGAAGAGCGGTGTAGCTTGGATAACCATAAATAGACCCCAAGTCATGAATGCTCTTGACATAGAGTCGCGTAAAGAGATACTTGCAGCGCTGCTTGATGCTGACTCCGATGAAGATATCAGGGCTGTGGTCTTGACCGGTGCTGGTGACAAAGCGTTTTCAGCAGGAGCTGATCTTAGAATCTTTCGTGACATGACTCCAAAGGAGGCTAGGAGATACGTTAAGTTGGCCAAGCAGGTTGCTAGGACGATTGAGACTCTGAGTAAGCCGGTTATCGCGGTTGTTAAGGGTTATGCATTTGGTGGGGGGCTTGAGCTTGCGTTATCCAGTGACCTTATAATCGCAAGTGAGGATGCTAGGTTCGGTCAAACCGAGATAAATGTCGGATTGATACCCGGTGTGGGTGGCACTCAACGCTTACCAAGGGCAGTTGGGATAAGGAAGGCGAAGGAGATGATCTTCACGGGGCAGATGATAGATGCGCATGAAGCGTGTAGGCTCGGTTTGGTTAACAGAGTGGTGCCTAGAGAGAAGCTGGATGAGGCGCTTAACGATCTTCTCGGGCAGATAATGTCAAAGAGCCCCCTCATACTTAGATTAGCGAAGCAGGCAGTGAACAAAGCCTTCGAGGCAGACCTAGCCTCAGGATTAGATTATGAGAGTGAACTCTTTGTATACTGCTTTACGACGGAAGACCAGAAGGAAGGAGCGAGAGCCTTCTTAGAGAAAAGGAGAGCAGAGTTCAAAGGGCGATAAGATTAAGAAACCGCGCAAGCAACCCCATTTCAACGCATGGGCCGGTAGTTCAGTCTGGTAGAATATCCGACTTGCAAGCAGATTAGCCAAGAGCTCGGAAGGTCGGGGGTTCAAATCCCCCCCGGTCCACTAATCGCTAGCGTTCCAAGAATTTGACTAGTTTTTCAAGGTTCATGGTTAGGTTTGCTAGAGCTTCGAGAGCAGCGACTTCCTGTTTGCTATGAGCTTCTCCACTTAATCCGAGTAATATTGTTGCTTTTGTTTCTGCGGCGAGTTCAACTAGGTGTCTTAGGAAGGTGTATGCTTTGTCGAATCCAGTTGTGAGTATGAGATCGGTTAGGTTGTCAAAGATTATCAAAATCATGTTTGAAAGGTTCAGTTCAGATAATGCTGCTAACATTTCTGAAGGATCTTTTATTGAGACATATGATTTGCTTGCTTCTGATCCAGAGTGTCGAGTGAGCGTTAAGTACATGTATCTCACCTCCAGTGGTGTGAGTGTCTCTTCTACTACACTGCCTCTTCTTGTGAACACAAATATTTCGTAACCTTTTGCTAAAGCTTCTACTGTTAACCTTTTGAGAACCAGCTTTAAGGTGGTTGGTGTGGTGAATTCAAGCAGAATAGCTTTCCCAGCGTTCTCTTCTAGTGGTTGACCTAATATTAGGGTTGACACTTTGAGTGTATCTTCAGTGATAGGCTCGTTTAAGAAAGGCAAGGTTATGGGCTCAGAGGTCAGATCTGCGAAAGCTGTTCGGAGCGCGGAGATTATGCCAAGCTTTGACGCTTTATGCCAATTTAACTCCAAAACCCTATTGATCTTTCTTACGAGAAGGCTCGCAGTTCTGGGCGTGGTGTCTGCTATCTGTGAGAGAGAGGATGATAGGAAGCTGTTAAAGATGGTTATAATCTTGATAGGCGAGTCTTGTTTATGCTTCTCTAAACATTTGGCTATTGAGATGTATCCCTCAGCGTCTGCCTCTATATCCTTTAGCACATCATAGAGAAGTAAGCGGTTAAGCAGCTCGTTGCCTAAAACGTTTTTGAAATCAGGGAAGGTCGCGAGTAATATCCTCTTATATATTCTGAGAGCGACTTCAGTATCCGGGACATTATGCAAGCTCTTATCTACTTCAATCTTCTGCAT
>Ga0078972_1012593_pt1 | contig 14448 bp, 10 predicted proteins | sample YelNatPaOPGAMG01_FD_67568 | JGI IMG/M metagenome (GOLD analysis project Ga0078972, IMG submission 67568) | Hot spring thermophilic microbial communities from Obsidian Pool, Yellowstone National Park, USA - OP-RAMG-01 (SPADES assembly) (version 2) | ecosystem: Environmental > Aquatic > Thermal... | reverse complement strand
TAAGCTGCAAGCTTAAAGAAACGGTAAGGATGGAATTGTAACCGCGGGCGGCGCGGCACAATGCGGGACGCGGACCGGCGAAGCGGGTTGTTCGAGGGAGTATGCAAAAAGAGGTTCTTCGGCTTGAATCCGTATCGAAAAAAATAAACGAAGTCAAGGTGCTAAAAAACGTGTCCATGACTATCAACGAGGGCGAGATTGTAACGCTCTACGGCGACGAAGGCCAGTCGAAAGCGATGGTAGTAAGGCTTTTGGGAGGAGTTTTTCAGCCCGATTTCGGCAAGATTTATGTCGACGGAAGAGAAGTCAACATGACCTGCCCGCGCGACGGAAAAGAGCTGGGGATAAGCATTATCCATAAACGGAGCGACCTGATACCCAACCTGACCGTCATGGAAAACCTGTTCCTGCGGAGGAAGGACTCGGATAACAAGCGTCTGATAAAAGAAAAGCAGCAGCTTTCAAGGACAAAAGAGCTGCTGAACATACTCGGGCTCGATATTTCGCCGCATACGATGGCTTCGGATCTGACCGTGGAACAGGTGCAGATGGTGCAGCTCGGTAAAGCGCTCCTCGACGACCCGAAAGTGGTCGTGATGGATCATACGAACATACTGCTCGACAGGAACCAGATCAGGCTGTTCAAGGGAGTGTTCAAAGAACTTTCAAAACGCAAGGTCGGGATACTGATCGTGGCGCAGAACCTTCAGGATTTTTCCGACATATCGGACAGGATGTACGTCATCAAGGAAGGAAGCATAATAGGGAACTTCAGCACATCCGAGTTCGATAACGAGAAGATAGTGAAGATGCTGATGGACGATTATTTCGTCCGGAGATCCGAGGTCTCTCTGAACGAAATATCCAAGGAGGTTTTGCGGGTAGAAAACCTGACTACAAAGCATGCTTTGAAAAACGTCGGTTTTTCCGTAAGAAAAGGGGAGATAGTCAGCATTACCGGCTCGTACGGATCGGGAAAATGCGAAATCGGCTACGCGATCTACGGGATGGAAAAACTGACGGGCGGAAAGATATTCCTCGACGGCAAGCGCGTTAAGATCAGGAATCCCGCGGACGCGATCAAAAACAAAATCGGGCTCGTGTCTTTTGAGACCGAAGAGAACGGACTGCTCAACAACCTGAGCATAAAAGAGAACATAAGCATGCTCAGGCTGAACAATCTGAGCAATTTAAGAATAATACGGCGCGAGTTGGAAGACTGGCTGATAAAAACGGTAAAAGCGGACATAGGCTTTGACTTTACGGACGAGTCGGCGAATATGGACGCCCTGTCCGCGGCGGACAAAAGGAAGGTAAACCTGGCGAGAGTCATGTGCCTGTTCCCGAAGGTGCTGATACTGATTGACCCCACGAAAGGGCTGGATACGCTCAGCAGAAAGCAGATATTGGAGCTGCTGGTTTCGTTTTCGAACCGCGGGGTCTCGATAATACTCATATCCTCGAATATCCACGAAATAATGCAGATATCCCACAGGATACTGGTTTTTAGCAACAACACGATAACGGGGGTAATAAACGAAAACGATCTTAAGTTTAAAGATCAGCTGGATATAAAGCAAAACCTGATATAAACATGCGGGGGAATTTAGGAGAAAAGAGGTTTTTTCAGTGGTCAGAAGGGCGTTATTGAAGATTATCAAATATGACATCGTTACCATATCGGTGATATTCGCGATTTTGATGGGCGTGCTAATCGCGATGTCGGATCCGCTGCGTCTTGGATTCAGCCTTACTTCGATCTCGAAGGACGTCGCCATCTTCGCGGTCGTTGGGATGGCCCAGATGGCTACGCTTGCGGTCGGGCAGTTCAACCTCGCGGTTGGCGCGATAGGGGGCGCGTCCGCGATGGTGTGCGGATATCTCATCAACCTGCCTACGTCCGGCTCGATGAACACGCAGCAATACGAGCAGGCAGAAATAGGGTTAGCCGTCCCCTGGATTTTAGGCATGTTGGCGGGGCTTGCCGTAGGATTCCTGCTCGGGCTGTTCCAGGGCTGGCTTATCACAAAGACGAAGATAAACCCGTTCGTGATATCGCTCGCGCTCATCAGCGTAATACACGGCCTCAACATGGGGATCACCGAAAACATATATTTCAGGAAGCTGCCGGCGGGCTTTACCAACCTGAACAACATCTCCATCCCGCAGTCCACCGCAAAAGTCGGGCAGGCTTCGACTTTCGGATTCCCGCTGGTTTTCCTGATAACGCTGGCGCTGATGTTCGCGATATGGCTGCTGTATAACAGGACCGCATTCGGAAGGAAGATGTTAGCCACGGGCGTAAGCAGAAGGGCGGCGGATTTCGCGGGCATAAGCTCGAGCAAGTATATAATGTTCGCGCACGCGCTGAGCGGCCTGCTCTGCGCGCTCGGGGGGATGTTTACGGCTTCAAAACTGAGCGCCGCCCAGGTCTCGACCGGGGACAACTGGCTGCTGTATTCTTTCGCCGCCCCTATACTCGGGGGGACGCTTTTAAGCGGCGGCAAAGTCTCGATCATCGGCACGATGATAGGCGCGGGGATAATGACGATAATAACGACGGTTCTCGCCGTGCTTCAACTCGACGCGTTCACGCACCAGATATTCATAGGCGGGATATTGCTTCTTGCGTTCATACTCAACAGGGGCAGGGAGACCTTAAGCAAACAGCAGGACAGGGCGATGTTCGAGGCGCAGGAATCGGCCGCCGCGGTCCGCATTGAGAGGTGAAGGAAATGAAGAAAACGCTTAACTCCATGGCGCAGAGCTTAAAGGGTTTCAGGTTCACGAACACGCTCGGAGTAGTCGCGGTCATCGCGGTTCTGTCGGTGTTGGTGCAGTTCCAAAGCAAGGACTTTTTCTCGCTCGACAACTTCATCACTCTTGCGAGAAACTGCAGCATCACGATCCTCGTTGGCTACGGCCAGATGGTCGTAATGGCGGGGGGCGGGATGAACGTTTCGATAGGCTCCGTAGGCGGGCTCGCCGCGGTGATCGTGGGCGCGCTTATTAAAAGAGCCGACATGCCTTGGGCCTGGGCCATATTGATTGCGGTTATGATCGGGGCGCTGTGCGGGGCGTTCAACGGAATCGTGATCACGCGGCTGGGGTCTACCGGCGAGATTTCGTGGCTCGTCACACTCGCGACTATGAGCATGTTCGCGGGCGTCACGCTGACCATAACGAAAGCGAACCCTTATTACAACCTTCCGGGAGGATTCGTCTGGATAGGCTCGTACAACATCGGGGGAGTATTGCCGCTGATGATTGTGATAACGATCATATTCGCGCTGCTGCTATGGTATATGTTCCGGTTTACCAGCCTCGGACGGCAGATTTTAGCCGTCGGCGCAAATCAGAGGGCGGCGGCGCTTTCGGGCATAAACGTCCAAAACGTGCTTTTGATCGAGCATATACTTTCCGCGGTCATAGCGGCATGCGCGGGGATACTGTTCAGCACGAGGCTCGGCTCGATACACTCCGACATAGGGGTGGACTGGATGCTGTTTTCGTTCGCCGCGCCGATCATCGGCGGAGCGAGGATGGAAGGCGGGCGCGTGAACATCATAGGGGCGTTCTTGGGAGGGCTGCTCCTTACTATGGTAACGAACATAGTCGTCCACCTTCAGGTCAACGTCTATATCGTCGAGTTTTTAAAGGGCGTGATAATACTGCTTGCGGTCGGGCTTGACAGGATACGCGGAATCAGGGAAGAACACCGCGAAAGAATGGAGCGTGCCAGGATATGAAAGGCGATACTGTATTGGAGCTTAAAAACATCACAAAGATTTTCCCCGGCGTCAGGGCGCTCGACAACGTCGATTTCAGCGTAAAAGAAGGGGAGATCCACGCGTTGATGGGCGAAAACGGAGCGGGGAAAAGCACCCTGATAAATATAATCACCGGAGTTTTCAAGCAGAACGAAGGGAAGATGTTCGTCAACGGGAAGGAAGTTTCGTTCAACAGCCCGAGAGACGCGTTCAACGCCGGCATAGACGTCGTGCACCAGGAAAGGAACCTGTTCCCGACGTTCACCGTGGCGGAAAACATAATGATCGAGCATTATACCGACAGGATGATGCGCAGGATAAACGAAAGGGAGATAAACAGGGCGGCGCAGAAGTATATCGAGATGGTCGGCCTCAAGATTCCGCCGACGAAGAGCGTCGAATCGCTGAGCGCCGGACAGCAGCAGCTCATCGAGATCGCGAAGGCCCTTTCCTCGGAAGCCAAGATAATACTGTTAGACGAACCGACGTCCTCGATATCGGTGAACGAGGCGGAGATGCTCATAGGGCTTATAAAGAAGCTTCGCGACCAGGGGATATCGTTCATATTCGTTTCGCACAAAATAGAGGAAGTCATGGGGCTCGCCGACGCCGTTACGGTGCTGCGCGACGGCAGGAACGTAAGGACTCCCGGAACGGGGGAAATTTCGGTGCCCATAAAAAACCTTACGAGAGAAGAGCTTATAACGAGGATGGTAGGAAGGACGAGGGAATTCCAGTCGCTTGAGATGAGGAAGTTCGACAAGGCGGATGTAGTGCTCGAAACCCGCGATCTTCGAAGCGTAGACTCGCCGAAGCCGAAATCCTTCAAATTGAGGAAAGGAGAGCTTCTCGGATGGTACGGGCTGGTCGGCGCCGGAAGGACGGAGTTCGCCCGCGCTATCATAGGCTATGACGTCGCGATCGGAGGGGAACAGTACGTCAACGGCAGGAAAGTAAAGGCGAGGAACATAACGCAGACGCTGAACAATAACAGAATATGCTACCTGAGCGAAAACAGAAAGGAAGAAGGGCTTTTCCTCGACCATACCGTCAGGGACAACATTTCTTCCGCGGTGCTCAAAAAGCTAAGGGGCATACTGTTCCTGCTGAGCCCGAAGAAAGAGCTGAGCCTCGCGCAGAAGTTCGCCGATGAGCTTGAGATCAAGACGCCGAGCTTAAAGCAGACCGTCAGGAACTTAAGCGGCGGCAACCAGCAGAAGGTCAGCTTGAGCAAGGGGCTCGCGGTCGAGCCTGAAATACTCATAATAGACGAACCGACGGTCGGCATCGACATAAAAACTAAATCCGAGATACACAGGATAATGTATGATCTGACCGAGAAAGGGAAATCTGTAATATGCATTTCATCCGACATGCCGGAAATAGTCCAGCTCGCGGACAGGATAATCGTATTCAGGGACGGCATGATAACGGGCGAGCTGATAAACACCAAGGATTACGACGATATGAGCAAAAAAATAATGAACCTTATAATGAGCTAAGTTTAAGCCGAAAGGCTTAATAAAATAAAGAAAGGAAAGGATAGAAGAAATGAAAAAGGTAATCGCACTGGTTCTGTCGGTAGCCATGATCATCGTCGCTTTCGCGGCGTGCGGTCAGGCTGCGCCGTCGACGTCGGCAGCGCCTCAGGAAACGAAAGGCGCCGGCGCTCAGGAAGGGATGCAGATCAGCGCAGGACAGGCTGTCCAGTCTCAGGCGGGGCAACAGGAGGGCAAGAAATACAATTTTGCCATCATCTATGGCGGTGTCCATCCGTTCTTTGATCCCTGGAGGTTTGGCGCTCAGGCCGCCGCTATGGATCTGAAGATCCCGACACCCAACGTTACAAGCCCGCAGAACTGGGATCAGACCCAGCAGAACGCGATAATCGACGGCCTTGTTGCCGGCGGCGTCAACGGTATCGGAATGTTCACGTCCGACGCTGTCGCGGGCAACGAGAAGATTTCCGAGCTCGTCGGCATGGGGATCCCGGTAGTGACGATGGGAGGATCGCCCGCGCTGCCGTCCAAGGCGACGTTCTGCTACGCGACTGACGTCGGAGCCTCGGTTGCTTACGCTACCCAGGCGATAATCGACAAGCTGAAAGCCGACGGGAAGACCTCGGGCAAGCTGCTCCACCTCTGCTCCGGACTTGCGGACACCAACACGCAGAAGAGGCAGGCTGCCATAAAGGAAGTCCTTGCGAAACCCGAGAACGCCGGATTCGTGCTTCAGTGGGAGCTCCCGGATACGGACAACACCCAGAAAGCAGAAGAAGCTATTTCCGCCATGTACTCTTCCTATTACAAGGAAGTTGACGGAATAGTCTGCACCGGCTACATCAATGCTCAGGTCCTCGCCAAGTTCATGAACGAGAGAAAGACGAACGACGGCATAGTGGCGATCGGCATCGACGACTCGACGGACGTAATGACCGCCATCGCGAACGGCTATATGTACGGGACGATGACTCAGAGCTCCTGGGCCATGGGCTATGTCGGAACCTACGGACTCAAGCTGTTGACCGACGGATATACCTACAAAGAGGGCGCGCCGTTCTTCATCAACTCCGGGTTCTGGCTCCTCACGAAGGACCTGCTCCCGCAGTATGACGCGAGACAGCAGCAGATAGCTTTGGACTTCGTGAAGACGATGGCCGACACGTACTTCGACGCTCCGGGCGCTGCTCCGAAGCCGTTCGACGCGTCCAAGCTTCCGGCTACCGTAGGACCCGCTTATTCCGACTGAAAAGCAGGTGCGGCGTAGCGTAATTAAGCTTCGCCAAGACGGGATCCGGAAAGGTTCGGACGGAAAGGTAACTCCATTTATCTTGGAAAGATAAATGACGTTAACGCCGCCCACTTGGGTGAACGGCGTTAACACAAATCAGGAATAGCCTCGGCAGATTAAATCTGCTGGGGCTATTTAAAATTTACCACCGTATATATACGGCAGTCAATATGTTTGTTAAGCTGCCCGAACCGTAGATAATCACGCGCCGAAATGATATAATGATTATGCCGGGGACGGCGGAAAAGAAGACCGGGGCGAAACGTTTGCGGCAAATGGTGAGGATATGAAAAAGGCTTTTATATATTTTTTGAGTCTGATAACGGTTATCGCAGGCGCCGCATGCGGCGGCCTTCCGCAGCCTGATGCGGATCAGCCTCAAACGACGGAAACGCCGGCTCCCTCAAGCTATCTGGGGCCCGATATTTTAGAAGAATCCAAGGAAATCTTAGACCCGTCCGAATATCAGTTCGCGATAATTTACGGCGGGGTCCATCCTTTCTTCGATCCCTGGAAACCCGGCGCGAAGGCGGCGGCGCAGGATCTTGGGATACCCGAGCCGTATGTGGTGAGCCCGCAGGCATGGGATCAGCCGGAGCAGAATCAGGTCATAGACGGAGTCGTTGCGAAAGGAGCAAAGGGCATCGGGATGTTCCCTTCCGACGCGGATGAAAGCAATGCGGAGATAACAAAGCTGACCGAAAACGGGATCCCGGTCGTTACGATGGGAGGATCGCCGTCGGAGCCTTCAGACGCGGTGTTCTGCTTCGCTACCGACGTGGGCGCTTCGGTGGCGTTGGGGACGCAGAAGCTCATATCAAAGCTAAAAGAAAACGGGCTTTCGGGAGGGCACATCGTGCATTTGTGCAGCGCCCTCAACGATACGAACACTCAAAAAAGGCAGGCGGCGATAAAAAGGATACTGGCGCTGCCCGAAAACGCGGGTTTTACCCTCTATCAGGAGCTCGCGGACACGGATAACATAGAGCTCGCCGAAGAAGCGATCAGCGAAATGTACTCGTCCTATATCGATGAGGTCGACGGTATAATATGCACGGGATACGTGAACGCTCAGGTCCTTGCGAAAACGATGATGGTAAAAAACGAGCGCAGGGTAGTGGCGATAGGGATCGACGACTCTCAGGACGTGCTCGACGCTATCGACCGCGGCTATATGTACGGGACGATGACCCAGAATGCATGGGGAATGGGATACGTCGCGATATACGCCTTAAAGCTGTTGAAGGACGGTTATACGTTTCGCAAGGATCAGCCTTTTTTCATCAACTCCGGATATTTCCTTCTCACGAAGGATAACCTCGAAAGCTATCAGAGCACGATGGAAGAAAACACGAAGGCTTTCGTGTCGACGATGAAGGACGTTTTTTTCACGCCGCCGGAGAAATACTGACACCTTTTTATTGCAAAATGGAGATCGTTTGTGAATGACGATCTGGCCGTAAAAAGCAAGGGCCGTAAAACCAAATGTATTTTGATTTTTACTATCATCGCATCATGATGATTGCAATATTGTTTTTCCTTGATTTTTTGTTCCAATCGTTTCTTTTTGGCGGCTTCTTTGATAATCCGCCGAGCAACCGATCAGCTTGACGATCACATGAACGAGAGTTATATCAACTTTAAAAAGGCAGGCGACGGCTGGGAGGGGGAATGGAGCGGCAACCGGTATTATTGCGAAAAAATCATTGGGAACTTAGTATTGTTATCAAACGTGGTGGCAAGCTGAAAATTAACGTTCCGTTCAGGATATAATATCTGTAAATAATCAAGGAGCAGAATTTAATGCATTCGGCGGTCAAAGCGAACAGACTGATCAACGAAACATCGCCCTACCTCCTTCAGCACGCCTACAACCCCGTGGACTGGTACCCTTGGGGAGAGGAAGCCTTCGAGAAAGCGCGCAAGGAAGATAAGCCCGTGTTTCTCTCGATCGGTTATTCGACCTGCCATTGGTGCCATGTCATGGCGCGCGAAAGCTTCGAGGACGAAGAGGTTGCGCGGGTTTTGAACGAGTCGTATGTTCCGGTCAAGGTGGACAGGGAGGAGCGCCCCGACGTAGACGAAGTGTATATGGACGTCTGTCAGGCGCTTACCGGGAGCGGGGGCTGGCCTCTGACTATCATAATGACCCCCGACGGGAAGCCGTTTTTCGCGGGCACGTATCTGCCCAAAAGAGGCCTGATCGAACTGCTTGAAAAAGTCAAAGAGATATGGAAAACGGACAGGGAAAAGCTTATTAAAAACGCGGAAGAGATCACGGGATACTTCAGAGGACTAAAGCGCGGCGGAGAGCGGGAGAACGACGCCGAAAAGGTCATAAGGCGGGCGTACGCGCATATCGCAGATTTATTCGACGAAGAATACGGAGGTTTTTCGCAAAGCCCGAAATTCCCCGTCCCTCATTACCTGTATTTTCTTCTTTGTTATTATAAGGCTTACGGAGACGAAAAAGCGCTGGGCATGGCGGAAAAAACGCTTGAATGCATGTACCGCGGAGGCATATTCGACCACGTCGGCGGAGGGTTTTCGAGATACTCGACGGACAGGCGCTGGCTCGTGCCGCATTTCGAGAAGATGCTTTACGACAACGCGCTGCTTATCCTCGCGTATACGGAATGCTTCGCGGCGACCCGAAAACCGTTTTACCGCGAAGCGGCGCAAGCGGTGATCGGATACGCGATACGCGTCCTGCGAAGCCCCGAAGGCGCGTTTTACTCCGCGGAGGACGCGGATTCGGAAGGCGCCGAAGGAAAGTTCTACGTCTGGGATTACGGCGAGCTTTCGGAACTGCTGACGCCCGAAGAACTGCGCTATGCCGAAAAAAGGTTCGGGGTCACGAAACGGGGCAACTTCGAAGGCAAAAACATACTGAATCTTTTGAACGGCGCCGAAAAGGACAGCGCGGCGGAGGCGAGGATACTGCGCAAGCTGTTCCTTCGAAGGGAAAAAAGGACGCGTCCGTTCCTTGACACGAAGATCCTCGCATCATGGAACGGGTTCATGATAGAGGCTCTGTCCCGCGCCGCCGCGGTATTCGGGGAACGGGAATATGAGGAATATGCCGCGGCCGCGGCCGATTTCGTAACGGCAAAGATTCGGGAGACAAAAAACGGAGGTTTTTTGGCGGATTACGCGAATTTGGGCAACGCGCTGATAGCGCTTTATCAGGCTACGCTCGAAATGAAATACCTCGGGGAAGCGAAAAAGCTCGCCGGCGACATGTTGCGGACGTTCTGGGACGGCGGCGAGAAAAGGTTTTATATGCGCCCGAAAGGAAACGAGGAGCTTTTCATGCGCGCGCGCGACGAATACGACGCGGCAACGCCTTCCGGCAATTCGGGCGCTATCATGCTGCTGTCGTCGCTGCATCGCCTGACCGGAAGCGAAGAGCTGCGCGAAACGCTTGACGGCGCCGTCCTGGGGTTTCTTCCCGCAGCCGCCGCCGCGCCCATGGGCGCGGTGAGTTTTTTGACCGCGCTGCTCATGCGCGTTACACCGCGCAGGCAGGCAGTGATATCCGCGCGAAAGGACGACGATAAAGCCATGGGGCTTTATAAGGAACTGATAAGCCGGTTCGACCCGTTTACGACGGTGATATTCTACGACGGGAGCGAGGAAGCGCGCGAGGCTTTCCCGGAGCTCGCGCAATATGCGCCCGCCGAGTCATTCGCGGGGTATCTGTGCGAAAATTTCACGTGCGGAAAACCGGCGTACAGCGTGGAAGAATTCGCGCGCGTTCTCGAAGCCGGCCGGGTCAGCGGAACACCCAGTGCTTCTGGACCGGATAGCTAATGAGGAACAGCAGAAGCGATATGAAATATGAAACGTAAAGGTTCACGCCCAGGTTTTTGAACAGGCTCGTGACCGCAATGTTCCCCGCGAGTATCGCCGCCGCGAGCAGATAATACCCGATTATGTGCCTTTTTAAACTGCCTTGTTTTTCTTTGGCGAATATGACGTTGCGGTTGATCAGGAAATTGACCGCGGAGCTTACGAGCCTCGCTCCGAGCAATGGTATCCAGACCACCGCCGTATCCTTTGTCGACGGGAAGATGACGGTTATGAGAGCGAACATCGCTGCGTCGACGAAAAACGATATGAGCGACGACGCCCCGAACATTATTATTATCTTGTATATGCGCCAGGAATCCCTTACCGCGTTGAAATGCGAGCTCGCGTTGCCGTCGATATAAACCGTTTCGATCTCTGTCTCCTTAAGTTTCAGGTCGAACCTCGACGCTTCGAGAAGCATGTTCATCTCGTATTCATACCGTTCGCCCTTAAGAGTGATTATCTTTTTGAGCGCGGGCAGCGGGAAGCCGCGAAGCCCGGACTGCGTGTCGCGTATGTTCTGGCCGCTCACGAACCTGAACACGTTTCGCGTCACCGTGTTCCCGAACCTGCTTTTTAACGGTACTTTCCCCGTGAAAGTCCTTGCGCCGATAATTATCGTGTCTTCGCGCTCAAGCACCGCGCGGCCGACGTTTATTATGTCCTTGACTAAATGCTGGCCGTCCGCGTCCGCGGTAACTACGCCGCGTATGCCCCGGCAGTTTACGAGTATGTCGTTGAACCCCGTCTTTAAGGCTCTGCCTTTGCCCATGTTAAACACGTGCCTTAAAACGCGGCAGCCTTTGCCCTCCACGGCGCCGAATATGCCCTCGTAACTCTCGCCGCTTCCGTCGTCGACGACTATGACTTCGCCAAAGCCGCGTTCCTTAAGCTCCGCGCAAAGAGTCACGAGCGCTCCGCCCGGTTTATACGCCGGAATCAGCACGGCAAGGTTTTTCAATTCTTCTTCCATCGTTACCCCGTGTTTTTTATTAACTATCCGGTATGGATTATTACTGTTTATCAACGCATTCAACCAGTCTCAGACAGTTTAGCATCAATGCCGCTATCATTCAAGCTATATTTCGGCTTAGCCTCAAACGGGACAACAGGCGGTCCTGCGAGATTGACATCCGCGGTATAAAGGGGATAGAATCAAAAAGAATAAAATTGAAATCAATTTACGACTTAAGGAGAAGCTTATGCCAGACTGCGAAAACTGCCCGTCGAGGGACGGCTGCAAATCCCAGGATTCCTGCGGTATCAGGAACAATCCGAACAATCATATCGGGAAGGTCGTCGGCGTGATGAGCGGCAAGGGAGGAGTCGGCAAATCCACCGTTTCCGTGCTGATTGCGAAGGAGCTGCGGTCGCGCGGGTTTGCGGTCGGCATATTGGACGCGGATATAACCGGCCCGAGCATACCCCGGCTTTTGGGGCTTGCCGGAAAAAGGGCGGGCCAGAGCGATTTCGGAGTATTGCCCGCGGAGTCCGGCGACGGGATAAGCGTTATGTCTATAAACCTGCTGCTATCTGACGAGAGCCAGCCGGTCATATGGCGCGGGCCTCTCGTATCGGCGACGGTGAAGCAGTTCTGGGAGGAAGTCTATTGGGGAGTGCTCGATTACCTCATTATCGACATGCCGCCGGGAACGGGCGACGTCGCGCTCACGGCGATGCAGTCCATACCGATAAACGGTATGCTAATAGTCAGCGTGCCTCAGGACATGGTTTCCATGATAGTAGCAAAAGCGGTAAACATGGTGAAAGAACTGAAGATTAAGCTCATCGGCGCCGTCGAGAACATGAGTTACGTGCCGTGCCCCAAATGCGGCGAAAGCATAAGGATATTCGAAGGGGACTCGGGGGGTTTTTATAAATCTTTGGGGCTGGAGCTTTTGGGGAGCCTTCCGATGACGGGCGAGATCGCCGCCGTTTCGGGCGCGAAACCGGTCCTCAGCGAAAAAATAAACTCCGAGATAGCGTCGATAACGGATAAGATTATCTCCAATCTGAAATAAAAAGCCGAAGGGAAAAGCACGGTTAAAACGGCGGGGCGAAGAAAACAGCCGCCCGCTGTTTTTTTGTTCATAATAATTTCATTTTTCTTACAAAGGGATGTTAACATTCGTCCTTATAATTAACCTGATTTTCAATAAGGAAAGGGGCCGGCTTGACCGGCAAAGGTGACATCGATGAAAAAAAGAACAAAGAGGATAATAATCGCGGCCGTTATCGTGGCGGTTGTCGCCGCCGGAGCGGCCGCGTACGGGGCGGTTGCCGCCGACGCCGCGCAGGCGGCGAAATTCGGCACGGTTTACGGCACCGACATGGCCACCACGGGCGATATTACGCTCACCGTTTCGGGAAGCGGCAACCTCAAGAGCGCAAAGAACACCATCGTAAACGCCGCGGTGCATCTCGATATAGAGAACGTGCTCGTTTCGGCGGGCGATACTGTCGAGCCGGGGCAGCCGATCGCGACTTTGGATCTCAAGAAGATGCAAAAATACGCGGACGACCTCGAATCACAGATCATCGCCGACCAAAATTCGCTTAACACGACAATAAGCACTTCAAGTTCGGATATGGGCGGCAGAAGCTCTACAAGCACGTCGACCACGAAAACGCCCACGTCGAAGACGACCACGACCACTACCACGACATCCTCCGGCACGTCGACCACGACTATAACGTCTCCGAATGTCGTAACGAAATTCCGCATAACGTCGCCTGTAAAAGGCTGGGTAAAGAACATAGTGGCGGGGACAAAGGAATCGAACAATTCGATAGAAGAGACGATGAAAAAATACGGGTATCTTGCCGTCGTGGCGACCGAGGAAAAAGAACTCATAAGCGCCGCGGGGAGCGGACTTGCGCAAGGGGATACCGTAAAAGTTAAGTGCGAGGGGAAGACGTATACAGGAACAGTAGTCACGAAAAACGGCAACCTTTACGTTCAGATCGACACGGTAACGAGGACGGTCGGGGCGGACGCCGCGGTTTATGATCAGAACGGCAGCGAGCTGTTCACGGGCCAGATCCAGCTTGCGGCGTACATACCGGTAATAAGCAACTACGGCACCATCGTAAGCGTCAGAGTGAAGGAAAACCAGAAAGTAAGCGTGGATCAGATCCTTTTCAAAGCGGAACAGTATTCCCTTACGGTGAAGAACCTTTACAACGAGATACTCAAGCTCCAGGCGGAGTATAAGGCCGTGACCGACCTTATCAGCGCGGGGCAGCTTAGCGCTTCCGATTCCGGCATAATAAACACGCTCAATATTTCGAACGGCCAGACTTACGAAGAAGGCGCCGTGCTGATGACCCTCGATTCTCCGGACGATTGGGCGGCGACCGTATCCGTCGACGAGGTCGATATCAACTCGGTGCAGGTCGGACAGGACGCTACGGTAACGTTGGACGCGCTAACCGGAAAGACCTTCAGCGGCAAGGTCGAGCGAATTTCCAGAATAGGCGCCGCGTCCGGAGGCGTAACTACGTATGACGTCGACGTTTCCGTCGAAAGCGATCCCGGCTTCAAGGCGGGGATGTCGGTCACATGCGAGATAACCTCGCAGCAGGCCGAAGGAGTGGTCATGGTGCCCATAACCGACGTAAAGAACATCAATTCGCACAGCTATGTGATGGTGCAGGTTACGAGGACCGAAGCCGAAAAGAAAGAGATAAAGGAAATGATAAACAACAGCGATTACGCCGGCCTGTCGAAATACATGGGCGCGGACGCGTCGGCTCTCGGCATAACGAGGCTGGCTGATCCGGTGCAGCTTTTATACGGCGAAGTGCGCGCGGTACAGACGGGGATACAAAACGCCTCCTATATCGAGATAAAGAGCGGGCTTACCGAGGGCGAAAAGATACTCGCGCAGACTACGAACAGCAACAGCGATACGCAAAGGAACTTCATGATGGGCGCTTTCGGCGCCGACATGCCGGGCGGGTTCACGCAGAGGCAGTCTCGGAATTACGCGGGCGGGGGACGGTGAACATGCCTGAAAATATAGTTAAGGCGGTG
>Ga0078972_1012592_pt1 | contig 14450 bp, 15 predicted proteins | sample YelNatPaOPGAMG01_FD_67568 | JGI IMG/M metagenome (GOLD analysis project Ga0078972, IMG submission 67568) | Hot spring thermophilic microbial communities from Obsidian Pool, Yellowstone National Park, USA - OP-RAMG-01 (SPADES assembly) (version 2) | ecosystem: Environmental > Aquatic > Thermal... | reverse complement strand
ACCCCCTGTTTCTAAGTTCCGCGCAGAGGGCGGTGAACCTATCTTCGCCTATAGGCTCAGCGATAAAATCGATGTCATCGCTCCTCCTCGATCTCCCGAAAAGTATGCTTACGTAGCCCGCCACGACACTGTAGCGGATTCCGAGCGCCTCAAGGGCTCCGGCAAACGCGAAGGCCACGGTGTCCTCTGCGCTCAGCGTGGCCTTTTCCACGTATACTCTCCTCCCGACGGTGTCGAAGAGCACGTTGCCCGCTAGAGCGACGAGCTCGCTCTCGCCGGGCTCCCCGCCGCTCTTGCCGGAGAGGCTAGGCACAGGTTCTCTTCTCTCAGAGCTTATAAAGCGCGCCGCCGGCCTAGCCCGTTAGCGCTAGCGTGGTTCTCAGCGCGAGCTGGCCTCCCACGTAAACTTCGATTAGCGCTTCGGGTTCTTCGACGTGGAAGGATACGGTGAACTCCCTCGAGGGGGGTACGCGCTGCCTGACGTACGATAGCGCGCCGCTCGGGGTGGTCACCCGCACTTCGACTTGGGCGAAGGGGTGGGCGAAGCCCCTGTAGAGCCGCAGCTCGAGGGTGCCGCTCGAGTAGGTGTAGCCGAGCAGCGCCGCGTAAGGGTTGCCTTTCCCCTCGGCGCCGGGCGACACTCTGACCGCTGGGAGCCAGCCAGGCGAGCTGGCGACCAGCAGGGCCAGCCAGGCGGCGTACAGCGCAGCGCCCGCCCACCCTCTGCGGCGGAGACGGCTTCCCGCTCGATCCACGGGCCCGCGTGGAGAACGGTTTGATAACTTTTCCGCAGGCGGCGGGCGCAAGCTCATAAACGGGACCTCGGCGGCTTGGGCGAGGCGATCGGATGAGAGCTGGAGCCGCTGGAGGGGTTTCAGGGAATTTGAGGAATCTGCTGAAGCCGGTTTCCGAGGTCGCCGCTGGCGCTTCGCTGCTGCTCTCCGCTTGGTACGCTGTCTGCGCCGCCCGCGTCGCGCTGCCGGATCCCGGCGCGGTAACCCCTTTCCTGCCGGTTTACGCGGACGTGGGGGTGGCTTGGGCCGCTCTCCTCGCGATCGCTCTCGCCCCAGCTCTGCGCTACGCGTCTCCGCTCGCCCTTTTGCTGGCGGTCGCTCCCCCCTGGGTTTTGGCGCTCGCCAGCTTCGCCGCGGTGGCGGTGCACAAGCGGAGGACCGCTTGGGGTTTGGCCGCGGCGCTGGCCTGCCTCGAAGCCCTAGCGCTCGCCGAGCTGGTTGCCGCCCTGCTGGGTTTGCGGCCTTTCGGCCTTTTCGCGCACGTGGAGCGGAGCTTGAGGCTTTCCGCTTCCGTTGCGGCGCTGCCGCTGCTCGTCGCGATGCTGCTCCTAGCGCCCTTCAAGTACCTGGAGCGGCTGCTTAAAGGCGAGGAGGGGGGCGGCGGCTCCGGCCCCGAGCTGCGGTACCTGCTGCCCGCCGTTGTCCTCGCGGTGGCGGTGTCCCAGGTCCCCTACCTCCCCAGCCTCAACCCGTCCGGGAGGCTGGTGGGGGTCGATCCAGCCCACTTCTACCCTGCGTGGCTGGGGGAGCTGAAGAGCAACTTCACCCTGTCTCACCCGGCTTTGAGGGCTAGGCCCTTGTTCGTCCTGCCGCTCTACGGCTTGTCCCTGATCCTGGGCGACTACTGGGCCCTCCGGCTCGTGCAGGCGCTAGCTTTCGCCCTTTTCGCCGCGGGAGTCTACTTCTTCGCGCTGTGGACGCTGGGTAGAAAGAGCGCGAGGCTCGCGGCGCTCATCTTCCCCTTCTCGTACACGGCGACGGTCCTCCTCCACTCGGGCTACTACAACAACATCCTGGCGAGCTCGCTGTCGCTCCCCGCGCTAGCGCTCCTCGACCGGTGGGGCAGGGAGGGGGGTCGCGGCAGGCTCGCGGCCGCGCTCGCTCTTTACGAGCTGGCGGTGCTCACGCACCCCTACTCAACTCTCTTCTACTCGACCGCCCTGGCGGGCTCCGCTCTCGCTAAGCGGAGCGGGAAGGGGTTGGCGCTGCTGGCTGTCGCCGCGGTCTTCGCGGTGCAGGCGGAGCTGCAGTCGATGGGGTTCGCGGAAAGCAGCGCCGCTCAAACCGTCGAGCGCTACGCTCTGCCTCTATCGCGGGAGTGGGCTGAAGGCCTCGCTTTCGTGGTTTACAACTGCGCGGTGAACGCCGCGGTCGACGCGGCAACGTGGCTGCTGGCTCTGCTCGGTCTGGCCGAGAGCGGTAGCGGGCTGCTGGCTTCGATCGCGGCCGCATCCAGCGCGGTCGCCCTTTTGGCGCCGGTTTCGCGCTGGGATTTGAGGTGGAGGGCGATCTACGCGCTGCCCCTCCCAGCCTACCAGGCTCTAGCGCTCCGCGACGCGCCCCTGCTGGTTAAAGCGCTGGCGGTGCTCGCGCTCGCCAACTACGCGCTGGGCTTCATCGCGAACTTCGTTTGAACGCTGCCGGGCGCGCGCCTAGCTGGAGGCTACTTCGAACCTTTTCGCGGCGACCGCGCGCCCTCCGCTTCGGACGATCACGGTGTAGGTGCCCGCCGGCGAGTCGCTTCTCAGCAGCACCTCCAGCGCCGTGCAGCCTTCCCCCGCTTGGAACGCGGCCGTCTTGACCACGCGCCCCTCGGGGTCCACGATCATTACGGTGAGATCCCACCCTTTGAGCTCCGCCGCTGGGCACACTTCGATCTTGACGAGGTCGCCGGGCTTGCACGCTTCGTTGCCGAGCTTGATCTCCGCTAAAGGGGTTCTCAGCAGGTCTCTCTCGATCGCGAGCTTGAGCTGGGGGTAGTACGCGATGGCCGCTGAGGCGGCTGCGACCAGCGCCGCTAGCGCGAGGAGGTGCCACCAGGTGATCGTCACTTCGATCACTATCTCGGGCTCCTCCACGCTGCACGCTTCCAGCAGCCCGCTTAAACGGTTTCGGCGGCTCGCGGTATTCGACTGCCGACGTTCTTTTTAGCGTTTTCTGCCGCTGTTCTGGATTTCGGAGCAAAGCTACTCTTATATACCGCAAGCCGAGAGGAATAGCGATCGGAGATGAAAAAGGCTCTGCTAGCGGTTGTAGCCGCGGCTTTCATAGCCGCGGTGGCTTTGGCGCAAACTATGCCCATCCAAATCACGACCGTTACGACGAAAAACTACCAGGGTACTCCCACGACGACTTTCAAGAGAGGTGACGTAATCATTGTCGAAACAACGCTCACGTGCCCGACTGGGTACTACGCGCCAGCCAGCGTTAGCTACCTGGAGCTGATCACGATGTGGTTCAAGAACACGATGATGGGTTTGACGCTCACTAGGGATACGATCGCGCCCGGTGGCTCTAAGACGTTCGGCGGCGGTATCGCTACGAGGGTTGGGGACCCGACCGGCACGTACACATTCGAGATCTACGTGTGGAACGGCTTCCCGTCGGAGATGGGCGCAGCCTGGGCTCCGCTTGCCAGTCCCGCGACAACGTCTGTGACGGTGACTCCGTGAGGTGGTGGGGATGAAGGCTGGGTGGGTTTTGGCGGTTTGCCTTTTGGCCGCTGCGCTGGCTTTAGCTGTACCTACTATAACCGTGACGCCCAGCACCGCCGCTCCCGGCAGTATCGTGACGATATCGATCACCGGTCAGGACTCCGAGACTTGCGGTATCGAGATTAGGGATCCCGCGAACACGGTCATCTTCACTAAGCAGATTACGCTCTCGAACGGTGCCGGCTCGGTTCAGTGGGGTATCCCCTCTGACGCTAGGGCTGGCGACTACACCGTCTACGTATCGTGCACGACATCCGGTACGGCTACAGCGACTCTAACGGTGACGCCGCTCGTCGGCGGCGAAGTGAAGAAGGATTATACGCCGTTCATCTTAACGCTGGCCGTAGCCACACTCGCCGCCGCATCTTTCGTACTGCTGAAGAGAGAATTGAAAGGCTGAGATAATTTAATTTCTATTTTTCTCTTAATCTTTAACTAACCTGGCGTTCTTTCCAAAACAATAGGTGAGTTTTTCGTGCAAATCTACCGGGAAGGTGGTGTTTGACGGAGTATACCTTATATACTTGCAGGGGGTGGCCAGCAGGATGAGGCGTTGGGTTGCGGCTTGCCTGATCGTGGTCGCTGCGCTGCTGCCTGTCTACGCTTCGCCTCTCACAGTGTCTACGGATAAAGGCAGCTACTCGCCAGGCGAGACCGTTACTATAACCATTCAGGGGAGCCCGAACACCTTTTACGGTGTGGAGGTGAGGGGGCCCGGTGGCCAGCTCATCGCTTTGAAGCAGGTGACGGCGGGCTCGGACGGTAGAGCTACGCTTTCGATCGGTTTAGCGAGCGACAGCCCGACGGGTACGTACACGATTGTTGTTTCGGGTGGGGGTGAGACGTTTTCGAAAACGTTCACGGTATCCGCCGCTGCCGCTCCGGCTCCGGGGCCCGCTCCCGTGTCGCCGGGCGCTGCCGCCTCCTCCGCTTTGAACACGGCGAAGTTCAGGTTGGCGCAGCTCTCCAAGGCGATATCTTCGCTGAACGCCTCTCTAGCTCCTCTGGGTTTGGAGGGGGTTTTGGCGAACGCTTCTTCGGCTCTCGCGGCTTTGAGCGCGAAGTTGAGCGAGGCTGAGGCGAAGTACAACGCTGGCGATTACGATGCAGCTTACAAGCTGGCTTCGGAGGTTGCGAGCGAGTGCAGCAAGCTGCTCAACCAGCTGTTCAGCGCCTCGGTTCAAGCTCTCCGGGGGGTTGTCGCCGAGATCGCGGGCTCGACGAACGACAGCCTGGTGGTTTCGCTGCTGGTCTTGGCTAACAGGAGCTTGGACGAGGTGTCGCCGACGTACGTGGATTCCTCGCTCGCTTCGATCGACCTCGCCTGCAAGCTGATCGTGGCCGCTGGCAGGCTCGCGAACGTCGCGGGCATAGAGGCTAGGGTTGGACGGCTCGCGTCCCAGCTGAACGCTACCTTGAGCGAGCTGGAGCGTTTGCGCTCGGAGGCTGAGGCCCTGCAGGCTAGGGCTGGCGAGCTGGAGAAGGAGCGCGCGAGCCTGTCGCAGAGGCTCAGCGAGCTGGAGGGTTCGCTGAGCGCCGCTCAGAGCAGGGTGGATTCGCTGACGGCCGAGAACCAGCAGCTGAGGAGCCAGGTATCGCAGCTCGAGCAGAGGGCTGCCGACTTGGAGAAGCAGGTTTCGCAAGCGTACGCTCTGGCAGCCGGTGTCGGTATCGTCCTAGCGGCGGCCGGTTTCGCGGCCGGCTACTTCATAGCAAAAAGAAAAGCGGCTACAGGCTGAACCCGCTCTCCGCTTCACTCTTTTTTCGATATTTTAACCTGTAAACCACCTTTCTTGAGCGCTACCGCGGCTAGCGCGAGAGCCGCCAGCAGAACAACTGCGGGTACGAGCCAGGAGGGGGGCGGTAGGCGCAGGGTGGTGCCGCTCTCCAGGGGCACCGCGACCTGAGCTTGCGCCTCGCCCGCCTTAACGGTGTAGGTGCCGGGCGGCAGCCTGATGAAGAGCGCCTTTCCCTCGCTGTCGGTGAGCGCGAGCGCTAGGAGCTCGGTGGCGTTGTAGAGCTCGACGCTCTCGCCGGGGGCCGGCCTGCCGAGGAAGTCGAGCACCTTGACCTCTAGGTCGTAGAGCTGCGCCGTTAGCGTCACGTTGCCGCCCTCGAGCCCGACCCTCCCCGCGTAGACGGTGAGGCCGCGCCACAGCACCTTCACGTCGTAGACTCCCCTCCTGACCACGGTTTCGGCGACCCCCATGGGGGCTTCGAGCCTAGCGCCGTCCAGCTCCACGACCGCGTTGTACAGCCTCCTGCCTTTCGAGTCGACTGCGATCAAGCGCACGTACACCCTCTCGCCGACGACCTTCAAGGCGAGCTTCCCGCCGGGCACGGCTTCGAAGACGCTGGTGGGCTGCACCGACGCCGCCACCTCGTACTCGCCGACCTCCGCGAACGCGACCTTGAGCAGCGCGGTCCCGTTCGACCTGGAGACCGCATCGCCCAGTACCTTGCCGCCGCTCTCGAACCTCACTTTGAGCGCCTGCACGGGCAGCGAGAGCTGGGCTTTCAGCTGGACCGGCTCTCCCACACCGGCTTCGGCAGGCCCTTCAACAGAGGCGGAAACCCTCGCTCTCACGAGCAGTACCGCCGGCGAGCCGAGCGCCTTACCCTTCGCTGGGTAGAGGATCCAGGGGCCCGGCGCGTCGAGCTCGACCTGCACCCCGGGTTTGAGCTGCCGCTCGCCGGCGACCGTCCTGGCTAGCACGTAGTCGCAGCCAGCGCACTCGAAGCTCGCGGTTTCGCCCAGCCACGCTCGCTGGGGGGCGCTCACGCTCCACTGGGGTGGTGGAGCGCGCGCGGCGGTGAAGTTGGCGGTGGAGCTGGCTGGCGCGTACTCCTCCGATCCGTTGTACACGGCTTTGAGCAGGTGCACGCCCTCCCCGACCGGCTTGTACGCTACGGTGAACCAGCCGCTCTCGTTGGCTTTAGCCACTCCCGCGAGCACCCAGTCCCCGCCGGGAGGCTTCACGTAGACTGCCACCTCGAGGGGTAGGCCGGGGTAGACGAAGCCCGGGATCGCGATCTCCTTTCCCACTTCGGCTTGGCCCGGAGGAGCCAAGAGTACCGCGGGGGCAGGCCTCCTCAGCACCGAGAACGCAGCCTGGGCGAAAGCGCCCGGCGTGGCCGCGTAGACCGTGTAAACCCCTTCGCTGCAAGCTGGGTCCAGCTCGAGCTGGAGGTAAGCCACCCCTTTGGCGTCGAGCGCTAGCTGCTTCAGAGCGACGAGCTCGCCGGCGGGGCCCCTGACCTCCAACCCGACCGGCGCGCCCGGCGGGCCCGTGACTTTGATTGTGGCGGTGGTGCCGGGCTCGTAGACCGGCGAGTCGGTCGAGACCGCGAGCTGGGGCTGGGCAAGGACTAGGGCGGCTAGAAAAAGGGCTAGCAGGGGTGCTGCCTCGCGCACCGCTGCGGCACCCCGGAGCTCACTGGCTCTTGCTCTCGCCGCTCGGCTGCTGCTGGCCTTCCTGCTCCTTCTTCGCCTCCTCCTCCAGCTTTTTCAGCTCCTCCTCGATCTCCTTCTCGATCTCCTCGATGGGTTTGGGAGGCGGCGTGGTGGCGAGCGTGTAGCCGATCCAAGCGAGGATGCCCAGCACGCCGGCGACCGCTACGAACGCTGTGAGCTGGAGGATGACGAGGTAGTAGGGGCTGGTGAGGAGCCAGCCGTATACCGCTATGCCGGCCAGCGAGCCGACCATCAGCGCAGCTCCGATAGCTTGGTCCCTGCTCACGCTCGAAACTTCCCGAAAGGGGGTTTAAAACGATTTACCCCCCGCTGAAGCTGGGGGTCTACCCTTCGCCTCGAGCTCTGGGCTTCCGGAAACAAAGAGTACAAAAGCAACGGTTTTATAATGCTCCAGCGGCGGTCTGCTCGATGGCCAGCGGTCTGGTTGTTGAGGACGACTTCACGGTAGTTTTGGTTAAGGGCAGGTGGATTCTGGATTCGAGGGGGAACCCGACCGTCGAGGCGGACGTGGCGACGGCTGGGGGAGGGTGGGGGACCGCTGCTGTCCCCGCGGGAGCCTCGAAGGGCGTCCACGAGGCGCTCGAGCTGAGGGACGGCGGCAAGAGGTTCCAAGGCAAGGGCGTGGAGAAGGCGGTGGCGAACGTGAACGAGGTGATCGCGAAGCGCGTGGTGGGGATGGACGCGAGGGACCAAGCGGGGGTCGACAGGGCGATGATCGAGCTGGACGGGACGCCGAACAAGTCGAGGCTGGGGGCGAACGCGATCCTCGCGGTCTCGCTGGCGACCGCGAAGGCGGCGGCGAGCACGTACGGTATGCCCCTCTTCCAGTACCTGGGGGGGAAGCTAGCGCGCGTTCTTCCGACGCCGCTGATGAACGTGATCAACGGCGGCAAGCACGCGGGGAACGAGCTGAGCATCCAGGAGTTCATGATCGTGCCGGTCGGCGCGGACCGCTTCTCCGAAGCCCTTCGCGTCGCCTGCGAGGTCTACTACAGCCTCCGGGAGATACTCCTCGGCAGGTACGGGAAGTCGGCTGTGAACGTGGGGGACGAGGGAGGGTTCGCTCCGCCGATGAGGGAGAGCCGGGAGGCGCTCGACGCGCTCGTCGAAGCCATCAAGAAGGCTGGGTACGAGCCGGGGGGCGACGTCGCGCTGGCGATCGACGCGGCGGCGAGCAACTTCCACAGCGGCGGCCGCTACAGGATCGACGGGAGGGAGCTGGCGAGGGAGGAGCTGATCGACTACTACCTCGAGCTCGTGAGCGAGTACCCGATCGTTTCCGTCGAGGACCCGTTCGAGGAGGAGGACTTCGAGGGTTTCAAGGCGATCACGGAGAAGCTGAGGGCTAGGAGGGTGCAGGTGGTCGGCGACGACATCTTCGTCACGAACGTGAAGAGGCTCGCGAAGGGCATCGAGGTCGGCGCAGCCAGCGCGCTGCTGCTGAAGGTGAACCAGATCGGCACGCTCACCGAGGCTCTGGAGGCGGCGTTCATGGCGATGGGGAGCGGGTGGAACGTGGTTGTATCCCACCGCAGCGGCGAGACGGAGGACGCGACGATCGCCCACATCGCCGTCGCGCTGAACTGCGGCCAGATCAAGACGGGAGCGCCGGCGCGCGGCGAGCGGACCGCGAAGTACAACGAGCTGCTGAGGATCGAGGAGTACCTGGCGGGCGAAGCCTCCTACCTCGGCGCTAAAGCGTTCAAGCGCTGAAGCGCACGCGATGCGCTTGAAGCCGGAGTTCGCGCGTTTCTCAGCCTTCCTGCTCGATTGCGACGGCGTCCTGTGGCGGGGTAGGGAGCCGATCCCGGGGGCGCGCGAAGCGGTAGAGGCGCTGAGGGCGAGCGGGAGGAAGGTCCTCTTTTTCACGAACAACGCGACGCTTTCGCGGAAGGGGTACCTGGAGAAGCTCAGGGGGTTGGGCTTCGAAGCCGAAGTGGGCGAGATCTACTGCAGCGCTTACGCGGCGGCGGCCTGGCTGAAGGGTAGGGTGAAGAAGGTCTACGTTGTGGGGGAGGAGGGGCTGGTCGAGGAGCTCGAGCTCGCGGGCTTGGAGGCTGCCGGCCCGGACGAAGCCGAGTGCGTCGTGGTCGGCCTGGACAGGAAGCTCACCTACAGGAAGCTGGAGGAGGCGCTGAGGTGCCTGATCCGGGGCGCCCTCTTCGTCGCGACGAACAGGGACCCGACCCTGCCTACCGAGCGGGGGTTGGCGCCCGGGGCCGGAGCCATCGTATCGGCCCTCGAAGCGGCCGCTGGGAGAGAGGCCGATATGGTGATCGGCAAGCCCAGCACCTACATGTACGAGCTCGCGCTGAGGGAGCATCGCATAGAGCCAGCAACCGCGCTGGCGGTGGGGGACCGGCTCGACACGGACGTCGAAGGGGCGAAGCGGGCTGGGCTGGCTGCCGCTCTCGTGCTCACCGGCGCTACGGGCCTCCGCGAGCTCGAGCGGGCTCGCGTGAAGCCCGACTACGTCCTCGCCTCGATCCGCGACCTCTTCGAGTGAAGCCGGGGGGAGGGCGGGGCATGACGATCGCGCCGTCCCCGCCGCCGAGCACGACAGCTTCGCCGCGCAGGTAGAGCAGGCCGACGTAAGCGGCTGTCACCGCGTCGAGCTCGTCGCCGCTCATGCCGGGCTGCAGCCCCTTCACGCCCAAGCGCTCGAGCCCCTCCCTCAAGGGCTCGAGGCCGCGCGTCTTCCTCGGTATGCCCAGCAGGTCCTGGGCGCCGCCGGGGTAGACCTCGATCACCTTGAAGCCTTCCGCCTCGAGCCGCTCCTTCAGCCTGATCCCTCTGGCCGTGAGGAGCCTCATGGGCCCCAGCGTGACAGGGAAGAAGCGGATGCCGAGCTCCAGCAGCGCCCTATCGCACTCCCTCAGGTGGGGCCCGCTAGCGTCCTCTATGCTCCTCCGCCCCCGAGGGATGGTGAGGGGGGCGTCCACCGCCACCACGTCCGGCCTCGCCGCCAGAGCCAGTTCAACGATCTCTGCGTCCGCGTGCGCAACCCAAACCCTCGCGTTCAAGTCCTGGTCCAGCAGGCAGACGCCCGTCGGGCGCCGCTCGCTACCGGCCAAGTCCACGCCGAGGCTCTTCACGCCCACCACGTGGGGGGCAGGGTTAAAGCGTTGCCTGCGGACCCGGAAGCCCCGACGGGCCCGGCGAGCTCGCCTGCCGCTGCGTTTTGCGGGTTGCTGGCTTACGCGGTGACCTGCGCGCCCTTCACCTCCCTGACGATGCCCTTGATGCTTTCCGCTAGCTCCTTGACGGCCTCGTCCGCGCCGTCTACGGCTTCCGCCGCCAGCTCGATGCCGTGCGGCCACGCTTCCACGTTGACCCAGAGGCCGGCCGACCTCACCCTTAAGCCTGTGAGCGTCACGAGGGCGTCCGCCCCCTTCTGCAGCTTCAGCTCGCTCAGAACCCTCAGGTAGTCGGCGCCGTCGAGCCGCACGGAAGAGCGCACGAGCTGCAGCTCCGGTAGCTCGCCGCGCAGGGTCGACAGCGTCTCGCCCTGCTTCGCCAGCAGCTCGATCGCCTTCAACAGGGTGAGCATCCCGTCGGGCGCCGCTGAGAAGTCCATGAAGGCTACCTCGTTCCCGCAGGTGGCGGCTATGTGCGACCCTGTGCGCCTGGCCACCCTAGCCAGGTCGTGCATGCTGCCGCGCACCCTCGTCAGCCTCACCCCCACCTTCTTTGCGACCTCGTCGACGACGTTCATCATCGCTTCCGACGCCACGACCCTCGTGCCCGCGGGCACGCCGAGGAGGAGCACGCCCAGCAGCTCCTCGCTAAGGAGGGGTTGCCCGTTCTCGTCCACGATTAGAACCCGCGTGGCGTCCGCGCAGAGCGCCGCGCCCATGACCGCGCCGGACGCTCTCACCATTTCGCGGAGGGTTGCTAGAGCGCGGGGGCTGGGCATGTGCGATATCAAGCCGCGGAGCGGGGGCCTGTGGGAGTTGAGCAGCACCCCCTCCACACCGACCTCCGACAGCAGCTCGGGGAGCACCTCGGAGGAGGGCCCGAAGTTCGCGTCGCAAACCACCCTGAACCGCTGCGCCGCTATGGTGTGCACATCGACGTAGTTCACGGCGGCCGCCGTGTAAATGTCGTGGACGTACTCCGCGTAGGTCACCCACCCTATCGAGGTGGGTAGGCTCCGGACGACCCTGCCCGCTTCAGCCCTCTCCGCCACCTCCTCCATGCGCTCTTTCGAGTACGCGATCCCCTGGGCGTCGAACACCTTTATCGACACGCCGTTCCGCTCGAGGGGGGATACGGTGAACTGGATCCCCGCCTTCGCCCCCAAGCGCTTTATCGCGAAAACGAGCTCGGGGGTCGTGGCGGCGTGGAAGTCCATAACGGTCACGCCGGTGGACATGAGGCCGGCGGAGAAGGCCCTCTTCAGCATCCTTGAGGGCGGGTAGTTGTCGCGCGCTGTGACCACTACCGACCCCTCCCCGAGCAGCGTGCCCAGTGCGCTGCCCAGCTCGGCCGCGACGTCCGGCGTTAGAGACCGGTTAGCGATCCCGCTTATCCTGCCGTCCTCCAGCTCGAGCTCTAAGCTCAAGGTCCACCACCCTTCTTCCCCCTTTACGTTTCAACAACCTCGCAAAAAACATTATCGCTCCTCGAAGCGCGCTTGCCCGCAAGGGCGCGCTGGAGCCCGCTGGCGGGTCGGCTTTGGTTAGGCTGCGCGCGCTCTACCTGTGCTCAACCTCTTCGCGACCTCCGGCGGCGCGCGCGAGCTGGGCACCAGGGCGCCAGCTAGGAACGTGCCCGGCGGCACTACGGCTCCATCTTCGACCAGCGAGTGGACGACCCTCGCGCCCTCTTCCACCCTCGCCCCGCCGCCTACGATGCTGTCGCTCACAACAGCCCCCCTCCCGATTACGGCGCCGTCCATGATCACGCTGTTTACGACGTAGGCGCCCTCTTCGACGATAACGCCTTTCCCCACAGCGGCGTAGGGGCCGACGGCCGAGCCGGCTTTCACCACGGCCTCCTGCCCCAGCGCGCTCGGCGGCCTGAGGTCGCCGCTCAGCTCCTTAACGGCCTCCAGCCAGGCTCCCGAGCTCTTGATCCCGGAGGGGCGGAGGGGCGCCGAGAGGCCGTCCAGAACGTCGGCGTTGGCTTGGTGGTAGGTCTGGATCGTCCCCACATCGATCCAGTAGCTGCCCTCGGAGTGCCAGCCGTAGACGGGGTACCCTTCCTCAACCAGGTAGGGGAACACGTGCCTGCCGAAGTCGAGCAGGTGCGGGTTGTCGTCCAGCAAGTCGAGAAGCCTGTAGGACAGGGCGTAGATCCCCATGTTGGCTAGGTTGGCGTAGCTGTACTTCGCGCGGGCCGCTCGCATCGCTATGCTGACGACGTACAGCTCGTGGCTTCGGGGCTTCTCGACGAACGAGCAGACTCTCCCCTCCCAGGAGAGGACCGCCAACCCGTAGTGGCTGGGGTTGTCGACATCCTTGAGGGCTATCGTCGCGACCGCCTTCCTCTCCTTGTGCGCGCTCCACAGCGACGAGACGTCGCAGTTGGTGATGATGTCGCCCATGAGGACGAGGAAGTCGTCGCTGAGCGCGTGCCTGATCCTTCGGACGGCGTCCGCCGTGTCGAGCGCCTTGAACGTCATCGGCACAACCTCGATCGAGCGCTGCTCCCCCTTCAGGTGGGTCTCGAGGGCTTCGCCCATGTAGTCCAGGAGGACGTAGGCTTTACCGACTATGCCGCTCAGCTCCAAGAGGTCGAGAACGTAGTCGATCACGGCCTTGTTCGCCACCGGCATCAGGGGTTTAGGCCTGTGGTAGGTGAACGGCCTGAGGCGCGTGCCCTGCCCGCCGGCTAGCACGACGGCGGTTACCGACATACTGAACGACAAGAGTAGATCCAGACCTCCGCTGAAATACTTTTCGTCGCGGGTGCCGCCTTCAAGCTTCGATGCTCCGGCGCTGGGAAATAGCCTCGGCGAGGAGCTTCGAAACCTCCTCCCCCTCGCGGGGGTCGAGGGGCCTCCTCCCCCTCAGGCTGGAGCCGTAGAACGGGATCGCGTGGAAGTGCAAGTGGAGGACCACCTGGCCCGCCACAGCGCCGTTGTTCTGAACCACCCGCACGCCGCGGGCGCCGAGGGCTTTGAACTGCGCGGCTGCTACCGCTTTAACCAGCCTAGCGAGCTCGCACAGGACGTCGTCGGGGACCTCGAGCAGGTTCTCGTAATGCTCGACCGGTACGATGAGCGCGTGCCCCCTCTCCACGGGGAACTTGTCTAGGAAAACCGCCGCTCGCTCGCCCCTGTAGACGACGTACGCCGGAGCCGCCCCCCTTACGATGTCGCAGAAAACGCAGCCGTCCACGCCCCTGAAGGGTGGAGCGCGAGATAAACTTTAGGCCGAAGCGCGCAACTTGTGCTCTCGCCCGCGCTGGGCAGACCGCCGAGCACTCTGCAGAAAACCTTTTTCGTAAGCTCGGGGGAGGGTTGGGCGATGAAGGCGTTGGGACCTGGCGAGAAGGCTCCGGACGAGATCAATGTCGTCGTGGAGATCCCGCAGGGGAGCGGCGTGAAGTACGAGATGGACAAGGAGACTGGGCTGCTGTTCGTCGACAGGATCCTGTACACGTCGATGGTCTACCCGTTCAACTACGGCTTCGTGCCGGGGACGCTCGAGGAGGACGGGGACCCTGTCGACGTGCTGGTTGTGGGCTACGAGCCGCTCGCGCCCGGCTCCGTGATACGGTGCAGGCCCGTTGGGGTTCTGCTGACGAGGGACGAGAAGGGGCCCGACGCCAAGGTGGTCGCCGTGCCGGCGCCGAAGATCGACCCGCGCTTCGCCGACATCGACGACATCGCCAAGCTCCCAGAGGCTTTGAGGAGGAAGATCGAGCACTTCTTCGAGCACTACAAGGAGCTGGAGCCGGGCAAGTGGGTGAAGGTGGAGGGTTGGAAGGGGGCCGACGAGGCCCGGAGGCGGGTGAAAGAGGCGGTTGATCGCTACTCGAGGGCGAAAGCTTAGGGGCGGTCGCGCGCCAGCCCAGAGCCTTGACAGCTGGCACGCCAACGGGGCCGCGGGGTTTATATAGGGAGGCACCAGTCCTCTGACGGTTAAACATGAGTGAAGCTCAGTCGGCTAGGGCTTTTGTCTCCAACCTAGACCAGTGGGTGGAGGCGCAGAAGCTGGTTCTTTCGTCGGTGTTGAGGGTGGAGGGTCAGTTGAGGGATGCTGATAGGCTTGAGTTGATTTTGGCGTCGAGGATGGCGTTCCGTCACATGATCCGCACTTTGGAGGCGTTCGACCGGTGGCTGCAGGATCCGTTTATCGTGGGGCATATGCCGCGCGAGATGCTGGAGGATGTGCAGCGGAAGGCTTGGGATCTCTTGAAGCAGCTGCTCGAGCTCGACATAAACCACACATCCCAGTTCAAAGAGTACTTCGCGAAGCTAGCGAAAGAAGGCAGGCTAAACCCGCTCCTAGCCGCACA
>Ga0078972_1007082_pt1 | contig 14452 bp, 12 predicted proteins | sample YelNatPaOPGAMG01_FD_67568 | JGI IMG/M metagenome (GOLD analysis project Ga0078972, IMG submission 67568) | Hot spring thermophilic microbial communities from Obsidian Pool, Yellowstone National Park, USA - OP-RAMG-01 (SPADES assembly) (version 2) | ecosystem: Environmental > Aquatic > Thermal... | reverse complement strand
CTCAAAAGTGTCCTCCAAAGGGTGCTCGATGAAGGATCGCCCGTTTATTTGTCCCAGGGGGCGTGGAAGGAAACCTCTGCTAAAATCCTCTCAGGTGTGGACCGATTGGTGAGGGAGACGGGTCTCGTTCTCGTGCGTATGGAGCCGGAGACCCCAGAAGGTGGTCCTCCCTGCCTTGTGCACCCGTTTCAGCTCGAGGTGAGGGGAAGCTTTGCCGGAATCTGCGCCTTCATGGAGGGATTGGAGAGGGGTCTCCTCCTGATTCCTGCAAACTGGACAATAGAGCCAGTGGAGAAGGAAGAGGGCAAATTGAAGGCGTCTGTCAGGGTGAAAGCTCACGAATGGGTCGGAGAGAGAATTCTGGCCGAGAAAGGGCCTGAAATTCCCCTTGGACCCCTCGACCTCTCAGCGAAGAGGGATCCCTTTTCGAGGCACATGAGGCCAGTGTCAGTTGTGACGGAAAAATCTCAGCCCCCCTCCCTCACGGGGATAATGTTCATTGGAGGCAAGGCCATGGCCATAATAGATGGGAGGCCCTGCGGAGTGGGAGATACCGTGAGGGGAAAGAAGATAGTGTCCATCGAGGAGGAGAGGGTCTTTTTGGAGGGCGAGAAAAAGCCCCTTGTTCTGGAAAGGCCGTTGAAGCGAGTGGAGGAAGGCCCCAAGAAGCCCCTCTCTTCCATTCCCAGAAAGGATTGAGTTCCCCATGGAACCCTGGAGGACTGTGCCATGAGGAAGGTGAGGACGCTCGCATGGGTGATTGTGACTATGGGGGTTTGGGGCATGGGGACGATGTCCTCGGCTCAGGAGTCCCAGTACAGGGGGTTTCCCGTGTCCCTGAATCTCAAGGATGCGGACATTGTGACGGTACTTCACGTCCTGGCTGAGGAGGCGGGGCTCAATCTGGTTGTGGGAGAGGATGTGAAGGGGAGAATAGATGTGCATCTGGTGGATGTTCCATGGGATCAAGCCCTGGAAGAGATTCTTAGGAACAAGGGCCTCGTAAAAAGGCAGGTCGGGAACGTCCTCCACGTGCTCACCACAGATGGGCTGAAAAGGGAGCTCGAGAGAAAGGAGCTTCTGAGAGCCGAAGAGGCCAAGGAACTCGAGGCCAAACAGAAGGCCAAGGAGATCCTCTCCAGGATCCAGCAAGAAGAGGAAATGGCCAAGCCTCTCGAGACCAGGACCTTTTTCATCAGGTACGCCAAGGCAGCGGAGCTCCAGAAAAACCTCCAGCCCCATTTGAGCCGAGACAGCAAGGGACAGCCAAGGGGAAGTATAGAGGTGAACGAGTTCGCCAACGTACTTGTGGTGAGGGACATTCAGCCAGTCCTGGAAGACATGGAAGAGCTCCTGCGTCGTCTGGACAGACCCACCCCTCAGGTCTTGATAGAGGCGAGGATAGTTGAGGTCAACACCGAGGCTGTGAAGGACCTGGGGATCCAATGGGGTGGGGAATACAGGGAGGAGAACACAAGTAGAGGCACTGTGACAGCCATAGGGGGAGCAAGGGGAGTGTCTCCGGATCCCACATCCACGGGAAACATCACTGAGATTGCAACGAGGGGCTTCGCTGTGAATCTCCCCGCTTCGGATCCAGTCTTGGGTCTGGGCATAACCCTGGGGAGGATAGTAGAGGGATTGATCCTGGATATCCAGCTAACAGCCCTCGAGAGGGCGGGGAGGGCCCACGTGCTCTCGAGGCCCAAGATCGTGACCATGGACAACCAAGAGGCCGTGATAAAGAGGGGGGAGGACATCCCTTACGTGCTGAGGAGACAGTACAACGAGGTTCCCGATGTCCAGTTCAAGGAGGCGAAGCTTCAATTGAAGGTTCGACCCCATGTCATAGGAGAGGACCGCCTTTCGGTCGAGGTCTCCATAAACAATGACGCCAGGACAGGAGATGTGGTGGTATCCGAAGGCTCGGTATTCCCGATAATCGCGAGGCAGGAAGCCCAAACCCGAGCCCTGATCAGAGACGGTGACACGATGGTCCTCGGCGGAATCATAAGGCAGGAGAGGAGGAAGAGGGAGAGAGGAGTCCCATTTTTGAAGGACTTGCCTGTGCTGAGTTGGCTTTTCAGGAGCGATTTCAAGAGCGAGGATTCCAAGGAGCTCCTCATCTTCATAACGCCCAGGATTCTGAGGGAGGAAGGAGCATGAGCCCCGGCGAATCCCAAGGTTTTTTCACAGTGGGCCAGACGCGCATTGGGAGCCTCCTTGTGGAAAAGGGGCTGATAACGGAAGCTCAGCTCCAGGAAGCCCTGAGGCGTCAACAACAGAGGGGAGGGAAGCTGGGTCAGATACTCGTGGAGATGAAGGCCATAGGCGAGGAGGAGCTTTTGGAGGTTCTGGCTAAGCAGCTCGGAGTCCCTAGGGCCGTGATACCCCCTATTGGAACAGTACCCCCTGAGCTCTTGAGCAAGCTTCCCGAACCACTGGCTTCGAGATACAAGGCGGTACCCATAGCTCTCAAGGACCATGTCCTGCACTTGGCCATGGTGGATCCCTTCGACATTCCAGCCCTGGATGACTTGCGTGTGGCGACGGGTCTCTACATAAAGCCCCACCTCGCCTCAGAGAGGGAAATCCAGGAGGCCATAGATCGTTATTACAGGAGGCCGGAAGAGGAAGGGGGGCCAGGTCTCAGCCAGGAGCTCCTCAAGGAGATTCTCGAGTCCCAGATAGAGGTCCAGAGAAAGGAGGAGGAGAAGCTGGACCTCGAGAAGATCAAGGCTGAGGTGGAAGAGGCCCCCGTTGTCCGGCTCGTCGACTACATAATAACCAATGCCATAAAGGAGAGGGCGAGCGATATCCACATAGAGCCGAGGGAGGACAGACTGGACATAAGATACAGGATAGACGGCATCCTCCACCACGTCATATCGCCTCCGAGATCCCTCCAAAACGCCGTCATATCCAGGATAAAGATCCTGGCGGATATGGACATAGCTGAAAGGCGCATGCCACAGGATGGCAGGTTCACCATAAAATTGGACTTCAGGGAGGTAGATCTCAGAGTTTCCACCCTCCCCACATCCCACGGAGAGAAGATCGTCATACGCCTCCTGCGAAAAGGGCCCTTGTCCTTGAGCCTCGAGGACTTGGGCTTCGATGACGACAACATAGCCATCTTCAGAAAATACATTCACAGACCTTATGGTCTGATACTCCTCACAGGTCCTACGGGGAGTGGGAAGACAACTACGCTTTACGCTGCTTTGAGCCAGATCGCATCGTCCGAGAAAAACGTAGTGACCGTGGAAGATCCCGTTGAGTACCAGCTCAAGGGCGTTTATCAGATGCAGGCCAATCCGGCCATAGGACTCACTTTTGCAGTGGGGCTAAGGGCAATACTCAGGCAGGATCCAGATGTCATAATGGTCGGCGAGATAAGGGACTACGAGACAGCTGAGATGGCCGTGAGGGCAGCCCTCACTGGTCACCTCGTCTTCAGCACCCTCCACACCAACGATGCCGTTGGAACCATAGTGAGGCTCCTCAATATGGGGATCGAGCCCTTCCTAGTCTGTTCTGCTCTCACCATGTCCGTGGCCCAGAGACTTGTGAGAAAGATATGCCCCGAGTGCAAGGAGCCAGTTGAGCCGACGCCAGACATGCTCGCTGGCCTGGGACTGGATCCAAGGGACAGGGAGATAATCTTTTATCGAGGAAGAGGTTGTCCCAAGTGTAAGGGCACAGGATACTTTGGAAGGACGGGAATATTCGAGATCCTGGAGGTGAACCAGCGCATCAAGGACCTCATCCTCCAGGGAGCGCTGCCCGAGACCATTCACCGAATGGCCGTGGAGCAGGGCATGGTCACCCTCAAGCAATGTGCAGTGAAGAAGGTCTTGGCGGGCATAACCACTTTCTCGGAGGTTTTGAGGGTCTGCATAGAAGAGGATTGAGGGGAAAAGCAGCTATCCATGCCTAGCTTTGCCTACCGGGTGCGAGATCCCGACGGAAAAGAATCGAGGGGCTGGCTCGAGGCGGAAAGCGAGGAAGCCCTAATAGAGCTCCTCCACAGGCAAGGGAGAGTGATCCTTTCCTTGGAGAGAAAGGAGCCAGCAAAGTCAAAGGAATCCACTGACCTGGCCCTCAGGTTCGTGGAGCCGGGGATAAGATCACAGGATCTCGCTCTGGTTGCAACTCAGCTCAGCGCTATGGTGGATGCCGGCCTTCCCCTTCTGAGGGCCCTCCAGGTCCTGGCTCAGGAGATGGAAAATCTCAAGTTGAGGCGAATTCTTTTCGATATGTGCCTCAGACTGGAGGCTGGAAGTTCATTGTCCCAGGCCTTGGCCTCTCACCCAGTATTCGGGAAGCTCTTCGTCGGGCTCGCCAAGGCAGGGGAGATGAGCGGAAAGCTGCCCGAGACCCTGAGGCACCTAGCCCAATATTTGGAGAGGACCGAGGAGCTCAGGAGAAAGGTTCGTTCGGCTCTGAGTTACCCCTTGTTCCTTCTGGGATTCTCCACCTTAGTGGTCGTGGTCCTCATGGTATGGCTCATCCCGGCATTTTCCAAGGTCTATGAAAAGTTCAAGGCCAAGATCCCAGGCCCGACATTGCTTCTCATGGATCTGAGCCAGCTCATAAGGGAGTGGGCCTTGGAGGTCCTCGTTGGGGTTGCAATCTTGGGGGCTCTCGGGTGGATTCTCCTGAGGAGCGAGAGAGGAAGGTACTTGAAGGACAAGCTCCTCCTCAAGGTCCCGGTGATCGGCGAGATACTCTTTCGTACCACTCTAGCGAGGACATGCCGGACCCTGGGTGTGCTCGTGGGAAGCGGCATCCCATTTCTGGAGGCCCTGGATCTCACCATAGAGGCAACAGACCACAGGGTGGCTAGGGAAGCCCTTTCAGGTGCCAGAAAGGCCGTGGAAGAGGGAGTACCCATAGCAAGGGCCTTCGAGGAGACGCGTTTTTTCCCGAGAATGCTCATATCCATGATCGCCACAGGGGAGGAGACGGGAAGACTTCATTCCATGCTGACCAAGGCCGCTGAGTTCTACGATCAACAGGTGGATGCATCGGTCAAGAGCTTCGTGGCTCTCCTCGAGCCAGCCATGATCCTGGTGCTGGGAGGTCTCGTGGGAGGGATACTCTTTGCCATGTATCTGCCTGTATTCACATTGGGGAGGGCAATCAGGTAGGCAAATGCACAAGGAGATCCAGTTGGAGTTTCCCAACAACCAGTTGGCAAGCGCTCTTTTCGGGAGAAACAATGAACACCTCCGGATAATATCGAAGCTTCTCGATGTGAAGATAAATAGCAGGGGTAACGTCCTCAGGGTCCAGGGTGAGGCCCCGGATGTAGCCCTGGCAGAGGATCTCTTGAGGCAACTTTACAAGATCTTGGAGAAAGGAAGACCCATTTACGAGACCGATGTGAGCTACGCTGCTAGGATCCTGGCTCAGGACCGCAACGTGAGCCTGGAGGAGATATTCCTGGATACCATCTTTGTCTCAGCGAAGAACAAGGTGATAACCCCCAAAAGTCCCAACCAGAAGGCTTACATAGATGCTATCAGGACCCATGACATGGTCGTGGGCATAGGCCCTGCGGGCACGGGCAAAACTTACCTGGCAATGGCCATGGCTGTCTCCTTTCTCCTGAAGAAAGAGGTGAACAGAATCGTGCTGACAAGGCCTGCAGTTGAGGCCGGAGAGAAGCTGGGTTTCCTCCCTGGGGATCTGGCCGAGAAGGTCAATCCTTATCTGAGACCCCTTTACGACGCCCTCCACGATATGATGGATTTCGATCGAGCAGCCGCCATGATGCAGAAGGGAGAAGTGGAGGTAGCTCCCCTTGCCTTCATGAGGGGAAGGACGCTCAACGACTCCTTCGTCATCCTGGATGAAGCCCAGAACACCACATCCGAGCAAATGAAGATGTTTCTCACGAGGCTGGGCTTCGGCTCCAAGGCAGTGATAACCGGGGACATAACCCAGATAGATCTTCCGCCTGGAACCCGATCCGGTCTCGTGGAGATAGCCCAGATTCTCAAGGGCATAGAAGGCATAAAATTCATCTACTTTACTGAGAAAGATGTGGTTCGTCACCCACTGGTCCAGGAGATAATCTTGGCTTACGAGAGGGCGGAAAAGGCCCAGAGGGAAGGCAGGTGATGGAGATCTGGGTGGAGATCAGATGGGACCCCTCTCCCATAACGGAGGAGTGGGTCGAGGAGATCACCCGCAGAGTTCTCCGAGCAATGAACTTGGAGGAAGCTCAGGTTTCCATTTCAGTTGTGGGAGACGATGAGATGGCTCGCCTCAATGGACAGTATCTCGGAAGGCCTTGGACCACAAACGTGATGGCCTTCTCTCAGGTGGAAGGGGAGGGCGGATATCTCACCCCGAATCTTTTGGGGGATGTGGTCATATGCGGGGATACCTGCCTCAGAGAGGCTGAGGAAGCTGGGATGGATTTCAGGGAGAGATTCCTCGAGCTCCTTGTCCACGGAATACTCCATCTTCTGGGAAGAGATCACGAAGGGGACGAAAGGGAAAGGAATTCCATGGAAAAAGAGGAGGAGACGATCGTATCGAAAGTGCAAAGGGACTGGCTGAGCAATCCGGAAAATGGCTCGGATTTGCCACGCTAGGGGGTAGAGATACTGTTTTCGAGACGTTGGTCGTGGCGTGCCAAAATACTCTCCTTGCAGAGCCGATTCGGCTGGGAGGCTTGAGCTCCCAGCGGGAAACTCAGTTCCCCAAGCCCCCTTCGGGCCCCTTCGACGTCTCTTTTTCGGGAATGAAGGATGATACCACCCCAAGATGAAAGAGAAAATCTCCGGTCATCGAGGGTTTTCACTTGGTCTTCCCAAAGAGGGCCCGCAGCATGAACCCGGCCCTGGCTCTGTAAGTGTGGCAGGCCAGGACTCTTTTTCTTGCCCTTTCTCCAATGAGGGATGCCTCTTTGGGGAATTTGAGAAGCCTCCTTTTCCCCTCCATGGCACTTTCGATGTTCCTGTAAGTCACTATCTCTGATCCCACATCGAAGAGCTCCTCGAGCTCATCTGACCATTCTGCTAGAACTGGTCTTGAGCACAGAGGGCCATCGAATACCCTCTGAGTCGGTGCGGTTCTCGCTTGAGGCTGCCTCACATCGAGCAAAAAAGCGCTCCTAGCGTAAAGAAGGAAAAGTTCTTGGCCATAAGGGAAGGATCCCAGGTATCTCCTAGGCCCCACGAGGGTCTTCCATCTCTCGTCTCCACCTACCATTCCATCTGGGGCGAGTATCCGGATCACGATCTCCCTTCTCTTGATACTTCCCAGGACGTGGAGACACGATGCCATCCACAGTCGCCAGAAAGGATCCGCCTGGATCTCCCCATCTTCTCTTCGGGCCACCGAGGAGGCCTCCTTCAAGACCAGATGGTCGAGCCTCTCCCCCAGATCCTGGCTATAGGTCGCCCATATCTTCTGGGCCGATGCCTGTATCTCAGGGCATCTTTCAGCAAGATCCTCCAATAGGGGGTTTGGATGCGCCAGTGACCCGATGAAGACTCCCGGGAAATCCCAGGCCGAGGCTTTCCAAGACTTCGCCTGAGGCAACATATCTGGATCCGCAGCCAGGGGAAGGTGCCAAACCTCGAAGGAGCCGCGTGCAGCCAGATCCCGAAAAAGGAGCTTGTCCCAGCAAAAGACGATCGTCCACACGGGATCGCATCTTTCAAGGAGACCATATCCCATGGGGTCATCCACGAACCACACGAGCCAGGGGATTCGCATCTCCTCCTGAATGTCGGAGATCTCCCAGGGGAGCGCTTCTGGCCCACCTAGGTCCACTGTCACAAGGGCTTCCATGATCTTCCTTTGGGGCCAGCTCCAAAGCGTCTCTGGCCTTTTGGCAACTTCCCTCAGATCCATCTCTTCCACGCTCACCCCGAAGGAGCGGAAAGCCCTCCCCAGGGACATGGCAATCGCTGGGATCACCTTGCCTGTGGGCCTCAGGAGTAAGAGTCTCAGGGGGACCAAGGGAGAAAGGCCTGGTTGGGAGCTCGGCCCGGGCCCATCCTGAACCTGGGGCTCAAAATGGAACAGAGGCCCGGGCTCCTGGGAGAAGATCAGCTCTCTTTGGATTGGGCGATCTTATCCTTTATCTCGTCAATTCCAATATATATGGCAAGGGCACCTCCCAGCACGAGAAAGAGGGGAATAGCCCCTGCTAGAAGCTGGATGAAATGGCTCCACCACACAACCAACAATACAACCCCGATGATCGTGGCCACAATCCCGCCGACTAATGCCGTCATTTTCCCCTCCTCCAAAAAGTGTGAGTTTCCAGTATCCCCGTCTCAAAAGCTCAGGTAGGGTTATTCTAATCATCTCGTCCCAAATTGCAAGATTATTCCTTCTCCGCTCCTTTTCCCGGATAAGCCCTCCAAAGGCTCCGGGCGATCTCCTTATGGAAGAGGACTCGAACTCCCCTGACACCCATGTCCCGAAGTGGGCCTCCGGAAAGGGTGATCCAAGGGGCGAGCTCTGCACGCCCGCAATGTCGGCACCGCGCCTTACCGATGCATCTCGCCTTTGAACCCGCTGGTTCCCCTTGTCCGGGTTCCGGTTTCGCGGTGGGGCGGGCTCTGCACGCCCGCAAAGGAAGACGACGAGTTGAGCTGTGGCATATCCCCGCTAGGTCACCGGCCGTTCCCTTGCCCCGAATGATCATGTTATGCCCCGGCTTGCGCCCGGCCTGCAATCCGGGCGCGGAGACCGCGCCCCTCCGAGAAAATCGCCTTTCGCGTCATCTCCGGGCTTTCCCCGATAGGCGACCCGCGTTGCGGTTGGCCTGGTCGCGGAGGGGCGGGCTCTGCACGCCCGTGAGGAAGGCCTAACCCCCTCCCCGTGTATTCCAATAAAACCGCCGGCCTCTCGCCTAACCTCCGGCGGTAATGAAGGTCCTTGCCATCCGTAGGACCCTGCAACGCGGACGCACAGAGTGCGTCCCTCCGAGAAAACCACCCTCCGCGTTAGCCCCGGGTCTTCCCCGCTAGGCCGTCTCCCCCTGGCTCGCCCCCCTGGAGGGGCGGGCTCCGCACGCCCGCTAGGAACGCTTCCCTTCCACCGGGGGATTGCCCCATTAGGCCACCAGGCGTTCATTTGCCCCCGATGATCATGTTATGCCTCGGCATAGGCACGGCCTCGCAACGCGGACGCGCAGAGTGCGTCCCTCCGAGAAAACCGCCTTTCGCGTCATCTCCGGGCTTTCCCCGCAAGGCCGCTCACCTCGGCCTCGCCGTCCGGCGGAGCTAAGGAAAATGCCGGATCTTGGGCAGAAGCCTTGTGTGAACGAGACCTTTGTGTCTGGGAAGAAAAGACCTTCTGTTTCAAGGAATTGGCTTTCCGGAGCTAAAAAATTTCGAGGTTTTGACCCGGATTGTGGCTTGATTCCAAAGAAATTTTTTGGTAAATACTCGGGAGTGTGTCATTTGGGGGTTGAGGGGCCGGATGGTCTTTTTGATCGCGCACGCTTTGATCTCTCTTTTCCTCCTTTTCGAGGATGCGGCTTCTGGGGCATCATCAGATGCAGTTGTAAGTGGACTAAGGCACTGGTCTTCTCCCAATTGCACGAGGATAGTCTTGGATCTTTCTCAGGAAGTTCCGTTCAAGGAGTTTGTCTCTGACCAAGGATCGGTAGTGGAGATAGAGTTTCCAGGGGTGATCGGGCGAGGGACACCGGAAAGCCTCAAGGTCAAAGATGGGACCGTAGAGGAGGTGAGGCTCAAGGCTTCTCAGAGAGGTTGGATCAGGCTTTGGCTCAAGAAGTCATCCTCCAAGTTGAAACACACGGCCTTCATGCTTCCCAGGCTCAATGGTAGGCCGGTAAGGCTCATGATAGATGTGGAAAACCCCCAGGGCCGGGGGAAAGAGGCCCAGATGGAGGTCTCATCCCGAAAGGGGGAATCTCATTCCAGAAGGGCGGAAAACTTAAGGCCCGGGCCTTCCCAAGGGGTTAAGGTGATAGTCATAGATCCAGGCCATGGAGGCGAGGATCCCGGAGCCATCGGAGCAACGGGCGTGAAAGAGAAGGATGTGGTCCTGACAATATCTCAGAAGCTCCAAAGAGAGCTCGAGTCAACTGGAAAGTTTCGCGCGGTTCTCACGAGAAAGGGAGACTATTTCATCCCCTTGAGAGATAGAGTGAGGATAGCCCACGAATACAAGGCAGATCTCTTCATCAGCATTCATGCTGACTCCTCACCGAGGAGAGAGACCAGGGGAGCCTCCGTTTACTGCCTTTCCCTTTCGGGAGCCACAGATGAAGCGGCTCGGATATTGGCCGAGAAAGAGAACGCCTCTGACCTCATAGGCGGCGTGAGACTTACGGACGATCACGATGTCAACACCATACTCGTGGATCTTCTCCAGACCCAGACCATAAACGATAGTCTGAGGCTGGGCTCCGTTTTGCTCGACTCTCTGGGGCGGGTTCACCAAGTGAAGTTTTCAAACCCCAAGCAGGCTGGGTTCAGGGTGCTCAAGGCCCCCGATATTCCTTCGGTATTGGTGGAAGTGGGATTCCTCAGCAACCCTCAGGAGGAGCGTCTCCTTTCCAATGGCTCCTTCCAGGCCAGCCTGGTCAAAGCTCTGACATGTGGGGTGGCAAGCTTTCTGGGGGTAGACCTGTCGCAAGGTCCAGTTTTGACGAGATCCTCCTCAGAGGGCAATTGGCCTTCAGGGAGAAGAGGTCCCTCTCACACAAGGGGTGGAGAGGAGAAGGTCAAAGAGCACGTGGTCGAACCTGGCCAGACCCTCTCCCACATAGCTTCCATATATGGGAGGAGGGTCGAGGACCTCCAAGCTGCAAACGGCATAAAGGACCCCTCTCGCCTGAGGCCGGGCCAGAGGATAGTGGTCCCTTGAGATCGAGCCTCAAAAGAGCCTGAACACTCTCGCCCTGACCCTGTCGTCCAGTCTGTGGAGCCCAACTGAGCGGGCTGCTTCCAGGGCTTCCTCGTACTCTTGTCTCGAGATCCTTCTGGAGAGGTCCGGATGAAGGTGGGCTTCCCCGCAAGGCCTCCACTGATCCATTATGTTCACGTAAGTGTTCGGGGAGATCTCATCTGCCAGGTACTTCATCACCTGGGGAGTCTGGGCGAGCCCGTGGGGCATGACTAGATGGCGGACAAGAAGTCCCCTGTACGCTATCCCCCTCTCATCCAGGAGAAGGTCTCCAACTTGTCTGTGCATCTCCTTGACAGCCTCCCTCACAACCTCCGGGTAGTCGGGAGCCTTGCAAAAACGTTTGGCAACTTGAGGATCCATGAACTTGATATCCGGCATGTAGATGTCGAAGACATCCTCCAGGAGCCTCAGGGTCTCGACCTTATCGTACCCGCCAGTGTTGTACACCAGGGGCACTCTGAGCCCAAGCTCTATTGCGACTGGAAGCGCCTCGAGGATCTGGGGCACCACGTGGGAGGGGGTTACGAAATTCACATTGTGACAGCCCCAGTTCTGCAGTTGTACCATCATCCTTCCCAGGATTTGGGGCCCCACCTCATCTCCCATCCCCTGATGACTTATCTCGTAATTCTGGCAAAAGACGCAAAGGAGGTTGCAATGGGTGAAAAAGATGGTTCCAGACCCCCCTGTCCCCACAAGGGGGCTTTCCTCCCCGAAGTGGGGGTTGTAACTCGAGACAACGGCGTATCTCCCTGTTCGACAGAAGCCCTTCTCCCCCTTTGTTCTGTCCACACCGCACTCTCTCGGGCAGAGCTCGCAGTGGGTGAGCCTCGAGAGGGCCTCATCCACTCTTCTTTGGAGTAAACCTTGGGCATGTAGCTTGAGATAGCTCGGCTCTTGGCCCATATGAACTCCCCTTGTCTTTGCTAGCCCTTCGTGTAATATAATCCGCCCTCCTGTCCCAGGGCAACTGAAGACGGGCTGTCAGGGGAGAGGATAAGTCGAGGATAATTGGCGCATGCGAGGACGGCCATATTCAAGCTGCCTCCTCGAGGTCGGACAGATTTGGATTACTCCCCGATCCCATGAAGCATTTCCCTCCAGTTTGCTTCGCCCGAGCTCGAGGTTAAAGTTTTTCTGAAAAACTCCGATAAGGCAAAAGGGGCCCGAGAGGAAAGAAGGGGGGCGAGACATAGGGCGAGAGAAATCAGGATGAACAGTTTGCAGGGGTTTCAATTTGAGAGGGGGTAGCACAGTAGGGGGGTAAAAGCACGAGAAGTGACAAGAGGTCTTTCAAGTCGCCGACATGGAGGCAGTTTTTTCTCTTAGTCGTCGGGGTTTGCATGGGCGGGCTGGTATCGGGTTGCGGCCTTCTGGATCCGCCGCCAGGATACCGAGCGACAATAGACGATGAAATAGACAACCTGAAAAGTAAGATTAACGATTTGGCAGTGCAGCGTGCCTATTGGGTCATCTTGAAGTCCAATCCCGACCTTGCTATCAAAGCCCGTGAAAGGATTGAGGCAATAGACAGGCGCCTTGAAGAGCTCCACGTAGAGCTTGCCAAGCTGGAAGCTGAAAGGGAGGCACGAAAGCGAAAAGCGGAAAGGGCCCAGTCTTTGAGCCCGGGACCTACCCCCGATGCGACAGGCGGTTGTTTCACGCCCGATACGCGGATTCTCCTTCCGGATGGGGTAAAGAACATCGCCGCCATGAATGTTGGCGATGAACTGGTCGCTTACGACGAGGCTACGGGTGAAATGACCCCGAGGCCAGTTGTCCAGACTTACCGGTTTCCGGCGAATCACTACTTCGTCATCAACGGTGAGATCAGAGTCACTGCCACGCACAGATTCCTCACGAACAGGGGTTGGGTGAGGGTCAAAGACTTGGAGATTGGCGACTTGCTCAGGACATCGGAGGGATGGGTTCCCCTCGAGAGCAAGGAGTTCGTCGAGGCCAATCTCGAAGTGTTCAACCTGGAGGTGGCCACAAACCACGACTTCTTCGTAGTGGGGGACAAACACTCCTATCTCGTCCACAATTGCGGTGGTGGGGGTAAATAGACTAACGCATGACTCCTTGTGAATGCGCGTCCGCCGACTAGGCGGGCGCGCTTCTTTTTGGAAATGGCTTTCGAGTTTGGAGTGGTCGGTATAGCATTGTTTCGTGGTCTGCGGATTTCATAATGAGGGTGCCCTTTTTTCAGTGAGCCTTCTCTGTGAGATAATTGTGCCTGCTATCCTAAGGGAACCGAGGGCGAGGTTAGGCTTGCTGAGGGAGATGGAAGGTGGGAAGTCCTTACAAGGATCTTTACATCTACGAGGTGAGAGGGATCCTCGATAGGGTTCCGGAATCTTGGAGGGAGAGGGGCTATCTTGGCTGCTGGTATGAGGGTGGCTACTCGTTTCTCTTTTTCTCGTGTCCTTCCAAAGAATTTGTTTTGAGGGAGCTTCCTTCTCTGGGCGATTTTTCCTTGAGGACTGAGACATCGATTCCCTACGAGCAGTGGGAGGCAGGTGTTCCCTTGGGGGCTTTTCGGGTGGGGAGCTTCTGGATAGCTCCTCCATGGGAGATGGAGCCATCGCCTGAGGTCCTTGTTATAGATCCTGGGGTGAGCTTTGGATCTGGGTTTCATGACTCCACAAGGGGATGCCTTCATCTTCTCCTGGAGCTTTTTGGGGAGAAAAGGCCCGAGAAGGTTCTGGATTTGGGGACTGGGTCCGGGATTTTGGCCCTTTTTGCCTTGAAGCTTGGTGCCAAAAAGGCCATCTGTGTGGACTGTCAGCCCATTGCCGTTGAGGCTGCTTTGGCCAATGGGAGAAGGAATTTTATGGAGGAGAGGATGGAGGTTGTGCTGGGCGATGCCATCGAATGGGCATCCATCGAGGCCGATCTCCTCTTGGCGAATCTCCATCTGGAGCTAATAGTGAGGCTCCTCGAGAAACCAGGGTTTCCACGCGCAAGGTGGTGCATTCTATCGGGATTTGTGGGAGGACAATGGGAGCTGATCTTGGAGAAAGCGAAGGGTAGATCCCTGGAGTTGGTCTCAAAAAGGTGGGAAGGGGACTTTTGCTCCCTGCTATTGGAGAGGAGGAATTGCTTGGTAACCTTAGGGGAAGATCCGGAGATGACCCCTTAGAGGGAAAAGACACCGGGGAGGGAGGTCCTTCGCGCGCGAGCTTTGTATGGCCGGGCCGAAACCCAGAAATCGCGATGGGTGGGAAGATTGCCAGGGGCCCGGTGCGTTTCATGTGGAAATTTTGGGGTCCAACCAAGGCCTTTCATAGCGGGCGTGCGGAGCCCGCCCCTCCAGGGGTGGGCTATCCAAGCTAGAACGGCCTTGCGGGGAAAGCCCGAGATGACGCGAAAGGCGATTTTCTCGGAGGGACGCGGTCTCCGCGTCCGGATTGCAAGGCAGTACGGGAGCCGAGGCATAGCAAGATCATCGGGGGCAAACGAATACATGGTGGCCGAATGGGGACATGCTCCGGCGAGGCCAATTTCGCCGTTGCGGGCGTGCGGAGCCCGCCCCTCC
>Ga0078972_1012587_pt1 | contig 14454 bp, 4 predicted proteins | sample YelNatPaOPGAMG01_FD_67568 | JGI IMG/M metagenome (GOLD analysis project Ga0078972, IMG submission 67568) | Hot spring thermophilic microbial communities from Obsidian Pool, Yellowstone National Park, USA - OP-RAMG-01 (SPADES assembly) (version 2) | ecosystem: Environmental > Aquatic > Thermal... | reverse complement strand
AGAGATAGACAGGTACAGGCTATGTCCTCGGTGTGGATATTTCACGCACGAGTCCGATGGGGTTGAATTTTGCATTTATTGTGGGACTCAGTTGATTGATGAATGTCCGAGGTGTCATGAGCCAATATATTACCCGAACGCGAAATTCTGCCCCGTGTGCGGGGAGAGGTATGGGAAGTGAGAGAGTGTCATACCCTGTTTTCTGTCCCTTGCGGGTATTTGGCTTGCTCGGAAATCGAATGAGGAAACCTAAGGACTATAATCGAAAGGGAATATGCCATGCGAAAGCAATTAACTCTTCTTTTGATGCTGACGACAATTGTCTTGGTGTCGCCTCGACTCTTTTCCTCTGTGCCTCATCCGCGTCTTGTGGAGAGAATTAAGAAAGGGGAAATTCCAGAGCCTTACTATCTGCGTCATCTGAGTGAGCTCCGTGCCAGAGGAGTGAATGCACCGTGGAGCAGCCGGGAGCTCGAACTTCGGAGACAAATGCCTGGAGGACTTCTTCAGCGTTCGTTGGGGGCCGCCCGCGTTCCCACAGGGACATGGAAAGCCCTCCTGATCCTCGTTCAGTTCTCTGATAAGCCTCAACAGGTTGCCGCAACTTCATTTGACACCCTCATATTTGGCAACAGGAGCGGCACATTGAGAGATTACTTCGGTGCCGTTAGCTACGGCACGCTCCAGATTGTTACTGTGAACCTCCCAAGCTCTATTGGTTGGCAAACAGCACCGCAAACATACGCCTACTACGTGAATGGTCAGAACGGTTTGGGCATGTATCCGCACAACTCCCAGAAGTTAGTTGAGGACGTTGCGGCTCTTGTAGATCCGGTGGTCGACTTCTCGCAGTATGACAATGATCACGACGGGTATGTCGACGCTCTCTTCATTGTTCACGCCGGACCGGGGGCCGAATTCACGGGCAACAACGATGATATTTGGTCACATGCCTGGGTCACGAATACGCGCCAGCTTCATGACGGCGTTTACGTATATCGCTACTCCGTCGAGCCGGAGTATTGGGTGAGCCCAGGGGACATGACAATTGGCGTCTATTGCCATGAGTTGGGCCATGCTCTCTTTGGATTGCCTGATTTGTATGACACGGATTATTCTTCGGCGGGGTTGGGAGGTTGGAGCCTCATGGCAGGCGGGAGCTGGAACGGCGCGACGGGGTTTGGAGAGTCGCCGGCATTTCCTGATGTCTGGTCACACTTCCAGATGGGGTATGTGACGCCCACGAACATTGTATCAAACGTCGTTGGTCAGACTGTATCCGCTATAGAAACACACGCACAGGCGTATCGCTTGTGGAGAAACGGGAGTGTTGAGAGTCAGTACTTCCTTGTTGAGAACCGGCAGAAAATCGGCTATGACGCGTATCTGCCCGGGGCTGGCCTGCTCATTTATCACGTCGATGAGTCTGTCACAACCGGCAATGACGATGAATGGTACCCAGGCCACACCAGCGGCGGTCACTATTTAGTCGCACTCGAGCAGGCGGATGGTCTCTATGAGTTGGAGAAGTCCATGAATTGGGGGGACGCTGGCGATCCTTATCCAGGGAACACAAACAACACTAGCTTCTACTGGGGGTCCCGGCCGAACAGTTGGGACTACACATTTGCCATGACTGGCGTGGGCGTGAGGAACATAAGCGCCCCCAGCGGGACGATGACCGCGGACATGGAGATCGTCGCTAATGATAGCGGGGTTGTGGTGGTCTCTCCAAACGGTGGGGAAGGTTGGGAAGTTGGGGAGACACACCAGATCGCTTGGAACTCGCTCAACATTGATAGCGTGAACATTGAATACTCGACGGACGACGGGTCCTCTTGGTTGCCAATAGGGAACTTACCTGCCTCACCGCAGCGACCAGGCACTGCTATAAGCGCAGCTGACGCGATTTCGCAAGCTGGTACCCCGACGCGTGCATTCGCCAAAGGCGTTGCTACATACCCGGATGCTGAAGTAAGCGTAGCTCTGCTGTCTATCCCTGGTGAACAGAACGCAGCGCATCTGGGAGCTTATGAATGGACGGTGCCCAACACGCCATCCACTCAGTGCAGGGTACGAGTGTCTGACTTACACAACGCATCGCGCCATGATGAGAGCGATAGTCCCTTCTCAATCCTATCGGTGGTTCCCGGGCTGTGGAACGTTCAGTTCAACTACGATGCCACTGCGGTGACCGGGGCAGCAGGGAATGCGGGGGCCGTTTTCATCCCGACACTGAATGAATTCTGGACATCCCGGTGGGCGTCCAATGTTCTCCATCGATGGACGGCCAGGGGGAGACTGATTGAACAGTTCTCGATTCCGGGTGTGTCGGGTGTCAGAGGGATGACATTTGACGGTCACTACATATACGCTGGGATCAACACGTCGACGATCCAAGTGATCGACCCGGTGACGCGCACTGCAGTGGGAACGATCAGCGCGCCACTCCCCGTGCGTTTCATCACTTACGACCCGACTGCAGACGGTGGTGCAGGCGGATTTTGGGTGGGAAATTGGACAACCGACGTCGTGCTCATCAGCCGCAGCGGGGCGGTCCTGCGCACGCTTCCCTACTATACGCTTGGGTCGACAAGTAACTATGGGGCGGCTTTCGACATGTATAGTGAAGGTGGCCCGTACCTCTGGCTCTGGGGCCAAGGCACAGGCTCTGGCCCACAGGAAATCGTACAGGTTTCAGTCTCGACAGGGTTGCCGACGGGTAGGAGACATGACGTGCTGACAGACGTCGGTGTTACGGGTGGAATTGCTGGCGGGTTATTCATTTCCACTGGTATTGTTCCGTGGGCCGTCACAATTGGGGGACTTCTTCAAGGGACCCCAGACCGTCTATTCGGATATCAGCTCAAAGCGCTGAGTCCTGGCGTCATGGTTGCATCTCCAAACGGTGGTGAGTACCTGAGGATAGGGAGCGTCCGCAATGTGACATGGCTAAGCAATCTTGTGACCGATGTGAAGATTGAGTATTCCACTGACGGTGGCTCGAGTTGGTCGACGGTGGTTGCAAGTACGCCTGCATCGAATTACAGTTATCCATGGACGATCCCTAACACGCCGTCAACGCAATGCAAGGTTCGGATCAGTGACGCCTCAAATGGCTCCCTTTTCGACGAGAGTGATTCGTTGTTCACCATTGGTGTGAAGCCGACGACGGAGATTGAGCCGAACAACACGATGGCGCAGGCGAATGAGATCGAGTATGGCGATTCACTCGATGCAGCGATACGGCCCATGGGCGATGTCGACTACTACAAGTTCAATGCGCTGGCGGGTGATACAGTGGACATCTTCACCTACAATCGCGGCAGTTCATCTCTGGATGGGGCAATCTTGTTGATGGACAGCCTTGGGAATTGGCTGGCGGAAAACGACGACTATGGATCGACTTCGCAATCGCGGCTAGAGTATCAGATTCAGAACAGCGGAACATACTACATTCGCTATGCGTACTATGCGAACTACTCAGGGGTTTCAGTCCCTCGGGAGAACCACAAGCCGGATTGGGTCGGTGAAGGTGACCGACGCGGCCTGCTGAGCAAGCAGGCGAAGCAGCCGAACCTCGCACCCTATGACTCTGGAGATTACCGTATCAGTCTGAAGCGATTCACCCCCAGCGCGCCGGTTGTCTCTTGGGGCTATGTTTACAACGTCTTCTACAATGCTGTTAACTTTTATGCGCCCGTCTACCCGAATGGTTTGAGCACCGATGTACGTTTCGATTACGGCACAACGACCGGCTACGGCAGCAGTGTGACGGCAGTTAATAGTCCGATCAACGGGATCGGTGAGTGGTATGCTTTCACAGACAAGATCACCGGTCTTTCCCCCAACACGATATATCACTTCCGTGTGGTTGCCACGAACCGCCTCGGGACGGCCTATGGCCCTGATCGGGTATTCGTCACGCCGGCGTCGCCGACGGGATGGTCCGTTCAGTCGAGCGGGACGACAACGCGTTTGGAATCTGTCAATTTCGTTTCCGGTTACGTCGGCTGGGTGGCAGGATTGAATGGCACAATTCTAAAGACAACGAATGGAGGCGTCGATTGGTTGTCGCTGGTATCGGGAACGTGGGAAAATCTCTTCTCCATTTCTTTCGCGGACACCAACAATGGGTTTGCGGTCGGAGAAAGTGGAACAATACTCAAGACCTCAAACGGAGGAAGTAACTGGGTCAAACTCAATTCGGGCGTAGGATCAAGGCTTATGTCTGTCCATTGTCTTTCCTCTACAATCGCTTATGCCGCGGGAGAGTCCAACGGTGTAGGTGAAAGTGTGATTCTCAAAACCACTGATGGCGGAGGAACCTGGACAACATTGGTTACAATGCCCGCTGTTATTTCGCTCGAGAGTGTGCACTTCTCAGACCCCACCACAGGTTATGTGGTCGGCTCTGATGGCACAATTTTCCGCACGACCGATGGCGGTGCTACGTGGGTGGGTCAGAGAAGCGGGACCACGCAGTGGCTTACAGACGTCTCTTCGACTGACGCCAACACAGCAACGGCTGTAGGAAGTGGCGGCACAATTCTCCGGACAACAAATGGCGGAGTGACGTGGGTCAGTCAGTCGAGCGGGACGACCAACTGGCTGTATGGGGTCTCCTTCACTGATGCTAACAACGGAGCTGCGGTTGGCGACTATGGGACGATTCTCAGGACTACGAATGGCGGAGTGACGTGGGTGAGTCAGTCGAGCGGGACGACCAACACTCTCCGCGGAGTTTCCTTCACTGATGCCAACAATGGAGCAGCGGTTGGCTCCTACGGGACGATTCTCAGGACGGTCTCGCCGTCGCCTCCGCCTGCGTCTTGGAACTTCACAAGTAACACTAACAGCAATGCAACTATTGTCGTTCCGACAGCGATTAATCCACCGCTGCAGCCTGGGGATGCTGTCGGCGTTTTCTTTGTCAGGAACGATAGCTTGATCTGTGCAGGATACAGCATCTGGCAGGGGGCAAACATGGCAATAACAGCATGGGGCGACGATAGTCAGTCCCCACTGAAAGACGGGTTTGCCGAAGGCGAGCTGATTCGCTATAAGATCTGGGATGCGCAGGCTCGGCGTGAGTATTCTGCCACCGTCACATATCAAAGTGGGGGAACGACATACGTTACGAATGGTATGTATGTCTTGAGTTCCCTGGTTAAGATCACAACTTTTTCCCATAATGTTGCATTGTCGCAGCGCTGGAACATGATTTCTAGCTACATCCAGCCCGTGGATTCTACGTTGGATTCGCTATGCGCCCGCATTAAGGCACATCTTGTGATGATGAAAAACGGTATGGGCCAAGTGTACTGGCCTGCCTACGGGATCAACACAATTGGGAACTGGAATTATCGAAATGGCTATCAAGTCTATATGCAGTCGCCCGATACATTGGTCGTTACCGGAACAGCGGTTGCGCCGGAAGCAACGCCAGTCCCGTTGATACAGAGATGGAATCTTGTCGCATATTTGCGTAACAGTCCAATGCGGTGTGACTCAGCGCTGGCAAGCATAGCGAGTTATCTTGTGATAGCGAAGAATGGTGCTGGACAGGTATACTGGCCTGCGTATGGGATAAACACAATTGGTTCTATGATTCCAGGTCAGGGATACCAGATGTATCTGACACAAGCAGGGACCTTGACATATCCAGCAAACAGTGCACCAGCATCCCGGTTAGCCAAGCAGCATGAAGTGGCAGAGGTTAAGGATGTTACATCACCAATGCATTATCGCCTGGCAGTCTCGAACACAGGTGCCAATGCAACGCTTCTCGTTGAATCACCGCAGTTGAAGGATGGTGATGAGATCGGAGTCTGGACAGCGAAGAAGTTGCTTGTTGGAAGCGGTGTGATAACTCAAGGAAGAGCAGTCCTTGTGGTATGGGCTGATAACAGCATGACTGAAGATATTACAGAAGGAGCAGTTGATGGAGAGATGTTAACGCTCACTGTTTGGTCTAATGGAGAACAGAGTGAACGGGCTCTCGTGATTTCGTCACTTGTAGATGCTCTAACAGGGGAGCAGATTCAGGATGGCTTACACTACAAGACAGATGCAGTATGGATTGCACGTGCAGGTAGAGCAGAGTCTCAAGAGCTACCGACAGTGTTTAGTCTTTCACAGAACTATCCTAACCCGTTCAATCCATCAACTGTTATAAGGTACGGCATACCACGTGACAGCAAGGTAACGTTGGAGGTATACAATGTGCTTGGTCAACGAGTTTCAGTCCTTGTGAATGAAATGCAAAAGGCTGGATACCACGAAGTAGTGTTCCAGGACAACGACCTATCAAGCGGTGTGTATTTCTACCGCTTGCAGGCTGACACTTTTAGTGAAACAAGGAAGCTCATTTTACTGCGATAAAGAAACACATTCAGATATCATTTGCACTCTATCACAAAAAACTGGAGGAATATCACCATGTCACATTTGAGATCACTCTTAATCGGACTCTCGATTGCTATGTTGTCAAGTGCCGTAACAATGGCACAGACTCACTTTACGTTTACCTCGAACACGGGTAACAACGCTACGGTGGGAGTTCCAACTTCTGCAAATCCCAATATTGGGGGGACCCCGCTTGCACCCGGTGATGAGATCGGTGTTTTCACTCCAGACGGTCTTTGTGTTGGGGCAGTGGTATGGGAGGGCACGAACACAGCTATCACTGTGTGGGGCGACAACGATCAAACGCCAGAAATCGATGGTATTCGCGTAGGCGAGCAGATATATTACCGCGTGTGGCAGAGCTCGACGAACACAGAGTTTACACAGGTCGATGTCAGCTACTCTCAGGGAAACGGGATTTACGCCGTTAACGGAATCTATGTCCTTGCCTCCCTTACAGCGGTACCGCCCTCTGTTTCGATCTCAGGCTACGTACGTACTTCAAGTGGAAGTGGCATCAGCGGTGTGGTGATGAGTGGTCTGCCTGGTAATCCAAGCACGGACGCAAATGGCTACTACACGGGCACGGTTACGTATGGTTGGTCAGGCACTGTAACACCGACGAAGGCAGGCTATACATTCAGTCCACCATCAACGACTTACAGTAATGTTACATCGAATCAAACAACGGACTACACCGGTACGGTGCAGACGTTTACCATCACAGCCAGTGCAGGAGCCAACGGAACGATTACACCATCAGGCACTATCACGGTGAACTATGGAGATAGCCAGACTTTTACCATCACGCCGAACACAGGCTATCACGTTGCCGATGTACTGGTTGATGGCTCATCAGTTGGTGCTGTGACAAGTTACACCTTCAGTAATGTCACAGCGGACCACACCATCTCAGCATCGTTTGCTATTGACACATACGGTATCTCAGGCTACGTGCGTACTCCAGGTGGAAGTGGCATCAGCGGTGTGGTGATGAGTGGTCTCCCAAGCAATCCAAGCACCGATGCAAGCGGCTACTACATAGATATGGTTGAGTATGGTTGGTCAGGTACCGTTACACCGACAAAGGCAGGCTATACATTCAGTCCGCTTTCGACTTCCTATAGCAACGTGACATCGAATGAAAGTACAGACTACACGGGGACGCCGCAGACGTTTACCGTGTCAGGCTATGTCCATACTTCAAGTGGGAGTGGCATTAGCGGTGTAGTGATGAACGGTTTGCCAGGTAATCCGGGCACTGACACTACTGGTTACTACACAGGCACGGTTGACTACGGCTGGAGTGGAACGGTTACGCCCACAAAGGCAGGCTACACATTCAGTCCTCCATCGACGACTTACAGTAATGTTACCTCCAATCAAACTACAAATTACACAGGTACACTGCAGACTTTTACTATCGCAGGCTACGTGCGTACTTCAGGTGGGAGCGGTATTAGCAGCGTAGTGATGACTGGTCTGCCGGGTAATCCAAGCACTGATGCAAATGGCTACTACACGGGCACGGTTACGTATGGTTGGTCAGGTACCGTTACACCGACAAAGGCAGGCTACACATTCAGTCCTCCATCGACGACTTACAGTAATGTTACCTCCAATCAAAGTACAAATTACACAGGTACACTGCAGACCTTTACTATCGCAGGCTACGTCCGTACTTCAAGTGGGAGCGGCATTAGCGGTGTAGTGATGAGCGGTTTGCCAGGTAACCCGAGCACTGACACTACCGGTTACTACACAGGCACGGTTGACTACGGCTGGAGTGGAACAGTTACGCCCACAAAGGCAGGCTATACATTCAGTCCTCCGTCGACGACTTACAGTAATGTTACCTCCAATCAAACTACAAATTACACAGGTACACTGCAGACTTTTACTATCGCAGGCTACGTGCGTACTTCAAGTGGGAGCGGTATTAGCAGCGTAGTGATGAATGGTTTGCCGGGTAATCCAAGCACTGATGCAAGCGGTCACTACACAGGTACGGTTAGCTATGGTTGGTCAGGCACCGTAACGCCAACAAAGGCTGGCTATACATTCAGTCCTCCATGGACGACTTACAGTAATGTTACCTCCAATCAAACTACGGATTACACCGGCACAGGACCAACAAGCGTGGAGTTGGTTTCCCAAACGATTCCGAATCAATATTCCTTGTCACAGAATTATCCAAACCCGTTCAACCCAAGCACTGTGATTGAGTTCGGTCTGCCAGAGGAATCAAATGTGAAGCTAGTGATCTATGATCCCCTCGGACACGAAGTTGTGGTTTTGGTTGATAAGGAGATGGGAGCCGGGAGATATAAAGTCACCTTTGATGCGAGCAACTTGCCAAGCGGAGTGTATTTATACCGTATGGTGGCAGGCGATTTCAGCGATGTGAGGAAAATGGCGGTGGTAAGATAGACGGTAGTGGACTGTGAGCAGTGCAGAGTTGCAATGCATGGCGGGAGGGTTTCGCGCCGTGCGAGCTGGATCGGGAGTTGGTTGTCCGGGGTAAGAAAAGCAAGCGCTATGTGCGAGCATCGTTACAAGGTTTTCGCAGTGCACCGGTGGGATAACTTAACTGATCCTGGTGTCTTCAGGCTGGAGCTTTTTGCTTGTATGACGAATCTGCTCAAAGATGTCATTGCGACGGGTCCCGATTTACCGGGACGACGAAGCGGCCTGATAGTGGGCCACGTCCCGAATGCTTTCGGGACTCGCTCTGCCTGCAGTGCCGCCAATGACAGCAGATGGTTTTTCAGCAAACTTATGATTTGCAGGAGGAACTAAAATGAAGATTCAGGCAAAATTCTTTCTTTGTTTGGCTTTGATTGCCTTGATGACATTATCAAGTGCTTATGCTCAAAGCCCTGATGCTATGGTAGGCAGGATTCATTCCAAAAGCTTGGAGCCTTTCCATAGCCGAATGAACCCAACAGAATACGCAGTAGCTAAGAGAGGGGCAAAGACCTTCGGTGGTAGCAGCAACACGACTCTGATTGGTCGGTGGGCAAACGGTCCCTCTTATGCGGTTGCTGTCGTGGGAAAGATAGCCTGTTTTGGTAATGGGGGCTATCTCGAAATAGTAGATTTTTCCAATCCAGCAAAGCCGGTCGAATTAGGGAAGGTGCTCACTCCTTCAGTTGTACGCGGTGTTGCGGTTAGCGGTAGCTATGCCTATGTGGCGGATGAGGATGATGGACTACGCATCATAGATATTTCTAATCCTTCAAGTCCGAGGGAAGTTGGCTATTTTGATACCGACTATTACGCTCTTGCTGCTGCAGTGGTTGGTGGGTATGCCTATGTGGCGGATGGCATTGATGGATTGCGCATCATAGATATTTCTAATCCTTCAAGTCCGAGGGAGGTTGGCTATTTTGATACTGGCGGCCAAGCTTGGGGTGTTGCGGTTAGTGGTAGCTATGCCTATGTGGCGGATGGTAGTGATGGATTGCGCATCATAGATATTTCTAATCCTTCAAGTCCTCGGGAGGTTGGCTATTTTGATACTGGCAGCTATGCTCTTGGTGTTGCGGTTAGTGGTAGCTATGCCTGTGTGGCGGATGGTAGTGATGGATTGCGCATCATAGATATTTCTAACCCTTCAAGTCCGAGGGAAGTTGGCTATTTTGATACCCGCGGCTATGCTCAGGGTGTTGCGGTTAGTGGTAGCTGTGCCTGTGTGGCGGATAGTTATGATGGGCTACGCATCATAGATATTTCAAACCCTTCAAGTCCGAGGGAAGTTGGCTATTTTGATACCGGCGCCTGGGCTTATGCTTGGGCTTATGGTGTTGCGGTTAGTGGTGGCTATGCCTCTGTGGCGGATGGCTTGGATGGATTGCGCGTCATAGATATTTCTAACCCTTCAAGTCCGAGGGGAGTTGGCCATTTTGATACCGGCGGCCAAGCTTTTGGTGTTGCGGTTAGTGGTAGCTATGCCTATGTGGCGGACTGGGCTGATGGATTGCGCATCATAGATATTTCTAATCCTTCAAGTCCGAGGGAGGTTGGCTATTTTGATACCGGCGGCGACGCTTTTGGTGTTGCGGTTAGTGGTGGCTGTGCCTATGTGGCGGATGGTGGTGATGGATTGCGCGTCATAGATATTTCTAACCCTTCAAGTCCGAGGGAAGTTGGCTATTTTGATACCGGCGGCCAAGCTTGGGGTGTTGCGGTTAGTGGTAGCTATGCCTATGTGGCGGATGGTGGTGATGGATTGCGCGTCATAGATATTTCTAATCCTTCAAGTCCGAGGGAAGTTGGCTATTTTGATACCGGCGGCCAAGCTTGGGGTGTTGCGGTTAGTGGTAGCTATGCCTATGTGGCGGATTATGATGATGGATTGCGCATCATAGATATTTCTAATCCTTCAAGTCCGAGGGAAGTTGGCTATTTTGATACGCACGGCTATGCTGAGGGCGTTGCGGTTAGTGGTGGCTATGCCCACGTGGCGGATGGTAGTGATGGATTGCGCATCATAGATACTTCTAACCCTTCAAGTCCGAGGGAAGTTGGCTATTTTGATACTGGCGGCCAAGCTTTTGGTGTTGCGGTTAGTGGTGGCTATGCCTATGTGGCGGATGGCTTGGATGGATTGCGCATCATAGATATTTCAAACCCTTCAAGTCCGAGGGAAGTTGGCTATTTTGATACCGGCGACTGGGCTTGGGGTGTTGCGGTTAGTGGTAGCTATGCGTATGTGGCGGATGGTGATGATGGATTGTACATCATCAGGAATGACCTGCTAACACCTACCAGCCAACTGACGTGGATCAACAAAAGACCAATGCCCATGACGCGTTCATGGGCACCGGCGGTTCAATATGGTGGAAAAATCTATGTGGTTGGGGGATGCTCGTCCTCCCAAAGCCAGCAATTCCGTAATGCGATAGCAAACCTTGAGGTCTATAACCCAAGTAATGACTCGTGGATGGAATTGCCGCCAATGCCTTCCGCACGAATTGCGCCAGTAGCGGTCTCCTTGAACGGAGAGCTCTATGTGATTGGAGGCTTTGATCCGAATTATTATTGGTCTGCAAACCCAACAGTTGAAATATACAACGTCGCTACCAACACGTGGAGGTCTGGTCCGCCGTTGCCTTACGGATGCTCGTGGGCTGCGGGCGTTGCTTTGAATGGAAAAATCTATGTACTGGGAGGCGTTGGCTACCATTATTACAACACGACCCAGATATTTGACCCCTCATCTAACTCCTGGTCATTTGGTTCCTCGTTTAGGAGTGGAAGGTACTTATGCGCAGCGACCGCGTATAATGGAAAGATCTATCTAATTGGCGGAGACAGTTGGGAGACAGGCTCGGACGTGGTTTACAATGACATTCAGGTGTATGACCCAGCAACAGACACTTGGACATCTAGGGCCCGCATGTCCACTCCTTGGAGCGGCCTCTCGGCAGTTGCGCTTGGTGGAAAGATATATGTTTTCGGAGGAGGCGCAATGGCGAAAGTATACGATATTGACAGTGATTCATGGCGGGACATAAGGTCGAACCAAGATAGTTCAGATGCGTTCAGTGTCTGCGCTTACGATAATAGTATCTACCGTTTTGGAGGCGGCAGCTGGGGGCCTACGAAGGACATTGTACAGTGCGTTAATGTCACTGCAACAACAGTAAGAGAAGCCTTAAGCGCGATTCCATCAAAGTTCACGCTCTTACAGAACTATCCGAACCCCTTCAATCCATCAACTACTATCGCATTCGATATCCCAGAGCAAACGCATGTGAAGCTTGTAGTCTATGATGTCCTGGGTAGAGAAGTGAGAACTCTTGTTGATGAAGAGAAGGCTCCCGGTAGGTATACCGCGAACTTTGATGCGAGCAACTTGCCGAGCGGTGTGTACTTGTACCGGATGGCGGCAGGCGGTTTCAGCGAGGTGAAGAAGATGGTGGTGGTGAAATGATGGACAAAAGTGGGTAGCGGCTAACTAAGATCCAATGGAAGCGGTGGTTTGTTCACTATGTTTAGTACCAAGGCCACAAAGACGTTTTTGAATCCGTTTGCGGCAGCAAAAGACCCGGTTCGCTTTTAGTAAATGTTATGTGCCCTTTAGCACTATTCGATAAACACAATATCTAACGGAAGGAGGTGACATGATACATTAGTCGGTTGAAGGCTTCGCATCTAGGTAGTAACTTAATGATGAGGAGCAGATAGGTTTAAGGCTGAATTTGTTAGATCGGGGTCGGTCGAAGGCGGATTGGTCAGACGTTACGGCTTGACGAGGCTGAACAGGAGCATGGTGGCAACCGAGAAAGAGAATTCTACCCCGAGACATTATGTGTCCGTCATCGTTAAGGAGGATCCTACGATGAAATCATTTTTTTCTCTTTTGATTATCGCAATCGTATCGCTGCCAGCACTGGCGCAACAAAACCCTGAATGGGTCAATTTTACTTCTCCACAAAATATTCCTTCGCTGAGCTGCTCAACGGATGTCGCACGTGGGAGCTACAGTAGTTACCTCGAGAACCTGCAAAGGAAAGGCCTGAATCTCATTCAGCTCCGGTCAAAGGGAGTCCTCGGTCGACAATTTGGGGACGGCATTCTCCGCGGAAACAGTGACAGCATGACGGGCTCTGTGGCGGTCGCTTTACTCTTCGTCGAGAAGAATCCCGGTTCAGACCCACACGCAAGGAGTTGGACAAAGAATCTGGAAGATTCATTAATAGCACTTGCTGACTCCGCTTTTCGGTTCTGGGTGGATCGTGCGAAATGGTACGGAGTCAATCTGAGTTTTCGCATCATCCCGTTCCGGCATGATTCAGTTAAAGCCGGGTGCTCTCAAGACCAAGAATATCTCTGCGTCGATCAGATTATGAACAGCTTCGGATTCACCAGTGGAAGCTACCCGGCGACCGTGAACGCATTTAACACATGGCTGCGTGCAACGTATGGGGCTGATTGGGCCTTTTCGTGTTTTGTATTCAACTACGATGGTCCACCGAGTGCTCCTGGTGCTGGAAGCGCTCAGGCGTACGCTGCACTTGGAGGACCGCGCATCGTCATGAGGTATTTTCCCGGCATGGGGTTCGAGGACATTCTGAGGCACGAGGTCGCTCACATATTCTGGGCACTTGATGAGTACTCCATGCCCGGCTATGGTGGAGCGACAGACACATCGGGGAATCCGCTCTCCCCGCGGTCCTCAATTCCCAACGGAAATCTGGATCAATCAGAGCATTCCAAGAGGACCACAGTGACGTGTATCATGAAAGATCTCTACACGCGGGAACTCTGTTCATACACGGCAGCGCATATCGGATGGATATCGCAAGTTGAACTGGCGACCGTTTCAACGAGTCCTCAAGGCCTCTTCTTCGATGCGTCCAAAACAACGTACACTCGGTACTTAAGTCCCAAGAGCTTTGCATGGGCAAGGGGAACGGCGATCAGACTTGATGTCCCCACCCCTCAGCCGATGAATCAAGATGAATATACGTTTGCATCGTGGGGCATAGGGACTGAAAAATCAGTTGAGGATACCATCTCTTATCCAAATCATTACAGCTTCACTGCAACCTTCGCGAAATCCGGAATTGCGAAGGAGAGGTGGAGTTACTTCGAACCACAAAGCTACTGGGATGGGCAGATGAACCAAATCGCGATTGAACGTGGAAGCATCGTCTGGGTTACAACAGGCGATCGTATCAGGCGGCATGAAGATAACAACGTCATGTATTTCACAAGCGCCAACAGTCCGATTCCTCCCGGTTGGGGAGTAGCGGGGGCTGCTGTCGACAGCAATGGCATGAAGTGGTTTGGTACGGCAGGCGGTGTCGTTTCCTACGATAACAGCCAGTGGCGTGTCTACACCCCTTCAAACAGCGGTCTGGGAAGTTCGGGTATCTGGAAGATTGCTGTCGACCGGCTTGGCAATAAGTGGTTCGGGAGTTACGACAACGGGATTACAAAATTTGATGGCACACGCTGGACTGTCTACAACTCATCCAACAGCGGCTTGCCATTAAATCAAATAAATGACATTGCAGTCGATCGAAGTAACAATAT
>Ga0078972_1012585_pt1 | contig 14457 bp, 15 predicted proteins | sample YelNatPaOPGAMG01_FD_67568 | JGI IMG/M metagenome (GOLD analysis project Ga0078972, IMG submission 67568) | Hot spring thermophilic microbial communities from Obsidian Pool, Yellowstone National Park, USA - OP-RAMG-01 (SPADES assembly) (version 2) | ecosystem: Environmental > Aquatic > Thermal... | reverse complement strand
GACCATTACCGCTCCGCCAGCGATCATCCCTGCGGGCCCAAGAATGCCCGAGAGGCTCCCGAGTGCACCGAGCCCCCCTTCGCCCGCAGCCGCAGCCCCAGCCGTAGCTGCCGCGTCCGCAGAGGCGGCCGCAGCGTCCATAGAACCGCTCGCAGCGTCCATAGAACCACTCGCAGCGTCAGCTTCGCTGGCGAGCCCCTGGATTTGCGCAGCGGTCGTCTCGGCAGCGAGGCCTGCTTCCCGAAGTGCTCCGGTGAAGCCGAGCTGGATGGTGTCGGCCAGCTTTTGCATCTGGCCTGTCAGCTCCTCGGACTTGGTCCCGAGGTTCTGGAACCAGGCCCCCCAGCTCCAGTTCATGAACTTGTCTGCCAGGGTGCCGACGTATTGGCCGAGTCGGTTGAACGCCATGTAGACCATCAGCCCCGCGCCAGCCCAGCCGATGAGCTTGGTGACCACCGGGGACTTGTCGAGGAGGTCCAAGAAGGCGGTCACTGGCTTCAACACGACGGTGGCGACCTGGGCACCCACCGTGAGCACCTGGATGAACGCGCCAGCGAATCCCTCAATGATGGGAAGCAGGCCCTTGATGAGCCCCCCGATGCCTGTGATTAGCTCTTTCGCGTGGGCTGTGAAGAGTCCGTGGAGGAGGTTGTGTGTCTTGGTCAGCCATTTGCCGACCTGAGTGAAGATTCCCGTGAGGAGCCGGGCGATGTCGTCCCCCAGCCCGACGGCAGGCTTGAACACGTCATAGATGAGTTTGCCGAAGGACACGAACGTATCAAACCAGGTGTGGAACGAGCTCACCAGGTCCCCCACCGTCTTGGCCCACTTGGAGACGAATGTGGCGTGATTCATGTGTGTGAAGAAGCGGGCCACCTGGTGGATGAAGGGTCCGAGGTCCTTGGACGTGAGTGTGATCGTCTTGGCCAGCAGCTCGAAGCCGTTCTCCAAGATGCTCATCCCCGTGGGAAGGTTCTTTCGGAAGACGTGCTCCAGGTTGGTGAAGATGCGCAGTCCCCCTGACTTCGATGTCTCCAACCACTTCTCGAACGGCTGGAGGGACTTCATGATGGTCGTCATGTTCTTCGACGCGAACTGGCCGATCACCGGGAGAAACTTCTCTCCCACCTTGACGAGCGATGTGAGAATCTGCGCACCCTTCGCCTCAGCCAGCCCGGTCGCCTGGTCGAAGAGCGCCTTGAACTGTGTAAGCGTGGCACCCAGCGCGACGATGGCCCCCCGAGCCGCCTGCGGCATTGTGGCAAGGACAGCGTTGACGTTGGCCTGCGCCTGCTGGAGGTTTTGGAGGTCCGTGGTCGCGATAAAGCTGTTGGCCCCGAACTGTGCTACTGCGGCGTTGTATTGGGCTTGCGCGACCGTTACCTGATTGACGGCTGTCCGGTACTTCTTCACGTCCCCGATGGCCTGGCCGATGCCAGCCATATCGGTGCCCATCCCAACCGCGCCGGTACCGAGCGCGCCGAGCCCAAGCAGGCCACCCCCGATCCCAGCTCCGGCCAGCGAGCCTGCAACTCCGAGACTGGTCGCGAGAAGGTGTTCTGCGCCAAACCCCATCAGGGACAGGATCGAGCCGAAGCCTGCCATCCCAAAGAGGCCCTTTCCCCATCCCAGCGCGGCCAGGAGGCCCCCGCCCCCTTTGTCGCCCCCCGCCGCGGCCGCTGCATCTCCTCCAGCAGCCGCAAGCAAGGAACCCACCTGCGCACTGGCAAGATCCCCGCGCAGCGCCGCGATCTGCGCGAGCGCAGCCGAGACGTTCGCGTCCACGTTGATGTCGAGCGGCGACATCGCGTCAAGGGTGGCTCGCAGGGCCGCGATCTGGTCCCAGAACGGCTCCGCTGTGGCACCTAGCTTGGCCTGACTCACGTCCTTGGTGAAGGCGAGAAGCGTGGCTTTCGCCTGAGCAAGCGCCGAGTCCAGCGGGGCCTGGTTCGCGCTGATGGTCGGCTCGGCCGTCTCCTTGCCGAGGTTCGCCAGGAGGGCCTGGTCCTTCGCCAGGGTGGCCTGGAACTTGGCGTCCTGGAGGATGATTTCAACAATGACCGGCGGGAGGAACGCGTCAGGCAACGATCGCCTCCGCTACTCGCGCGCGGGCCGTGGCCTCGATCTTCACCAACGACGCCATCTCGCCTCGCAGCATGTAGGGGTTGGGGTCCTGGTGCACGTGTGCCGTAAAGACGGTCTCTCCGAACTTGGTGAACCGCAGGAGGCTCACGTTCTTCGGGTAGATGTCCCCGCCGAGTTCTCGCTGGCGCCCGTAAATGACGGTAGGGCCGACCCGCGCGAGGTAGGTCCCCTCGCCGCCAGTCGGCCCTTCAACGTCGATTGAGCGCCGGAGGTCTCCGGGCATGTTGGTGGCGTTGCCATAGACCCCGACGGGGGCCTCCATCATCGACTCGGCTTGGACGATGTGCGCCGCGTCGGCAGCGATCTGGCGCGTCGCTTCCTCAACGCGCGCGCCGAGGACCTTCATAGCGGCGATGGTGGCAGCGACCTTGATCATCATCGCCTCCCTTCGCTCGCGGCCTTGACGCGCTCGGCCTCGATCTCGGCTTCCATCCCTGCAAACGCGAGTGCCCAGTCAATGACCTCGCGCGGTTCGTCCATTGCCTGCTCGTAGGTCAGTCCGTGGTAGAGCTGGCGGTAGCGGTGGATTCGCCATTCACTGGCGACTCGGGGGTCGACGGGTTGTCCGCTCCGGCCTCGGATGGCGTACCCGAGGACTCGGAGCTTCCAGTAGGGTTTTCACCCGGCTTCTGGGGCGAGAAGTCCACGTGTCCCAACGCCGCCGAAGCACCGAGACCTCGGGTGGCCTCCGCCAGCGCACGGTAGAGATCGCGCTCAAGGTCCCCCACCGTGTCCATCGTCGGCAGCGGCCGCGGGAGGGTCCACGACTCCAGGAAGGCGACGATGGCTGCATCCTGGAGGTCCAAGATTGCCGCAGCTTCCTGACGGCTAAGCGAGACCTTCTCGAACGCCGCTCCGAGCGCGTTAGGGTCCTCCCGCTCGGACTCGGGCACCGCCTCGCGCACCTTCTTTATGGCAGAGTTCGCTGCCATGAAGGCGGTTTCTACGATACGGAACTGTCGCTCCGAGACAAGCTTGCTGCGCAGGCGCGCGGTGCCACCGGGGATCTCTACCTCTGCCATTCTGGGCTCCTTTTCCTGGGGGTATCAGTGCGAACGGAGGTACGTCGCTGCGTGCAAAGGCGCACCGCTAGTAGGCGGTTGCGGTCGCGTTCCACACCGTGACGGTGCAGGGAGACACCCCGCCAGCGGTCGCGTCTGTGGCGGTCGGGAGAAGCTGGACGTCCAGGGGAACCTCCACCTCTTCCTTGCCACGCTCAATGCTGGCGGTCTTGAACATCGCCTTGGACGAGTGGATGTCCATGACGAACCCTTCCTTCACGTCGAACACCGAGAAGTCGAGCGGCTCCTGGACGCCCTTTAGGAAGGCATTCAGCTCGGGCTCCCCTGTCTGCGCGAGGACGGTGATCTTCCCGGTCGCCTGCAGGACGTTGGCGAAGTAGAGGAGATATGCCTCGGTCCCGGTCAGCGCGGGGATGGGCTTCACGCCGCGCTTGAAGTCGAACTCCCAATCGATGATCGGCGACGGCGCCCCGCCCCCGATGGTGCCCTGGAAAGACCAGCCCGGAAGGGCCTGGACCGAGGAGAACGACGGCGTCGGTGCCGTCGGCGTCGTGGACGGGTTGGCGAACCAGGTGCACGTGTAGTCGACGAAGCCGGTCGCGTTCCCCTTGATGGTCAGCTCGTCCAACTGTGCGGCGGTCAACTGCCGCCACTCCTCGCCGTCGTAGTCGGTGATGGTCACCGAAGGCGGCTGGTTGCCCTTCCCGGCGTTGTTGAGGAGGGAGAACTTGTGTCCCGTGAGCCCCGTGACTGGCGACGCGGCCGCGTGCGCAAACACGAACGGCGAACTCACCGTCACCGTGAACGGCGCGACTGTCCCGGTAACCGTGACGATCTTCTTGGCTTCCACCTGAGGTGTCGAACCCACCGCGACGTAGGTCCCGACGGTCGGCTTGGCCGCCGTCTTCATCGTGGTCGCACCGACCGCGACCGCTGTGGAAAGCGTCGTGGAAGGAGACGCGGTGATGACGGTGTCGGCCGAGCCGAGTTCGGCACGCACCAAGAGAGGGAACGAGTCCAGGTAGGGGAAGGAGTCCCAGCCGTGCTTGTCGTAGCGCAGACCGAGCACGTCGTTGTAGACGGCCACCATCGACCCCTGCAACGTCTCGTCGGGGATCACGGTAATGTCCGGCGCGTACTTGGGGGCCTTCACGGGGAGCCAGAACTTCGGCGCCACCGCGACCCCGCGTGTCGTTTCAATCGCAGCGCCGATCTGGGTCTGCGCTACTGCATAGGCGTAACCGTTGCCGGGCATCTTCTACTCCTTGTTGGGTTCGGACGGCTCGGCCGTCTCGGGCGTGACTCCCGGCCTCTTTGCCTCTTCGACGGGCTTGCGGCGCTTCGCGGGAACGAGCCACGGGTCCGAGATCGGACCGTCCAGCTCGACTTCCTCGCCAGGTGCCAGCGACAGGGTGATTCCCTCGGAGGTGGCAAGGGTGGTCCAGGTGCGCGTGTGAACGTCAGAGTTGACGTAGAGCGTCATAGGATTCCTTTCAGACGTTGGAGCCCGCCACCCACTCCCAGGCTTCGAACGACACGACGCCGTAGATGAAGACCGTCATGCCGTCGGCGGCGACATCAGGCGCACTCTGGGTGTGGGTTACGCCCGCGGTGTACTCACCAGCGGACCAGACGGTTGTCGTGGCGGAGAGGTTCGGGTTGTTGCGAATCTCGACGAACATCCCGTCGACCACCTGGTCGTACTCTTGCTGCGCGACAACGGGTGTCCCAGAGATGTTCGCGAAGTAGAGCTCGACTTGAACGTGGTGGATATTGGTGTCATTGACCGCAGAGCGTCCGACCAACGCACGCCGCTCGCGCTTGTTGGAGGGGATATTCACTACGGCCACACAGGACGACCCCTGTGTAGAGACGATGGACGCGCGGGCCTGGTTGAACTCGAAGTCGGTACCGGCGATATAGGCCCGCGCGGCGTAGACGGTCCCTAGGTGGGGAATCGTGCCAGCCACACCAGCTTTTGTGAGAGCCGCCTGCACAGCGGCGCGGACGGCGGCCCGGCCCATCTCAGTTCAAGAACGCGACGACGAAGGACTTCAAGAGACGCATGGCGTTGTCGAAGTCCTCTGCCGCACCGGAGCGAGAAGCGGCGACACGCGTAGGAGGACGCCCCACGCTGTTGAGCGTCATGGAGCGGTCTCCCTGCGCCTTGATGAGCACCGAGGTGAGGGAGATCGTCGCCTGCTCGATCTGCCACGGCACCGCCGAGACCATGATCGAATCGGGGGGTGCCGGGAGTGTGTGGGCATAGCGGAGCGGATGGGCGAGTGTGAGCACGTTCCCCGTCGGCGTAACCGCCACCTGGATCGTCTCGGTTTTTGTCCCGTCCCGGATTGTGAGGCGCGTCCCGGCGTAGACCCCTGACGGAAATGGCGCTGTCACAGCGGGAACGACCGTGATTGACGTAGCTCCCGCCAGCGCGTTGGCACCAAGTGCCATGTGAGGGAAGCCGCTCACGTACTGAGTAACGACGTACACCTCCCCTGTGACCGACGGCCAGGTACCAAAGAACGGCCGGGGCCCGTGAGAAGAGACGCCGGGGAGCTGGAGCACTTTGCCTCGGATGGCGATGGTGTCGGCTGTTACCTGGCTGATGTTCTGGACCTGAGCCGGGCCCGGTCCCACTCCCATCCCCACCACCTCGATGACCGGGCGGAAGTTGCAGATGAACGCAATGCTCCCGTCAGGCTTGACCTTCACCCAGCGCGCCTCCGTGCTGACGGACGCTGCGAGCGTTCCGTCGGCCCGATGGAAGCAGTGTTCGTCCACCCACGCGGAGGCACGCATGATGACTTGAGCCAACGCGGAGGTAGAGGCCGCGGCATCGTTCGGGGCCGTCGGGACCAGAGAGTTGGTCGGCACCGCGGTAGGCGCGAAGCGGTACTCAGAGACCGAGATGTACCCGATGCGCCGAAAGGCGTCGCCAGCGGCCGCACTCGGCAGCACGATAGGGGTCGCGAAGGGGGTCGGGACGAACGTCATCGGTCACTCCCAGTGAAGGTGCCGCACGGGGGGGTTGTGCACGCATGGCGTGTACCCGCGGGCGCGTAGGGCGTCGTAGAGCCACGCATCAAGTCGGTCCCACCGCACCGGAGTGCTGAAGTCGAGCTCGCACAGCGCGCGAAACCTCGTGCAGCCCAGAGATTTGGTGAGCAGTACGCCCCCCGGCCCCGTGTAGGGGAAGAGACACCAACCGTTGTCGCACTGCGCGAAGGAGGAAAACACGCCTGCGTGCACCACGATGTCGTGCTCAACGATGCAGAACTCCTGGCCCCACAACGACGCCAGCAGCCTCCAGTAGTCCTCGTCCGAGGACATCCGCACCAAACGGGCGTCACTCGGTAGTGACTGGCGCGTCTCCTTCCTCAGGTTCGTGTACGGAACGACGACCATTGAGCGCGATTCGGATGGCTAACTGCATCTCGGGGGTGGGTTGCTTGACGCGCTTCGCCTTGGAACCGCGCCATCCGAACTGGCGCGCGAGTTGGCGCGCCTCGTAACGTCTCACGTACGCTTAGGCGTCCGCTTGGGGGGGGACTCCTCCGCGAAGGGGTTCGGCCCCGGCGAAAACGAACCGCTGGCGAGGCTACGCCCGCAGAGGAAGGCACCCACCTCGTCGGGTACCTCAAACGTCCCGTCCGGGCCGCGCTCGTAGGTCTTGCCGTCGTGCATGATGCGGTCGATACCCGACTGACGCATCACCTGCTCGCGGCGCTTGACGGGTCCGAGTGCGGGGTCAAGGACGAAACGGTCCTCGTAGGCGGTCTCGACATGGTGGATCTGCATGAATGACTCCTTGGTCGGATGGGTGTCGTTGCCGGCGCGCTCGGGGAGCCGCCAAGCGCGCCGGACAACGACGACTTAGGCGTGGCGTTCGAGGGGGGAACGTTCTCCCTGGTTAGGCCACGTTTGCGACGACGGCCTGCGCGAGGGGGGCCCTGTTTACGAGCGTCTCCATGCTGCGTATCTCGAAGTCGTAGCGAGGCCCACCGCCAGCAGTGCCGGGGTTGTAGTTCGCCGCGTAGTCGAAGCGCATGGTGTCGTACTGGCACCTGACCTCAAACACGGTCCCAATGTTCGAGCCCGGGAAGGGAACTCGGTCGGTCCGTGCGATGATCGTCCCCGGAGCGACGCGCGGGTGCACCTCGATAGCCACCGGGACACCCCCTGCTGCGCGGTTGATGTACCGCCCGATGTAGCCGCCGCCGGCGAGGTTGGTCCTCGCGTCCGCGTCGGTCGGAGGCAGGAAGGTGAGCGCCGAGGAGCTGGACAGGATCAGCTTGGAGATCTCGTCCGCCTGGAGCGAGTTCACCATGTACGCCGTCGGGGACAGCTGCACGCTGGCCCACAGTGCGTCGTTCACCTTGTCCAGGATGTCGATGCCGCCGCCGCTCAACTGAGGGGCGTTGCCCCCGTTGTCGATGAAGGTGGCACCCGACGGGTTCCCGGACCCAGGCGTGACTGGCCCGAGCGAGCCGTAGTCACCGAGGCTCGACGCGATCACTCCGTTGTAGTAGTTCGCGGAGTACGACGTGTCGGTCGTCGGAGGCGTGCCATTCCCAGCCACCGGCGGGTTCGCCAACGGTTCCACGCCAGCTCCGGGTGCCAGCGTCGAGAGCAGCGGCAGGTTGGGAAGCGCCTGAGGGTTCGCCGGGACCGACGTGATCGTGACCGAGCCGACGGTGACGGTGGTGTAGTACTTCTCTGCCCCCGCCGCGCTGCCCACGTACACGTCGTACGCGACTGCACCCTTCACGGCCGCCCAGGTCGCGCTGACCGAGTTGGTCGACCCGGTGGACGCCACCGTGACGCTGACCTCAGCACCCGCAGGTCCCGAGCCGCCCTCGAAGTAGTTGGCACCCGAGCGGGCTGCCACCCTCACGTAGACGGTGGTGGAGGCGGCAATGCTTCCGCCCGTCGTCGACGCCGCAAGCGTCACCGTTCCCATCGCGGGGAGCGCCCACGCCTGGGAGTTGATGATGTTCATGTCCTGCGCGATGAAGAGCTGGTTGAGGGTCTGGAGTTCACCCTGCGCCAGCGCGTCAACGTAGTTGCGGGCCACTGCGACCGCGTCGAGGGTGACTCGCCCAGCCTTTGCCAGCGGACGGTACGGTGCGTACACGTCTTGCTCGCTGAACTGGGTCATTGAACCCGCATAGTCGTTGCCGACAGCCGCGGAGTACTGCGACGCGTTGATGTTGAGCCAGGTGCGCCACAGGGCGACCTGGGAACCCTCGCCTGCGATCACGCGAGGGAAGGCCGAGGTGTTGTTGCGGGCCGGGACGTTGACCGGGACAAGGGCGGTGTAGCCCGAGAGGTCGACGCCCTGTGCACCGGTGCTCACCAAGATGCCGCCCGTCGCTGCCTTGCGCAGCATCTGAAGCGTCTCTTGGGAGAGTTCCTCGATGTTGGCGGTTGCGCCAGGCATCTTGTTCTCCTTTTAGATGTAGCGCCCGATGGGGCGCGCGAAACGAGACAGGCAGGGGCAGTCCCTACCTGGGTGCGCTTGCGGGCGTGCTCAGATCTGGCCGGTCATGTGGCCCTGAATGAGCTTCGCGAGCGTGAGTTCGCGCGAGATCTGGTCCCGCGCCAGCGGGTCCTTCTCCTCGGCGAGCTGCTTGGTCAGGCTCTCCACCTTGGCGTCCGCCTCGCTCTTTTGGACCGGCTCAGTCATGCGGCCCTCGGCAGCCGCGAAGCTGCCCCTAGCCACACCATCGAGCACGGGTCCCCCACTGCGGGGCCTCTTGGACATCTTCTCCACCTGCGCGCGCATCTCACTGAGCTCCGCGGCGATGGCCTTGAGAACCTTGCCTTCTTTCTTTGCTTTGTTGACGTATTGGCCGTCGACGTGTCCGCCGACGACCCCGACGTCGTTGGCGTCCGCGTGGCCGCGGACCTGCCTCTCCTCCTCGGCGGCGGTAATGTCGCCACCGTTGTTGGCGTTCTTCCGCGCCTGTTTGGCTGCCTTCTTCGCAGCCTTCTTGGCCGCCTTGCGCTGAGCTTTCAGCGCCTCGACGAACCCTTCCTTGGAAGCCTGGGCGATGGCGGCCGCCAGTTCCTCCTTGGTGACCGTGGTCATGATTTCATCCTCCTCAGAGGCTTTGGCGCCTTCGGCGCGTTGGTCTTCCCCCAACAGGGCGTTGAGGTGATCACGGGCCGCTCGCAACATGGCCTCGTCCTTGGACGAGTGGCGACGGCCAGCTTTTTTGGCTCCGTCTTTTTCTGCCGCGGCCTCGTGGTAGGCGAGACGCGCGACGAGAGCTAGTGCCTGATTGATGTCGTCCGTAGCACATCCCAGGGTGTACGTGTCGAACCAGTCCGACGGGTTGCCGGAGATGGCCTCCGTCGCCTCACGCTTGGCGATCTCGTTGACGGCGCGTATCGCTGCTGCCAGTCCACGTGCGACCGCATCAAGGGACGCCGCATCGTAGGACTCCCACGCCGAGTTGCCAGGGTCCGCGGACTCGGCCGGAGTGGGGTTGTCGACCGACAGCCAGTTGCCGCGCTTTACGACCTCGATGGACCAAGAGTCCTTCCCAACCTCTTGCCCTTCAGGCCGGTTGAGGCGTTCTGGCACCCCGGCGTTGGGGACCCCGGCCTTGGCCTCCTCGGGGATCACGTAGGGCGACTCCCCGCCGAGCGCAAAGCTCGGGTCCGAGTGGGGGTGTTTCACGCCAGCCGTCATCGCTGCGGCGACCCCGGACTCTCCAGAGTGATCGAAGTGACCGCCCTCTTCGGGGGTCTGGGTCGCTTCATCGGGGACTCCCGGCGAACCCTTGCTCACCTTCACCCCGAGCTCCTTGGCACGAGCGAGAATCTTGCGGCGTGCCTTTGCCTTCGCCTCGGACGACTCAAAGTGCGTCTGGTCGAACCTGGCGAGCGCGTTGCGCACATGGGAGGCGTCCTCAATCGGAAGGTGCCGTCCTCCCTTGGAGTCGATGTACGCGAAGTCGCTGTCAGGAAGCGCGTTGCGCTGCTTTGCCTTGAGCTTCGCCTTCTCTATGACATCGGGTGAGAAACCGTCGACGACTCCCTGGACGGTTTCCAGCGCCTCAACGGAAACGCCCTTGGTCGCGTAGTCGTGCAGCAACGCGAGTGCTTCCGCGGCCTTGGTCACCTCGGCCTCGATCTCGTCGGCCTCGGTGGACTCGTCTGCGGCTTTCAGGAGCAGCCAGGGCGTCCCGTTGGCCGGGGTCCCGACGCCCGACACCTTCTCCGCGTTGAGTTCCTCCAGCTCGGTAACCTCTACGTCAGTCATCACACCTCCACTTGGGCCAGTCGCTCCGCCGAGGGCGTCGAACGTTTCGCGCCGCCTTCAGGGGACCAGCCGTTGACCAATCCGTTCTTCACGAGGGCCCAGCCGAACTCATCCCACACTCCTCCAAGCATCCAGTCACCCTTGCGGACCACGTAGGGCTTGCCGTCCACGGGCGATTCGACGGTCCATGTCGGGCCGCGCCAGATGTAGGACTCGGTAGGGGTGAAGTGGCCGACCGTTCCCTCCTTGTGGAACAGGTTCACGTCTCGGTACTTGACGAGCCAGTCCCATGCCGTCTGCTCCAACACTTCTGGAGAGACGAAGTCCCGGTGTCCGTCGGCGGCGCGCCGCACGTCGGCTTTCATGGCGGGGTACGCCACGCCCAGGGTGAAGCGGCGCTCGGCTGCGGTCTTCACCACCCGGCAGGCGGCATACGGCGAGCCGTGCGCTCGCGCGTGCTTCACGACATCAGGAGAGACGCGAGACAGCGCCACGACAATGTTGCCGACTACATGGGCGACATCCACCCCAGCGTCATCGGCAGCCGCTTGCATGTCAGGCGTGGCGATAGCCGCGGGCGAGTGCTTCTCTGTCAACTCGTTGCATCCACAGGACCAGCACATGTCGACCTCGATGAGTTATCCCCGACCGGGAGTAAGGCGCACCGTGAGGGTCGCCTCCACCGGGAGCTTCCGTCCCCCCGGCTTGATCGCCACGTGCTCCAGGTGGCACTCAATGGACCGCACGCCCCATCCCTCCGACTGGAGGTGCGCGAGGAAATGGATCGCCGCGTCCACCGTGTCGGGGGTGTCCATGCGTTTCATGTGCGACCCGGCCGAAGGGCGAGGAACCCAGCCTTGCGCGCAGCACGCACGTTGGCATGGTCGTTGTCCACAAGTGCGTCCGCGTTGGCCTGTCGCATGTATGCGACCTTCAGGTCGGCCACGTCATTCTTCGGATTCGCCACAACTACGAGGGTGTCGTAGCAGTCTGCGCATCCGAGTTGCGCGAGGAGCGCGCGCTTGGCGTCAACGTGGTCCTGGGTCGCGGTGTCGGCTTTGGCCCCCGACAGCACCACGACCCGGTGTCCCACTGCGCGCAACCCAGTCATGAGAGCGCACATCTGCTCGGGGAAGGCCGTTACCGTCCCGTCCAGATCGAAACAAAATACCACGTCAGCGGGTCCGTTCTGCTATGGCGTTCGTATGCCTATGGGCGTCTACGGCCACTCGCATCGGCAAGCGACCCCCGCTGGCCGTCAGGCCGCGCGGGAAGCCGCGGCGCGCTGGCGGGCTCGGAAGCGCGCCGAGGCCGTCATGTAAACGCGGGAGCCTCGGCGCACCTGCAGCGCGGATGCACTGGCACGTTCCCGCTCGGCCACGAATCAGTCACAGGGATCGGGGAGACGGCGGCGTTCGCCATGCAGCGGGCACACGCACCGGGCTGATGGAGCCACTGGACCTTGGGCACGTTGTTGAGCCGGTAGGTCTCACGCGCCGCTGCCGTCATCGCTCGCGCGTACTCGGTCTCGGTGATGAGCCACGCTCGGGCCTCTGTGTCGAGGATCGCAGCCACCTGCTCTTCGACCTCAGCGATCGAGAGGCCGTCGTTGATCCCCTTGGTGATCGCCGCACCGATACGGTCCAGTTGGGTCCCCGTGACCTCGCGGATCACGACTGTGGCTTCGGCGAGGAGCTGGGAGAGCGTGGGGCCAGGAGTGACCTGGATGCCGGGCTTCCAGTCGTCCCAGTAATCCGCGGGGACCTCCGCCACGGTCGGCGTAGGAACCCCGTGGGCGGCCTCCGCGGCTTCGTGGCCTCCCTGGAGGTAGGCGTCGACGTACAAGGCCGCAAGTACGGCCGCGAGAGCTGCCGTAGAGGTCCCGGCGGCAGAGAGAACCCCCAGCGCGGCCGCTCCGCCCGCGGCACCCATTCCCACACCCGCGGCACCTACGCCCGCGCCCACACCCACCGCTGCTGATGCCGCAGGTGTGAGGCGCCGTGTTGTTGTGGTCGCCTTTCGGACCCCGTAGGCCGCACGGATCGCTTGGCGCACCGTGTCGCCTTGGTAGACCTGGCGCAGGGCTGAACGCATCTCCGGCGTGTAGTGGTCGATGATGCGGTCCGTGTGGCGGTGGAACGACGCCTTGAGCAACGGGGTTATCAGTCCCAGGGACTCGACGACCTTGTCGCGCACGCGTTCGTCGGAGAGCTGGGAGACCTCCCACCATCCGGCGTCTGACACCTCGTGCCCGTCGGGATCGAGCCTGAGATCGGATTCGTGGTCTACGCGGGCAATGAACCCCTCGTAGTCCCCGAGCTTCCACCCCGCGCAAGGCTCGACGCCGAGGGTCGCCCCCGTCTCTTCGCTCCACTCGCGTAACGCGGCTTGCCACGGCGTCTCACCGGGGTCGACCTTTCCGCCAGGGACCTCCCAGCGCGCCCGTGCCTCTCCAGGGTCGTGCTTGTCGTAGGTTCGCCGCACCAGGAGCACACGGCCGGTGTCCCGAGCCTGGACGAGGATGCCCGCCGCTAGCGGGCTGGCGCTTTTCCCAGGAACGCCTCATTCACCTCGTCGAGGGTTCGCGCACCTTCCAGCCGAGCCCAGATCGCGTCCGCGACCTCAGGAGCTAAGCGCGAGTCGCTAAAGCGCTTCGGGGCGAGACCTTTGCGGACGCGATTACGCGCGTTCTCACGCCACTGGCGGAGCTCCTTGGCGTCGTCCTCGTCGTCCTTCTTCCGACGCGGTCCGTCGAGGTCCACTCCCTGCGCGTCAGTGTCGACGGTAATGCCGTCGGTGATCGTCGTGGGATTGGAGAACCCCCGCGTCACCCCGGGTCCCCCGGTGTTGTCGACGGACTCCTTCATGAGCACGTCGATAATGGCGAGGGCGTCGGCCAGCGCCGCCTTGGCGGTCTCCCCTTCGTCTGTCATCTCGGTGGAGTGACCGGCTGGCTCGCTTTGGACGGTCCCGTCGGCATGGCGCATCCTCCCCGGCGCGTTGGCGTCGGCGTTTTGGACGAGCATGTTGGCCTGGACATTTGCGCTGGCCGCGGCGAGCTGTTTGTGCTCAGGGGAACCAACGACCGGCGCGACGCCCGGAATAGGCATGAACGGGTGGTCGAGCATCGGCTGGGACTGAGCCGGGCCGAAGGTCGTGGCGTCGATCTTTCCGGCAAGAGAGTCAACCGCGAGGAGCGGGATCGGCCCCGAGCGGGGGTTGTCGAAGATCCGTGGGGTCGGGCGTTCGCGCGAGGTGCGCTTGCCGAGGCGCTGTCGGGGCTCGTCGGGAGATAGGACGCCGCAGCGGATGTAGATCTCCTCGGCTTGTGCCGTGGCGAGGCGGTCTTCCACCTCGCGTCCCGTGTCGAACTGGAGACGCGCCTTGAGCTTCAGGTGCTCGGCGATGAACGCGTTGATGAGGTCTTCGACGTGGCGGACCAGGGGGAGGGTGCCCACCCGGAACTGGACGTCAATCTGGGTTGTTCCAGTGGAGCGGTTGACTGTCTCCGTAAACCCCAAGTCGTTGGGGGTCACGCCGAACGACGCCGCCGTGCAGCGCATCAAGTAGAGCGGGAACGAGGCGTCGAAGTCGCTGTTCTTGATCGCAGTGAACTTGGACCCCTGGGGCACCCAGCGGATCTGGCGCAGCTTGGCCTGGTCGCCCAGCATCAGGGCGTCCCAGGTCTGCTGCCACTCTTCGATCTGTGCGGGGTCCGAGAGGTCGGGGGGAGCCTCCATGAATCCCGCGGGGATCGTGCCCTCCGTAAAATACTGGAGGAAATGCCACTGGAAGCGGATGTCCGTGTTGGCCTGCATCAGCACGGCTTCCATCGGAGCAAGTCCGTACTGGGAGTCGGGAAGCGGGTTCCACGGCTGGTAGATCACGTCGTCGAGGGATGACCAGACCCACGGCATCCCCTCGATGATCTGGAGGAACGCGGGAACCACATCCCCGTCCCACGTCCCTCCGAGCTCTTCGATCCTGCGGATCGTCTCGTCGTCGGGTTCTGTC